>Ga0116181_1001933_pt1 | contig 17311 bp, 13 predicted proteins | sample AD_UKC075_MetaG_FD_89752 | JGI IMG/M metagenome (GOLD analysis project Ga0116181, IMG submission 89752) | Active sludge microbial communities of municipal wastewater-treating anaerobic digesters from USA - AD_UKC075_MetaG | ecosystem: Engineered > Bioreactor > Anaerobic > Digestate | place: USA...
CCGAACGGAGCCTGGGCGATGTCAGAGGCGGCTATGAGCTGGCCTCGGTACGCGAGCGCGGTGAATGCTCCCGCGACCAGGGCCGCCACGGATGCGATCAGAAGCCCTCTATAGCAACGGAACCAGATCACTGGTAGCCCGCCGGTGAACGCCGGGCAGATAGTGTCCAAACCACAAGCCCCGCTACTGCCAGCGCGAACACCAGCGTCGAGATGAGCGGCACATACAGCGAGATCTGGCGAAGGTTGAACGGGAACACCGCCGGAATCATGCCCCACCGTTCCAACCCGAGGACGGCGAACAGGAAGTCGATCAGGAATTGGCCCACCGCGGGTAGCGCCAGCGCCAGCAGGCGGTTACCCACGTTTACAAGAGCGAGGACGCCGAGCATCCCGTAGAGAGCTGCGTGAACCCCGACCCAGGTATCCGCGTCTCCCGCGTCGCAACTGGAGCGGCAGCCAGGCCCCGGCCAACAGCTCCTGGCTGAAGTAGAGCCCGTACAGCAACGTGGTTAACAACGGGAACGCCAGCGGGACCAGGCTACTCAGAGCCAGGGTGAAGTGGTCGTATCGGTCTACCAGCGCGTAATCGCTAACCAGCCACCACCCGAAAAGGGCTGGCGAAGCGAACAGGAGCAGGACCACAGCCAGGCTGGGTATGTATCGGCGGATCAACGGGCTGTCTCCTCTGCGCACGAAACAGGTATTGACACGCCGGAGCGCGCCAATACCTGTCAGGTGGCGCTAGTTGGTGCGTTGACCCTACGACGAGCGACGACAAGACGTAGGAGGAAGTCCGATGAAGGGCACTTTTGTGCCCGCACCGATAGGTGGGTCGCGGTGAAGCCAGCGTTATGCGCGGGATGAGGGTGCGGTTGGCTGCCAAGGGTCGATGAGGTCGACGCCCAGGGAGGTGAAGTCGTTCGTATTTCTGGTCGCGATGGGGGCGCTCAGGTGAAGCGCGTGGGCCGCGATCTCGCCGTCCTGCGCCGACGGCTCGTGCCCCGCGCCGCGCGCGGTCGCGCGGAGCCTCGCGTGAACGGTAGCGATCTCGCTGGTGTAGTCGAGGACACGGCCCCTGAGGGAGTCGATGAGTGCGTTCACCTGCGCGTCGAGGAGGTCGCGCCGGCGACCGGGCGGCAGCAGTTCGACGCCGTACTTCAGCTCGTGGACGACAATCGCAGGCATGACGAGATCGCGGCTGTTGGCGCGCAGCCAGGCGACAACTTCGGGGTCGGGCTCCGGGCGTAGGGGCTCGGACCAGACGTTCGTGTCGACGACGATCACAGCGGTTCGACCTCGCGCGATGCGCCGCGAGGTGCGGCGGGGAGTTCGATGCCCCCGGACTCCTCGCGAAAGGCGTCCGAATCGTCGAGCCAGTCCAGCACGGGGTCACGGCCACTTACGGCGTCGGCCAGGATCGTCCGGGCCTCCGCCTCAAGGGATCGGCCGTGTCGCGACGCTTGACGACGAAGTCCTTCCTTGACGCCGACCGGTAGGTTTCGCACAACGAGCTGGGACATCGCACCTCCTAGATATCGCTGATGATATCACGAGGTGCTCACGGATCCCGTTGCGATGACGCACGACCCGCGGCGGTGTTCGGAATGCTCGGCGCGCGGCACATGGCGCAGGCCGGTTAGGCAGGGCGACGGCGCGACGCCTAGCCAGGGTCTAGTACTGTTTTCGGATGCGCAGTCGCTGGGTGCCCGTCCTCGGCTGGGTGGAGTGTGCCCTCGCCTTCGTGTTCCTGCTCGTCTCCGCCGTCGGCCTGGTCTACGACAACGCCGAGGTGCGCGTGTTCCTCTGGGACGCGCTCACGTTCGTCGTGCTGCTGTTCATGGTCCGCAGGCCGCTGCCAGGGTTCGCGCTGCTGATCGCGGCGGCGTTCGGCGGGCTCCTGGTGGACCCGGACGGCATCGGGATGTCCCACTACATCGCGGCCTGCGGCGTGGTGCTCGCCGTGCGCCTCGGGCGGATGCCACTCGCGGTCGTGGGGACGGCGACCCTCGGCGGCGCGCTGTTCTACGCGATGCTTCGGCGCGCCGAAGACGCGCCGATCCTCGCGGTCGTGGGCGCGGTGCTGTTCTACCTGCTGGTCTGGGCGCTCGGCCTCGGCACGCGCAGCGTGGCCGCGGCGGAGGCCGCGCGGGTGGAGGCTCGGCACCGCAAGCGCCAGCTCGAGGTCGCCACCGACCTGCACGACTTCGTCGCGGGCAACCTGTCGGCGCTCGTCATGGCCGCGGAGGCGCTGCCGAACAAGGATCCCGCCGTCGTCGAGCTGGTCGAGCGCGCCCGGCTCGCGAACTCGTCGCTGCGCAGCATCACCGCGGTGCTCCGGGGCGAGGACGGCGCCGCCGTGTCGCCCGCGGTGCGAGCTCCGCAGGCCCTCGCCCAGGGCACGGAATTGATCGCCGGCCGCGGCGGCCGGATCCAGGTCGCCCCCGGCACGGTGCAGGCGCTGTCCGGCCTGCCGGACGGGGTGGATCAGGCCTCGGGGCGCATCGTCGCGGAGGCGCTCTGCAACGCCGCGCGGCACGCCGACCACGACCAACCCGTTGTCTTCGCCGCGGAGCGCGCCACGGGCCAGCTGGACCTGCTGATCTCCAACCACGTCGCGGAGCGGACGGCGCGAAGCCTCGACTCGATGGGCCTGCTCGCGGTGCGCCAGCACGCGGAGGTCGTGGGCGGGCGCGCCGAGTCCTCCCGGCTCGGCGACGTGTGGGTGTGCACCGCGAGCCTCCCGGTGGCCGCCGCGGGAGGCGCAAGGTGATCCGTGTCGCCATCTGCGACGACCAAGTCCTTGCCCTCGAAGGCCTGGCCAGCATCGTCGCCCTCGATCCCGAGCTGAAGGTCGTCTTCCTCGCGGGCACCCGGGAGGAGGCCCTCGCGTTCCGGGACCCGGTGGACGTGTGGCTGCTCGACGTCGCCATGCCCGGGCTGTCCGCGGCCGAGACCTGCCGACGGCTGCGGGAGGGTGCGCACGGGCCGCGCGTGCTGATGATCACCGCGTTCCCGGACAGCAGGATCACCGACTCGATGAAGGCGGGCGCGAGCGGCTACCTGTACAAGGACGCGCCCGCCGCGCACCTGCGTCACGCCCTCAAGACCGCCGCGGAGGGGCTCTCCGTCAGCAGCCCCGAGGCCATCGCTGCGCTGCTAGACGAACCGCTGATGGGGTGGGCGAGCCCCGACGCTTACGAGGGCATCGTCATCGACGACAAGGACGAGCGGATCGTCCAACTAGTGCTGGAGGGCCACGCGGTGGAGGCCATGGCCGCGCAGCTCGGCATGTCCGAGTCGGGGTTCAAGAAGCGCCTCGGCCGCCTCATGCGGCGCGCGGGCGTGACCACCCGCCCGCTCCTCATGGCCCGCCTGTACGCCGCCCGCGCCGCGCGCGTGGACTAGGTCACGTCCTCGAACCGGGTGCCCGGCCCTTCGACGCGCGCTGCGTCGCTGCGCTCCTTGAGCGCGGCTCAAGGAGCGATGGCCCCGTCGAGGAGGCGGACGACGCGGTCGGCCCGCTGGATGAGCAGCGGGTCGTGCGTGGAGACCACCGACGCCAGGCCGCGCTCGCGGGTGAGCTCGACGATCAGGTCCATGATGGTGGCTGCGGTGTCGGAGTCCAGCTGGCCGGTGGGCTCGTCGGCGATCAGGATGTCGGGCTCCCCGACCAGCGCGCGGGCCACGCCGACGCGCTGCTGCTGGCCGCCGGACAGCTCGTGCGGGCGCTGGCGGGAGTGCCGGGAGAGGCCGACCCGCTCCAGGATCGCCTCGACGCGCGCCGCGCGCTCCGCCGGGTCGACCCGGGCAAGCCTCAGCGGCACCTCGACGTTCTCGGCCGCCGACAGCACCGGGATCAGCCCGAAGGTCTGGAACACGTAGCCGACCCGCTGCCGCCGCGCGGCGAGCGCCTCGGCCTCGGGCAGCGCGCTCAGCACGCGCCCGTCGTCCAGCACGACCGTGCCGGACGTGGGCCGGTCCAGCCCGCCGAGCAGGTTCAGCAGGGTCGTCTTGCCCGAGCCCGACGGGCCGGTCACCACCGTCAACTCGCCCGCGTGCACCTCGATATCGATCCCGGCGAGGGCCGCGACGGCGGTGTCGCCGTGGCCGAACACGCGCCGCAGGTCGCGCCCGGCCAGCGTGGGCGTCGCATCCCGCCCCGACGCGGTCCCCGGCCCGCTCGTCGTCGCGTTCATGCCCGCTCCTCCTCGTCCCGGCGGCTCGCGCCGCGCCGCGCCGGCGCTCCCTCGACGCCCTCCGGGTCCGTGGCCCCCGGCCACACGCCCACGTGGTCGGCCCGCCGGTCCAGCCGCACCCGCTCGCGCAGGTCCAGCGCCTCGACGTGCGCCTTCGGCAGCTGGATGCGCCCGTTCCGGTCGATGACGGTGTACTCCTCGGCCACCTCGACCAGCCCGCCCGCGCCGTCGGGGACCGACCGGCGCAGCACCTCGGTGGACGTGCGGCCGTCGCGGATCTGGACGGTACGCGCGACGTGCTCGCTGACCATCGGGTCGTGCGTCACGATCAGGACGGTGGTGCCGAGCCGCTCGGCCGAGTCTCGCATCGCGTCCAGCACCTCGACGGAGTGGGCCTCGTCCAGCTCGCCGGTGGGCTCGTCGGCGAGCAGCACCGACGGGGCGTTGGCCAGCGCCGTCGCGATCGCCACCCGCTGCTGCTGCCCGCCCGAGAGCTGGGCGGGGCGGCGGCCGGCGCAGTCGGCCACGCCGAGCAGCGCGAGCAGCTCGCGGGCCCGCTCGGCCCGGCCCGGGCGCCGCGCGATGGCCATCGGCAGCGCCACGTTCTCGGCCGCCGTCAGGAACGGCAGCAGGTTGCGCGAGGTCTGCTGGAACACGAACCCGACGGCGTGGCGGCGGAAGTCGATGCGCTGGCGCGGGCTCATCGTCGTCAGGTCCTCGCCCGCGACCCGCGCCTTCCCGCCGGTCGGCGTGTCCAGCCCGGAGAGGATGTTCAGCAGGGTCGACTTGCCAGACCCGGAGGCGCCCACCAGCGCGACCACCTCGCCCGGGTCGACGCTGAGGCTGAGGCCCTGCAGCGCCTGCACCTCGATGCCGTCGGTGTTGTGGATGCGCACCAGGTCCTCGCACCAGATGTCGGGGCCCGCGTGGGCCCGGTCCGCCGCCGCCAGGGCGTGCCTCGGTTGACTCATCTGTCCTCCCCGATCCGGAGTTGTTGAGCTGCGTCGGCCCGGCCCGCGAGGGCGGAGCTGACCGCGATGGTGGCGCCGGCGACGGCCAGCAGCCCCCCGACGACGGCGCCCACCGTCGCGGGGTCGACCACCAGCGCCGCGGCGGTGGCGCCGCCGGTGAGGGCCGCGAAGTCGACCGCGCGCACAAGGAGCGCCGCGATCCCGACGCCGAGGGCGAGGCCGAACCCCAGCGCGACGACGATCACCGGCCCGAGCTCCCACGCGGTGAGCGCGCGGAGGCTTCCGCGGGGCATCCCGAGGGTGTTCAGGACGGCGGCCAGCCCGCGGCGGGACTCCGAGCCCAGCAGCTGGGCGGCCGCGACGGCCAGGGCGAGCAGGCACGACGTCGCGGCCGCCAGCAGCGCGAAGATGGCGGTCAGCCCGGAGACGGTGGGGGAGTCGCGCAGCTGGTCCAGCTCGTCGGCCGCCGCCGCGATGCGGGCGTTCTTGAGCATCCCCCGGATCTCCGCGGTCACGGCGGCGGGGTCCGCGTCGTCGGCCAGCGCGACCAGCGCGAGCGTCGACTTGGCCGCGTCCCCGCCGGGCCAGCGCTCGGCGTCCACCAGCACCCAGCCGAGCCCGGGCAGCACCCCGGGGAGCACGTCGAGGCGGGCGACCCGGTGCACCGGGCCCAGCTGGTCGAGCGTTCCCGACGGGGCGTCCGGCACCTCGCCGCCGACCACCACGGGCGCGGGCTCGCCGCCGCCGAACAGCGAGGCGGGGACGGGGGGAGAGTCGAAGGCGACGGCGTACGCGTCCAGCAGGCTGCGGTCGGCGAGCCACACCCGGACGTGCGCCTCGCCCTCCTCGGTGGCCAGGCGGACGGACGAGCCGCCCTCGGAGATCCGCGCGACCGCGGCCACCCCGTCGACGGCGCCGATCCGCTCGGCCGTCTCCGCGGTGATGCGCGGCCCCGAGACCTGAAGGCTGGACCCGGTGCGCTCCCAGACCGCGCGCTCGGTGTCGTGGGTCAGCGTGCCGAGCAGGAGCGCGCTGGAGAGGGCGAGCGCGCTGCCGAGCGCGACGGCGAGCACGGGGATCGCGCCGCCCGCGGGCTCGCGCAGGGCCCGGGCCGAGCCGAGGAACCCGGTGAGCCCGCGCCGGGGACGGAGGAGGCCGTGCAGCCAGCGGAGCGGGAACGGGTAGGCGCGCAGCACGGCGAGGCAGCCGGCCAGCGCGAGCAGCGGCGGCGCGGAGGCGCCGAGCAGGTCGATCCCGGGGCCGCCGTCGGCGCGGCCGAGGAGCCGCCAGGCGGCGGCCACGCCCGCGACGAGCACCAGCGCCTCGGCCACGAGCCGCGCCCGCCCGCCGCGCGGCGTCAGGTCGCGGCGTCCCGCGCGCGGCACCGTCTGCCAGGCCAGCGCGGCGGCGGGGACGGCGGCGAGCAGGGCGACGGCCAGCCAGGCGACGGCCCCGGGCACCCGGCCGGGCGTCGCGGCCCAAGCGACGACGCCGCCGGCGACCGACGCCGGCAGCCCGACGAGCGCGCCCTCGGCGGCGGCCAGGCGGCGCTGCTGGCGGGGCGAGAGGCCGCGGGCGGAGGTGAGGGTCAGGGTGGCGCGGCGGCGGTCCGCCACCAGGCGGGCGGCCAGCACCACCAGCGCGGCGGCCACGCCGAGCGGCCCGGCCGCGCTGGCCGCGACGAGCGCCCGGCTGCCCCGCTGCTCGCCCTCGACCCGGGTGAGCACGGCCCCCAGCTCCGAGGCCAACCGCACCTCCTCCGTCGCCGGCTCGTCCTCCGTCGGCGCGTGCACGACCCACGGGTTGGCGAGCAGCGCCGTCAGCTGGGCGGTGAGCGCGGCGACGTCGACGTCTGCCACCGCCGAGGCGTCGAGCCGGAACCAGGCGTCGATCGAGAACACGGCGCCCATCAGCACGGCCTCTGGCGCCGTCGTCGTGCCGCCGACGAGGGCGGGGTCGACGAATACCGCGGCCGAGAACTCGACGCCCCGGTCGGGGTCGACCAGCTCCAGGTAGCGGCGGCCGAGCTCCACGTGCTCCCAGCGGACGTCGGCCTCGTCCTTGGGGCGGTAGGTGCCGACGATCCGGAAGCTCTTGCCGAGCTGCTGGCCGACCGTCCAGCCCGCGCGCTCGGCCGCGGACGCCAGGACGACGACCTCGACCAGCTCGGGGTCGCCGCCGAGGCGCGGCCAGGCCCCGTCGACGAGGTCGGCGTGGTCGGCGAACCGCGGGTCGGCGTAGGCGGTGAGCGTCACCGCGAAGAACCCGGTGTCGGCGGGCGGGGCGAAGGACTCGGTCGTGGGGTAGCGGGCCACGAACTGCGCGGGCGCGAGCAGCGAGCCCAGCGGCTCGGGCTGAGCCGCGCGGATCTCCTCCATCGCCTCCTCGTAGCCGGGCCAAGGGCCCTCCGCGGCGATCGCCGGGCTCGGCTGCCAGTGGCCCGAGACGTCGCCCTGCACGGCCGACAGCGCGGCGAGCCGCTGCGCCAACTGCCGGTCCGCGAGGTCGGAGCTCAGCCGCGGCACCGCGGTGGCGAGGGCGGACGCGACGGCGATGGTGAGGGCCAGCAGCAGGGTCGGCCAGGGGCGGTGCCGCAGCTGGCGCGCGAGCAGGAGGGCGAGGCTCATCAGCGGACCTCCTCGCGGTACTCGGCGTCGAGGGCCTGCGCCCGCACCGTCCGGGCCAGCCAGGCCACGATCAGCGCGACGGCGACGGCGCCGGCCAGCAGCAGCGCGAGCAGCGGCGGGAGCGCGGGGCGCAGCGGGGTGGCCAGCTCGGCGCCCGCCGACGACCAGGCCAGCGGGCCCACCACGAGCGCGCTCACCGCCCAGCCCGACAGCAGGCCCGCGGCGGCGGCGATGGCCAGCACGCCGCCCACCTCGCCCGCGCGGCTCCCGGCCTGCGCCGACGGGGTCATGCCCACGGCGCGCAGCACCGCCACCTCGGGGCGCCGGGCGGCGAGCTGCGTGTCCGCCGCCGCGGCCAGGCCGGTGACGGCGAGGACCAGCGCGCTGATCGCGGCCAGCCAGAGCGAGCCCGCCGCGGCCGACGACCCCGCGCTGGTCGGCCCGGCGGCCACGCGCACGGCCTGCACCCCGGGCGCCGCCGACACGGCCTCGGCCACGACGGCGGGGTCGCCGTCGGCGGCCAGCCAGACCTCGGCGGGGCGGCCGAGGACCGGCTTCGGCGCGGCCTTGCTCGCGCCGAGCGCCGCGGAGTCGACGAGCAGCGCGCGCTCGCCGGCCACCGAGGGCACCCAGTCCACGAGCTCGGCCACCTCGGCCGGGAACCGGACCCCGAACGCGTTGACCTCGATCCGGTCGCCCCGCACCAGGCCGAGGTCGGCGGCCGCGCGGCTGGTCAGCGCCACCGGCACCGGCCACGGGGTGGCGGCCTCGGCGTCGCGCATCACGTCCAGCGGGTCGGTGATCCGCCAGCCGCTGGGGTCGAACGCGACCGTCGGGCCGATGTGGATGTCGCCCTCCTGGATGAGCGTCGTGAACCGCCAGGGCGTCGTGGACGTGTCGACGAAGCTGACGGGCTCGTCCGGCCGGTTGGTCGTCGGCGCCGCGTAGACGATGCCCTCGTCCCATTCCTCCACGTAGAGTTCCGCCGACGGCGCGACGAGGGCCGCCTGCTCGCGGTAGGCGCCGGCGAGCTCCTCGCTGACCGCGTAGTCGGCCACCCAGCCGGGGGTCGTCCCGCCGAGGAGGGTGGCGCCGTCGACCAGGAGGTCGACGGAGACCTCGAGGGTCGTCGAGACGTGCTGGGCGCCGGCCAGGCGCAGCGTCACCGCGTCGAGCACCAGGTCGCGCCCCGCCGGCAGCGGCACCCTCGCGGAGGCACGGCCCGCCGCGCCGACGAACCGGAGCCCGCCGTCGCGCTCGACCGCGCTCTCGGGCAGCTCGAGGACGGCGCCGCGCATCACCGCGCCCTGCCCCGTCGCGGCGTCGCGCAGCGTGACCATCGCCTCGACCGTCACGGGCGACGTGTACTCGGCCAGCGCGAAGTCGAGGATCTCGGCCGCGTAGGCGGCGTCGCCCCCGGCCATCGCGGCCGCCGCGTCGGGCTGGAGCGCGAGCGCCAGCTCCTGCCAGGCGTCGAGCGTCAGGCGCCCGTCGAGCGCCACCTCGAGCTCCGTCGTCCCGGCGGGCAGGGCGAGCGGCCGGGGGTGGCCGACGCCGACGCCCCACGACAGGTGGGGCACGGACTGGCCCCCGGGCAGGACGGCGACCCGCGCGAGGTCGGCGGTGGGGGCGGCGACGGCGGGGAGCAGCTGGTCGCCGATCTTGGCGGCGTCGGCCCGCCAGATGGGCGAGGCCGCGGTCACCCCGTCGGCCGGGCCCAGCGCGGGCAGCGACAGCGCGGTCGGGTAGTCGGCGTCGACGGTCGAGACGGCGGCGCGGAGGGCCGCGCCGTCGGAGAGGGTGGCGAGGTCGCGCTGGAGCGCCGCGCTGGTCCCGGCGAACAGCGAGGCGAAGGTGGCCGTCGCCGTGGCCAGGACGGTGAGCACCACGGGCACGGCGTGGAGCCGCAGGCCCCGGGCCAGGTGCGCGCCCGACAGCCACGGCGCGGCGGACCGGCCGCGCCGGGTGAGGCGCTCCAGCGCGCGGGTGAGCGGGGCGAGCGCGAGCAGGGCGGACACGGCGGCGAGCGCGATCAGCAGCGCGGGCGCCAGGGCGGACACGGCGTCGACGGTGACGGCGCCGTCCTCGCCGACGGTGAGGAAGCGCCGGGCTCGGCGCAGCTGCCAGGCCGACAGCGCGGCGAGCGCGGCCACGAGCGCGAACCCGGCGGCGCCCGCGACGGCGCGGACCCGGTCGGAGCGGACCGCCTCGCCGCGCGCCGCCGCGACGGCCGCCCGGGCGGAGACGGCGCCGAGGCAGGCGACGACGAGGGCCGCGCCGAGCGCGCCGCCCTGCAGCACCAGCCGGGTGTGGGAGGGGGTGCCGGAGGCGGCCCAGACGATCCCGGCGGCCAGCCCGGTGCCGACCGCGGCGCCCGCGACGGCGACCGCCGCGGCCTCCGCGAGGCCCGCCGCCAGCACCTGTCGGAGGCTGGCGCCGCGCGCGAACAGGAGGTGCAGCTCGCGCTCCCGCGCCGCGGCCAGGAGGCTCGCCATCTGCGCGAGGCCGACCACCGCGACCAGCAGCAGCACCGAGAGCGGCACCAGCCGGAACGCCTCGCCGACGGCGAACTCCTGGGCCGCGCGCCCGGAGGCGAGGGCGAGGTCGCCGGACACGGTGATGCCGCGGCCCGTCACGTTGACCTCGTCGACGATCCGCCGTGCCCGCTCTGCGCCGCCCGCCAGCGGTTCGAGGTGCTCGGGCTGGATGCGGTCGACGTCCGGCCGCACCGTCCAGCGCACGAAGGAGTCGGCCGACGGCGAGGCCTCGGAGGGATCGATGGGCTCGCCCTTGTCGGAGCGGTACCCCGTCTCGACCGTGATCGGCGCGGGGGAGAAGCCCTCGGCGAGCAGGCGGCGGGCCAGCGCGTCCTGGGCGGCCCCGTCGGGCCCGAGCCGGGTCTGCACCTCGATGGACACGTCGCCGACCGAGGCGTCGGTGAGCGCCGCCGCCGCGGCCCGCGTGGCGAGCGCGCGCGAGTGGCCGAGGGTGCCGGCGACGACGCCGGTGAAGACGACGACGAGCGCGAGCAGCAGCCCGATCAGGCCCCTGGCCGACGCCGCGCGCCGAACGCTGAAGCCCGGCCACGTCGTCATGTTGGCCGACCCTACTAGGCGGGCGGATCCGCCGGGCGGACGGGGCCCGTCGACTGCCGGATGATCAGGTCCGGGTGGAAGAGCAGCTCGGTGGGATCGGCGGGCAGGCCGTTGATGGCCGCGATCAACGCGTCGACGGCGGCGCGCGCCATGGCGGGCACCGGCTGGCGGACGGTGGTGAGCGCGGGCGAGGTGAACGGCATCAGCGCCGAGTCGTCGTAGCCGACCACCGAGACGTCGCCGGGCACGTCCAGCCCGCGCGAGCCCGCCTCGCGGATCGCGCCCAGCGCCATCACGTCGGAGCCGCAGAGCAGCGCGGTGTGGCCCGAGTCGAGGAGCCGCGCGGCGGCGGCCTGCCCGCCCTCGACGGTGAACGTCGTCGACACCGCGCTCTCCTCGGGAAACCCCAGCGCGCGGAACGCCTCGGCCTTGCGTTCCGCGGGCATGTAGCGCAGCTGGCCGACCGCCAGCCCGATCCTCGTGTGCCCGAACGCGCGCAGGTGCGCAACCGACATGGCGACGGCCTCGGCGTCGGAGCTGGAGAAGAACGACCCGCGCACGCCGGGCTGGTAGCAGTTGACGAACACGGCCGGGATGCCCGCGGCCTCCAGGTGGTGGTAGTGCTCGGGGGTGGACAGCCGGTCGGCCAGCGACCCGGAGACGGAGACGACGCCGGCCACGCCCAGCCCGATCAGCAGCTCGATGTACTGGGACTCGTGCGCCCCCCTCGGCCCCGCGGTGCAGAGGATCATGTTCCAGCCCGCCGCGGAGAGCTGGATGCCGATCTCCTCGGCGAAGACGGTGAACGTCGGGTTGCCCAGCTCGGGGACAGTCACCGCGATCAGCGGCTCGGACTCCGCGACGGGCTCCTGGTGGTACCCGAGCGCCTGCAGCGCGGCGGTCACCCGGGCGCGGGTCGCCTCCGCGACGCCGGGCTTCTCGTTCAGCACGCGCGAGACGGTCGCGGTCGAGACGTCGGCGACGCGCGCCACCTCCGCGAGCCTCATGCGCGGTGCGATCACTTCTTGCCTCCTCGTCGAGCATGTCCCGCCATCGTCGCAAAAGACGCGACGCTGCGCAATGATTCTTGCAAAACTCTTGCAGGATCGCGCGCTCAGCGCAGCCCCAGACGGGTTGTTATCGAACTGTTACGCAAGGATGTTGCATTCGTTGCGGCGATGGCTACGATGGTGGTCAACCGGTCGCGCCGACGCGAAACCGGAGAAGACCAACGGAGGAGAAAACCGATGCGCAAGTCCTTGATCTCCGTCGCCGCGGCGGGGCTCGCCCTTGCCTTGACCGCCTGCGGCGGCACCTCGACCCCGGCGGAGACGCCGAAGCCCACCGACAGCAAGCCGGCCTCTTCCGCCCCGCCCGCGGACGCCGGCTCGCTCACCATCTGGGTCGACGAGACCCGAATCGACTTGTTCAACGTCCTCGGCGGCGAGTTCAAGACCGCCACCGGCGTCACGCTCGACGTGGTCCAGAAGCCGTCCCAGGACATCAAGACCGACTTCATCGCCCAGGTCCCCACGGGTGAAGGCCCCGACCTCATCGTCGGCGCGCACGACTGGGTGGGCGACCTCCAGGCCAACGGCGTGATCGCCCCCGTCGAGCTGGGCGACGCGCTCGCGGGCTTCAACCCGCTCGCCCTGCAGGGCTTCACCTTCGACGGCTCGCTGTACGGCGTGCCGTACGCCACCGAGAACATCGGCCTCGTCCGCAACAACGGCATGGTCTCCGAGACCCCGGCCACGTTCGACGAGCTGATCGAGCAGGGCAAGGGCGTCGCCGGCGCGCAGTTCCCGGCCGTCATCCAGATGGGCCCGAACGCCGACGCGTACCACATGTACCCCGTCCAGACCTCGTTCGGCGCCCCCGTCTTCAAATCCGACGCCAACGGCGAGTACCTGCCCGAGCTGGGCATGGCCGGCCCCGAGGGCGAGGCCTTCGCCAAGTACCTGAAGAAGCTGGCCGACGACAAGGTCGTCTCCGTCTCGCTCGGCGGCGACCAGGCCAAGCAGGCCTTCCTCGACCAGAAGACGCCGTACATCATCACCGGCCCGTGGAACATCAAGGACTTCCAGGACGCCGGCATCGACGTCTCCGTCCTCGCCGTTCCCTCGGCCGGCGGCCAGCCGTCCGCGCCGTTCCTCGGCATCCAGGGCGTGTACCTCTCCTCGCAGTCGAAGAACGCGCTGCTCGCGAACCAGTTCCTCGAGTACATGACCACCAAGGAGGCCCAGGACAAGCTGTACGAGCTCGGCGGCCGCATGCCCGCCCTGAAGGCCTCGGCCGACGCCGTCAGCGACGAGATCCTCAAGGGCTTCGGCGAGGCCGGCGCGAACGGCCAGCCGATGCCGGCCATCCCGCAGATGGGCGCCGTCTGGACCCTGTGGGGCAACGCCCAGGCCGCCATCATCGACGGCAAGGCCGAGCCTGTCGCCGCGTGGCAGGAGATGATCGCCAACCTGCAGGCCCAGCTCTGAGCCTGGCAGCCTGATGCCGTGTGGGGGCGGGAGAACCGCCCCCACGCGGCTCCATCCGTTCTCGCAAAGAAGCGAAGGAAAGACACCCATGAGTAGTGAGACGAAGCAGCCTCCCCGGCTCTCGCACGCGCGAGACCTCTCGCGCCCGGGCTTCTACGTGAAGCTCGTCCTGATGATGCTGGTCAACGCGTTCGGCCTGTACGGCGTCATGGCCAGCTACGGACAGCAGGAGTGGGGCGTCCTCGCCTTCCTCGCCGTGACCCTGCTCGTCGTCGACTACATCTACTTCTCGAAGCGGGCCATCCCCGCGAAGTACCTGGTCCCGGGCCTGATCTTCCTCTTCGTGTTCCAGATCTACGTGATGCTGAACACGGCCTACGTCGCCTTCACCAACTACGGCGACGGGCACAACGACGCCAAGGGCCCGGCGATCACCCAGATCATGAAGACCTCCGACCGCCGCGTCGAGGGCACGCCCACGTTCCCCGTCGCCATCCTGGACAAGGACGGCCAGGTGGCGTTCGCCGTCGTCGACGACGGCGTCGCGCGGGTGGGGACGGCCGAGGAGCCCCTCGCCGACGCCCCCGACGCCACGGTCGACGGCACCCGCGTCACCGCCGTGCCCGGCGCGGAGGTGCTCACCCTCGCCCAGGTGCAGGAGCGCCAGGACGAGGTGCTGGCGCTGCGCGTCAGCATGACCGACGACCCGGCCGACGGCTGGCTGCGCACCGACAACGGCACGATGGCCTACGTCGCGAAGTCGCTGCTGGTCTACGACGAGGCCGCCGACACCTTCACCGACGCCGACGGGCGCGTGTTCCACGCCGACGACAGCCGCGGCCTCTTCGTCGCCGACGACGGCACGACGCTGAGCCCGGGCTGGCGCGTGCTGGTCGGCACCGAGAACTTCACCAAGGTGTTCACAGACTCGCGGCTGACCGGCCCGTTCCTCTCCGCGCTGTGGTGGACCTTCGCCTTCTCGATCCTGACCGTCCTGACGACGTTCGCGCTCGGCCTGCTCCTGGCCGCGGTCTTCAACGACCCGCGGGTCAAGGGCCGCACGCTCTACCGCGCGCTGTTCATCCTGCCGTACGCCTTCCCCGGCTTCCTCGCCGCGCTGGTGTGGCGCGGCATGCTCAACCGGGAGTTCGGCTACATCAACCAGGTGCTGCTGGGCGGCGTCGACATCAACTGGCTCGGCGACGGCAACCTGGCGAAGCTGTCCATCATCTTCGTGAACCTGTGGCTCGGCTTCCCCTACATGTTCCTCGTCTGCACGGGCGCGCTCCAGTCGATCCCAGGCGAGCTGACCGAGGCCGGCATCATGGACGGGGCGTCGTCGATTCGTCGCTTCTTCTCCATCACGCTGCCGCTGCTGCTGGTGTCGGTGGCGCCGCTGATGATCTCCAGCTTCGCGTTCAACTTCAACAACTTCTCCCTGATCTACATGCTCACCGGCGGCGGGCCGAACTATCCGGGCGCGCCCGTGCCGATCGGTGAGACCGACATCCTGATCTCGATGGTCTACGCCATCGCGTTCGAGGGTGGCAACAAGCAGTACGGCCTTGCCAGCGCCCTCTCGATCATGATCTTCGTGGTCGTCGGCGTCATCTCGTGGCTCGGCTTCCGGCAGACCCGCAAGCTCGAGGAGATCCTGTGATGGCCAGGCAGCGCGTCGACAGCACCAACGACCTGCGGCTCCGCGGCGGGCGCTGGTGGGCCCAGGTGGGGTGGAAGCACGTGTTCGCCCTCGCGGTGATCGCGTTCGCGGTGTTCCCCATCCTCTACATCCTCTCGGCGTCGATGAACCCGGGCGGCACGCTGACCGGGTCGGTGAACCTGTTCAGCGCGTTCACGCCCGAGCACTACGCCAAGCTCGCCACCACGGACTTCCCGCGGTGGATGCTCAACTCCTTCTACGTCAGCTCGGTCACCGCCGTCGGCACCGTCGTCATGGGCGCGGCCGCCGCGTACGCCTTCAGCCGGTTCCGGTTCAAGGGCCGGCGAGGCGGGCTGACCGCGCTGCTGATCATCCAGATGTTCCCGCAGATGCTGGCGTTCGTGGCGATCTTCCTGCTCGTGATGACCATCGGCAAGGTGTTCCCGGGGCTCGGCCTCGGCTCTCACCTGATGCTGGTGTGCGTCTACCTCGGCGGCGCGCTCGGCGCCAACACCTTCCTCATGTACGGGTTCTTCAACACGATCCCGCAGGAGCTCGACGAGGCGGCCAAGATCGACGGGGCGACGCACGCCCAGATCTTCTGGGGCATGATCATGCGCCTTGTCACGCCGATCCTCGCGGTCGTCGGGCTGCTCAGCTTCGTCGGCTCGTACGGCGAGTTCATCCTGGCCCGCATCGTCCTCGCCCGGCCGGAGAACTACACGCTCGCCGTCGGGCTGTACGCGTGGGGATCCGACGAGCGCAACGCCCCGTGGTCGCTGTTCGCGGCGGGCGCGGTCGTGGCCGCGGTGCCGATCATCGCGCTGTTCATGTACCTGCAGCGCTACATCGTCTCCGGGCTGACGGCGGGCGGCGTGAAGGGCTGACTCGGGGCGGTAGGCTGTCCCGGTGCCTGACTATGAGGGTCCGAAAGAGGAGTGTGGCGTCTTCGGCGTGTGGGCGCCCGAGGAGGACGTCGCGCAGCTGACGTTCTACGGGCTGTTCGCGCTGCAGCACCGCGGGCAGGAGTCGGCGGGCATCGCCGTGAGCAATCTCCAGCGCATCATGGTCTACAAGGACATGGGCCTTGTCAGCCAGGTGTTCGACGAGGCGACGCTCAAGTCGCTTCCCGGCAGGCTCGCCATCGGGCACACCCGCTACTCGACCACCGGCGCCAGCGTGTGGAACAACGCGCAGCCCACGTTCCGCGCCACGCACCACGGCGGCCTCGCGCTCGCGCACAACGGCAACCTGACCAACACCCACGAGCTGGAGGCCTGGCTGGCCGAGCTCGCGCCGTCGGAGAAGGTTCCGGAGAAGCGCACGATGGACTCCACCAACGACACGTCGCTGGTGACCGCGCTGATGGCGAGCTTCGGCGACCTCCCGCTCGAGGAGGTCGCCCTGCGGGTGCTGCCGCGGCTGCGCGGCGCGTTCTGCCTGACCTTCATGACGGAGACCACGCTGTACGCGGCGCGCGACCCGCAGGGCATCCGGCCCCTGGTGCTCGGCCGGCTGGCCAACGGCTGGGTCGTGGCCTCCGAGACCGCCGCGCTGGACATCGTCGGCGCGTCCTTCGTGCGCGAGGTCGAGCCGGGCGAGTTCCTCGCCATCGACGAGGCCGGGCTCCGCACGCAGCGCTTCGCGGAGGCCAAGCCCAAGGGCTGCATCTTCGAGTACGTCTACCTGGCCCGCCCCGACACCACCATCGCGGGCCACGGCGTGCACTCGGTGCGGGTGCGGATCGGCAGGAAGCTCGCCGAGGAGTTCCCGGTTGACGCCGACCTCGTGATCCCCGTGCCCGAGTCCGGCACCCCGTCGGCCATCGGCTACGCGCAGGGCTCCGGCATCCCGTACGGCCAGGGCCTCGTCAAGAACGCCTACGTCGGGCGCACGTTCATCCAGCCGACGCAGACCATCCGCCAGCTGGGCATCCGGCTGAAGCTGAACCCGCTGCGCGAGGTGATCGAGGGCAAGCGGCTGGTCGTCGTCGACGACTCCATCGTCCGCGGCAACACGCAGCGCGCCCTGGTGCGGATGCTGCGCGAGGCGGGCGCCAAGGAGGTGCACGTGCGCATCTCGTCGCCCCCGGTGCAGTGGCCGTGCTTCTACGGCATCGACTTCGCCACGCGCGCCGAGCTGATCGCGCCCGGGCTCACCGTGGACGAGATCTGCCGCTCGCTGGGCGCGGACTCGCTCGGCTACATCTCGCTGGACGGCCTCACCGAGGCGACCGCGGTGCCGGCCGACGAGCTGTGCCGCGCCTGCTTC
>Ga0116181_1001934_pt1 | contig 17300 bp, 13 predicted proteins | sample AD_UKC075_MetaG_FD_89752 | JGI IMG/M metagenome (GOLD analysis project Ga0116181, IMG submission 89752) | Active sludge microbial communities of municipal wastewater-treating anaerobic digesters from USA - AD_UKC075_MetaG | ecosystem: Engineered > Bioreactor > Anaerobic > Digestate | place: USA...
CGCTGACCCTGCGGCGCTGGATTCAGGGCACGCGGGACGTGCTGTTCGACGGCGGGCTGATCGACCAGGAGGAGTACGACACCTGGATCGGCATGTTCCAGCAGTACGTGCCCCTGCGCGGTGCCGACGATGACGCGGTGGCAGTGGCCGGCCAGCCGGCCGGGGCGCGCCGCGCCAAGCCGCGGGGTGGCGTCAGCGGCGACGAGGCCGAGCACGCAACCGGCCGCACCAGCCAGGCGCTGCAGATCGTCGAGCAGATCGCCCACGACCGCGCCCGTGCGCTGATCCGCGCCGGCCGCAACAACGTGCTGCGCACCTTCGCCCGCTTCGTGCTGGACAACCCGGCGCCGGACCTGTGGGAGATCAACGCGGTGGAGCGCCGCCGCGGCACCGCGGTCGACGAGGACGGCTATCGCCAGACGCAGGACACCGATCAGGTCATCAGCGACGGCCGGACCATCACCCTGAAGGACGCGGGCCAGGAGATCCACATCCTGGTCAAGGACGCCAAGCTGCTGGAGCAACTGCAGCGCATGGGCGTGGACGAGCGGCCGAGCTGGGCCATCGGCGCGCTGCTGAGCGCCAACCGTTGGCTGAGCCGGGTCTACACCTCGCTGTCGCCGGTGTTCACCGCGATCAACGCCATCCGGGACACGCAGGCCGCCGCGGTCGGGCTGCTCGACGAGATCGGGTTCCTGGGCGCGCCCAAGCTGTTCGCCAAGCTGCCGGGCGCCTGGCTGGAGTCGTTCAAGGCCGAGGCTGGCAAGCCATCGGCGGACTACCAACTGTTCCGCACCACGGGCGGTGTGACCCACTTTATGAACCTGGTCACGATCGACAAGCAGGCGCAGGAGCTGGCCGACATCGTGGCCGACGCCGAGCGCAGCATTGTCGACCCGCGCAAGTTCCTGCCCAAGGCGATGGCGCTGATCGAGGCCATCAACGGCGGCATCGAGAACGCCACTCGCCTGGCCGCCTTCAAGGTGGCGCGCGAGTCGGGCAAGACGACGCTGGAGGCCGCCAGCATCGCCAAGAACGTGACGGTCAACTTCAACCGCAAGGGCACGCAGCAACTCGGCAACGCCTGGGTGCTGTTCTTCAACCCCGCGGTGCAGGGCACGGCCCGGGTCGCCAAGGCGATGGCCAGCCCCAAGGTGGTGGCGACGATGGGCGTGGCCATGCTGGGCGTGGCGGCGCTGGCGCTGCGCAACGCCGGCATGGGCGATGACGACGATGGCGTGGCCTGGTGGGACAAGATCCCCGACGAGGTGAAGGAGCGCAACATCGTCATCGTGCTGCCGCCGGGCGCGAAGGCGGGCGAGGCGGTGCCGAAGTCGAAGACCGGCCGCTACCTGAAGATCCCGATGCCCTACGGCTACAACTTCTTCGCGGTGGTGGCGAACCAGATGGTCGACGTGTGGCGGCACGAGCAGGACAAGCGCCGCGGCCGCGGTGCAGTGAAGGCCGGCGCCAAGGCGTTCAACGCCTTCGCATCGAGCTGGCTGCCGGCGCAAGACCTGGGGCGGATGATGACGGCGGACGATGCCAGCTCGGCCGGCAAGAGCGCGGTGTTGCTGGCCATCCCCGATGCCCTGGACCCGCTCGCCCGCATCGCGCTGAACCAGGACAGCTTCGGCCGGCCCATGCGCCCCGACAGCCGCTTCACCGAGAACCTGCCGGACAGCGCCAACTACTTCGCCGGCCAGCACGGCACGCTGTTCCAGCGCGGCGCGGCGGCGCTGAACCAGGCCACCGGCGGCACGCGCTACCAGGCCGGCATGGTCGACGTGGCGCCGTCATCGTTCGAGCACCTGGCACGGTCCTACGGTGGCGGCCCGGTGAGCTTCGGGCTGGACATCATCAACGCGCTGTACCTGCGCCAGACCATCGCCCGGCCCGAACTGGACGCCAAGCGCCTGCCGTTCGCCAAGCAGTTCCTGGGCGTGATCGACGCGGAAACGGATCGCCTGACGGGCTACCAGCGGCTGGAGGACGCCGAGAAGCTGGTGGACCCGATCAAGCGGGCGATGGCCGCGGGCGACGGCGCACAGGCACGGGAGATGCGCAAGGCCGCGGGGCGGATCGCTGGCCTGGGCGATGCGGTGCAGCAGACGCGGCGGGATCTTGAGGCGATCGTGAAGACCGAGCGCAAGACCATCGACAGCGACGAGCTGACCGACGCCGCCAAGTACGTGAAGCTGCTGGGCCTGGCCGAGAAGCGCCGGCATGTGCTGCAGCGGTTCAACAAGGCATACGACCGAGCGGTGCTGGCCACGGAGCGGCAGGAGAACGAGGCCGAGGAGTGAACACTGCCGGTGTGCCGACCATCGCCACCGAGCTGATGCTGCTGCGCTGGGCCGAGTCGAGCACCGGCGGCGCCAGCATCACGTTCCTGCTGCCCGCAGCGGCCGACCTGGAGCCGTTTAAGGCCATGACGACCGCCAAGGGTGGCAAGGCCGGCCAGCGCTTCATGGCGGCGCTGGCGCTGCTGGGCGACGATGAGCGGCCGGTGGAGCCGCCCGGGGCGACTGGTGCTGCTGCCCGCCCGGCGCGCCAGGCTGCATCGTCCGGGGCAGCCCCCAAGGGTGGGCCGCTGTCGCAGCTCGCCGGCCGCTGGTGCGCGAGCCATGCATTCCAGCGCTGGGTGCGGCCCGTCTACGACCGCCACTTGGGTGGCGACGGCAGCGGCTGGGGCGACATCGGCCCGAACGAGCTGGAGCCGGCCGACTTCGCCCGGCACGCCATCCTGGTGCTGTGCAAGGTCGACAGCCGGCGCGAGCTGGACCACGACCCTGCGGCTGCCGAGCGGTTCCACGACCTGGTGCGCCGCCCGTTCGCCGCCTTCATGGAGACGATGGCCGATGAAGATCGCTGAGGATGGCCAGCGGAAGCCGAAGGGCGGCGCGGTGGCCCGCATCGCCGCGCGCTGGTGCCGAGATCCGGCATTTCAGCAGTGGATCGAGGCGCGCAGCGGACGCCAGCGCCGCCGGCCTGGCGACGAGACACCGGAGAAGGCCGAAGCGATGACCAGGGCGCTGATCCTGGTGGCGTGCGGCATCAGCAGCCGGGTCGAGCTGAACCACGATGCCGCGGCCGCGCAGCGCTTCGACGAGGTGGTGCGGCAGCCCTACCTGGGGCACCTGGCCGCGATCGACCAGCACGGCAGCCGGCGTATGGACGCGGCGCTGGCGGGGCGGATGGACGCTTGGGTTGCAATTCGATAGTCGTCAGATCGGATGACCCCTGCGGGGAACTACGGGCTTGAGCAGTTCGCTGGATGGTTCATCCTGCAATTCAGCGCCCGATCATGGCCGCAGTTCTGACGATGCTCTTGGAGGATTGCACTTTGCTTAGACTCAGTACTCTTCTGGCGCTGATCTCATTGGTTGCAGGTTGCGCCAATGTCGACTACGGCAAACACTTGGAAGCCAAGTCGGAAGCGCCTGCAACCGTGGACTCAAACGCTCCCCTGGGAACTCTGAACCTGTATTTTGAGGGGGCAGCCATGCGACAGATTGGGGAGCCTCCGCAGATAGTAGCGATGGATGGTGTTGCTGTCGGCATATTGCCGCCTGGCAGTCGCTGAACCCTGTTTGTCTCGCCAGGTGAACACAAGATTTCCAGTCTGCTTGTGGTTGACGCCAAGCTCTTTGGGTGGAGATTCAACGAGCAAACGGTGACGGTGCGCGTAGCTGCTGGCCAGGTCGCTTCGGCAGGCATGAAATGGATCGGGCCAGCTTATCGTCTGAGTGCCGACGCGCAGCCGCGATCTTCTGATGATCTCTCGCGCTATGACTTGGCTCGGGCGCTTCACGACGGGGAGCGCATCGAGGCAATTCGGTCGAGGCTCGGAGCCTCCAAGACAGGCGCACAGGCTGCGGTAGGAGGCGCCACGTCCTCAGCGCAGCGGGCCTTCGAGGCCGCAATGCCAACGAGTCAGCAGGTCGCTTCAACGCTTGAAGTGATCGCCGGGATCGCATTTGTTGCCATGCTGCTTGTCGCCGGCGCCTATTCACCGGATTTAGCCCATGCTGGCGCCGCGCAATTCGCTTCACCAAGGCCAACGGTCGAGGCTGTCGCTACCGAAATTCCTTTGCAACTTCGTTTGCAAAGTAGAGGTGCGTCGCTGGAACAGGTAGTACGAAGTGGGCAGCGCCTTGAAATCCGAGAATCTATGACCGGCACTCGGTACACCGTTGAAAATTCGCGAGTGGTCGGAACGGACGGCTCAAATTTTCGGGTAGTTGGATCGGCCATCTACTCGAATAGTGGATTGGCTTACAAGATTGTCGGCGACACCGTGAGGGGCGTGGACGGGAGTATCTGCCGAAGAACTCTCAACACCATCCGCTGCTGATCCGCCCATGACCTACGTTGCGACCGAGCGGCGCCTATCAGCCAGGCCGCGACGCTGATTGGGGCAGTGCCTACTCACTTGACTCGCAAGGTCATGCAAAATCCGCATACCTTGAGGGTCGATGCGATGATGGACACCGACTTCAGCCCGGCCAGCAACGACGCCGGCTCGGCGCTGCAACAGGCATGGATGGGCACCTGTCTGCTGGGCGCGGTGCCGGTTGCGAGCAGTCGCCGGCATTCCAACATCACGAGCTGCACGGCCGACGTGCGGCGGACGCTCTACGCCTCAGACCGACCGCTCAAGCTGGCCGACCTGCACGACGCCACCGGCCACGACAAGATGGCGATCGGGTCGGTGCTGACCAAGCTGCAGGCGACCGGCGACGTGCTCAAGATCCCAGCCGACAGCGGGCGGAACTACAACGCTGGCTACAGGTGGACCGGCCGCGACGAGCCAGTGATGCGCCGGGCGCGATCACCGATCCGCTGAATCCGCCGGTCAGGATCTCGGAAGCGATCCACAAACGGTGACCGAACGGTGACCAGCGAGACGGTGGGACCGTAGAAAGCCAAACGGGTTAGCCCCTTGTGAGAGCTAACCCGTTGATTCATATGGTCGGGACGGCGGGATTCGAACTCGCGACCCCTTGCACCCCATGCAAGTGCGCTACCAGGCTGCGCTACGCCCCGACTGAGCCTCGCAGTATAGCCTGAAAATCACCGTTTTCAGAGCGCCAGCAACTCGCGGATCGACAAGAGCTCGGCACGCAGTTGTTCAGGACCCAGTTCGATCACGTCAGGCAGCAGCGGCACGGACACGGCTTCAGGTGCGGTGGCGCCATCGCCGACAGCCACGACGCCAAGTGGCTCGGTGTCCGGTTCCAGATCGTCGGGCAGATCCACCAGTTCCGGCAAGGGAACCGGGCGGGTGCCGGCCAGCAGATCGCCCAACTGGTTGCGCGCGCCACTGATCGTGAAACCCTGGTCGTAGAGCAGGTCGCGGATGCGGCGGATCAGCAGCACCTCGTGATGCTGGTAGTAGCGCCGGTTGCCCCTGCGCTTCATCGGCCGCAGCTGGGTGAACTCCTGCTCCCAGTAGCGCAGCACATACGGCTTGACGCCGCACAGGTCGCTCACCTCACCGATCGTGAAGTAACGCTTGGCCGGGATGGCGGGCAGCGGTTTCTCCATGCAAATCAACAAGGTGGAAGAAGAGCTTCAGACTCTACTCGAAGTCCTCGTCGAGCGGAGCATCGCCTTGCACGATTGCCTTCAGCTTGTGGCTGGCGTGGAAGGTGACGACGTTGCGGGCCTTGATCGGGATGGTCTCGCCCGTGCGCGGATTGCGCCCCGGGCGGGGCGCCTTTCGGCGGATGTTGAAGTTGCCGAAGCCCGACAGCTTCACGTCCTCGCCGTTGACCAGGTTGGCGTGGACCAGTTCGAAGAAGGCCTCGACCATGTCCTTCGATTCGCGCTTGTTCAGGCCCAGGCGCTCGAACAGCAGCTCCGACAGCTCGGCCTTGGTCAGGGTGGGCGTCTCCAGCGATGGCAGGATCACGCGGTCGCTCGGGGTGTCCTCGGTACTCATGCAGGTCCTTCAATCGTTCGGTGGGCCTCAGCCGCGCAGCCGGGCACCCACCGCAGCAGCGCGGGCGACGGCCGCGGCCACGGCGGCATCGATGCGTTCTTCGGTCAGCGTGGCGTCGGCGTCCAGCAGTTCCAGCCGCACGGCCAGGCTGCGCTCGCCGGCGGCCATGTCGGCCGTCGGCTGGGCTGGCTTGTACACATCGAACAGAACGGCGCTGCGCACCAGGCCGGCGTCGTCGGCCTGCAGTGCGGAAACCAGTGCATCGTGGCCGACCGTTTCAGGCACCACCAGGGCCAGGTCGCGTTGCGCCGCCTGGTGACGTGCGATCGCCGTGAAGGCCGGCACGGGGCGTTGCTGCAATGCCGACAGGTCGAGCTCGAACAGCACCGGCGCATGCGGCAACTCGTAGCCCTGGCGCCAGCGCGGATGGAGCTCACCCAAGCAGCCCACCACCACGCCGCCCAGCAACACCTGCGCACTGCGGCCAGGATGGAAAGCCGGATGCTCGGCGGCCACGAACTGCGGCTGCAGCGGCGCCAGCAGCGCTTGCACATCGCCCTTGGCGTCGAAGAAGTCCACGGCACGATCAGCAGTCGACCATTGCACCGCATCGGCCGGGCCATAGGCCAGGCCGGCGACGCGCACCGGCTGGGCGATGCCTGCCACCGCCAGGTCACCCGCGGCCGCGCCAGGGTCACGACGGGCCACGCGGCCCACCTCGAACACCCGCACGCGGCCTGCCTTGCGCGCCAGGTTGTGGCGCAGCACCTGCACCAGGCTGCCGATCAGGCTGCTGCGCATCACCGCCAGTGGCGCGGCTATGGGGTTCAGCACCTTCACCGGGTCGGGGTTGCCGTGCAGTTCGGCTTCCCAGCGGGCCTCGACGAAGCTGAAGTTGATCGTTTCCTGGTAGTCCAGCGCGGCCACCGCACGGCGCACCGCAAACGTGCTGCGGCTGGCTTCAGGCCGGATGCGCGGCGTGATCGGCGCCAGCGGCGCGGTGGTCGGCAGCTGGTGATAGCCGATCACCCGGGCGACTTCCTCGATCAGGTCTTCCTCGATCTGCAGATCGAAGCGCCAGGACGGCGGCGTCACCGTCAGCATGCCCGGCGCTTCGGTGAAGGCCAGGCCCAGGCGCCGGAAGACCTCAGCGCACTGCGCCTGCGTCACCGGCATGCCGATGACCTTGGCGGCGCGTGCCACGCGCAGGGTCACCGGTGCCTGCAGCGGCAAGTTCGGCTGTCGGTCGTCGACCGGGCCGCAGACGGTATCCGGCGTGCCGCAGATGTCGATGATCAACCGCGTGATGTGCTCGATGTGCTCGACCGTCAGCGCCGGGTCGACACCCCGCTCGAAGCGGTGGCCGGCGTCGGTGGAGAAGTTGTACCGCCGACCGCGTCCGGCCACCGCCTCGGGCCACCAGAAGGCGGCCTCGACGTAGACGTGGCGGGTGTCGTCGGACACCGCGGTGGCGTCGCCGCCCATGATGCCGGCCAGCGATTCGACTGCCTGATCGTCGGCAATGACACCCACCTTCTCGTCGAGCTCGACCGTGTTGCCGTTGAGCAGCTTCAGCGTTTCGCCCGGCCGGCCCCAGCGCACCTGCAGGCCACCGTGGATCTTGTCCAGGTCGAAGATGTGCGACGGCCGGCCGTACTCGAACATCACGTAGTTCGAGATGTCGACCAGGGCCGTGACCGAACGCTGGCCGCAGCGCGCCAGCCGGTCGACCATCCAGGCCGGCGTCCTGGCCTTGGTGTCGACGTTGCGGATGATGCGGCCCGAAAAACGGCCGCACAGGTCGGGCGCCTGCACGTCGATCGGCAGCACGTCGCCCAGTTGCGCGGGCACCGGCGGGAAGTCCGGCGTGACCAGGGGCGCGCCGGTCAGCGCGGCCACCTCGCGGGCAATGCCGTAGACGCTGAGCGCACGACCCAGGTTGGGCGTGAGCTTGAGGGTGAAGATGGTGTCGTCGAGCTGCAGCAGGTTGCGGATGTCGGTGCCGACAGGCGCGCCGGCGTCCAGTTCCAGCAGGCCGCCGTGGTCGTCATTGAGCTTCAACTCGCGTGCCGAGCACAGCATGCCCTGGCTCTCGACGCCACGCAGCTTGCCCAGCTTGATCTGGAACGGCCCGGCGCCCTCCTCGGCCGGCGGCAGTTCGGCGCCGACCAGGGCCAGCGGCACCTTGATGCCGACGCGGGCGTTCGGCGCACCGCAGACGATCTGCAGCGGGCCGTCCTTGCTGTGCACGCCGGCGTCGACGCGGCACACGCGCAGACGGTCCGCGTTCGGATGCTGCTCGGCCTCGACGATCTCGGCGACGACGACGCGGGTGAAGGGTGGTGCGACGGGGTGCGTGTCCTCGACCTCCAGGCCGGCCATGGTCAGCAGGTCAGCCAGTTCGGCGGTCGAGATGGGCGGATTGCAGAAGCTGCGCAACCAGGATTCGGGGAATTGCATGGCGGGAACTCGGTGGATCTTCGGTGGGCGTGCTGGCTTGTTCGCGTCAGTTGAACTGCCGCAGGAAGCGCAGGTCGTTCTCGAAGAACAGCCGAAGGTCGTTGACGCCGTAACGCAGCATGGCCATGCGGTCCATGCCCATGCCGAAGGCGAAGCCGATGTGGCGCTCGGGGTCGAGCCCGAAGTTGCGCACCACGTTCGGGTGCACCTGGCCCGAGCCGCCGACTTCCAGCCACTTGCCCTTCAGCGGCCCGCTGGCAAAGGCGATGTCGATTTCGGCCGACGGCTCGGTGAACGGGAAGAAGCTGGGCCGGAAACGCAGCTGCAGTTCGTCGCTCTCGAAGAACTGGCGGCAGAAGGCGGTGAACACCACCTTCAGGTCCTTGAAGCTGACGTTGTCGCCGATCCACAGACCTTCGCACTGGTGGAACATCGGCGAGTGCGTGGCGTCGCTGTCGACGCGGTAGGTGCGGCCCGGCGCGATGACGCGGATCTCGGGCATCTGCTCGCTGCCCGCGTACTTCGCAGCATGGGCCCGGGCATAGCGCACCTGCATCGGACTGGTGTGCGGGCGCAGGTTGTACCAGCGGCCGCCCTCGTCCTTCATGTCGACGTAGAAGGTGTCCTGCATCGACCGCGCCGGGTGGTTCTCGGGGTTGTTCAGCGCGGTGAAGCTCATCCAGTCGGTCTCGATCTCGGGACCGTCGGCGACGTCGAAGCCCATCGAGCCGAAGATCGCCTCGATGCGCTCCTGCGTGCGCGAGATCGGGTGTAGGCCACCGGTGCCGCGCAGGCGGCCGGGTAGCGTGACGTCCAGGGCCTCGGCCTTCAGTTGCGCGGCGAGTTCGGCATCGGCCAGTGCCTGACGGCGGGCGTTCAGCAAGGCCTCGATGCGCTGCTTGGCCTGGTTGATCTCGGCGCCGCGGGTCTTCTTCTCGTCAGGCGTGGCGCTGGCCAGGCCCTTGAGCAGTTCGGTCACGCGCCCGGACTTGCCCAGGAAGCGGGCCTTGGCGTTCTCCAGTTCAGCCGGCGTGGGCGCGGCGTCGAAGTCGGATTGCGCCGACGCCACCAACGTGTCGAGATCGTTCATGAGGGATTCAGAAAACAAAAAAGGCCGTCCACAGGTGACGGCCTTCGAATGCCTGAAGGCAGGCGCCGCGCCAGCCCGCACGACAGCGGGCCAGCCGACGCTGCCGGAATCAAGCGAGCTGGGCCTTCACCTTGGCGACGATGCTGCCGAAGGCAGCCGGGTCGTTGACCGCGAGTTCGGCCAGCATCTTGCGATCGATCTCGATCGATGCCTTCTTCATGCCGGCCATGAACTTGCTGTAGGTGATGCCCAGGCCACGCGCGGCGGCGTTGATCCGGGCAATCCACAGCGCCCGGAACACCCGCTTGCGGGTGCGACGGTCACGGTAGGCATATTGGCCGGCCTTCATCACCGCCTGCTTGGCGATGCGGAAGACGTTCTTGCGGCGGCCGCGGTAACCCTTGGCGAGGGCCAGGATCTTCTTGTGGCGGGCGCGCGCGGTGACACCACGTTTGACGCGAGGCATGTGTGCTCCTTGAGTCGGTCAGTGGTTACAGGCCGGCGAACGGCAGCATTTGCGCCATGTGACCCATGTTGGTCTCATGCACAGCCACCGTGCCACGCAGCTGGCGCTTGCGGGTCGTCGACTTCTTGGTGAGGATGTGGCGCTTGAACGCCTGACCCCGCTTCACCGTGCCGCCCGGGCGCACCCGGAAGCGCTTCTTCGCGCTGCTCTTGGTCTTCATCTTGGGCATGACTGCTCCTTCTAAGTTGCCTGTGCAGGCGGCGTCGCAGATGCGAGCGCGCTTTGACTGCCTGCAAGGGCTGTTCCCCTGGCTGCGCCGGTGACCAAACCAGCGCGGGGAATTTGAACGACCCTGGCGACGCCGCCCGGGCCACAAAACTCACTGCTTCTTCTTGGGCGCCAGCACCATGATCATCTGGCGGCCTTCGAGCTTGGGGAACTGCTCGACGAGGGCCACGTCGGCCAGTTCGTCGCGGATGCGCTCCAGCATGCGCATGCCGATGTCCTGGTGGGTGATCTCGCGACCGCGGAAGCGCAGCGTGACCTTGCCCTTGTCGCCATCCTCGGCGATGAAGCGCCGCAGGTTGCGCATCTTGATGTTGTAGTCGCCGTCATCGGTGCCGGGGCGGAACTTGACTTCCTTGACCTCGATGATCTTCTGCTTGCTCTTGGCTTCGGCGGCCTTCTTCTGCTCCTGGTACTTGAACTTGCCGTAGTCCATCAGCCGGCAGACCGGCGGATCGGCCGTGGGGGCGATCTCGACCAGATCGACGTCCGCCTCGCCGGACAGCCGCAGCGCCTCTTGCAGGCTCACGATGCCCAGGGGTTCGTTCTCGACCCCGTTCAGACGCACCGTGGGCGCCATGATCTCGCGGTTCAGCCGATGCTTGCGCTCCACATTGGGCGTACGGCGGTCCATGAAAGTAGCGATGGTTCAAACCCCTTCAAACCAACCGGCGGCGCACCCCAAGGCAAGCAATGGGCGACCACCGGAGGGCAGCAGAAACAACGGCGGCGCGCTGCGGTTGCAGTGTCAGACCTTCCGCGCGATGTCGTCGGCGAGCCTCACGGAGAAGTCGGCCAGCGGCATCACGCCCAAGTCAACATTGCCCCGGGCGCGCACGGCAACGGCCCCGCTTGCCTTCTCCTTGTCGCCTGCGACGAGGATGTACGGGACCTTTTGCAATGAATGCTCGCGGATTTTATACGTGATTTTTTCATTGCGCAAATCGGCCTGCGCCCTAACTCCTTGTTTTTGCAGCGATTTCACCACTTCCGTGGCGTAGTCGTGCTGGGCATCGGTGATCGTGGCCACCACCACCTGCACCGGCGCCAGCCAGGCCGGCAGTGCGCCGGCGTGCTGCTCGATCAGGATGCCGATGAAGCGCTCCAGGCTGCCGACGATGGCGCGGTGCAGCATCACCGGCGTCTTGCGGCTGGAATCCTCGGCCACGTACTCGGCGCCCAGGCGCTCGGCCATGAAGAAGTCGACCTGCATGGTGCCGCACTGCCACTCGCGGCCCAGCGCGTCCTTCAGCGTGTACTCGATCTTCGGCCCGTAGAACGCGCCGTCGCCCGGGGCGATGACGAAGTCGCAGCCGCTGGCGCGCAGGCTTTCCATCAGCGCGTGCTCGGCCTTGTCCCAGCTTTCGTCGCTGCCGATGCGTGCCTCGGGTCGCGTCGCCACCTTGTAGAGGATGTCCGTGAAGCCGAAGTCGGCATAGACCTTCTGCAACAGCGCGGTGTAGGCCACGCACTCGCCGAGGATCATGTCCTCGGTGCAGAAGATGTGGCCGTCGTCCTGCGTGAAACCGCGCACCCGCATGATGCCGTGCAGGCCGCCGGTGGGCTCGTTGCGGTGGCACTGGCCGAATTCGCCGAAGCGCAGCGGCAGGTCGCGGTAGCTCTTGATGCCCTGCTTGAAGATCAGGATGTGGCCCGGGCAGTTCATCGGCTTGAGCGCGTAGTCGCGCTTCTCGCTCTCGGTCGTGAACATGTTGTCCCGGTACTTCTGCCAGTGGCCGGTCTTCTCCCACAGGCTCTTGTCCAGGATCTGCGGGCCCTTGACCTCCAGGTAGCCGTTGTCGCGGTACACGCGGCGCATGTACTGCTCGACCTCCTGCCACACCGACCAGCCCTTGGGATGCCAGAACACCGTGCCCGGGCTGTGCTCGTCCATGTGGAACAGGTCGAGTTCGCGGCCCAGGCGGCGGTGGTCGCGCTTCTCGGCCTCCTCCAGCATCGTCAGGTACTTTTGCAGGTCGTCCTTGCTGGCCCAGGCGGTGCCGTAGATGCGCTGCAGCTGCTCGTTCTTCTGGTCGCCGCGCCAGTAGGCGCCGGCCACCTTCATCAGCTTGAAGTGCTTGAGTCGACCGGTGCTGGGCACGTGCGGGCCGCGGCAGAGGTCCTCGAAGGCGCCCTCGCGGTACAGGCTCACGTCCTGGTCGGCCGGGATGCTCTCGATGATCTCGGCCTTGTAGTGCTCGCCCAGGCCCTTGAAGTGTCGAACAGCCTCGTCGCGCGGCAGCACGCGGCGCTCGACCTTCTCGTCCTTCTTCGCCAGTTCACCCATGCGCTTCTCGATCGCCGCCAGGTCGTCGGGCGTGAAGGGCCGCTTGTAGGCGAAGTCGTAGTAGAAGCCGTTGTCGATCACCGGGCCGATCGTCACCTGGGCCTCGGGGAACAGTTCCTTCACCGCATAGGCCAGCAGGTGGGCCGTCGAGTGGCGGATCATCTCCAGGCCGTCGGCGTCCTTGTCGGTCACGATGGCCAGGCTGGCGTCGGCGTCGATCAGGTGGCTGGTGTCCACCAGCTTGCCGTCGACCTTGCCGCCCAGCGCAGCCTTGGCCAGGCCGGTGCCGATGGATGCGGCGACGCCGTGGACGGTGACGGGCTCGGGGAACTGGCGCTGGGACCCATCGGGCAGCGTGATCGTGATCATCGTGAACTCCTTGGAAAGCGTTCGGGCAACAAAAAAGCGCGGGGTGGCCGCGCTTTGTTTGTTCGGGGGGAGAGAGCTGGCGAACAGGCGTGGCAGCGCGGCCGGTCAGGCGACGGTGGTGGCCGGGGTAGTTCGCGGTGTCATAACCGGGGTGCCCTTCTCGCTCTTGTTGCGTGAAAACCCGCGAAGTGTAGCGGCTGGACGGCTACAGCGGCAGGGCGTCCTGCACGGGCGCGGCCAGCCAGTCGGCCGCCTCGTCGGCCAGTTGCTGCGCGGCAGCCACCGCAGCGGTCCAGGCGGCGATGCGGCCGGGGCGGTCGAAGCGGTAGGCCTTGAAGTCGTTGCGGTCGGGCAGCTTGGCATTGGGCAGCGTGGCGATCCACTCGGGCCGAGGCGCCAGCACCATCACGTTGTCCAGCTTGGGCGATGCGCCGTGGCGGCGCTTCAGGCCCTTGTCCAGCCAGCCGGGCACCAGCTGCTGCTGGAAGTGCGGATACAGCACCAGGCCGCTGTCCATCGCCGCGTAGTCCAGGTGCAGGTGGTAGTCGGTGATGCCGCCGTCCCAGTAGGCGCCTGGCGGCCCGCCGGGGATGTCGTGCACCGCCTGCAGCACGAACGGGATGCTGCCGCTGGCCTGCATCGCCGGCGCCAGGTTGGCGGCGGACAGCGGCACGCTCTTGCTGTGGAAGTCGCTCAGCGGCAACGGCAATGGCTCGCGTGCGTCGGAGAACACCACCCGCTGCAGCCAGCGCCCCAGCGCCTGGCGCTTCGCGAGGTTGCTGGTGAAGGCCGCCGCGTAGCCCAGCGGCGTGCGCACCCGGCCCTCGCGGCCCAGCAGCACGCCCCGGCCGCGGCTGGTGAAGACATGCAGCCGCAAGCGTGGGTGGTGGAGCACCTGCTGCTCGCGCCCGCCGAACTGCCGCGCCAGCAGGTCGACGAACACGCGGCTGACCTTGGCCGCGCTGGGCCACTCGCCATCGGGCACGTTGAACTGCTGGTGGATGTAGCCGTGGGCCAGTTCGGCCAGCGCAGCGTCGGGGCCGGGCTGCATCGCGCAGGCCATGCGCCAGGCGCCGATGGACGCACCCAGCAGGTGCACCGGGTGGCGGCTGCCCGCCAGCCAGTGGCCGAACAGCAGGCGGTCCAGCGGATTCAGGATCAGGCCTTTCGGTCCACCTGCGGCGGCAGGCACCACGCGGACATCCGCGGGCTTCAGGCCGCGTTCACGCAGGTGGGCCAACGCCCGCGGGCCGGCGTAGACCTGCAGGGCGCGAGGGCGTGAAGCAGCCATGCTGGTGATTCCAATCAGAACTTCATCGCCAGGCCCAGGTTGACCGAGCGCCGGTTGGCACGCTCGGTGAACTGGGTCTGCCAGGGGCCGCCGTTGGCCGGCTGCAATTCGGTCAGGCTGCGCGTGCCGTCGGCCAGCAGGTTGGCGCCACCCAGGCGCAGCGTGGTCTGGCGGTCCACCGTCCACAGCGCATACACATCCAGGCTGCGCAGCCGCGCAGCGGTGACGGCTTGCTCCGGCGTCTGCTGCGTCCGGTAGCCCGGTGTGACGGCGAGGCTGGCACCCACGGTGAGCGGCCAGCCGCCGGCCCACGCGCCCAGCACCTGGTCGATGCCGGCCGCCGCCTGCCAGGGCTGCTGCTGCACCAGCCGGTCGTCGGGACCGGGAATGCCGTCGACATGCGAGCGGTAGACGCTGGCCGACAGCCGCAGGCTGGTGCCCTTCAGCCACGGCCGGTCCACCGCCATCGCCGGCAACAGCGCATCGCCCTGCCCCTTCAGCTCGAACTCGATGCCGGTGCTGTGCGCCGCCGCCAGGTTCACCGGCATCGCCACCCAGCGTTTCACACCGGACCAGCCGACGTCCAGCAGATCGGTGCGCGACCGGATCAGTCCGCTGATGCGCCGGTGGAAGCCGCCGAAGCTCAGCACCCCGCCCTGGGGCAAGTAGTGCTCGAAGGCCAGGTCCAGCCCGGTGGCCAGTTCCGGCTGCAGTGCCGGGTTGCCGACGCTGTCCGGCGCGATCTGCGCATTCGGTTCATTCTCCAGCGCGTAGGCGGTGTTGATGCTGGGCCGGCTGCTGAGCTGGTTCAGCTCAGGCGCCTTGTAGCTGCGGGTCAGGCTCAGGCGCAGCAGGTCGCGCCCGCCCGGCTGCAGCTTGTGCGTCAGGTGCAGCAGCGGTGACACCACCTGGCGACGCTGGCGCTCGACCGTGCCCAGGCCGCTGACGGCGGTGCGCAGTTGCTCGGCACGCAGGCCCACCTGCGCCGACCAGCGGGCATCGATCACCCACTCGTCCTGCGCGAACAGCGCGCTGCGCGTCACCGCCATGTCGAAGGGCTGGCCTTCGTAGACGCCCAGCAGATCGGCACCGTTCTGCACGATGCGGCGCTGCTCGGTGCGGCTGCGGCGCTCGACCTCCCAGCCCAGGGCCAGCGTGTGCGCCTCGCCCAGCGGTTGGGTGGTCTTGGCCGCCAGGTTCCAGCCGCGCTCGGTGTTGTGGTTGTCGCTGGTGCGGATCAGCGTGCGCTGGCCCGCGGCGTCGTCACCCGTGGTCAGCGTGTGCGAGCGGCTGCTGCTGCCCTGCGCGCCGGCCTTCAGTTCCAGCTTCCAGCCACTGGCCGCCGCATGGTTCCACTGCAGGCCGCTGCGCAGTTGCTGCCAGTGGCCGCCGGCGTTCCAGCGATCGTCGATGCTCAGCGGCGCCAGGCCCTGCAACACGTCGGTCAGCTGCGTGCCCCGGCTGTGCCAGGCATGGCGCTGGGCCCAGGCCTGCCAGGCCAGGGTGTCGCGTTCGCCCAGCTTCCAACTCAGGCGCGGGCCCAGGTTGACGCCGCTGCCGTGGAACAGGTCGCTGCCCGGAATGCGCAATTGCTGCGGCTGGCCGTCCGCACCCGGTGCCAGGCGCTCGGTCCGCATGTCGGCCTGGCCCTGCCACTGGTACAAGGACAGCGGCACGGTGTAGCTGAGTGCCCCGGCGCGGTCGCCCCAGCTGGCGTTGGCGCTGGCCACCGGTCGCACCGCCTGCCAGCCGGCGCGCAGGCCCAGCTCACGCTGACGGGTGCGCGGTGCCTCGCGCAGGATGATGTTGATGGTGCCCGCCACCGCCTGCGCGCTGTGCTCGGCACTGGGCCCGCGGGTGATCTCGATGCGCTCGACCTGGCTGGGCGACAGGCTGTCCAGCGAGAAGCCCGGCGGCGCCGGCTCGCCGTTGACCAGCAGCAGCGTGTAGCCGCTGCCGAGGCCGCGCAGCCGCGGGCTGCCGCCCTGGAGGGTGACGCCGGGCTGGCGCTTGAGCACGTCGCTGACGGCGATGTCGCCGTGCTTGTCCAGCTCGTCGCGGCCGACCAGGGTCTTGGCCACCGGGTCGCGCCGGCGCTGGTCGGCTTCGGTCAGCGGCGTGGCGCTGATCTCCACCTGCTGCGGCACCTGCGCCAGCCCCGCGCCGGCCGCCGCACACAGCACCGAAGCCAGGGGCAGGCGCACGGCGCGGTGGTGCGGCATGGGCAGTGGCTCAGCGCCGCGTCTGCAGCTTGGCGAAGGCAGCGGCCATCGCGCCACCTGGCGCCGGCTGCGCCTGGCCGGGGCGTGTGCCGCGGCCGCCGCGCTCGTCCCGGCCCGCCGGGCGGAAGCTGTTGTCGCCCCGCCCTGCGCCGCCGGCCTTGCCGGCCGGTGCATCCAGCTTCATCGTCAGCGCGATGCGCCCGCGCGCCAGGTCCACCTCCAGCACCTTGACCTTGACGATGTCGCCGGTCTTGACCACCTCGCGCGCCTCGTTGACGAACTTGTTCGACAGCTGGCTGACATGGACCAGGCCGTCCTGGTGCACGCCCAGGTCGACGAAGGCACCGAACTGCGCCACGTTGCTGACCGTGCCCTCCAGCGTCATGCCTTCCTTCAGGTCCTGGATGCGCTCGATGCCGTCGGCGAGCTTCGCCACCTTGAAGTCGGGCCGCGGATCGCGGCCGGGCTTTTCCAGCTCGGCAAAGATGTCCTTGACCGTGATCGCGCCGAAGCGCTCGTCGGCAAAGGCCTCGGGCTTGAGCGTGCGGATCACGTCGGCCTTGCCCATCACCTCGGTGATCGGGCGCTGAAGCTTCGCCAGCACACGCTCGACGACGGGATAGGTCTCCGGGTGCACGCCGGTCACGTCCAGCGGGTTCTCGCCGTCACGGATGCGCAGAAAGCCTGCGGCCTGCTCGAAGGTCTTGGGCCCCAGTCCCGCCACGTCCAGCAGTTGCTGGCGGCGGGTGAAGCGGCCGTTGGCGTCGCGCCAGCGCACGATGGACGCGGCCACCGCCGGGCTCAGCCCCGCCACCTGGGCCAGCAGCGGCGCCGACGCGGTGTTCAGGTCCACGCCCACCTTGTTGACGCAGTCTTCCACCAC
>Ga0116181_1001937_pt1 | contig 17263 bp, 15 predicted proteins | sample AD_UKC075_MetaG_FD_89752 | JGI IMG/M metagenome (GOLD analysis project Ga0116181, IMG submission 89752) | Active sludge microbial communities of municipal wastewater-treating anaerobic digesters from USA - AD_UKC075_MetaG | ecosystem: Engineered > Bioreactor > Anaerobic > Digestate | place: USA...
CCCTTGCCGACCCATTCCGCGCCGAGGTCCAACTCTCTGCACAGGCGGTCGACGACCGCTGGCGGAAGGTAGCCGGCGGCGGTCAGGTCCAGGCCTCGCCCGATCGTGCGCAGCAGCACCCGGTAACGCAACGTCGCCGACTCGACCACCGCGCCGTCGACGTCACCGCCGCCACGGAGGGCCTCCTTGACCAGCGCAGTGAGGCCGCTGGTGCCCAGCGAGCCGTCCCGAACGATGAGGTCGGAGATGCTCGGGTGCCACTCCTGCAGGTCGGGCATGGGGCCCTCCTCCAGCGCCCGGTTCACCTCGTCGAGGGCGAACGCGGCCGGGTCGAACCCGACAGGCAGCCAGGCGAGCCGTTCGGCCATCCACTCGGCCTCGTCGGGGTCGATGCGGCCGGCGAGAGCGGCCAGGATCTCCTCGTAGCCCGGAATGCCGCCGACGTCCTCGGGTGGACACGCCCGACGCCCGGCGACGCACACCGCGACCGGGTCACCCTCGATCCACGGCTCCACCTTCTCCAGGGTGAGCGTGTGGTGCCAGCTGTCGCCGAAGTCGTAGGTGTAGAACAGCCGCTGCCGGGGCTCGCCGATCACCTCATCGAGTCGGACCTCGGCCTCGAGCGTGCCGTCGGTCTCACCTTCCTCCAGGTCGAAGGGGGTGAGGAACGGAACCACACGGAAGTCCTTGGCATCCGGCCCCATCTGGAAGTGGTGGAGGTGCATGTCCGTCCAGCCCATCGCGGACTGGATGACACCGTGCACCTGGCTGAGCTTCAAGTCGCTGGCCAGCCGCAGCCGGCGCCAGATGGGTGGTCGGGCATTGTCGAGGTCGAGCCGGACCACGTAGCACACCCGCTCGGAGCGCGGCGCCAGCAGCGTGGGACGGACCCTGCCGAAGTCCGGATCCGGGCCGATCCCGCCCAGGTCGGGTCGCATTGCGCTGCGCATGGCCGCGAGCAACTCCATCGCGCTGACGTCCCCGGAGAGGACGCGAGCGATCAGGTCAGCAGCCGATGGCGCACTCCCGGCATCAGGTCCCGCGGGCGGGCCCTCCAACCTCGGCGACCTCGCGGGCTGGCCCGACACACCGGGGAACGGAATCACGTTGTCGGCGTCCTGCACGGTCTCCTCCTCGCGTCTGCTCGCTGACACTCTAGGGCCAATAGATCAGGATCTCGCTTCGAGAGCGCCCTTGGCGCAAGTGGTTTTGTAAGACACAATGGGTCTCGCGCAGATCCGGATCACGAGCACCGCCCGCAGGCGCAAGCTCTCGAGCTCTCGGATCCGGGAGGCGCTCACCAACGCGGTGTTCGACCATATGGACGAAGACGTGGCGATCTACGTCGGCACGGACGGGCGAGGTCTGGTGATTGAACTGGGAATAGTGGCGGACGACCGTGGCGAGGGCTTCGCAGTCCTGCACGCAATGCCAAGGGAGCGGAGGAACCGATGACCGAGCAGCAGCGACCCGAGCGTTTCCGCTCTGGTTTCGGGCCTGACGTCACAATCCGTGACATCGACCTCGACACCGAGGAGTTCGTCGTCGGCGGCGAGCCGCTGACGGAAGCACGCGCGAAGGAGATCGCCGATCGTCTCGAGCGGCGTGGCGGACGGCCCTCCCTCACCGCACCCGGGGCCCACTCGCCCGTGCTGAACCTTCGCGTGTCACAGGTCACCAAGGAACAACTCGAGCACCTGGCGGAGGAGTCCGGACGGCGCCAGTCGGACCTCGTCCGTGAGGCGCTCACTGAGTACCTGGCCCGCCACGGCGAATCCCGCGCCTCCTAGCTGCGGACCTTCGCAGCGTTCAGCAACGGAACTACACTCTGCTCGCCATGCGACATCCAGGTTGCGCCAGGCGACACGGTGGCCGAGATGGACGCCGGGAAGGACCCGGTGGATCTGGCGATCGACACCAAGCACCATCGTCTGTTCGTCGCCAGCAGCGGCGACGACGAGTCGCTGTTGGCCTACGACACCCGGACCAACAAACGCGTCGGCACCTATCCGTCCGGGCACTTCGCGGCGCTGGCCACCGATCCCGCCGCCGGCCTGCTGTACGCCCTCGATGAGTGGGGCCAAGTCGCCCTGCTCCGGTCGACCACCCTGAAGCGGCAGGACACTCTCGCCCTGCGGCCCGGACGGGAACTGACCATCGACACCAAGCGGCAGCGGCTCGACCTCCTGCACGACTACGGCATCTACGAGCAGAACCTGCTCACCGGGACGGCCCGAACGATCGAGGTAGAGAAAGGCGGCGGCGTCCTCTGCGCCGACGCGGGCAACCGGATCGCCTACGTCGCGTATCCGGATTCCGACCGCCTGGTGCCCGTCAGCCTCGGTTAGGCACTGGCATCGGCCGGGTTTACAGTCGAGCGGTGAGCGTCCTTCCCGATCCGATCCTTCCCGAACACCCGATCGACGTCCGCCTGGTGGCAGCGGACCTGGACGGCACCCTGCTGGACGCGGCCGGCGCCGTCCCAGCCGAACTGGCCGGCGTGCTGCACCGGCTACGCGAACGCGGCATCGTGTTCGCTCCCGCCAGCGGACGCCCCTACGCTTCGCTGCTGCACGCGTTCGCGTCCGTGGCGGACGAGATCGACGCCTACATCGCCGACAACGGCACCTACGTCGTCCATCACGGCGTCGACGTGATCACCAGCTATCTGGCGCCGGAAACGGTCGCCGCCGTGGTTCGCGGCGTCCGCGAACTGAAGGCCAGCGGACGCGTTGACCTGGGCCTGGTCGTGTCCGGCAAGGAACTGTCCTACGCCGAGCGCGCCGACCGCCGCTTCACCGAAGCAGCCGGGCACTACTACGCCAACCTCACCGCTACCGACGACCTGCTCGCGCACACCACCAACGCCCTCAAGCTCTCCATCTACGTCTTTGGGGATCCGCACGAGGTCGCCGACAAGATCGCCGGACTGTGCCCGGATGCCCAGGTGGTCGTTGCGACCACCCACTGGGTAGACGTGATGAGCGTCGGCGTCAACAAGGGCGTCGCGCTCGCCCGGCTACAGGAGGCGCTGGGCGTCACCCGGGCGCAGACCGTGGCCTTCGGCGACTACCTCAACGATCTGGAGATGCTCGCCCAAGCCGAGCACTCCTTCGCCATGGCCAACTCGCATCCGGACGTGTTCGACACCGCCGCCTACATCGCGCCGTCCAACGTGGCGATGGGTGTGGTCGCCACCCTGAACCACCTGCTCGACCTCTAGTCGATCCCGGCTATCGGCAGGTCGGGCACCGTCTCGGTGCGCAGCAGGTCGGCCAGCTGGCCGAAGAACGCCGCAGTGTCGATCGCCTCGACCACCCGGGCATTGGGCACCAGGTCGAACTTCTCCCACGCCATGGCCGAATAGCCGCGGGTGAGTTCCGAACGGGTCTCCACGTCCACCCGGTAGGGCGCTTCGGCAAGGATCAGTTCCGGGTGAAGCAGCACCGCGAGCGTCAGCGAATCCGGATGGGTCGACCCGTTCACCCCCACCGACTCGTCGTAGTCGATCGTCGCGTCGCACATGCGCCTGAAGAAGCGCGCCAGCGGCGTCCCGAGGGCGCAGAGTCGGTCGTAGCCGGCCCGATCGATGGTCGCGTCGCGCAGCGTTACCGGGTCCCAAGGCAGGATCAGCAGGTCGCGGAAGCCCGCGTCCAGCACGATCTGGGCAGCCTCCGGGTCGACGTAGAAGTTGAATTCGGCGCTGGCCGTGATGTTGCCGCGGCCGTTGTTCGAGCCACCCATGATGTAGAGGCTCTTCACCCGCTTGGCGAAGCCCGGGTCCATCACCACCGCGGTGGCCAGGTTGGTCAGCGGACCGATCGCGATGATGCTCAACTCCCCCGGCGACTCGGACGTGAGCCGAAGCAACGCGTCCACCGCGTGCTCGGGCTCGGTGGTAACCGCGGCAAGGTCCATCGAGAGACCACCCGAACCGTCGCCGTGCACATCCTCGGCCGACTCCCACTGACGCAGCATCGGCTGCCGACAGCCGAGGTGGACGGGCACCTGGCCGAGCTTGCCGGCCACGTTCAGGGTGAGGTGGGCGTTGGCCACCTGCTGCTCGAAGCCCACGTTGCCGGCGACCATGGTGATCGCGCGCAGGTCGGCGGCCGGGTCGAGCAGCGCCAGCAGGATCGTGACGCAGTCGTCCTGCGCGGTGTCGGTGTCGATGATCAGCGGAATGCCCATGCCAGCCCCCTCAGCGAAGCTGCGCGATGAGTTGGTCGAGCACGCCCTTCGCCTGCTCCAGAGCTTCACCGCCGTCGCAACTGGTCGCCTCGAAGGTCTGCAACACGTCGCCGCCGGACAACGCCTGGATCTTCAGGCGCTGGCCATCGCACTCCTTGCTGGTGCGGGCACCGAGCGCGGCGACACCCGTGGCCAACGCGGTCCAGGCGCCCTCCGGGAGGTCTTCGGACGTCGCCTTGCCGTCGATGGTGTAGATGGCCTGCTTGGGCGTGACCACGAGGGTGTAGTCACCTTTGTCCGCGCCGCTGAACGCCACTTTCACCTGATCCCAGCTCGAACTGCCGAGCAACGAACAACCGCTCAGCGTGAGCACCAGCAACAACCCGAGAATGCGTTCCACGCGGACGAGCCTAGTCGGGCAGATACTCGACCGAATCGACCGCTACCGTCGTTGTGGACTCGGCACCGTTGCTGGTGCCGTAGACGCCCAGCCAGAGGCCGAGGAACCCACCGGTGGCGACGCTGTCGAGCTGGCTGCCGTCGACCACGCCAAGCCGGGTCTTGGGGCCAGCGTCGAGCTGGGCGACCAGGGCGTACGCCTGGTTGCGTATCTCGACTGTCAATACCAGCCGGTCGCCCACCGGAGCCGCCGTGGCCCACTCACCGAGCACAGTCTCGACCCCGCCGCGACGGTGGACCGCCTGAACAATCCCGTGCCGATCGGTATCCGGGCGAAGGAAGAGCCGGACGTGGTCCAGCTCAGACTGGCGCACCACGATGCCGGCCTCTTCGCCGGCGCTCAGCGGTGCGTGCAGCGTGACCCGCAGGTTCAGGTTGCGGTGCTGCTGGCGGACGCCGAGAAACGCCGGGGTGCCGGGTTCGGCGAGCGTGGTCGGGCGCAGTCGCAGCCGCCAGCCGTCCCCGTCCGGCTCGGCGAAAGCGCTGGCCGGGCCACGCAGTGACGTCCAGCGTGGATCGTCCGGCAGCACCACACCGGACGCGCCGCCCTGCTCGGGGCTGAGCGCAACTGCCGCAGCGGTGGGCAACTCCACCTGGGCCGAGATCCGGCCCACGCCAGGCGCGAACACCGGCCAACCGTCCTGCCAGGTGACCGGCACCAGGAACGTCTCCCGGCCGAGGTTGTAGTGGTAGCCGCCGTAGGGCCGCATCGCCAGCAGCACTGCCCACCAGCTGCCATCGGGTGCCTGCACCAGATCGGCGTGGCCCGCTCCGACCACGTCGACCTCACGGCCGAGGTGGCGGTGGGTGAACACGGGGTTGGCCGGGTTGCCCACAAAGGGCCCGGTGACCGCGTCCGCGCGAGCCACCGAAACCGCGTGGTGGAACTCGGTGCCGCCCTCGGCCGCGAGCAGGTAGTACGTGCCGTCCACTCGGTACAGGTGTGGCCCTTCCGCCCAGACGGCGCCGCGCACGGCGCCCGTCCAGATCACGGTTTCCGGGCCGACCAGCGCCATCGTGACCGGGTCGAACTCGCGCACCCAGACCTCGGTCTGATCGTGCCATTCGGGCTCGGCGGCCAGCCGGGTCCCGTGCAGCCAGACCCGGCCGTCGTCGTCGAAGAACACCGACGGGTCGATGCCGGCCGCGTCCAGCCAGACCGGGTCCGACCAGGGGCCGGCGGGGTTGGTCGCGGTCATCAGGAAGTTGCCGCCGCGGCTGGCATCCTGTTGGTCGACCAGGGTGCAGACCACCCAGTATCGACCGTCGTGATGGCGCAGCGTGGGCGCGTACAGTCCACCCGAAGAGGCGATCCCGGCATAGTCGAGCTGCTCAGGTCGGGTCACCACGTGACCGATCAGCTCCCAGTGGGCGAGGTCGGTGCTGGCGAAGATCGGCAACCCTGGGAAGTACTCGAAAGTGGACGTGACCAGGTAGTACGTCCCGTCCACCCGGCAGATGGACGGGTCCGGGTGACAGCCGGGCAGGATCGGGTTGTCGACTCGGGTCATGCCACGTCGACCCGGACTCCGACCACGCGACGATCGGCGACCGTCACCTCGTGCACCTCGCCGGTGAACGCCAGGCTCGCCCTCGAAGTGGCCGTTCCCGGCACCGCCGACGCTCGCCGGTCGCTGCTCGGAATCGAGCCGTTGGTGTCGCCAACGCTCTGCACCAGCTCGGACGCGGCCGCGTGCGACGCCACCCAAACCTCGACCTCGCCAGGCTCCACGACCCGCACCAGCCGCCGGTCGGAGAAGGCGAAGCGCGTGGTCGGCACGTCGAAGGTCACCCGTCGGCTCTCCCCCGCCGCCAGCTCCACCCGGGCGTAGCCGAGCAGTTGCACCACCGGACGCACCACCGAAGCGTGCACGTCCCGTCCGTAGAGCTGGACGACTTCGGCCCCGACGACCCGCCCGGTGTTGGTCACGGTGACCGCCGCGGTGAAGTTGCCGCCCGCGGCAACAGCCGGGTCCACCACCAGGTCGGTGTAGTCGAACGTGGTGTAAGTCAGCCCGAAGCCGAACGGACGCAACGGCGTCGGATCGGTCGCGGTCACCTCGGACGGTCCGCCGAGAATCGGTTGCAGGTAGGAGTACGGCTGCGCACCGGACGAGCGCGGCAGGCTCACCGGCAGCCGTCCGGACGGATTGACCGCGCCGGTCAGCACGTCCGCGATCGCCAGGCCACCGCCTTCGCCGGGGAAGAACGCCTGGACCACGGCCGCCGGACGCGGCCCCGGGCCGTCCAGCGCCCAGCCGATCGCGTAGGGCCGTCCGGTCAGCAGCACCAGCACCACCGGGGTGCCGGTGGCCACGACCGCCTCGACCAACTCGCGCTGCACCCCGGGCAGGTCCAGGCTGTCGGTGTCGTTGCCCTCGCCCACGGTGCCGCGGCCGAACAGCCCCGCCTGGTCACCCACGACCACGATCGCGACGTCGGCGTCGGTCGCGGTCGCGACCGCTGCGGCGATTCCGCTGGTGTCGGCGCCTTCGACCGCGCAGCCGGGCACCAGGGTGAGCTCTTTCGCGAACCTCGCCTGCAGGGCCCCGAACACGGTGGGGATCTCGATCCCGATCGGGTACTCCGGGAAGTGCGCCAGCACATGGTTGGCAAACGAGTAGCAGCCTTGCAACGCCTCCGGCCGGTTGGCGTTCGGTCCGATCACCGCGACGCGGCCGGGTTTCGCCCCGCTGAGCGGCAGCACGCCGTCATTACTCAGCAGGATGATCGAACGCTCGGCGAGTTTCCGGGCCAACGCCTGGTGCTCCGGCGGATCGAGGTCGATCGCCGCCGGCGCATCCTCGGCGAACGCGTCCGGCTCGAGGAGGCCGAGCGCCTCCTTCTGGGCCAGCGTCCGCAACACCGCGCGATCGACGTAGGCCTCATCCAGCGCACCGGTGCGCACCATCTCAGCCAAGGGCTCCAGATAAGCGTCGCCGGAGGGCAGTTCGACGTCGATGCCCGCGATCAAGGCAAGCGCCGCCGCCTCGCCGCGATCCGCGGCCACCGCGTGCATCACCTGCAGGAAGGCCACCGCGAAGTAGTCGCTGACCACGACCCCGGTGAAGCCCAGCCGCTCGCGCAGCACTTCGGTGAGCAGGTCGGGGTTGGCGGCTACCGGAATGCCGTCGATGTCGGTGTAGGAGTTCATCACCGAAGCGGCCGCGCCGTCCAGGATCGCCATCTCGAACGGCGGCAGGAAGACATCAGCCAGTTCCCGCGGCCCGACGTGGACGGGCGCGTGGTTGCGTCCGGCGATGGAGGCGGAGTAGCCCAGGAAGTGCTTGAGCGTGGCGTGCATCCCGGCCGACTGCAGGCCGCGGACGTAGGCCGTCCCGACCGTCCCGACCAGGTAGGGGTCCTCGCCGATGCACTCGTCCACCCGACCCCAGCGCGGGTCGCGGATCACGTCCAGTACCGGGGCCAAGCCCTGGTGCACGCCCAGCGAACGCATCGACTCACCGATCGCCGCCGCTGCCTGTTGCACCAGTTCCGGGTCGAAGGACGCCCCCCAGGCCAGCGGTGTCGGGAACGTGGTGGCCTGCCAGGCGGCCAGCCCGGTCAGGCACTCCTCGTGCACCAGCGCCGGGATGCCAAGCCGGGTCTCGCGCTGCAATCGTCGCTGCTCGTCCCACAGCCAGGCGGCGCGTGCAGCCGGCTCGACCGGACGCGTGCCGTAGACCCGGGTGTAGTGGCCGATCCCGTCCGCGGTGACGGCGGCGAGCTCGCCGGTCGCTCCGGCCTTACCCAGTTCGCCCTGCATCGGCGCGACCACGTTGCCGCCCTGGTCGAGCCAATAGCCGACGATCTGGGCCAGCTTCTCCGGCAGGGTCATGCACGCGACCAGGTCACGGACGCGTTCAGAGACCGCTGGGAACGACGGCAGCCCGGCAACAATGGTGGACACGACGTCCATCTCCTTCACGATTGGGTGAATTGGGGTGTGGCGCGGGCTCAGCCCTTGACCGCGCCGGTCAGCCCGCCGACAATCCGGCGTTCGAACACGCTGAAGAACAACAACGCCGGCAGCATCGACAGCGAGGTGAAGGCCAGCACCGCCGCGGTGTCCACCGAATGCTCAGAGGAAAACGCCTGCACCCCGAGCGGAAGGGTGTACATCTTGGAATCGTTGAGAATGAACAGCGGCAGCATGTAGCTGTTCCAGGCGTTCACGAAGGTGAGGATGCCGGTGGTGATCACACCGGGCAGCGACAGGGGCAGCACCATTCGAACGAAGAACTTCAGCCGGCTGGCCCCGTCAATCGCGGCCGCTTCCTCCAGCTCCTTGGGAATCGCGGCCAGGAAGGGCACCAAGATGATCACGGTCATCGGCAGCGCGAACGCGATCTGGGGAAGGATGATCCCGAGCAGGTTGTCGGTGAGCCCCAGGTTCTTGATCAACAGGTACAGCGGGGTGATCGCCACGGTCAGCGGGAACATCAGTCCGGCAGCGAAAAGCGCGTACATCGCGTTGCGGCCGGCAAAGCTGTAACGCGCGATCACAAAGCTGGCCATCAGGGCGAGCGCGACGGTGCCGACCGTGGTCGAGACAGCCGAGATCACCGAGTTGGTGAATTGCTGCCAGAAAAGGGAGCTGGTGAGCACCGCCGTGTAGTTGGTGAGCACCCAAGGGTCGGGCCACCCGGACGGATTGACCGTGATCTGGGAGTTGCTGCGGAAGCCGCCGAGGATGATGTAGATCACGGGTGCGATGCAGACCGCGATCAGCACGGTGGCGACCAGGTAGGTGGTCGGACTGCCCCAGGTGGCGCCGGATGGGCTGGTCGCGATCCGGCGACTGGGGCCGGTGCGGGCGGTGAGGGATGTCTGGGACATTACTTCCGCTTCCTTCCGGACGCGCCGGTGAGGGCGCCCTCGGTGTCGCGCCGCATGACGAACCGCTGGTAGGTCAGCGCGATGAGCAGTGAAATGATGAAGATCACGACCGCCACCGCGTTGCCGTAGCCGTAGTTACCGGCCAAGCGGCCCTCACGCACCATGTAGGTGGCCATGGTGGACGTGCCCGCGGTGGAGGCCACGTACTGACCCCAGATGATGTAGACGAGGTCGAATAGCTGCAGCGACCCGATGATCGAAAGGAACGCCCACACCCGGATCGTGGGGCCGAGCAGCGGCAGGGTGATCCAGCGCTGAATCTGCCAGTACGACGCACCGTCAATGGCCGCAGCCTCGTAAAGCTCGTCGGGAATGCCCTGAATGCCGGCGAGCATCAAGATCACGGCGAAGCCGATGTACTTCCAGGAGATGATCACCATCAGGGTCCAGATGGCGACGCTCGGGTCGGCGATCCAGTCGTGCGCCAGCGCGCCCAGCCCGATGTTGGTGAGCAGATCATTGACTGCGCCGGTGTATTGCAGCATCAGGCTCCAGCCGGTGCCGACGATGACCTCTGAAATCACGTAAGGCACGAAGATCAGCACGCGAATCAGCGACCGCCCGCGGATGTTCTGGTTCAGCAGCAGGGCGAAGGCGATGGCCGCCGGACCCTGCATCACCAAGGACATCACCAGGATGAAGCCGTTGTGCACCAACGCGTCGCGGAACGCCTGGTCTGAGAAGATCACCACATAGTTCGCGAACCCGACGAAGTTCGTCGGGGCGCCGAAGCCCTTCCACTTGAAGAACCCGTAGTAGGCCGCCATGAAGACGGGGAAGATGACGAAGGCCAGGAACATGACGATCGCCGGTCCGGCAAGGACCGCGATCTCGAAACGCTTGCGCACCTCAGCCCTGGCCCGGTCGGAGCGGGTCGCCGCTGTGGCGGCGCCCCGCTCCGATCCTGACCTCGACGAGCGTTTTGGCAGTGCGGTCACTGAGTCGCTCATGAGGTTTCGATGTCCTTCGCTCAGCCCTTGGCGGCCGCGCTCTTGACCGCCTCAACGATGTCGGTCGGCTCGCCCTTCCCAGCGAACATGTTGACCACGCCACCGTTCAGGGCGTTGCCCACGTTCTGGCCGTACATGGTGTCCAGCCACAGCATCACGTAGGACGCGCTGTCATAGGACTTCAGCACGTCTTGCAGAGCCGGATCGGTGACGACGCCCTTGGCTTCCTTGTTCGCCGGAAGCGTCTTGAACGCGGTCGCGTAGCCTTCCTGGTTGGCCTTGGTGGCCATGAAGTTCAGGAAGTCGACGCAGGCTGCCGGAGCGTTCTTGCGGCACGCGAACCCGTCCGAGCCACCCATCATCGCGCTCGCGTCACCGGCACCACCGTTGACGGCCGGGAACGGGAACCAGCCGAGGTCGGGCAGCGCCTTCTTGTCCGGGGTCAGGTCGGCGATCACGCCGGGGTTCCAGGCACCCATGAGTTCCATCGCAGCCTTGTGGTTGGCAAGCATGCCGGCTGAGCTACCCGCACCCTGCTGGGCCGACGTGGTCAAGAAGCCCTTGTTGAACGGGTCGGTGGCCGTGAAAGCCTTGAGGTCCTCGCCGGCCTTCAGCCAGCAGGGATCGGAGAAGTCCTTCTCAGCCGCAGCCTTGTCCATGACGTCCTTGGAGCAGTTGCGCAGCGCCATGAAGTAGTACCAGTGGGCAGCCGGCCAGGCGTCCTTGCCGCCCAGCGCGATCGGGGCCACGTCGATGGCCTTGAGCTTCTCCACAGCGGCGTTCAGCTCGTCGAAAGTGGTCGGGACGGCCGTGATGCCAGCCTTCGCGAACAGGTCCTTGCTGTAGTAGATGCCACCGGGGAGTACGGAGGTGGGCATGCCGTAGATCTTGCCGTCGACGGTGAAGGCGCTGAAGATGCCGTCGCCGAGAGCGGACTTGATGGCCGGGTCGATCTTGTCGGTGATGTCGAGCACCTGGTCGGCGGCCACGACGTCGGCCAGCTTGCCGCCGCCACGGGCCATGAAGATGGTCGGATCGTCACCGGAGTTCAGCGCCGTCTGAAGCTTGCCGTCCATGTCCTCGTTCTGCACGGCCTGGATGTTGATCGTGACGTTCGGGTGCTCCTTGGTGAACGCCGCGACCGTGTCCTCCCAGTACTTCTTGCCGTCGCCGGTGGTGGAGTTGTGCCAGAAGCTCATGGTGACCGCCTCGGCAGACGCCGTGGTGTCGCCGGTGGCCGCGGGCTGGGTGGCCGTGCCGCCACCGGTGCTGCAGGCAGCCAGCAGGCTGACCGCGCCGATCATCGCAACCGCAGCGGCGGACCGCTTGCGCAATGCCTTCATCCTCGTTGTCCTCTCGTCATCCTTGACTGGATACGATCGAGTTTGCAGTGGCTCACAACAAATGTCAATCGTTATCGATAACGATTTATATACAATCCGCAGCGGGGGGCTATGGTGATGCAGTGGAACTCAGTCGGAACGTGACCATCACCGACGTGGCGCGCTCTGCCGGGGTTTCGGTGGCCACCGTGTCGAAGGTGATTAACGACCGCTACGGCGTCGCGAAGCTGACCGAGCGGCGCGTCCGCCAAGTCATCGCCGAGCTCGGCTACGAGTCGAGCCTGGTGGCCAAGAGCCTGCGCGCACACCGCACCGGCGTGCTCGGCATTCTGGTCGCGGAGTTCGAGCCATTCAGCACCGAGGTGCTCAAGGGCCTCGCCAGCGGTGCGAAGGACAGCGGGTACGAGCTACTCGCGCACTCCGGCGGTACCGGGCCCAACGGGCACGAAGGCTGGGAGATGCGTTCGCTGTCGCGGCTCAGCGGCACCCTGATCGACGGCGCGGTCCTGGTCACCCCGACCGTAGTGGACGGGCACCCACGAATCCCGGTGGTGGCGATCGACCCGCACACCGGGACCACCGTGCTGCCGACGATCGACTGCGACAACCTCGGCGGCGCCGACTCCGCGGTCGAGCACCTGCTCGGCCTCGGCCACCGCCGGATCGGCTTCCTCGCCGGCCGGCCGGACCTGCAATCGGCTCTCCTCCGCGAGGAGGGCTACCGACGGACACTGGCCGCTGCCGGGCTGGACGTGGACGAGAACCTGATTCGAGTGGGTGGCTACCGCGCCGAGACCGCAGGCGGTCCAGCACTGGAATTGCTCTCGCTCCCCCAGCGGCCCACCGCGGTTTTCGCGGCGAACGACCTGACCGCCATCCGGACCATCGAGGTCGCCGAAAGCCTGGGTCTCCGGGTACCCGAGGACCTGTCCGTGGTCGGGTTCGACAACGTGCCGGACGCCGCGCAGGCCAATCTCACCACCGTCGCCCAACCGCTGCACGAAATCGGCGAGCGAGCCATGCGGACGCTGCTGGCGCTCCTTGCCGGCGAGGCCGCTGCCGACCACGTCACGCTGTCCACCGAGCTGGTGGTTCGCGGTAGTACCGCCCCGCCGGCGTAGCTTCCAGCATCGGACGCAGCGCGGCCAGCGCCTTCCGCTCGAGCCGACGGACGCTGCTCTCGCTCAGCCCGAGCAACCGCGCGGTCTGCTGCACGTCGAGCTGCTCGCCGGTTACCAGTCCGTAGCGCAGTCGCACGATCTCGGCCTGGGTCGGCTCGAGCCGGGCCACCAGGCGTCCGAACTGCTCGGCGTAGATGCCGGCGTCCGGGTCGACCGGATCGGGATCGGGGATCGCCTCGGCCAGCACGTCCACCGGCACCGGGGCGCGATAGGCGAGCAACCTGGACATGTCCCGCGCCGAAGCCCCCACCGCCGCGGCCACCTCCGCAGCTCCAACCGTCCGTTGCTGCTCCTGGCCGAGCGCTGCGGCGACACCGCGTGCCCGGCGCAACCGCAACGCCCGACTGGCCGGGATGGCCAGGTCGCCGAGCCGGGCGGCGCCGACCTCCGCCAGGTGCTGCCCGACCCGCATGGTGGCGTAGGTGGAGAACCGGCAGCGGGTGTGGTCGAAGCGCTGCAAGGTGTCGCAGAGGGCGACAAAGCCCTCCTGGCAGAGGTCCTCGGGATTCAACCCGCAGCGCTTTGCCTCGGCCGCAGCGAGTTTGGCGACCAGGCGAACGTAGCCGAGCAGGAACCGCTGCCTGGCCCGGTGCCCGGCTTCGACCAGCGCGCTGAGCTCGGCATCGGTAGCCGGCACCGGACGCTCCCCGGTGACGAGCAGCCGGGCGGCCAGGACGCCGGCCTCGATGGCTCGGGCCCAGGCCACTTCCTCGTCGGTGGTGGGCAGGTGCAGCGAACGTAGGGATCTCATGGCCACCACTCTGCGTGGCGGCAAGGCGGATGTCAGGAGCCCGACGACGATCTGTGGAGCAACAAATTGACAACACCAATTCCCCGGGAGGGACTCACAACGCTGGGCCGGTGGCCAATGCGACCAGGTCCTTGCGGTCCTTCTCCAGGTTCACCAGCTGGGCGAACATCCGGTTGTAGGCCGTCTGGTCGGCCAGCGGATTGGTGCGCTGTAGCTTCGACTTCAGCTCGGCGATCTGACGAGAGACGGTCTGCACTCGCAACTGAGCGGCGTATTCGCGAGCGTAGGCCTCGGTCGGCTCCCGCAGCACCGGCTCGACGGCGAGCGAGATCACCAGGCTCTCCAGCACCGGATCGGGGTTGGCCGCCAGCATCCGTTGCGTCCAGGGGCCGGCACCGTCCGCGACACCCTGAACCACCTCGAACAGCGCCCGGTAGGTGGGGTGGGTGAAGTCGCCGGGCACCAACCCGAACCAGTCGTCGACGAACTTCTCCGGCGCGCGCACCAGCAGCCGCAGCGTGCCGCGTTCGGCTTCCAGCCGGCGGTCGCGCGGATCGGGCACGGGCAGGCTCGGCGCCGGTTCGGGCAGTCCGGGCAGGGCCGCGTCCGCAACTTCTGGCGGCCGGCGGTCGGCTTGGCGGCGCTGCTCGGCCGGACGCCGGTGCATGGTGGCGTTCACCTCACGCCGCACCTCGTTCGGGTCGGGGTCGCCGAGCCACTTCGCCAGCTCCCGGATGTAGCGCTCGAACAGGCTCTTGTCGCGGATACTGCTCACCAGCGGCGCCGCCGCACGCAGGGCGGCCAAGCGGCCGTCCACCCGGTCGAGGTCATGTTCGGCGAGGATGTTACGCATCACGAACTGGTACAGCGGGACGCGCCGCCCGACGAGCTCGCGGACCGCGGCCTCGCCCTGCTGGATCCGCAGGTCGCACGGGTCGAGCCCGCTGGGCTCGACCGCGACGTAGGTCTGCGCGGAGAAGTTCTGGTCGCCCTTGAACACCTTGAGCGCCGCGGCCTGCCCGGCCGCGTCGCCGTCGAAGGTGAAGATGACCTCGCCGCCGCTGACGTCACCGGTACCCAGGAGGCGTTGCAGCAGCCGGGAATGCTCGTCGCCGAACGCCGTGCCGCAGGACGCGACCGCGGTGTCGACCCCGGCCAGGTGGCAGGCCATCACGTCGGTGTAGCCCTCGACGATCACCGCCTGGTTCTTCTTGGCGATGTTGCCGCGGGCCAGGTCTAGGCCGTAGAGCACGTTCGACTTCTTGTAGATGATCGTCTCGGGAGTGTTCAGGTACTTGGCCGGCATCCGGTCGTCGTCGAAGATGCGCCTGGCCCCGAACCCGAGCACCGAGCGGCCGGCGTCCCGGATCGGCCAGAGCACGCGGCCCTGGAAGAAATCCCAGCCGTTCTCGCGGACGAGGCCGGCCCTGACCAGCTCCTCGTCGCTGAAGCCCTGAGCTTTGAGGTGCTGACCGAGCTCGCGTCCGCCGGTCGGGGCGAAGCCGATACCGAACTGCTCGGCTGCGGTCTTGTCGAAGCCGCGCCCGTCGAGGAACTGGCGGCCGGGCAGCCCGGTCGCGCTGAGCAGGTGGCCGGTGTAGAACTCAGCGGCCAGCCGGTTCGCCTCCAGCACGCGCATGCGCAGGCCGGGCTCGACCCGGGCGCCGCCCGCATCGCTGAACCGCAGCTGCACCCCGACCCGGTCGGCCAGGTACTCGACCGCTTCGGCGAATCCGACGTTGTTGATCTTCTGGACGAAACTGATCACGTCCCCGCCTTCGCCGCAGCCGAAGCAGTGCCAGAAGCCGCGCGCCGGGGTCACCCGGAAACTCGGGGTCTTCTCGTCGTGGAACGGGCACAGCCCGGCCAGCGAGCCGCCGCCGGCGCGGCGGAGCGTGACGAACGAGGCGACGACGTCCTCGATTCGCGAGCGCTCGCGGACGGTCGCCAGATCCTCCTCGTTGATCAGGCCGGCCACGCGGTGATTGTAGTTCCTGGACGCATCGGGCTGGTCAGCCGATCTGAGGTCCGCGCCCGACCGCTCTGCGCAACTGCAGGACGGCGTGCAGCGCGGCAACGATCAGGCAGGCGACCAGGAGCACCGGCGCGACTGCGGAGATCGACTGGTTCATCGCCAAGCCCACCACCAGCGGGAGAATTGCGGGCCCGAGCGAAGACGCTCCGGCCCGCAGCCCGACCACGGTGTCCACAATCGCCGCGGACGTACGTTCCGCGGTGGTGAGCGTGAGCAGCGGATAGATGGGTGCCGCGGCCAGCCCGAACAGCAGCACTGCCGCAATCGCGGTGGCTGGTGTGTTCAGCATCGCGAGGACGCCAGCCAGCACCAGGCCGATCGCGGCTCCGCCCAGCACCGGCCACGGCCCCGTCCGCTCGGCCAACCCAGCCGAGCAGCACCCGGCCGGCGAACATCGTCAGCCAGTACCCGAGCGGCGGCACCAAACCAGCCGCCCCGATCGGCTGGCCGAAGTCGAGCCGCATGGCCGGCCACGCCACGCCGAGCGTCGAATCGGGCAGGACAATGCTGAAAAGGCCAGATAGGCCAAGAGTGTTAGGAACATGTCAGGCGCCGCGACCGATTCCCTTCGGCAGCCGATCGGCATCCCAGCCCAGCAGTTCGGCTGCGGTCTCGAAAGCGAAGCGGTCGGTCATGCCGGCCACATAGGTGACCGCGCCGCGCACGTTCCCGTCGACGAAGTCGGCGGGCATTGCAGAAGGGTGCTTGGCGTAGTACTCCACCAGAGCGTGTAGTACGTCGATGACCGCCCGCGACTGCGCGACCGAGTCGGGACGGGTGTAGATCCGCTCGTAGTTGAACGCCCGCAGGCCCGCCAGCGCCCCGGCCTCGTCCGGACGCATTCCGACCTGGCCGGTGCTCGCGACGGTTTCGATCACCGCGCGGACGAACGTGCCCAACTGCTGCCGCCGGGTGCGTCCGCAGACTCCGGCGATCTCGGCAGGCAGATCGACGAGATCGACGATGCCGGCGCCGGCGGCGTCCTCCAGGTCGTGCGCGCAGTAGGCGATCCGGTCGGCCCAACTGACGATCTCGCCCTCCACCGTTGCCGGCACCGGACGGGACCAGGAGTGGTTGCGGATGCCGTCCAGGGTCTGGGCGCAGAGGTTCAGGCCGGCCAGGACGACATCCGCACCCCACGGGCCGTGGTCGTAGCCCTCGGGCAGGAACGCGTCGAAGGCGTCCTCACTGGCGTGACCGCCGGGCCCGTGGCCACAGTCATGGCCGAGCGCGATCGCTTCGGCAAGGCTCCCGTTGGCACCCACTCCCCTGGCGATCGACGTGGCCACCTGCGCCACTTCGAGCGCGTGCGTGAGCCGCGTCCGTTGGTGGTCGGTCGGGAAGACCACCACCTGGGTCTTGCCGGCCAGGCGTCGGAAAGCGGTGGAATGCACGATGCGGTCGCGGTCCCGCTCGAAGCAGGTGCGCTCGGCGTCCGGCTCCTCAGAACGGGC
>Ga0116181_1001945_pt1 | contig 17205 bp, 16 predicted proteins | sample AD_UKC075_MetaG_FD_89752 | JGI IMG/M metagenome (GOLD analysis project Ga0116181, IMG submission 89752) | Active sludge microbial communities of municipal wastewater-treating anaerobic digesters from USA - AD_UKC075_MetaG | ecosystem: Engineered > Bioreactor > Anaerobic > Digestate | place: USA...
CGAGCAGCAGCCCGAGGATCAGCATCGAGAACCCGCCGGTGAAGACGATGTAGTGGAACGCCCCGGTCTGGTAGTACCGGGAGAAGGTGTAGATCTCCGCACCGATCCCGGCAAGGGTGAAGAGGAGTCCCGGGATCCCAAAGAAGACCAGCGGGTAGCGGAGGCTGATGAGCCGCACGATGTTCATCAGCACCCCGACGCCGTGGGAGACCGGGTTCTCGCTCGAGGTCCCTTCTAAATCATATCGGACTCGAATTGGAACTTCAGCGACCCTAAAGTTATTATCACTTATCTTGATTAATATCTCTGAACCCGCGCTCATTCCATATGCATCGATATTGATGGCTTCAATGGCCCTCTTTCCATAAGCTCTGAATCCACTCTGGGAATCGGTTACTGTTAAGTTGTTCCCTGCCAACATTGTGGCGATATCTAAGACTTTCATCCCAACCTTTCTATATAATGGAATTCCTTCACCTCTAACGCCATTGAATCTAGAACCAATCACCACGTCATTTCCATTTCTTAGTTCAGCAAGCAGTCTAGGAATATCGCTGCAATCATGCTGACCGTCGGAATCTATAATTACCAGTTCTTCCGCGGAGAGGTCGCGAGCTGTTGAGAAGATGGTTTGAAGTGCTCCACCATAGCCCTTATTGACATCATGGTGGATTACCATTGCACCGAGACCAATAGCTATTGAAACTGTATTATCATATGAACCATCATCGACAACTAGGACGATATCTGCATATTGCTTCGCACCAGTTATCACTTCTGCGATGTGAGCCTCTTCATTATAGGCAGGCATAGCGACAATTGTTCGGATTAGACTGAATTTTTTTTCTAACCTTACTTCATTAGCCGAACTGAGAAGTGAGTCTGATTGCTCACTGGCATAACTGGTGTCATCGAAGGGATGAGAGATAGTGATATCTAAAACATTAGAGGAGATTTCGTTCATTGTAATGCCTCCGTAAAAGAATCCAACCAGATATTTGGGAGATCATAGACACCCAATTCCCATTGACTTATAGCATTGGATTTCCAGGCAGTAAGCATCATTCTCCCTAATGCTTGGAAATTTATCTCGTTGATAATTCGGTTGTTAAGATGCGACAAAATGTTGTCGAGAGAAATTCCATGAGCGATACCGCCCATTTTTGCTAACCTTATATTATTCATTATACCCACCATATTAATTGGGCGTAACGTAATATGATAAAAAATACTTTGTCTTCTGAGTTTATAATCGTACATCCATGGCATTATACAAGAGGAGGGTCGTCGACCATTTGTTTTCTAAATGCTGTTTGGCCATGTCCTGATTTAGAGGGTTTCTCATTATAGAATAAGGACGGAATTTTCGACCATTGCATTATTCTCCAATGAACCATCCTTTATCATGCCGGATACAAAACAATATATTGAATAAATTAAGCAATCCTTCTTGTTTCAAAGGCCAGATAGAGCAGAGCGAGTCCATTCAAGAAAATGATTATGCTGAATACATAGGTGTAATTTGCTTCCGCATCTATGCTGCCAGTTAGTATGATTAGTATCAATTGACAGGTTCAAGAAATCCAGATTATTATAGAATAATTCCATGTATGATAATATATCTCAAATATTTATATTTATTTTACCAAGATGTGATAATTCGATGTGTGAATCGATGAGTCGTTCGGCCAATCACCATATCGATCTCGTTATTAATTCTTGAATTTAGATCGCATAAGAGTTGTTATGGAATTCAACATGAGGGCAGAAATGGATAGAACCGCTCCGATGGTCATTAGGAACCCTGATGCCAATATCTGCAACATCAAAGAGTCCAATAGGATCATATCATACATCGTCGCCACACCTAGCAGGAGCCCTATCGTGCAAAACGTCACTCCCGGTACGCCAAACAGCAGGATGGGCCTCTTGTAGCCGACCGTAGCGATTATATTAGAAAATAGGTCCATGCCCATCTTCACCGAGCTATGCTTATGCCCGTTGGGAACGTCATATCTGACCGATATGGGCACTTCGACGATCCTCAATCCCGCTTCAGCGCAATGGATTATCATATTTTGCTCCACCGCATAGCCGCTAGAGTGGAAGTCCATATGGCCCAATGCCTTCATGTTGATCGCTCTGAAGCCGGACTGGGTGTCCGTCACCTTGATCGAAGAGCCCGCATTAGTTATTCGATTCAGGATGCCTTGACCGATCCGACGCTTCAATGGGATCGAATTACCTCCCTTCAAGAATCGGGAGCCTATTACGACGTCTGCCTGCTTTTCGACAATGGGCTTTATGACGGCGCCAATGTCCGCCATGTCGTGCTGTCCGTCGCCATCCACCATCACGATTATGTCGAAATCCTTGTTCTTTAGGACGTTGAACCCTGTTTGGAGTGCAGAGGCCTTGCCTCGATTCACAACATGCTCGATGACCTCGGCGCCGGCCGCCCTTGCGATCTCTGCGGTCTTGTCCCTCGAGCCATCATCGATGACCATAACATGCTTCGCATATAGGCGAGCCTTTAACACGACTGAGCCTATAGTTAGCTCTTCATTGAAGGCAGGGACCAATACAACAACCCTCGGACCATCGGGCTGTTTTTGAATCCGCTCCAATATGCTTCCTGATGCATATTCCAATTCAGGAATATCTTCCTCAGCATCTGACCCATTGACAAAGGGAAGGTCAGACGAGCCTCCGATCCCGATGGCCATGTTCAGTCGACCCCATATTCAGCTTTTAATCCTAACTATACAGTTACAATTATTGAGAACTATATAATTTGATGATGATGTGAATGATAAATAAAGAATAAAAAGGAATGGAGTGGCTCCATTCGTTCCTTTATAGGAACAGCATGAAGGCCACATTTAGTGTGAACACTGCCAGCAACGGAACGATGGCTAGACTAAGCGCCTTCTGCGTCCTGGGAGAGTTCAGCCTGGAAGAGGAGATGAGCTCCTTGGATGACAGTAACAACACGAGCGCAACGGCCACCAACGCTCCACCAACACCTAGGCCTATCACCGAGGTCAAGGTAATGGCGGATGATGCAGCGGTAGTCGCTGTGGCCACTGCGATAGCACTCGATAGCATGATTGATGAGAACGAGTATCAGGTATAAATAATCTTTTTTTTCAATTATTATGTCTGAGATAATACGATCATGGAGGCCTTAGAAGATGTGAAGGTAACCAAATGGCAGGAATGAGAACAGGAAGAAGTTCAGCAAACCATGGATGATTGTTACAAAGGCTAGACTCTTTGTCCGATAATATATCAAACCAAGCACAAGGGAGATGCAGAACACATAGGCCATATATGCCATCGAAGTGTAGCCAGAGTGCATAAGGGCGAATGCTGCCGACGAGAGCATCAATGCCGGTGCGATGCCTAATGCTGCATGAAGTCGAGATTGGAGTATGTAACGGAACACCAACTCCTCGCCAAGCCCTACGAAGAAGACCATTATAATGAATAATAACGCTAGATACTCGATATTTAGTTCGGGGATCAACCTCAGATCAGGGATGGTCATGCTTAGAACGGCAAACTCGATGTTCGCCGCGACCAATGCGATGATCAACGCCAACGGGATGTAGTAGATCTTCCAACCTGCCGTTGCACGGGAGATGTTGAAAAAGAGCTTGAACTCGCGTAGATATGACAGCCAGTTACGCGACTCATCCCGGATCATGAGTAAACAGACCAGTATGATAGGCGCATAGATCAGGGGCATCCATAGCAAGGTAAGCTCATGGAATGTGGGCATCGCCAGATTAATTGCCCGGAGCATGGACACCAGCATGAAGGATTGCCAGAGTAGCACATCCTGCCTTAACAGGATTGGAGCGAAGATGCACAGAAGAATGTTCAGCAGATGGATGGACATGCACAGATCGGGTTTTCCAATGAATAGCATGACCTCTCCGGCTAGGATGAAGAGGAAGGGGACGACTATGGGGAGGAACGCAAATAATTGTCGTTCACCCTGCTTGATCTGAAAGACCATCGCCTCTCTGATACCACTGACGAATTAAAAGGTATCTGGGCCAATCTCATGATGTGTTGATGGCAAGCGTGCAATGCCGCCCATTACAATAGACCTGCATCCAATTCCAACAGAGGAATCTTGAAGGGATATGGATCTTAATCGACGTAGATACGGACGTTAGACCGAAACGTCACATCGAGACGATCATAGCATATCATTGATAATAGCTAGATGTGCCCAGACGCTCTGCCTCTCACTACCCCAATGTGGCCTGTTGCGCCAGCGATCGGGCAAGTTAACTGGCGCAACATCTTATATTCAATAGTTCAAACAGATAGAAATGTTATTATGAAAATGAGTCATGCCTGCCAGAGAGCAGGGAGATATGGCATGCTAGAACGGCTCATGAAGCTCAAGGAACCTCTCTATCATAACTCCCTATTCATGATCTTGGCCTCGCTAGCATCATCAGGCTTCGGTTTCTTGTTCTGGCTGATCGCAGCCAGGCTTTATGGGCAGGATGAGGTGGGTACGGCCACGGCCATCCTGTCCTCGGCATTCCTCATCGTGTCCATCACCCGGCTGGGCCTTGACCAATCCGTCATACGATTCTTTCCGGATGGAGACCGGGGAGCTATCATTGGAAGTGCACTGGTCCTGACCACCGTTCTGAGCATCGTGTTCGGATTGGTGTTCGTGGTCGGCATTGATCTATGGTCGCCAGGCCTGGACCTGTTGCAACACCATGTGGTGGAATATGTTGCTCTGATAGTCCTTCTATCGGCGATATCCACTACGGCCAGCGCTTTCAGCGCACTCCGCCGCTCATCCATGTACTTCTATCAGACGGTCGTCACTGGGTTGCGTGTACCGATCCTCTTCGCATTCATAGGGATGGGCGCGGTCGGTATCTTCCTCTCCATGGAGGCAGCCATCTTCCTGGCCGTTGCATTTTCCTTTTTGGCCATGGCGCATCTGGGAGTTCGACCTAAGCGTTTTGACCTCAAGTTCTTGAAGGAGTCCTATGATTTCTCGATAGGTAACTACATCGGAGGATTGTTGATCAATGCTCCTGCATCCTTGCTGCCGATCATGGTGTTGAACTCATTGGGCGCGGTCGAGGCTGCGAACTACTACATGACCTATGCGATAGTCTCCATACTGGTGTTCATCCCATGGGCCACGAGCACCTCCCTGTTCGTAGAGGTGAGCAACGGGGAAGCCCTGGGAAGAACCGTGAAACGTTCCCTCGTCGTCAGCATGGGCCTTCTCGCGTTCTTCGTCGTCGCCACCATCTTGTTTGGCGGCGTGCTCCTAGGACTCATCGGAGAGGAATACGAATCCGGAGGTCTGGAGCTCCTCCAGATAATGGCTTTATCGACCTTTCCTCAAGCCATTTACATGATATTTCAATCGGTGCAGCGGATAAAGAGGGATATGCGCGGCCTCATCATATTTGGAGGAGCATCTACCGTTCTTCTCCTCATCCTCTCCCAGATCTTCATGGGATCGTTCGGCTTGGTGGGGGTCGGAGCATCCTGGTTGCTTGCGTACTCCATTATTGCCATACCACTTCTGCCGGCACTGCAGCGAGTAGTGAGAGATGGATGACCTAGGAAGCTGCCCCAGGTTTCGTGAATCTGCAGCTACAATATAGATGTCAAATAGTATACAGAAGGGTCTGAGTGCGCCACGCAAAGCATTGGAATCTGAAGAAGAGTCACCCCGATGTAATCGCTCAAATGAACGGACGATCGGTTCTTTCCAATCTCGATGACGCGTCGCTCTCTACTAAGGACGACTCATAGTTCTCCAGAGACATATGTGTCGCAGTGGACCTTTTTCTATACTAATATGATGCCATATCGGACTCGGCAATGACCATGTAACTGAGTCGCCTCTCTGTTCACCTGATCGCTTCGGGGTGCCCCTACATCTCCTTGGCAAGATCGCTCCAGCTTTGCTAAATAACATCGACCTTCAGCTTTGACAAGCTTCCTGGAGAAGACTCTCGAACTCATTGGTCATGCGGTCCCAATCATTCGGACGAACGAATGCCTGCCCATTCTTCCCTTCAGTGACAAGAGTGCCGTTATTTCGTATCTTTTCGGCGAGAGGGATCACTTCCTCAGGGCTGTTGATGTACATCACTCCATTCCCTGTTCCGAATTCCTTGCGTATGCCAGATAGACCGGTCGCGAAGACCACCTTTCCAGCGGCGAGGTACTCGTACATCTTGATCGGGACTATGTTCTCCATTATCTTGATGCGCTTTGCTGGCAGCAGACAGATGTCCGCAGCTGCCACGTAGCTGGGGACTTCGTCGTAGGGCTTCCAACCCTCCAATATCAAGCGGTCGCCCAGGCCTTCCTGGTTTTTGATATCGTTGAGGCGGTCCCATAGCTCCCCTTTTCCAAGCACTAGCATCTTCAGGTGCTTGTTATCACTACGTGCGAGAGATAATGCGATCTCGTCCAGTCCCGAAAAGTCGTAGAGCCATCCCATGAAGAAGAGGACCGTGTCCTCATCATTAAAACCGAAACGCTGCCTGATGGCGGTACCGTCCGCCAGGGCGAACTTGTCGAAGCTTACTCCAGCTCTAATTATCTTTGTCTTCGACTGTTCTGCCCCCATCTCTTCAGTGTATTCCTTTAGCCCCTGGTTGATGGAAATGACCTTGTCGGCGAGCCTATTGTTGCTCATCTCTACAGCCTTGGCGATAGGCTTGAAGATGGCTTCGGGAACCAGGCGGTGCAATTCGTCGATGACGTAGTAGATGAAGGGTATGTTATGACGCCTAGCCAACCGTATCGATATACTCGCATTTAGCAGGCCGAAGCCTACGATGACATCTGGGTTGAACTCCCTGATCTGGCGGGAGATCTCTCTGGAATGGGTTACGAGCAGTGAGATGTAGCTCAGGGCTGGTAGCTGTATGATGGCGGGACGGATCACGGTCACACCAGGAGCGACTGCCTTGAACGCCTTCGCTTTAACGATTCGCGGAGATAGAATACTGCCATCATTCTGCGCTTTCCAATCGATCGGAAAATCTATCACACGGACCTCATGTCCCCTTTGGACCATCCTCTCCAGCAAATGATGTCCCTGATGTGGTCCCCTCTCCAGATAACCTGACTCTTGAACGACCAGAATGCGCATCTAGATGTCTCCACGGTTTGAATTTTGCCTGAGTTCGCCTGGCAGCTATTTAACTTCGCTTATTACGTCGGAATATATGTCTTCTAGCCTTTCGACGATAGAGTCCCAATTGAACTCATCGGCGACCAAGGCCTTTCCACGCTCCCCATATCTTTTCCTTAATGAAGGATCGGATAGTATCCGAATGAGCGATGCCGCTATCTGCTCCTCGTCATTTTCTGCCACTAGGCCAACGTTATCATGGATCCATTCCAAGGTATCGCCTGCAGTGGTTGTCACTATCGGCAACCCGGATGCGCACGCTTCAAGGAATGTTATTGGAAAACCAGAATATTTTGGCGTTGCGAAGACTTCTGAATCCGCATATGCAGCATACTTATCATGACTGGATACGAATCCGAGAAACCTGATGCGATCTTGAATTTTTAACCTTTCAGCCAATCGATCGAGCTCATCCTTGAAATCGTCATCCGGGCCGATCAAAACAAGGAGTGTGTCCTTTTCCGTCTTATTGACTATGGCAAATGCCCTTAGTAAGATATCTAAGCCCTTGGTCTTGTGGATTCTCCCGACATATAGTATTATCCGTTCATTGGGATCGATGCCATTCTTTTTCTTGAATTCTCCCCTTGATCGAGGTATTGGCTCGGACCTGTTGAGGCCATTTGGAAAGATGACGATCCTTTCTCTAGGCACTCCCATGCTAACATATTGTTCATATTCCGTTTGATTGAGTGCCAACGCCTTGCTCAGATTATCCAATATGTTCTTGCCGAACAGTCTATCAAATACTTCCTTCATCATCCCGCGGTGGGAAAGGTGAGGTAATGCTCCGTGCGCTTGTAGCACATAGGGCTTACCGAACTTTTTTGCATAATACACTGCTACAATATTCTGAAAGTTACGCAGATCATGTAAGTGAATTACATCAAATCTTTGAATATTGTTCTTAAGAGCGATTATCAAACCAGGATAGAAGAAGAACCTGCGCCATGCGAGAGAATTGCTCAAGTTTTTAAAATAATGAATCTTGATGCCTTCTTGAATTGAATACCTTTGTAAATGCCTTTTATGTTCATCAATTGTATCGCTGGTATATACTGTGACGTCGTGTCCTCTTTTTACTAGCTCTTTACACAGATTGTAAGAGACGTTGACCGTGCCTCCATAAGCAAAAGCTGGATAAAAGGCAGGATTCATATGCAATATTTTCATCAGTTCACCTAAGGGCCATGACCGTTCCATTGGCAATCATCATTTTTACAATTGAATAATGTTCTATTGAAAACGATTCAGGACCATTTCGTGAGCTGTTCAAGCGGATGCAATTATCTGAATTTTTTTCTTGAGCACCATAGATGTTCAGACCTCTCGATTCTAGCCAATGTTGTGACCTCGTCTACAGACAATTCGGCCTGTGAACGACCATGATGCGCATTCTCAGAACTCCGCGCTCGTCTTGATGTCTTCCCAGTTCTCCACGAACCATTCGTGGGTGCGCCTGAGACCGTCTTCGAACGTCGTCTGTGGCTTGTATCCAAGGATCGCGCTGGCCTTCTCCGTTGAGGAGAGCAGACGTTTCTTGACATCCCAGTCTCTCCGCTCGACGAACTTGATGCCTGCCTCGTTGCCCGTCAGCTCGTTGACCATTCTGGCCATGTCGACCACGCGGTGCTCCTTGCTCGATCCGAGGTTGATCGCCTCACCAACGGCCTTTTCCTCGAGACCCATTGCCAACAGCCCCTTGACGATGTCCCCGACGAACGTCCAGTCACGGGTCTCGGAGCCGTCTCCAGTTATCGGGAGAGGCTGCTTGTTCATGGCCCAGTACATGAAGTTCGGGATCACGTTGCGATATCGTCCGGGGACCTCACCGGGACCGAACACATTGAAGAAGCGGGCGTTAACGATAGGAAGGTCATAGAGGTTGTGGAAGTAATTGGTATACAGCTCACCCAGAAGCTTCGTTACCTGATATGGAGTGTGAAGTGAGATCGAGATGTCATGTTCTTCGAACGGCATCTTGCTCTCCAGTCCATAAACTCCACAGCCGGAGGATGAGTAGACGAAACGGTCAACATCGACAAGTTGCGCGTGCTCCAGCACCTTCAGTATTCCCAGACCGTTGACCATCAGATCCTTCTCTGGGTTGTCCACGGAGTTCTGGTTGGCGAAATGAGCGGCCAGATGGAATACGTACTGGGGCCTCTCCTTGAAGGCGCGGCGGAGCATCCCGTCATCCAATATAGATCCGTGAATGAACTGGATGTTCGGGGCGGACGGGATGTTCCAATCATAGGCGGAGGAGAGGTCATCGAGAATGATGACCTTCTTCGCCTCCAGTTCGGAAAGACGCCTGACCAGGTTGCTTCCTACGCAGCCGGCACCGCCGGTGACGAGGACCACAGAACCTTTGAAATCATCAAAGGAACGCATCTCACTCACCCATCCGATAATACCATTTCATCCAGTCGACGGTTCGCTTTATCCCTTCCTCAGGCGTGATCCTTGGATCGTGCTTTAGGTCCCTGATGGCCTTGGAACAATCAACGGTCTTGATGTCCGTTGTGAAGGGTTCCGCCTCTTTGTATGTGACAAGGGAATCGTCCTTGCCGACCGCCTTAAGAACGATATCTGAATACTGGTCGATGGACCGCTCCCATTCCGGCTTCCCGGCCACGTTGTACACCTCGCCCGGGATGAAATTGTCAATCATATTGGCCCAGGTGCGGCAAGAGTCTTCGACGAAGTCGATTATACGCTTATGGCCCCTGAACACTGTGTATGGCATGCCGTGCAGCGCATGATAGATGAACTTGGGGATGAAGCCGCGGTACGGCGTGTAATGTTCTCCAGGACCATAGCAGTTCACCGGCCGGGTGCGCACGGTCTCGGTGCCGTGCATCTTGGCCGAGTTCATGCACATGAGCTCGCCGGCCCATTTGGTGATCGCATAATCGTTCATCTGATATGTGTCAGCGATCGGGTTCTTCACCATGACGTCCTCTGTCATGACACCCCTATAGTCGCCGTACACCTCGGCTGATGAGAAGAAGATCATGCGGAACTTGTAACGTTCCTGTAGACGGATCATGTTCTTGGTACCGATGACATTGGTATGCCAGAGGTTCTCGTAATAGTCCTCACCGTTCCATCGACCGTACTCGGCGGCGAGGTGATAGACATAATCGAACTTGCGAGAGCCGAACACGCGCTCCAATTGCCTCATGGAGCGGACGTCGGCACGCATATAATCGTCGCGTTCGTTGTTCAAGAGATCAATGGCAAAAACCTCGTGACCCCGCTTTTTCAACTCATTCACGAGATTGGTTCCGATGAAGCCTGCGCCACCGGTCACCAAAACATTTAGGGCATCCATGTAGCTTCCATCCCTTGACATCCTTTTCGAAAGGATGAACGCGATAACACCTAGCCATTAATTAGCCTTATGCATGGCATCGGAAGCCCATGGCCGACCTTGATCTTGCAAGGTCTTTGACCCGCCAATAGCCATCCGCATTGACGATATCTCATGATCTGGCCGTCAAGATTCGCGGCAGATGGAACATAGCAACAGATCGAATGGGATCATCAAAAATCATATACGTTCTATATATCGTATTACAATATATGATACATGCCAATATAAGGCAGGTGTTATATAGCATCCCCTGCGCTCTTCAACTTCCTCTCATGCGAAACGACTCATAGGAATTCATATATACGGTAGTCAGATTTGGCAACTCGTTGAGCGCATGGACTTAAGAGAGGAAGTCAAACGGTCCTGGGACCTCGGTCTGATCATCATCCTATCACTGGTTCTGGCCTTGTTCATATATGCTGTACCAGAGTTCCCTGGCCGAATAGTCATCGGCCTCCCGTTCATACTGTTCTTTCCTGGCTATGCGCTTATCGCAACGCTCTTCCCCGAGAAAAGCTCGCTAGACCTGATCGAACGCATAGCGCTCTCCTTCGGCCTGAGCATTGCCGTGGTGCCGCTCATCGGCTTCGGACTAAACTACACGCCGTTCGGTATCCGCCTTGACCCCATCCTGTGGTCCATCATCGCGTTCAACACCGCCTTGGGCATCGCAGGCATGTGGAGGCGGAGCATTTCGGCCGAGCCGTTCCTACCATTCCGGCTGGAAGCCGTCAAGACAATGGTCAAGAAGGAGTTCAGTGCCGGAACAAAGGTCGACCGCGTGCTGTCCATCATACTGGTGATAGCCATCCTATCTTCGGTCGTCTCGCTCATGTACGTAGTTGCATTCCCGAGGCAGGGTGAGGCGTTCTCGGAGTTCTACATCCTTGGGCCGGGAGGTAAGGCGGCCGACTACCCCCACAACCTCACCGTGGGCGAGGATGCGTCGGTCATTGTAGGGATCGCCAACCACAACTATCGCACCATAGATTACTCGGTCGAGATCTGGCTGGTCAATGCCACATATAACAATGAAACCAAAACGACAGAGGTCCACAAGCTCTTCTACGTGGACGTGTTCAATGAGACATTGGACCATGTACCAGTCGACCTGGAGAACAGATGGACGGCGCAATATGAGAGGAACTACACGTTCTCCATACCCCAAGAGGCCTTAGGTAGTGATTCGGAAGGGATGTTCAAACTATGGTTCATCCTGAACGAGGATGCCGCGCCATACGACGGTGAGCGAGGTTTCGATAGAGATTATAAGGGCACTGAAGCAGAAACCCGCTTCCTTGGCATCATCGCGGACAGGAACTCATACACGCTGAATTTGAACCTGAACATCACTGCCTGATGTCATCGAACAGGATGTCCATGATGCGCCTGGACGCGTGACCGTCCCCGAAGGGGTTCGACCAGTCTCGACTGCGTATGAACATCTCCCTGGCAGCCGTCAGTATCTTGTTGGGATCGGTGCCGGCGAGCATGTTCGAACCGACCTCGACCGTCTCCGGTCGCTCCGTGTTATCTCGCAACGTGACGCACGGTACATTCAGGATGCACGTCTCCTCTTGCACTCCGCCAGAGTCCGTTAGAACAAGACGGGCGTTCGATTCCAGCTGGAGGAAGTCAAGGAAACCCACGGGATCGATGACCCTCACCGGGCCGGCATCGATGCCGAACTCGCGCATGCGCCCCTGGGTCCTTGGGTGCATGGGGAATATCACCTCAAGTCCTAGCTCCTTTGAGACGGAAGCGATGCCTTTCAACATGCCCTCTAGCCGGTTCCTAACATCCACGTTCTCCGCGCGATGGGCCGTCGCAAGAATGTAGTTTGAAGGTGAGAGGCCGAGTTTGTCCAGAACGTCAGAGCGCCGGGCGGCGATCTCTCTTGCCTGGAAAACCGAATCGACTATCGTGTTGCCCGTAACATGCACACCATTCACTATGCCTTCGTCCGCCAGGTATCGGCGAGAGGCCTCGGTCGGAGCGAAGAGATAATTGGAGATATGGTCCGCTATGACCCTGTTGATCTCCTCCGGCATGCTCCGGTCGAACGAGCGGAGGCCAGCCTCGACATGTCCGACCTTTATGCCAAGCTTGGTGGCGGCCAATGCAGCTGCCATCACCGTGTTGGTGTCCCCCTGGACAAGTATGACATCAGGCCGCTCCTCCATGAAAACCTTCTCTGCCCCGGCCAGGATCTTCCCGGTCTGGACGGCATGGCTTCCCGAACATACTTCCAGGTTATGGTCGGCGCCGTCAAGCTCAAGGTCATCGAAGAACACCTTGTCCATTGAATACGAATAGTGCTGACCGGTATGAAGAACGAAATGTTCCACTTGCCGCTTCTGGCACTCCCGGATCACGGGGGCCATCTTTATGATCTCGGGCCTTGTGCCAAGGACTATAGCGACCTTCATCAGGCCAGGATGGGCGAATGGCTATGTAACGATTTACCGGCCACGGACCTGTGGAAGCTGCTGTATTTCATACTTGGTGCGAGGTGAACATGTGACTGTTCACACCCTCGCAGGGTGCGCAAAGGTCAAAGCCTGGCATTCTTGAGCTCGCGCTGCATGTCCAGATATTGTTCGCGCGTGACCTCCCCTCGAGCATAGCGCAGTTCCAGAGCGTCCTTGGGATCGATACTCTGCTGCTTGTCGGTGGCCGGTTTCGAATCGGCTTTCGATGCGTCCCCTGGTGGCCTTACCCCGATGGTTGGGGCGTTTTCGACATTCTTCACCATACTCTCCGCTCCATGCTGGCCTTCTCCTTGGGATGTGAAATAGAGGAAGATGGCCAGTATGAGGAGCAGGAGCATGATGGGCAACATGACGAAACCTACCGTTATCCACCACACCATGTTGCTCAGGTCCTGCACAAGTTCGACCAGATATTCATTGTTGGTCCCATCGTTCATGTCGCCGTGGTCCAGAAGGGGCCTGGGGGTGACGAGCAGTGTCAATATGATGAATATCGCGAACATGCAGATGAAGAGGGTGGAGGTCACCCAGAATGCGGCCTTCCTGTCGAACATCGCGGAACCCCGGCGTAATCGCCTTTTTCGCTATTATTAGATTGCTCTCATAATATGGAAGGGTTTTGACTCGGCTTGCACGGCTTCCATCAACCCGTTTTTATATCATATGCAATGTATCATTGGCCAAAGGTGCACAGACAATGCAGGGAGACATCAATGTCATAACGGCCAAGCAAGAGGATGTCAAGCTCATCCGCAAGCTCTCCAAGATCAAACACACCATCATAGTGATGTCTGGAAAGGGAGGTGTAGGCAAGAGCACGGTCTCGGTGAACCTTGCCGTTGGCCTATCCATGCGCGGCTATGAGGTCGGCATCCTGGACGGAGATATTCATGGCCCTAACATCCCGAAGATGCTCAATATCGAAGACGTCTCCCTTGTTGCCGATGACAATGGCATATACCCGGCCCTCGTACCGCCGCATCTTAAGGTCATGAGCATGGCGTTCCTGAGTTCCAGTCGCGATCAGCCCATAGTGTGGCGCGGTCCGATGAAGATGGGAGCGTTGAGGAAGTTCATCGAAGATGTATACTGGGGTGACCTTGATTACCTGATCGTGGACCTGCCGCCAGGGACCGGCGACGAACCGTTGACCATCGCTCAATTGATACCGAACGCAGACGGCTCCATCATAGTCACCACGCCCCAGGACGTCGCCCTGCTGGACTCTCGGAAGACCGTCGTGTTCTCGGAGAACCTTCATGTGCCGGTGCTGGGCATCGTGGAGAACATGGCAGGAATGGCCTGCCCGCACTGCGGCGAGGAGATCGACCTGTTCAAGATCGGCGGGGGGGAGAAGGCGGCGAAGGAGCTAAACGTTCCCTTCCTTGGCCGCGTGCCAATAGATCCCGAGGTCGTCAATGCAGGGGATGAAGGGATACCCATCATCGCCAGGGCTCCGGACTCCGCGTCGGCCAAGGCCTTCGACGGCATCGTGGAGAAGATCGTCAAGGCAATGGAAGGAAAGGAGAAGAAGGGGAGCGAGTAGGGTGTTCGCCCTCCACCGGCCACATTGTCGGAAGCTCTCCACCAAATGGCAGCGGTGAGGCAACATCATTATACCGTATGCCCGGCAATACTGAACCAAGGAGATCGACATGAGGATCTGTGTCTCTGCAGATGAACCGGACCTTCAGGCATTGGTGTCAGAGGATTTTGGCCACGCGTCATTCTTCGTGATATATGACACGGCAGATGGAAGTTGGGAGGCGTTTCCCAATGAGGCGCCCGAGGCCGGCGTCGGTGCCGGCATCATGGCCGCGGAAACCGTCATCAAGCTGGCGCCTGACGTCGTCCTGACCGGGGCCGTCGGCCCGCATGGTATCCAGAAACTGCGGTCAGCCGGCATCAAGATCATACAGGACGAGGAGGGCACCGTCTGGTCGAGCATCCAGGCGTACCTCAAGAAGCACCCCGAGTGCGGGGCGGCCCAGACCCCGGCAAGAACCGTTCCCCCGGAGTGATCAACGAAGCGAGATCTCTACAGGGATGCGGTTCCTCAGGCTGTCGACCACCGGCGACACTTTTTGCGCATAGCGGAGAAGCTCCTCTATCTCCTCCCTGGGCGCTGGGCTTTGAACATCCACCTCGACCCTGATGTCCTGGAATCCCGGTCTGACCTCGGACGATAGGCCAAGAAAGCCATGCAGGTCGATGTCGCCATCGATGCTGATGGTGAGCTTATCGATCTGCATCTCCCTGGCTGCGGCATGATATACCATGCTGACGCTTAGACATGAGGCAAGGGCCTGCAACACCAGGGCGATGGAGTTCGGCGCGGTGCCGCCGCCCATCAGCAATTCTGGCTCGTCGCTCACCAGGACGAACGGCTCACCTTTCTCCCCCTTCGCCGTCTGCCGCTCGACAAGGGTCTTGTTCCGAGCCCCATCGACCCATTCGGTCACGGTGCGAAAGGTGAAGCTTGCTAGATCGGGATCCTTGTTGATCGCATCGATGGTCGCCTGCAGCTTGTTCACGTCGACACCATTGATGACCTTGATGAATTCCTCTTCGATCGTTTCCATAGGCGTCCATCCTCCAATCTGGCCCTTTGTCAACCAATCTATTTTAATGTTATCATTATGGATAATGTGGTAATTAATCATATGGGGCGCGGCGATAGTTCGATAATGATCATCCGGACACCGAGCTGGTTCCGTAGCACTTTCGAAATTATTCTAATTGGAATCAAAAATCAACGGCCATGATGGCTCTCTACCTACCAATTATCGAGTCTCTATTTAGCTGGACGAATACGTATGGGTTAACGATGATTGAGAAGCCAGTAAGAGAAGATATTTCAAATTCTCGGAATTATTAGTTCGTCATGCGTCGTTATTCGTTCCCGACATTTGTATAGTAGATGCTAGGATACCTAGAGAAATGGATAACTTGGCATTTGATGCTATAATCGTAATAGAATCATCATATTACGGCAATTATCGTAACCATTCTAGTGATTTTTTATATATCCTTCCTCACATAGCGCACAACATGCGGGTTCGTACCGCCGGTTCAGTAAGGGGACGGTCAAGCATCGAACGGGATGCAGTGATCATGCCGTCCGCCAAGGAATGGTATAGAGGAGGGATCAAGTGAGCACCATACTGCTCGCTACCGACGGCTCTCTGCCGGCCCTCGCCGCTACCGTAAGGGCGGTGGCCGAGGCGAAGCAGCGTTCCGCGACATTAGTGATCCTGAGAGTGGTCGAACAGAGTCCCATGACATCTCTGGAACTCGCGTCGGAATCGGCGGCGCTGCAGAGGCCGGAAGGAGAGGATGGCATCGAATATGCCAAGGAGCTCGCGGCCCTGGACAGGGTGCCGACGACGGTAATGGTCCGAGAGGGGCCCGTGGTCGGGGAGATCATCCGTGCTGCCGAGGAGACGGGGGCGGAGATGATCGTGCTGGGCACCTCGTCGCTTAAGAGGCTGAACCGACTGTATCTAGGCAGCGTTGCCAAGTCGGTCGTCAGTCAGGCTCCGGTCTCGGTGCTCGTCGTCAAGCCGACCAAAGAGGAGACCAAGATGGTGAAGGCAAGGGTGAGAGAGGTCATCGAGCCCAGCCCCGCCAAGGCGGTCGCGGCCATAACGAGGACGAGACAGTTCCGTGTGGGCCTGTACCTCTTCGCAGCATACGTGATCGGCTACTCGATCTTCGTGCTGTTCGGCTCGTATATCAGGGACGTGTTCCAGATCCCGACGTTCGGGCTGAACGTCGGCCTGGTGTCCGGCATACTGATCATCATCCTCACGATCGCGCTGGCCATAGGGTTCAACGCTTACGCCGTGAGAGCCGAGAGGGAGGAGTGACATGGCAGAACTTCAGCCACTGTCGTTCGCGATATTCGTCCTCATCACCCTGGCCACCATCGGCATATCCATATATGCCGCCCGAAGGGTCCGCACCGCAGGGCACTATTACGTCGCGGGAGGCGGGGTCCGATGGGTCGTGAACGGGTTCGCCATCGCCGGCGACTACCTCAGCGCCGCATCGTTCCTTGGCATCACGGGCCTGGTGGCCTTCTCCGGATATGACGGCTTCATCTACGCCATCGGCTTCCTGGC
>Ga0116181_1001946_pt1 | contig 17204 bp, 16 predicted proteins | sample AD_UKC075_MetaG_FD_89752 | JGI IMG/M metagenome (GOLD analysis project Ga0116181, IMG submission 89752) | Active sludge microbial communities of municipal wastewater-treating anaerobic digesters from USA - AD_UKC075_MetaG | ecosystem: Engineered > Bioreactor > Anaerobic > Digestate | place: USA...
CGCAACGCGTTCGGCTACCGCAACGTGCACAATCACCGCCGCGCCATACGCTGGGCCTGCACTCGTCAATACCGGCGAGCCTCAGCTGCGATCAGCGAGGTGCCCGGTCAAGTTCGATGAGCCGCTTTTCGCCGTCTTCGATGCGGGCTTGCCGTAACCACTTATCGAGAGTGCCGACATGGATGCCGAAGTCCTTCGCGATTTGCGCGAGCGTGACTTCTGGATCACGGTGAAGCGCGACGCGTACGACGTCGTCTCGGAACTCCTCGGGATATTTTGCGGGCATGATGATCATCCTTCCAGGCCAGCCAACAGCTAGCCATGTCGAATGTCACCTAAACGCGCAGCAGCCCCCACTGACACATAGATCTGGGTGGTGGCGTCGTATTTCGGTGTTGACAGCATGGAAAGCCCCGCGGCGGCAAGAACACCAATTAGCGTGATCGCGACAATCGAAATCCAGTGCTTGTGCAGGATTCGAAGATAGTCACGAAGTTCCATATTGTTCTATCACCCTCAACACGTACTTCTCAGCACACGTCAGTTATTGGCCAACATATGGCCCCAAATTCCCCGTTCGGCCAGGGTGATATTTCACACACTGGCCTAAGCATCATATGTTGTCAGAGCGACTGCTTGATTCATATCTTCGTAGGTCGCTCAATTTCGACTCGGCTTTCGCTCGAATCTAGACGAGCCTGGACGTGTCTCGTTTACCTGCCGGTCGGCTCGTACTGGTCGACCGTGTCGTTCTGCAGGTGCAATGCCAGCTGCTCGAGGCTCGCCCAATCGGGGTAGACCACCGACTGCGACCCCTCCATGCCGGTGCCCAACGTCGGCGCGGTAAAGAAGCGGAGATTTTCCGTGCGAATGTCGCGAAGTGAGAGCCCGAGACCGGTGAGATACGCGGAGTCGAAGCCCGCGTCAACGGTGAGGTAGGGGGAGAACTGATCGACCGTTTCTGCGATCATTCCTGGGTTTGTGAGCGTCTCGCGAGTAAAGAGTTTTTGCATGACGCCCTTGAGGAAGAGCTGCTGGTTGCGTACCCGGGTGTAGTCGCCGTCGGTGAACGGGTAGCGGGCCCGCACGAACTCTAACGCCTGGTCACCGTTCAGAATGATCTCACCCTGATTGAAGGTGTGACCACGTGAAGTGAATGCTTGAGGGTTGTTGACCATCACCCCGCCGAGCGCATTCGTGAGGCCCTTGAACCCCTCGAAATCGATGATGGCCACGCGATCGATGCGCACCCCAAACAGGCCCTCGAGTGTTTGCACCAGCAGCGGCACCCCGCCGAACGAGAGCGCGGCGTTGATCTTGTTCATGCCGTGACCAGGAATCTCAACCCAGTAGTCACGCATGATCGACACCACCTGCACGCTCTCGCGATTCTCGGGCACGTGGGCGAGCATGATGGTGTCAGAGCGCTGGCCGCGAATCGTATCGAGGTCTTGGCCAACCGCGCCGCGAGTGTCTGAGCCAAGCAGCAGAATGTTCTGCGCCTCGGGGGCAACCGTGGCAGGGGCAGGCCGTGTCTCTTCGGCGGGGAACACCTGCTCCACCTCAATGGTCTCAGCCTGCTGGAAACTGTTGTTCAGCTTCCACAGGAACGACCCCACAATGCCACCCGCCGCGAGCACCATGACGAGAAAGACCGAGATGCCGATCCACAGGGCCTTCTTGGTGCGGCTCTTCGAACGGGTGTCGTTGGCCGCGCGCTGTGCCGACGCCTCGGCACGCGACCCTGGCGCGGGTGTCTCATCGATCAGGTTCATGTCACTCATTCTGTGTGAGGTGAAGCGGAAGTCGCTGAGGGCCCCACCCCTCAAGCTATTCAGGGTAACGCATGAGGATTACCGTCATGGTGCACAATGTGGCGGATTGAGAAAATCGCCTGAAGTTCACCGTGTACGGCGCTGCACCACCTCGGCGACACCGCCGACGATGAGAATGAGCACGGCGAGCCAGATCGCGCCGTAGGTGAACCACTCAGTGCGGGCGATGCTCTCGCCAATGAGCAGCGACGCCACCATCAGCATCGCCGGCTCAAGATAGCTGAGCAGCCCAAACAGGCTCATCGAGAGCAGACGAGACGCCATCAAATACATGAGCAACGCAAACGCGGCAAGCAGGGCGATGCCAGGAGCCGACCACCACAGGGTCGAATTCGCAGCAAGCAGAGACCCATCGGCAAACGCGACCACCGTGACCACGACCGCGAACGGCGCCATACCCATGAACTCCCACCACATGCCCCCGATATGCCCCATGCCCATCGAGCGGCGCAACACGAAATAGATGGGGTACCCGAGTGCGACGAGCAGTGTCTCCCAACTCACCCCACCCACCCGGAGCAGCTCATAGAGCACCCCGACGAGTGCGACGCCCGCAGCGATCCACTGCCACCACGTCATGCGATCCCGGTACAGGAGGCGGCCCACCACCACGAGCACGAGCGGCAACAGGAAGTAGCCAAGCGCAACCTGCATCGCACGACCGTTCAACGGCGCCCAACTAAACACCCACAGTTGCGCCGTGATCAGCACCGAAGCCGCAGCGATGCCAAGCAACAGTACCGGCTTCTTCTTCACCCGGTACGCAATCTCACGCACCAGATACCACTCGCGCGAAATCAGAATCACCGCGGTGACAAACGGCAACGTCATGAGCGCGCGCACACCCCACACCGCCTCACCCGACATGGGTTCGAGCATGGGGGTGAGAAAGTAGATCACCCCAAACGTCACCGATGAGGTGACGGAATCAACAACACCGAGCGTGGAGCTCACTCGCGCCAGGAAACGCATCCACGAGCTCGAACAAGAGCTCGAGATCGTGAAACGGGCCGCGAGGCTCCTCGGGGAGGATGCCCCGCACCCAAAAGGATCCACCCGGTGATCGACGCCCTGGTCGGCGCCGGGTTCTCAGTGAAAATGTGCTGCCGTGTGCTCGGGGGGTCTTCGCCGGGCTACTACCGGTACCGGGCACGCCCGCTGTCACGTACGCAGATGCGCAGGCAATGGCTGACTGGTTTGATTCGAGAGGTGCATGAAGCTTCACGCGGGACCTACGGGTCCAGGCGTATCCACGCCGAGCTCACGATGGGTATGGGTGTGGTGGTGAGCGAACGTCTCGTGGCTGTGCTTATGAGTCTCGCAGGTATTCGAGGTCTCCCGGGTCCGGCGAAAGTGAAGGGGCTTGAACGGGTTGATCACCAAGAACTCGCACGCATCGCTCTGGGAGTAGACGAGCCCGCCACAGGCACCCAGGTGCCCCCGCCCCTGAGTACGGCTACAAATGCTGCACCGTCGAAGAGTGCAGGGTATCGGGTGCACATCAGTGACGAGGTCGAACAGTTCTGGGAGGAGTTCTCTGCCACCTATCAGTACCCGGTCGCACCGATCGCGCTCATCATGCCAAAGTACAGTGCTTGGCGTAACCGACAAGCCGCTGGTGTACTCCCGCAGATTCCCGAGGAGAAAGGGAACCTTGGCCTCCTTGCTCGGGAGATCAAAACCCTCGCGCTGAAGGACGATGAGTGGGTGCGCATCTTCTACCGTCAAGACTGCTCTGTTCTTGCGGCGGCAAACCCGCGCACGCCACTCGAAGCGAGACTCCGCCGCGGATACCCATACACGCGGGCAGCCTACGCACGGCAGAACACGCTCGCGCAGCACGTCGAACTGATTGCATAGAAGCTGCAGCAAAGCCCGAATAGAGTAATTCACCCAGTGCATGTCTCATGACTGCACCGGGTGAATTACTGGCTCGACTACATACCTCACACGCGTGCCGCACAGGCGAGCAGGGCACGGCATCACGCAGCTAAGGCAACGAGAGGGCCATCCGCTTCTGCGCCGCCATACGGCTCAAACATGCTGAGGAACCGTTCCAGTGGGATGCGGACCGTGCACTTCGTGCGGATCGCGAAGATCACACCATCATCGATCAGTCTCGTCACCGTGCGCGGATCGACTTCAAGTAGAACTGCTACCTCGGCTCGGGTGATCACCGCTCTCCCCGACGTACGCAGAGCCTCGACCGTGATCTCAGAAGACTCCGGTAGTTCAATATTCGACATGACTTCTCCAATCTATTTCCAAATTCCATACTTTTGATCTGATTTGGAATTATAGTCATGAATGCGGGGTTTTACTCGTAAACCGCGAAACATTTTTAGAAAGCCGAAAGAGAAGGAGGGAATCACATGGCCACAAAGAGCCCGCCCACCGAGCTTGAGATGGGCCCAACAGGTCGATGCGTGGCTGACGGCATCCGAGAATACCGCCTCAAGAGCAAGCTCTCCTTTGCCGATGTAGAGAAGCGCCTCACCGAGGCAGGGCACCGGATCCACGCCCTCGGATTGCGGCGGATCGAAGCCAGAACCCGTCGCGTCGATGTCGATGACCTGATGGCAATCGCCGCGGCACTCAACGTATCCCCGTTGCGGCTGCTTCTTCACATCCCCGACGTCGGACAGGGGCAACCCTACGAGGTCGCAACCGGCGCTCCAGAAGACCTGCCATGGAACGAGGCAGCAGCGTGGGTGCGCGACGAGACAGGATTGTCCCTGGAAGAACGGATCCAGTTCTGGCGGCGCGAGGTACGCGTGCTGGAGCGAATGATTAATGATCGTACGCGCGACGTTGAGGAGCAGGCAGAAAAAGTCGCTGCGAACCCAGACGACCTTGCTCTGCTTGATCGTCACCACTGGGCTATGGGTCTCGAATCGCTGAGCCTCAGGAACCATGCCGAGGCAGTCGAGATGCTCGCGGAACTCGAAGCGAAGAGGGAGGTAGAGATGTAGATCCAGTAGTCATCACTGCTTACCCGTGTGCTTGAAAACAAACACCTTTTTCACCATCACACCCGAGCCCAGCGAGCTGGGCTACCCCGAATGACGAAAGCATTTACGGAGTAAGCACCATGAGTAAAGTCACCACAAAAAGCCCTCGGTCGCGGAGCCGACGCAAAGGATCGATCCAACGCTACGAGACAAAGAAAAGCGGTACCCGCTGGCGCTACCAGCTCTGGGTACCCCGAGACCCCGATTACCCAGATCTGGGAATGAAGAAACACAGCAAGGCGGGGTTCCTCACCGCAGACGAGGCCGACGATGCCATGCAAGAAGCCCTCGTGAAGCGCAAAAACAATGAGCGCTTCTCGGGCAGAATCCCAAAACTCGGAGCATATGCCGAGCTTTGGCTGGAAAGTCGGCCACGACTGGAAGCCTCAACGCTCAAGGGGTACCGGAAGCACATCCGTAACCACGTGATCCCACAGCTTGGTGAGGTGAGACTTGACCACCTCACTCCATCTCGGCTTGCACATCATTACCGAGACCTCGAACGGTCAGGCCGCAAGGACTATGGGCATGTAGGTGAACCGCTTTCGCCGAATACTGTGCAGCATGTGAATGTGCTGCTCGGCAGCATTCTCGATGCTGCCGTTGAGGACGGGCACATCTCGGTGAACCCCGCCAAGAAAAAGGCGGCGAACCCTCCCACCGCATCCGAGGTGCTCGCGGCAAGACCCGAGATCACAACATGGAACGGACAAGAACTCCGCACCGTGCTGGACTGGATACGTGACGATCCACGGGACGAGCTGTACGCGTTGTGGCTTATATTCGCGTTTACCGGAATGCGTCGGAGCGAAGTACTTGCCCTTCGTTGGAACGACTTGAATTCCAAGACCGGTCGCATCAGTATCCGCCGCGCGGTCGACACCGTACATCGGCACCGCACGAAAACCCCTAAGACAGGGACGTATCGGGTCATTGATGTCGACGACGAGGTCATCAGCACTCTCAACGCCCTCAAAACAGAGCGTGCTGCAATTTCGTTCGAGCTTGTGAAGCCCGATGCGTACATCTTCAGCACCGATGACGGTAATCTGCGCTCACCGAGTTCTGTCACGAGCCTATGGGCTCGCAGACTCACTTGGTTGCAGCAGGTACACCCAGAGATTAGTCGCGTGAACTTAAAGGGTCTCCGTCACACCCACGCGACGATTCTTCTGGAGCAAGGGGTGTCACCCAAGGTAATCCAGGAGCGTCTCGGTCACACAACCATCACGACCACAATGAACGTCTATTCGCACGTCACGCCCACGATGCAGCGGGCAGCGGTCAAGGAGTTCACACGAACTCTGGCAAGCGCATAAAGCGGATCCGACAGTGCTTGCCCCATATCCTGCCCCATGAACCGAAAATAGCCCCTGGCCAAAGTGTGTAAACACCTGGTCAGGGGCTATTTTGTTCGCGTGCGCGAGGGGGGACTTGAACTGACCTCGACCCCCTCGCGCCTCGAATCTCGGCGGGGCGTTCTGCCGCATAAAATCAACGATCTACGGCGTCTAGATTGTGGATAACTTCACCGTAGTACCCCGACATACACGTTGCTTAGCACTTTCGTTAGCACTTTTCAGCACTGCCGGGGCTCCGTGATTCACCATTCCGAGGCGGCCGTGGGCGGCCCGTAGCGTCGGTAGCGGGCGGGAGTGACGCCGACGTGTCGTTGGAAAATTTCCGCGGCGTGGCCTCGGCTGTTCCAGCCGACGCGACCTATCGCCACGGTCACGGGCACTTCGGTCTCGCGCAGCAGCCGGGCCAGCTCTGCGACGCGAAGCATCGTGAGGTATCTGTGCGGGGTGCTGCCGTAGGCGTCCTCGAAGACGCGCACCAATTGCTTATCCGATAGGTGCACGTGCTCACAGAGCAGGGCCAGGTTCCACCGCTTCGCTATGTTTCCGCGCAGCAGCGCTTCGACCGCGAGGGCTTCTCTGCGGGCGGGCCGAAACTCTCGCCATCGTGCGGGGCTCTCGACTGATCGCCGTCGCTGATGGACGGGAACGGGCAACGCATCCGGAGCCGCGCGTACGTGCGGAGCGAGCGTGCCCAACAGCATCGAGAGGCGTGCTTGCAGCCAGAAGTACGAGGCCGGGTACTCCCGTCTTTCGTAGAGGGTCGTCATCTCATCGAGCACGAGGATCAGGCGAGTGGCGTCCTCACCGTTCACATGGAGCACATGAGCGGCATCCGGAAACAAGGCCCCGGCGTACTGTCTCACGACGTAGCGATCCGCGAACACGTCGGGATGCTGCCAGTAGAGCTGATCGAGCATGTAGTCCACGTCGACCAAGAGCGTCGTCAGGGTGGCGGTGCCCTCGGGCTCGTAGGTGAAGACCGTACGCGGGGCAATCAGCACGGCGTGACCAAAAGCGATCGGGTGTTGACGCTCCCCGACGGTGAGAACCACCGAGCCATCGCGGACGACGAGGAACGCCACGCAGTCGAAGACGAGCAGGCCGACCTGCTTCCGAGACTGCCTCGTATCCACCGCGAACGGCTGGAAGAGCGCCGCCCCTTTCAGCACTGCCAGTGAAGCCTTGTGTTAGCCGCAGCGTTCCACTGCCCGCTTCTCGGTGCGGATGAAGACTGGTCATACGACCACGGGTTCACCTCGAAATGAGAGTGCCAGAGGCTCCAACGGTAGTCGCCTGCGCCTTGCTCCATAACTCAGCTCCGTGCGGGGTGGCTCAGGGCGGTGTCGATGGCCTGGAGAGTGCGCACAGTGGTCAGGACATCTTCGGCAGGCAGGTCGAGCGAGCCGAGCAGATCGCGGTACATGCCCCACACGATCCCCACCGACCGTGCCGCTTCCTCGGTCAGATGCAGGCGTGCCGCGCGGCGGTCCGCCGGGTCGGGGCGGCGCTCGATCTGCCCTTTGGCGATGAGTCCGCGCAGCGCCGTGCTCGCGTTGCTCGATGTCAGCGACAGGCCCGAGGCCAGCCCCGAGGGGGCCACGCCGGGGTTGGCGTCGATGTGCAGCAGCACCAGGCACTCCAACGGTGACAACGGCGCGACCGCGGGGTCCTGCAACGGGTAGGCGCGCAGCTTCCGCTCCACATGCAGCACCGCGTCCGCGAGCCGCACCAACGGGTCCGCACCGGTTGGTGCCGGCCCGCTCACCGGCTTCTCGTCTTGTCGCATATGCTTATGCTAACATAGCGTTGTTTTCATAACTATAGTTTTAGAAGGAGCCGGGCGGGGATGACCGACACGGGAACAGGGCGACAGGCAGCGGGCACGCCCGTCCAGGCGACGGGCAAGGCGATCGGTGCGGGGCTGTTGTCGACGCTGGCGCTGCTGATGGGGCTCGCCTCGTTCGGGATCGACCTGTACCTGCCGGCGTTCCCGGTGATGACGACGGAGCTGTCGACCACGGCGACCGGGGTGCAGCTATCGCTGACGGCGTTCCTGATCGGCGCTGGGGCCGGGCAGCTGGTGTTCGGGCCGTGGTCGGATCGCGCCGGCCGGGTGGTGCCGCTGGTGTTCGGGGCGGTGCTGTTCGTCGCCGCGAGCGTCACCGCCACGCTCGCAGGCAGTATCGAGCTGCTCGTGGCCGCCCGGCTGGTCCAGGGCCTGGGCGGGACGGCGGGGATGGTGATCGGCCGGGCGATCATCCTTGACCGTGCTCGCGGCACGGAGGCGGCACGGGCGTTGAGCATCATGATGCTCATCGGCGGGATCGCCCCGATCATCGCCCCGGTCGCCGGCGGTGCCCTGGTCGGCCCGGTCGGATGGCGGGGCCTGCTCGGGATCGTCACCGGCCTGGGCGTGATCGCCCTGGCATGCGTGCTCGTGTTCGTGCGGGAATCGCTGCCCCGCGAGATCCGCAGAGCCCGTGCGGGCACGGCGCGGCGCGGTGGCTGGCGGGGCCTGATCTCGCGGGCCTATCTGGGGAACACGGCCGCATATGCGTTCGGGATGGCGATCATGATGGCCTACATCTCCGCCTCACCGTTCGTCTACCAGGACATGATCGGCCTGAGCGCGGCCGCCTATGGGATCGCGTTCGCGATCAACGCCGTCGGCCTGATGATCGCCACCACTGTCGCGGCCCGTCTTGCCGGTCGCGTCTCGCTGCGCGGGTTGACCCTCACCGGCCTGACGATCAGCCTGGCCGCGGTCGTCGCGATCGTGATCCTCACCCTCACCGACGCACCCGCCGGGTGGCTGATGGTGCCCCTGTTCGTCGCGATCGCCCCGCTCGGGCTGGTGTTCGGCAACGCGACCGCCCTGGCCATGTCCGCCGTGCCCCCGGCCGCGACCGGCGCAGGGTCGGCGCTGCTCGGGGCGGTGCAGTTCGCCCTCGCCGGCCTCGTCGCCGCCCTGGTCGGCATCGCCGGCGAGCACACCGCCATCCCCCTCGGGGTGACCATGCTCGCCGCCGCGATCATCGCGCTCCTCGGCCTGCTCCTGGCCACACCCCGACCACGGCGGGAACCCGCCGCCTGACCCCCGGCGGCCCTCTATCCATCTCGTTCGATCCATAAGGAGAAGAAACCATGACTCGCATCCATGTCCTCGGCGGCACCGGGTACGCCGGCAGCCGCATCGTCCGCGAGGCCGCCAAGCGTGGCCACCAGGTCGTCTCGTACAGCCGCTCCATCCCCGACAAGCAGACCCCGGGCGTCGAGTACCGGGCCGGTGACGTGCAAGACCCCGCGTTCCTGGCCTCAGCATTCGAGCACACGGACGTCGTGATCTCGGCACTGTCCACCCACGGCGGGCTCGCCGGCAAAGGCCGCCTCCGCGCCCTGCTGTCCACGGCGGCAGGGCTCGCCGCGGAACGAGGCGTGCGCTTCGGGGTAATGGGCGGGGCCGGCTCGCTCCTGATCGCACCAGACGGGCCCCGCCTGGTCGACACCCCCGGCTTCCCCGAGGTCGCCAAGCCCGAATCCCTCGAACTCGCCGGAGCCCTCGACGACCTCCGCGCGAACACCGACGACCGCCTCGACTGGTTCCTCATCAGCCCCGCCGAGAACTTCGGCAAGCACGCCCCCGGCACCGCCCGCGGCCACTACCGCATCGGTGGTGACATCCTCCTGCGCGACGAGAACGGCGTCTCGGAGATCTCCGGCGACGACATCGCCCTCGCCATCACCGACGAGATCGAGAAGCCCGCCCACCACCGCACACGCTTCTCCGTCGCCTACTGACCACCGAAGAGCGGACGCTCTCCACCGACCCCAGGCCGCAGGCCGCGTCGGTGAACGAGGCGAACCGAGAACCGAGTTCACCGTACCTGATGCGCCGATAGAAATAAGGCGGTACTGCCTCGAAACAGGAACACTGTCTTCCCTGCGGTCTCCAATCCTCCTCCTGCTCGCCGCGCCGAGCACGTGACTCAGGACTGATATGTGCCCTCCACTTAGCCCCAAGCATCTTCAGCCACTTACTACTCCGCCTGCCTCTTCTCTTCTGAATGGACGTATCGCTACCTGGCGGTAGGTCATCCGCCCCGCTCCTGGTCTTGTGCTTGCCGACCCGAGGAACTGCCGTGAGCAGCCTGCCTGCCTACCTACCGTGGTCTATAGGCTGCGTGTCGGCCCCTCGCGGTGCGGCCCGCTGCGGTGGGGGTCGTGCGCGAATGGGTCGGGAAGCCGCTGTGCCCGCTCTGCGGCTCGCTGCCGCGCTTGCTCCTGCTCGGCGCGCTTGGCTTCGATGCGTTCGGCGGCTTCGTTCACGGGCAGGCTACGGAGTTCGTCGGCTTCGGCCCGAGTCATGGCGGCCCGGTTTCTGGTGTCGCGAGCCTTACGGTGGGGGCTGGTGGTGCGCATGCCGAGCTGGTCGCGGCGGACCAGTTCCGGCCCGTACTCGCTGACCAGCAACGCCATCCGCTCCTGCTCGTGGCGTTCCCGCATCGCCTCACGGTTGGCAGTCGCGGCGTCGACGGTCTGCACCGCCTCGGTCACGCGAGGATCGGTCTCGGCACGCTTCTCGGCGACCCTGCTCGCCCACCCAGGGAGACGATCGGCATAGGTCGGGGTAGTGCCCCACTCGGTGCTGACCTGCCCACGCAATGCCTGAGCATGTTCGGTCGCGGCGCGGTGCTCGGCGCGGGCCTTGCCCCTGCCGAACCTCCCTGCAGTCGAGAGCCTCGCACGCGTGGTCGCCTCGTTCTCGACCGCGGCGAGATAGGACATGCCGTCCGCCTCGGCCCGCGCGGTGAGCGGCCGAGCAACCTCGGCGCGCACCTGCTCGGCGGTTTCTTCGGCCTTGTAGAGTGCCGCGGTGCTCTCGTCGTCCTCGGCGCGGTGGGTGGCGCGTTGGGCGTCGAGGTGTGCGGCGATCTGCTCCCAGCGCTCCGCCTGTCGTTGTGCGCGCCCGGCTTCGCGGTCGAGGCGGGCGAGTTCTTCGGTGACGAGTCGCACGGGGCCATCGTTGACGAGTCCGCGCACGGCTTCGTGCGCGGCGCGGGTGGCGTGGTCGAGGCCCCGGTCTGCCGGGTCGCGTTCCATCGCCTCGATGAACTGCGCCCTGGCGTCGGCCATGTCCTCAGCGACGACGTGCAGCCGGTTCGTTTCGCGGCCTCTGGTCATGCCGACGTAGACGCCCGCCACGCTGATCGCCTCCGACAGTATCGTGTGAGAGGTGGCGACGGTTGCGCCTTGGACGCCGTAGGCGGTCGCAGCATAGGACAGGTGCGCATGCTCACCCACATACTCCGCCGGGAGTTCGACGGTTCGGGGGCTCTTGCGCCCGCTACCGACCTCACGCGCGTACACGGTGCCGTCGCTCTCGACGTGCTGCACGATCCACTGCTGCCGGTTCGCCACCCCCAGGGCGGTGTCGTTCTTGCGGGTCTGGATCAGATCGCCTCGCCCGATGGTGAGGCCGTCGCTGCCGGTCGCCGTCACTGCGTCGTCGACCTCGCCCGCCTCGACCCTCCCGGCGCGGATGCGCTCGTTCAACGCGGTGGCCTCGTCGTTAGTCGCCACCGTGATCGCCTCGCCATCATGGGCGTTCTCGGTGATGTGCTCGCGGGCCGCGTCGTCCTCCGTGTGCAGCGTCACGAGGTTCATCGCGGCGAGCCGGTCGAACACTGCGCCGGGGTTCTCCCGGTCGCGCATCGCCAGCGTGAGGGCCGCGTACTCTGCATCAGTGAAGCGGTGGAGTTCGGTCATGTCGTAGGTGCGGCCGCGTATCTGGGTGGCCATGTCGAGCACCCCGCCCCTACCGACTGCGGGCAACTGTGCGCGGTCGCCCACGAGCGCGACCGTCGCACCGGCCTCGGCAGTGACGGTCAGCAGGGCGTGGGCGGTGTCTTGGTCGAGCATCCCGGCCTCGTCCACGATCACCCGCTCACCCCGCGACAGTCGCGCCTCTCGCGGCGGGCCAGTGAACGTGCGTCCGGTCTCGGGATCGGTGTCGCCTCTCGTGAGGCGTGCCCATACGCCGTCCTCGTTCCAGCGCCACCCATGCGCGAACACCAGCGCCGCAACGCTGGTGGCGGGTACGCCGAGTTCGTCGTGCGCGACCTGCGCCGCCCGCAACGTCGGCGCAACCACCCGCGACGCCCTGCCGCGGTCGGCGGCGACCTCGATGGCGACGCCGAGCATCGTGGTCTTCCCGGCTCCGGCTGCGCCCTCCACGATCACCAGGGGATCGGTCGAGGCGACGGCAGCGGCAGCGACCGTCTGCCCGGCGTCGAGACCCGCCGTTCGAGCTGCTTCAGTCACGTCGGCGGGTTTCGGTTCCCGGCGCGGGGTTGCGGCGGTGAGCTGGTCGCGTAGCGCGGTCTCAGCGGCGACCACGCCCACGCTGGTCAGATGCGCCACATGCTCCGGCGTCGCCGTACCCGGTGGCAGGATCGAGAAGCAATCCGAGGTCGCAAGATCGCTCGCCAGAGCGATGAACTCCCGCAACTGCGCCGGTGCCGCCCGTACGCCAGCCTCGGTCGCAATTCTGGTGACGTGCTCCTGAACAGTGTGCGGCGTCCACGCCGACGCACCGGCCGCGCAACGATCCAGCGCCCGCGACGCGATCTCCTGCACGGCGAGGTCATCCAGCAATACCGGGGGTTGCGCGGGCTTGCGTTCGACGCGTTCGGGATCGTATCCGGCCTCGCGCAGCTCCGTCACCCATGCGGCTTCCTCCCGCAGCGTGGTGGGCTTCTTCGCAGGCCGCTCATACGCCCACGCCTCGGCGCGCAGTCGGGAGGCGACGACCGGCCCCATCGTCTCGCCGGGGTGCGCTTGATCCCATGCCGTTTCGAGGCGTTCAAGGTTGCGGCGCACCTGCTCGCCCCGCTTCGACATGACCGCATTGAACGGCTCCAACTCGGCCACCTCGCCGGTGGCAGGGTCGAGCGTCAGCCCGTGCCGACCGAGCACGTCGGCAAGCTCGGGGCTGGCGGCGATCACAGCCGTGCCGAGAGCGCGGATCGCGCCCTGCTGCTTGAACAGCGCTGCGCCGTTCAAGCCCCTCCATTTGCCCGCCGCCCACACTCTCATGCCGATCTGCATATGAATATGCCGGTGCGGATCACCCGCCCGGCTGGTGCGGTGCGTGATGCCGACGACATGCATCTGCTCGATGGGTACGACCTCCTGCGCCCCCAACGGGCCAACACGAGTCACCGAGTGCTGGGCGAGCCAGCGCCGAATCTCGCTGAGGGCGTCCTGCTGGGCCGCGTCGAGAGCGTCGGAGACCTCCGAGTGCAAGGCGGCGGCGATCGACAGCGACTTGGGCGTGTTGATGACCATTTCCATGAACCGGGGCGAGCCCTGCCGATCAGACCCCGCCCGGCGGGGCTTGCCCATCGACTCGCCCGTGAGCGGGTTCGTCCAGTCCACCCATCCCGCATACGCCTCCGGGTCAAGAGCCAGCTCCGTGGTCACCGCACCATCGCCGTCGAGCTGGGCGAACTGCGCCACCGAGGTTTCCGCGCCCAGGTAGTAGTCGTCAGCACGCGAGCGGTCGGACTCGACATAGCGCAGCGCATCGGCCCCACTGCCCCGGAACGGGATCACACCGCCGCGCATCTCGACCACCACCCTGCATCTGCCTCACTGACTATCTAGCGTACCAGCAACTACGGCACTTAGATTACGTTCATTCTCTGTGAGGGAGGCGAGAACCTGGGAGGTTATGGGACAGCCGGACGGCGGAAGGGTGCGCGCGGAAGGCGAAGGCGAGGGGCGAAGACGGGGTGTTGGTGGCGTCAGAGTTCCATGAGCAGGCAGCCAGGTGTGCCGTTCGGTGCGGGTTGGAGCCCGTGCCGGTTGTAGAGTCGCACGGCAGGGTTGCCGTCCTCGACCGAGAGACTGATCGCAGGAACGCCACGGGAACGGGCCACCTCGGTCACCTGGTGCAGGAGCAGCCCGCCGACGCCTTGGCCCCGGTGCTCGGCATCAACACAGATGCTCAGCTCCGGGATGGACGCAGCAACGAACCCATAGCCGGGGTCGTCTGCGGTGAAGTAACGGAGCCAGACCACTGCGACAGCCATGCTGTCGGCACCCTCGGCGACGAGGCCGAAATCCTGGTTGCTCGGCCAGCCGTCGTAATAGTGGCGAACCTGCGGGGTGTCCTCGACCTCGCGCATGGTGAAGCGCGAGCCGTTCCAGTTCAGGTTGTCGAGCGTCGCTCGCGCAAGCAAGTCGCGGTCTGCCGCCGTCGCGATCCTCACGGAAACATCAGTCATGCCACACGTTTTCGTCAGGCTACCCCGCACGCCCTCGGCGACCAGGCGGCAATAGCCCCTTGGCGCGTGCGCGAGCAACCCAGCCCTGCGCGGTCGAGAGCGGCACGCGGCTGATTTCGGCCATGCGCGCGGTCGGGTTCGGTTCGCCGTCGTCCACCAGGCGGGTGTGTTGCAGGGCGACGACCTCGTAGAAGTCCGGGGTGCGCTTCGGGTTCCCCAGCGGCTTCATCACGTCCTCGGCGCGCATGACGCGGCCGGAGGGCATGGTGAGGGTGCCGCCCTCGAACCGGGTGGCTCCGGTGACGGCGAACTGGCGGCGGTTGATCGCCGCCTCAATCCTCGACGTGGGGAGGTTTCGGAGCATGGGGCTTGCCACCGGGTCACCGGCCTGCTCGGGCAGGTAGACGATCCCCGTGATCCGTACCTCGCCCATCGGATCCTGATGCATGAGGTACTGGCGCTGCAACCGCAGCAGCACGCGGGTATGCGACTGGACGTGCTCGATGAGGAACCAGCGGCCGTCACGGCCATCGTTATACCCGGTCAGTTCCCCGTCCGGTCCCGGTGTGGGGTATCTCCGCTTGTCGTACTTGAGCGCGGCATCAATGGCGACCGAGTCGGCAGAGGATTCGATCACGGGCGGGTCGGGCATCACCCAGCCCGCTGGCAGGTCTTCGGGGACCAGCAGCGGTACATCCTCCACGTCTTGACTCATGCCTCCAGGGTAGTGGAACCTCTGATCCATCTCAAACAATGGCCATTACGCCAAGAGTGTGTTACCTTGATATGGCGTATCTGCTATCGCATGAGATTGAGGTGAGTGTCCTGACCCCAGCCCCAACCCGTCAGCGCCGACCACGCGCGGCGCAAGGCCAGGGCGCGCTCAGGGCCAGGAACGATCCGGGGCACCTCCGGCTACGGACGATCCGCCGCGCCGAACCAGACGTGAGGAAGCTGGTGGAGTGGGTCTTGAACATCACCCAGATCCGCTACGACGCCTACCGCAACGGCCAACCTGACCCCTACGGACTTCCGGCCCCTGAGAATCTGAGCCTGATGTCAGACCGGCGAGGCAGAGTAGACGAAGAGCCAGCGCACCAACGAAGGAGCACCGCATGAGCACCACGACCGCTCCCACCCTCTCCACGCTCGACCCCGGCACGGGTGACAAGCCGGTGCTGTTGGCTGTCTCCTATCTGCGTGTCTCGACCCGTGAGCAGGCCGAGCGCGGAGGTACCGAGGAAGGGTTCTCCATCCCCGCTCAGCGCGAGGCGAATCACCGCAAGGCCGACGAACTCAGCGCGCGGATCGTCCGCGAGTTCGTGGACGCGGGCGAGTCCGCACGCTCTGCCGACCGTGACGGGTTGCAGGAGATGCTCGCGTTCATCGCGGCGACGCGGGTGCAGTTCTGCATCGTGCACAAGCTCGACCGCCTCGCCCGCAACCGCGCCGACGACGTGAAGATTCACGAAGCCCTCATCAATGCGGGCGTGACCCTGGTCTCGGCTACCGAGTCGATTGACCAGACACCGTCGGGGATGCTCGTCCACGGCATCATGTCGAGCATTGCCGAGTTCTACAGCCGTAACCTCGCCACCGAAGTCACCAAGGGATTGACGCAGAAGGTCGCCCAGGGCGGCACGCCCATGCGCGCACCCATCGGCTACCTCAACGTGCGCCGCACCGACGACAACGGCCGCGAGATACGCACCGTCGAGGTCGATCCCGAACGCGCCCCGCTCATCACCTGGGCATTTGAGCACTACGCGACCGGGGAAACCTCCGTCACCGGTCTCCTGCGGGAGCTGACAGCACGCGGGCTGCTGACCGTGCCGACACCGAAGCGTCCCTCGAAGCCGCTCGGGAAGAACACGCTCTACAAGCTACTGACGAACCCATACTACGCGGGCGTGATCCGCTACAAGGGCGCACTGCACCCCGGCGCGCACGACCCGATCGTGGAACCGGAACTGTTCGACAAAGTGCAATCGCTACTCCGGGCGCGGACGGCGAAGATGACCCGGCACGTTCAGCACGCCCACCACCTCAAAGGACTGTTGCACTGCGGCACCTGCGGCTCACGCATGCTGCTCGACTTCGCCACCAATCCACGCGGCACGACCTACGCCTACTTCGTGTGCTCCGGCCGTGCCGCCAAGAAGACGAACTGCACGAGACGGGCCGTGCCGGTCGCCGTCGCGGAACGCCTCGTCGCGGACTCCTACGCCTCCATCACGATCAGCGACGCGACCTATCAGCGCCTCGCGGCCGATGTTGATGCGGCATTCGATAAGCGCAACGCGGGCCAGGATCAGGAAGTTGCTGACTTGACCGCGAACCGCGCACGCCTGGAAGCAGAGTCCGACAAACTCCTCGCCGCGCACTTCGCCGACGCCATCGACCTCGACACCTTGAAGCGGCATCAAGACCGCATCCGCGCGGGCCTGGCGGACGTGAACCGTCGCCTCGCCGAGCACAGCGAGCACCACACCGGCGGACGCGCGTTCCTCCACGACAGCCTGCGCCTGATCACCGACGTGCATCGTGCCTACGCCCACTCGGGCGATGCCGACCGACGGCTGGCGAACCAGGCGTTCTACACCCGCCTGCCATGCGTCTGAGTTCGTGTCGGGTTTGAGGGGAGAAATATCCAGCCAGGGGACGGCGTGCCTGAGCGACCAGGAGGTCGGTGTAGGTGTCGAATCCGAG
>Ga0116181_1001948_pt1 | contig 17201 bp, 13 predicted proteins | sample AD_UKC075_MetaG_FD_89752 | JGI IMG/M metagenome (GOLD analysis project Ga0116181, IMG submission 89752) | Active sludge microbial communities of municipal wastewater-treating anaerobic digesters from USA - AD_UKC075_MetaG | ecosystem: Engineered > Bioreactor > Anaerobic > Digestate | place: USA...
ACCAGTCGGCCGCCAGCAAGGTTTCGGACAACGCAAGCAGGTGTCGGTAGGTGCGCTCGCTCGCATCCCGGGAATAGATGCCGCCGTCCGTCGGCGAATCGCTGTCGGCCATGGCGGCAAGTCCGTACAAGCGCTTGCGCTCGACATCGGAGCGCAAGCATAAGGTATTGGCGGTTTGATCGCTCAGCAGCAAGCGCCTTGCGGCACGGCTTTTGCCGCAGCCAGCTACGCCATGGGTAATGATCAGACGTTTGGTCCGTGACGTGATCAGGCTTTCGGCAAGTTGCAGCGAGTCGTCCGCCCGACACAACCTACCGCCGGTCTGCCGGGTACGAATGGCGGCAACCTTGGCCAGCACCAAGGCGCGATATACGGCGTAGTAACGCAGCACCCGCGTGGCATCGTAGTCCCCACTGCCGGCCAGCCACTCGTTTAACAGCCAGCCGGCCAGACTGGGACGCCGTTGACGACGCAGGTCGACATACGTAAAGGCGATTTCGCTGGCCACATCGATCCAGCGCAGTTCCTCGCTGAATTCGATGCAGTCGAAGAACATCACACGTTCATCGACTCGGACCAGATTCCGCAGATGTAAATCGCCGTGGCATTCGCGCACCCGGCCCGCCGCCTTGCGGGCGGCGAAGTGCGGTGCCAGTCGGGCGAATTCGTCGCGGGCCCACACGGCAAGGCGCGCCAGACGCGGTTCGCGACCGGGCAACAGCATTGGCAGCTCGGTGAAATTCGCCAACATCGGCGACAACACTTCCGCCGGCTCGCCAAAGCGCGACGCGGGCAAGGCGACGGTGGCCGCATCGTGAAACCGCACGATGGCGGCGGCAAGACTGGAAATCAATCGCGGCCCAAGTTGGTCGCGCGCGCACAGATGGTCAAGACGATCGCCTTCGGCGAAGCGCCGCATCTTGACCGCGTATTCAATGACCGGACCAGCACCGTTGAACGCGGGATTGTCGGCTGATCCCGTGATAGGGATCACGGCAAGGTAGAGCTCGGGCGCGAAGCGGCGGTTGAGGCGCAGTTCCGTCTCGCAAAAATGATGACGCCGTGCCAGCGTGCCGTAATCGAGGAAAGGCAGGGTGATCGCCTTCTTGATCTTGTAAGCGAATTCGCCCGCCAGGAGAAGCCATGAGGCATGGGTTTCCACCAGATCGACGAAGGTGGCCGGCTCCGGGTAACGTGCCGGATCGAGCAAGGCGGCGATCAGCGGTGGCAGGGGATCTCGCATCGTGCGCACGCTCCCGCGTTGGACCAAGGCGACCGACCGCTGTCAACCGTTCCCCGGCAGACGCCTTTTTTTCCAGACGCCGCGCAATGTCGATAACTTTTCACCCGCGGAAAGGCGTTCGTCGGACAGCGCCTCCAGAAAGTCGGACAAGGGCTTCGACTTGACCACCGCGAAGCCGGTGGCCAGTGTCGATGGAATCGCCACCAAGGCGAAAAAAAGCAGCCTGTCGAGCAGTGGCTCCTGCGCGGCCTCGATCAGATTCATTCCCAGAAAGCCGGTGGTGATCGTCGCCACCAGGCCGGCGGTGGTCACCACCGTTAGCCGGACCACGGTGTTGGCCTGCCGGCGCAGACTATCGCTGTCGAGGTACTGGCTCATGTCCTGAATTTCTTCACGTAACTCGGTATAAAGCTTCTCGGTGCCCAGGTGCTCGCGGGTCAGCGCAAACAACGCGCGCGCCTGCGCCTGGTCGGAAATTTCGTGAAACCAGTAGCGGTGGCTGAAGCGGAGGAACACTTCGAGGATTTCCCTGATCGCCCGCTTGAACTGTTTAACCGATTCCGCCTTGCCAATTTCCAGCCGATTCAGCGCGGTGACCAGTCGATCGGAGAGCATCAGCAAGGCCGCCTTGTGAAAATGCGGAATCAGGAACAGGAGGAAAAACTGGTGGCGAAACTGTCCGAGCAAACCGTTTTCCAAACCGCGAAAGTAATTGTCATCCGCGCTGCCGACCATCACGAAGGCATGCCCGCAACTCAGCAAGCGCGTACCGGGCTGCGTCGCCCCCGGATGCCAGAAACGGTCCAGGCAGTAGCGCCCCTCGAAATTGTCGAGGTGCTGATCGGAGTACGGCGAGGAGCCGCGTTTGCCCGGGCCGGTGACCAGCACCAGCCGGGCAAAATCGCCGCGGCTCATCGCCCCCGGATCGTCCATCGCCAAATACGCCATCAACGGCAAGCGATGGTATTCGATCTGCCGGTAGCGAACGATCCCGTCTTCGTCCGAGTGATGCAACACCAGCGGCCGCAACAAAAATTCCCAATGCGCGGAAAGACAGGGCGAGCGGAAACGGGCGACGAACGACAGGTATTTGTCACGGTTTTCGTAATCCGAAACCGCCACCACCCGTCCGTCGTTCCCCAGCCAGGCGGCCTGTTTAAGGCAGTGCCCACCGCTACCGTCATCGTCCCAGTACGGGGGATAAGCCCGTCCAAAGCGATAAAGCGTATCCTGAACTTGCCGCAGATCCAGGTTGTCGGCGGCGATTTCGACGGCGAGAATCACCACGTCGATGTCGTAAAAAAAATAGAGATCAAGGTGCACGATGTCGAAATCGATCGTTTCGCCGCCTTCCTTGAAAGTCATCCGCACCTTGGCCAGATCGTGGCGGCGAAAAACGCGAATCGGCGATTCCCCGGTGGCCGACGCGTGATCCCCACCCCCGCCTTCGCCGTAGAGAAAGCGCTGTACGTAAGGCAGGAAGGTAACGAATTCGCTGTAATGGCGCTCCTGGAACTCGCCGGGCGTACCGCTGAATTCGTCGACCAGTTCCCGCCAGGGATTATCGGGACCCGCTTGTTGCAATAACTGGTAATGGTTGTCCACCGGGCAATCCGGCGGCAGCGGCATCAACTGCAACGGCCACAACAAAATCTGGCGAAAATGCCTGACCCGCGGTTCTGGAGTTTCGCTTGTCGCTTCCATGCACAACCTCCGATAAAACTGGCGCGCATCGCCGTTGTCCGCCACGCGCGGCGTTACCGTACCACATCACCGTACAACAGGCTTGCCGGGGAGCGATTCACGTCGCTTGACCCGAAACCGCCGTCCAGGCAATACGCGACGACGTATTCATCATTGCGAAACGCCGATGCGCTCACTCGGGCTGGTTTACCCAGTCGAACAAATGTGATCAGATGGAACCATTCGTGAGAATTACCGGCGGTTGACGGTAAAACAACCGATATGCATGGCCGTGGTTTTGCGGCAAGCCAAAATTTTCATTTCTCGCCATTCTTCACTCACCGCAAATGCGATCACTCGTCCGATCGATCTTAACTCCGGAGGCCAAACCGATGAAAACTCGTTTGCTCATTTTGTCCGCTTTTCTTGCCCTGACCATCATTGCCTGCGGCAAGAAGGAGGAAGCCACCACCGCAGCCAAGGAATCGGCGCAAAAAGCCGGCGCGGCCATCGGCGCGGCGGCGGAAGCCACCAAGGACGCCGCCAAGGAAGCGGCGACAGCGACCAAGGAAATAGCCAAGGATGCCGCGGTCGCCACCAAGGACGCCGCCGCATCGGCGACGGCTGCCGCCAAGGAAAGCACCGCCGCCGCTGTGCAGGCGACCAAGGAGGCCGGCAAGGACATGGTCGTCAAAGCCGCCGATGCCACAAAAGACGCAGCGGACAAGGCCAAGGCGGCGGTCAACAAGTAAACCCGTTCCAACGGTCGCCGGCAGTACCACTGACGACGACCCGCCGCGTCACCGACCACACCATTCGCTCGACGCGGCGCCATCGGAACAATCGCTTGAGGTCGGACGCACACGGAGACGCGGTTTCAGTGCGCCTTGTCCGCCTTGCACTCCTTATCCGCCTTGTCCTCGCTGTCATCCGACCTGTTGTTGCAATCGGCAACTTCCCGATCATTCGACAGGACACCGGCGAATGAAGACTCCTGCAAAACGAGAGTTCTATCGGCCGCGCGCGCGTCGGGAAACTGGAGGCGACTCGAGGTATTCGAAGAAAAGGCGATCGGCTCCAAGCATGTGTTTCGTGATCACCTCATAGGCCAGGAACTCGAACATTGCGCCTAGCGTTCGCGTTCCGATCCGATAGCCGGCGATGAGATTCTCCGCACGCGCGCCAAGTTCACGATGCGCCAGAATGTGCTCGGCAGCGGCGGGAAAACCGACCTCGACAATAACGGCCTCCTCATCACGGAAATGATCGTAGACCTCCATCAACAGTTGGTCGATCAAGGAATCCACATCTTGAGGCGGTCGATGCGCGAGGAGGGCCGCCAGCAATTCGTTGGCATTGGCGAACAGTTGTCGATGGCCGCGATCGATCAACTCGTTGCCGCATTCGTAAGCGGCATGCCATTGCAGGCGTACGAAATCGCCAATGACGCCGTCGAGCGCCGCGTTCTTCTTGAACACCTCGGGCGCCAGTTGTACCTGATTCCGGCCGTTTTCCTTGGCCAGATAAAGCGCTTTGTCGGCGCGCTCGAACCACTGCTCCCAACTCTCCCCGGCCTGACACTCGGCAACGCCAACGCTGACCGTGACGTTGCCGATAACCGGGAAAGCCGTTGTCGCGATCTGCTTGCACAACCTTTCGGCCAGCACCGCGGCGCTGGCGCGCGTGCTGTGTGGGCATAAGACGACGAATTCCTCGCCTCCCCACCGCGTCAGCGAGTCGGTCTTGCGTAGTCGCGCTTTCAGCGTCGCCGCCACGCTACGCAAGACGTCGTCGCCAACACCGTGACCATGAGAGTCGTTGATTGTCTTGAAAAAATCGATGTCGAAAATCATGACGCTGAGCGGATGCCGGTAGCGATTCAGGCGATCCATTTCAATGCGGACGCTCTCTTCAAGGCGGCGCCGGTTCCAGGCACCGGTCAGCAGATCGGTGCTGGCCGCCTGCTCGAGCTGCCCGACCGTCAACCGCAGTTGATGATTGGCCGCTCGCAAATCTTCAAGATCTCGTGGCAGTGCTACATCATGAACAACGGAAACGATGGCGGCCAAACCGTTGTCGGCGCGAAAAAGAGGGAACTTGATCCACACGTAGCGACATGCGCGACCGTCGATCTGGAGATTGATCTCGACGGTCGCCATGGTTTCGCCGGCGAGCAGACGCTGGTCGGACACGGCCAGGAGGCGGCACGTGCGCGCCGGAAGGAAATCGCTCTCCGATTTTTCGACCGGATCGTTATCCGGGGCGCACAGCAACCGCCGCAACTCCGGATTGACCCATCGATAACAGCCGTCCAGGCTCTTTACGCCGACCCCGACGCCCGCCCCGATGGACGTCAGCAAACCCATCAAGCCCGGCAACCGGACGAACCCTCCGGTGGCGACCTCTTCAATCCAAGCGCTTTTCTCCATAGTCGCGGCGTCCTGCAGCAGTTGGCCACACGGCGCCCCGAAACATTCGGGCTTGTCGGCAGCGCGCAGCCTCTACCGATTGTAGATCATGGGCGACTCGCCTGCCGCCGACATGCGACCCGCAGGGCGGTCGATGGCGGCTTCCGTGTCACGGGTGCGAGTACCCCTCGTCGGGCGGCGGCTGGATTCGCTTTACTCCGACCCCGGCGTACGCTGCGCGAGGTTGACCCGATTGCGTCCTTGCATCTTGGCGGCGTAAAGCGCGCGATCGGCACGGCCGACGAAATCGGCGGCCGTCTCGCCGGTGGCGTAATCTGCCACCCCGATCGAAACGGTGATGTTTCCGACTTGCTGGTCCTGATCGTCTCCGCGTTTGCGCCAATTGGCGGCGACAATCGAGCGCAACGCCTCGGCAAGACCGAGCGCGCCGCCACGCGGGGTCTGCGGGAGAATCACCGCGAACTCCTCGCCGCCGTAACGCGCCGCGGTGTCCTTGCCCTTGACGTTGGCCCGCAGAATGTTTCCGATGCTGGCCAGTACCTTGTCGCCAAAAAGATGGCCGTGCGCATCGTTGATGGCCTTGAAGTTATCCAGATCGATCATCAGCAGGCATGGCCCGGGGGGACGCGCGCCGGACAGACAAATGCCCAGGGCGTTGTCGAAGCCTTTGCGATTGGTCAATCCCGTCAACGCATCGACCAAGGCTTCTTCGCGGGCGCGGGTCACCTCCTGCCGCAACTGCTGCGCTTCGCGGGCGCTTTCCTCAAGGCGTTGCTGCAGCGTGACGATCGACGCCTGCATTTCACGCGTGCCACGGAGAATATCGGCCACGCTAGTGGCCAATGCGCCTGTACCGGTGGAGGGCCGCTGTAGCGTTTCCGACCAATTTTCCAGGGAATTGCCAAAACGCGACGCCTGATTGCCGGTGGCCCCGGCGGACTCCGAAACCTGATCGACCAATTGACTGACACTGTCGCCGATCCGCAGAGCGGTTTTTTCGTCGAGATCGGCAACGTATTCGTCATACAGCGCATAGGTGGCGTCGTTGTTCAGTTGCCCGTATTTTTTCAGATGGTCGTCCATGGCGAGTTTCAAGCGCTGATTGAAACCCGAGACATACTCGTACCAGATTGCGTAACTTACCGGATGCAAGCCAGCTTCTTGCTGCATCATCTGTTTCAAGGCAAGCCGCAGATATTCCGCGCTCTGCGCCGTGGTGTGGCCATACCTCATCTGATTTTCTCCTTAAAACCTGTACTTCGCCACATTCCGAAGTCCGCAAGCATATCCTATTTTTTCTTCCCTTGCCGCGGTATGGTTAAGGATCTGTGATTGCAAGCCGTTACGCGGTCGCGCCGGCTATAACAGGCGGCTTAACGAGCCACCCTGCGTTTTTGAGTATACGAGTTGCCAAGAAACCGTATTTAAGTGACGGCCGCGCCGCCTCGGCAAGGGCATCCGGAAATGAACACAATGTCCGGATGCCAATCACGCCAGGCTCAGTTCACCTGGAAACGTCCGACGGCGTCGTTGAGCCGGGTCGCCAGATCGCGCAGGGACTGGGCCGACCGGGCGGTGCTCCGCGACGCCTGATGACTGCTCTCCGCCCGCTGCGCGATCTGCTCCAAGCCACCGGCGATGGTCCGGCTGGCGACGCTTTGCTCGCCGACGGCGGTTGAAATACCACCGACGGCATCGGCCACGGCATGCGTGCGGGATTCGACGGCACCAATGGCCTGACCGGCCTGATCGGCCAACTGACCGCCCTGTTCCACCTTGGTAACGCCATCCTGCATTTGCCGGACGGCGGCGTCCGCGCCTTCCTGGATGCTGGCGATCATTTCACCGATCGAATGCGTAGACAACGCCGTCCGTTCAGCCAGCTTGCGGACCTCGTCGGCCACCACCGCGAAACCGCGGCCTTGTTCGCCGGCCCGCGCCGCTTCGATGGCCGCGTTCAAGGCCAACAGATTGGTCTGATCGGCGATTTCCCGGATCACCTGCACCACGGCCGAGATGTCTTGCGAGCGCCGGCCAAGATCGCCGACCGTGGTCGACGCCTGCCGAACCGATCCGGTGATCTGATTCATGGCGCCAACCGCCTGCCGGACGACATCAGCCGCTTGATTCGCGGCGTCGCCCGAGGCCACGGTCAGACTTTGCACCTCGCGGGCGTGCCGCGCCACCTCGTCGATGGACACACTCATTTCCTCGACCGACGCCGCCATGCCGGTCACTTCGTCGCGCTGGACTTCGGCGCCCTGACTCACTTGTTCGGCCGAAGCAACCAGCGTGCCGGCATAGTCGAAAACGCGGCCCGAAGCGTCGTGAATCTCGCCGATCATCGCTTTCAGGTTCCCCGCCATGGTGCCGATCGCGCGTTTCAGCCGCCCCACTTCGTCGCCGGCAGTGACATCGATCGCGTGGTTCAGCCTGCCAGCGGCAATTTCATCGGCCTCGGCCACCACCTCCCGCAGTGGACGCGAGACCCAGAAGCGGGTAGCCAGAAAACCGCTGACCACCGCGGCGGCGACAATCGCCAGTGCCATCAGAACAATCCGCCAAACGGCATCGTTGGCGACGCTGTCGAATTCGTCGACGTAACTCCCCGAAACAACGATCCAATTCCATGACGGAAAGTATTCGAAAACGGCAATCTTTTCTCGCGACTGGTCTTCGCCCGGATTCGCCCAGTCGTAGCGGATCGTACCGGTTTTCTTTTCAACGATCTCGCGGATGAACTCCACGCCCTTGCTATCCTTGACGCCGATTACATTGCGGCCTTCCATGACTGGATGCATGGTCGTCATGCCCTTGTTCTGCCCGGCGTCAAGCGCGAAAAAATAACCGGTTTCACCGACCTTGAAGGCAAGCAAATTCTGTTTCAACGCCTTGATGCTTTCCGTCAATTCCAGACCCACGAAAAAGACACCGACCACCTTGCCGGACGAGTCCTTGACCGGCTCATAGTGTGTCATGTAATCCTTGCCGAACAGCGCGGCCTTGCCGGTATAGGTCTTCCCCGCCAGCACCGCCTCATAGGCCGGATGGGTGGTTCCGAGCAGCGTGCCAGTGGCGCGACCGCCATCCTCTTTCTTGAGCGAGGTGGCGGTACGCAAGAAATCGTCGCCCTGGCGCACAAAGATGGTCACCACCGCTCCCGATTGGGCCGAGAAATTGTCGACCAGATCGACACGCTCGTCGAGGGCCACGCCTCCTTGCAGGAGACGGGGTTTTCCGTTGTTTTCGACCCATTGCAGTTGTTGTCCGTGGGATTGCGCGAAAACATGTCCGATCCGCCCGACATCGCTGCGCAGGTTGCGATCATAGGCATCGAACATCGAAACCACGAGTCGATTGACCTGCACCAGTTCGTCTATGGCCTTTTTCACCAACTGGCTACGCAAGCCGGCCGAGGCCCAAGCCGTGGCGACCGCCACGATAACCAACAGCACGCCGCTTTGCATGAGATTGAGTTTCAACGCGATCGGCCAATCCCGGAAATTGCGAATCATCGTAGCTCCTTCAGTAACGGTTGTTCGCGTCGACACGACGCCACTCCAGACCGGCCATTACCGCGAAAATCAAATGTGAGACGTGGTCAGCCTAATTAATCCCCATTCTAGACGAAGGAATTAGCGGTTGCGCCTGTTTTCATGGGTTTAGGGGCTTCAGCCTACGGTGTGTCAATGGGCGTCTCGGAGTGAATCGAGGCAAACCGGTGAAAAACGGATTGTGTTTCCCCCGAGTCGCTTGGGAGAGCTTGTTTTCGACGGCCGGCTAGCGGTCCGCGGCCGCCAAGGCGCGCCGAAGCAGGGTCCCGAGCAGTAGTGAAGCCAGCACCAAACTCAGCAGCGAGGCCAGCCAGAAGCCGCCAACGCCGAGTGGCGGATCGGCCTTGAACGCCAGCCACCAACCGCCGTACAGGCCGACACCCCAAAAGCAGAGCACCGCCACCAGCATCGGTATAAAAGTAATCCGGTAGCCGCGCAGCGCATGCGTGGCGACCGTTTGCACGGCGTCGAAGATTTGGTAAAGCGCGACATAGCCGATCAAGGCCAAGGACACCGCCCGCACGGCGGCGTTGTCGGTGTATAGCGCGATCAGCGGTGCCGCGGCCAGCCACAGCAACAAGCCAAGCAGTGCCGACAACGCCCCGGCAAGGAGCATGCCGGCGGCGATGGCGCCCTCCGCGCGCCGCCAGTCGCGCGCGCCGACGGCGTGGCCGACCCGCGCCAGGGTGGCGATGCCCAGCGCCAGAGGCAGCATGTAGCAAATCGCGGCCAGATTGGCGACGATCCGGTGGCCAGCCACCGCCGTTGCGCCAAGGGGTGCGACGAACAGCGCCATCAGGGTGAACGACGAGATTTCGACCAGATTGGCGAAACCCATCGGCATGCCGAGTCGCAGCAATTCGCGCACCGGCCGGCATCGCGGCGTTTGCCAGCCGGCGAACAAGCGATAAGGCTTGAAGGGCGCACCGAAATGCATGTAGCCGACGGCGCAGAGCATCGAAAACCAACCGACAACGGCGTTCGAGATCCCACAGCCGAGAACACCCAGCGCCTCGCCACCCCAACGGCCGGTCACCAACGACCAGGCCAGCACGCCGTGCAGCGCGGTGTTTCCCAAACTGATCAGCAGCAGCGGCCGCGGTCGGCCGAGCGCATTGCAGAACGCGTGGAAGGTGCGATACAGCAGCAGCGCCGGCAGGCCGATGGCCAGGGTCGCGAGATAGGCGCGCGCCTTGTTTTCGACGGCGGCATCGATGGTGGACAAAGCCAGGAATGGCTCCGGGTGGCGCAGGATCAGCACGCCAGGAACGGCCAGGCACAGCGCCAGCCACAAGGCCTGCCACAAGGCGCCGGCAATCTCGCCGTCGCGACCGGCGCCGTGCCGTTGCGCGACCACCGGCGCGACCGCCTGCAGGATGCCCGCCAGCGCGAACACCACCGAGATATAGACGCCGCCGCCGACGGCCACCGCCGCCAGATCCTCGGCGCCGTGGTGGCCAAGCAGCACCGTGTCGATAACCATCATGCCCATCGACACCAGTTGCGCCATCAGCATCGGCATGGCATGCGCGAGAATCAGGCGAGATTGCTGGACGAGCATCGAAACCGTTCTGTTGGAAGGGCCGTTCAGGCTACCCGATTTTCGTGGCGCGCGGGCAACGCCGATGGATCGGGCGCGGCGCGAAAGAGACCACGGGACCCGGTTTTTCGAGACGCCACGGGCACTTGCCGCTAAAATCCAGGTCCGTCATCCACCTGTCGCGGTAAAAAAATGAACGAGTCCTCCCTGCTTTCCGAATTGGTCGCCCGGTCGGCCGATCGCGCGCCGGACGCGATCGCGCTGACCGATGGCGCGCGGTCGACAAGCTACGCCGTCTTGCAGCGCGCGATCGACGGTTTTGTCGGCGGCATGCGCGGACTCGGGCTGCGCCGTGGCGAGCGGGTCGCCATCTATCTCGAAAAGCGCCTGGAAACCGTCGTCGCCAGCTTCGGCGCCGCCGGCGCCGGTGGCGTCTTCGTGCCGATCAACCCGCTGCTCAAGGCCGAACAGGTCGCCTACATCATGCGCGACTGCAACGTCCGCGCCCTGGTGACCTCCAGCGAACGTCTTGCCCTGCTGGCGCCGGTGCTGGCCTCTTGCGACGATCTGCGCCACGTCGTCACGGTCAACGACGCGCCGCCGCCGGCCTTCGCCGGCGGACCGGCCACCCTTCGCTGGGACGACCTGCTCCAGACCGGCACGCCGGGCGTCGGCCACCGGGTGATCGATACCGACATGACGGCCATTCTGTACACCTCCGGCAGCACCGGCAAACCGAAAGGCGTGGTGCTTTCGCATCGCAACATGGTGGCCGGCGCCAAGAGCGTCGCCAGCTATCTGGAGAACCGCGCCGACGACACCCTGCTGGCCGCCTTGCCGCTGTCCTTCGACGCCGGCTTCAGCCAGCTCAGCACGGCCTTCCATGTCGGCGCGCGGGTGGTGCTGCTCAACTACCTGTTGCCGCGCGACGTTCTGAAAGCGCTGATCCGCGAAAAAGTGACCGGGCTGACCGCCGTGCCGCCCTTGTACATCCAACTCACCGATCTCGACTGGCCGGCCGGCGTGGACGAGCACTTGCGCTATTTCGCCAACACCGGCGGCCGGATGCCACGCGAAACGCTGACCGCCCTGCGCGCGCGGCTGCCGAAAAGCCAGCCGTATCTGATGTACGGCTTGACCGAAGCCTTCCGTTCGACCTACCTGCCGCCGAGCGAGGTCGACCGGCGCCCGGATTCGATCGGCAAGGCGATTCCCAACGCCGAGATTCTGGTTCTGCGCGAAGACGGTTCGCCGTGCGAGGCCAACGAAACGGGGGAACTGGTGCATCGCGGCGCGCTGGTCGGCATGGGTTACTGGAACGATCCGCAAAAAACCGCCGAACGCTACAAACCCTTGCCGAACACCACGCCGGGCCGCGAAGCCGGGCTGGTGCTGCCGGAAATCGCCGTTTACTCCGGCGACACGGTGCGCATGGACGAGGACGGCTTCCTCTATTTCATCGGGCGTCGCGACGAGATGATGAAAACCTCGGGTTACCGGGTCAGCCCCACCGAGGTCGAGGAAATCCTCTACGCGACACGGATGGTCGGCGAATGCGTGGCCTTCGGGGTGGAACACGCCACGCTCGGGCAGGCCATTCAAGCCATCGTCACCCCGCCGACCGGCGACAGCGTGGACACCGTGGAACTGCTCGCCGAATGCCGCCGGCGGATGCCCGCCTACATGGTGCCGGCCGGCATCGCCGTGCGGCAAGGCCCGCTCCCCCGCAACCCCAACGGCAAGATCGACCGCAAGACGCTGGCCGGCGAATTCCAGGCGGCACGGGAAGAAAACCGCTGAAACGCATTGACAAACCCTTGGCGAATCATCGCCGCCCACTGAAAGCGGCGCGCCAGACGGCGCCCGCCGGAGAATTCCGCAGGTGAATACACCCGAACGCACCCTCCCCCGCCACCCGCCGATGGACCAGTTTCGCGTCAGCGACGGCGAACTGCTGGTCGGCGGACTGAAACTCTCGCGACTCGCCGCGCGCGTCGGCCAGACACCGTTTTACGCCTACGACCGCCGCCTGCTCGACCAGCGCGTGGCCGAGCTGCGCGCCGCCCTGCCGCCGTCGCTGAAAGTGCATTACGCGATGAAGGCCAACCCGATGCCGGCCCTGGTCGGCCACATGGCGAAACGTGTCGACGGCATCGACGTGGCCTCGGCCGGCGAATTGAAAGTGGCGCTCGACGCCGGCGCCGACCCGCGCGAGATCAGCTTCGCCGGCCCCGGAAAAAGCCGCCGCGAGTTGCAGCAAGCCGTCGCCGCCGGCATTTTGATCAACATCGAATCCTTCCGCGAAGTCGCCGAACTGGTGGCCATCGGCGACGCCACCGGCCTGGGCGCCCGTGTCGCCGTGCGCGTGAACCCGGATTTCGAACTCAAGAGCTCGGGAATGAAAATGGGCGGCGGCGCCAAACAGTTCGGCGTCGACGCCGAACGCGTTCCCGAACTGCTGACCGAAATCGGCCGCGCCGGCCTGACCTTCGAAGGCTTCCACCTGTTTGCCGGCTCGCAAAACCTGAAGCCGGAAGCGATCGTCGACGCGCAGAGCAAGAGCTTCGAACTCGCCTGCCGCCTGGCGGCCGCCGCGCCGTCGCCGGTGCGCTTCCTCAATCTCGGCGGCGGCTTCGGCATCCCCTATTTTCCCGGCGAAAACCGCCTGGATTTGACGGCCATCGGCGCCAATCTCGCGCGCATCGTCAGCGACGCCGCCGACCTAATGCCCGCCGCCGAGGTGGTCATCGAGCTCGGGCGCTATCTGGTCGGCGAAGCCGGCATCTACGTCGCCCGCGTCGTCGACTGCAAGGTTTCACGCGGCCACACCTTTCTGGTCACCGACGGCGGCCTGCACCACCATTTGTCGGCCTCCGGCAACTTCGGGCAAGTGATCCGCAAAAATTACCCGGTGGCGATCGGCAACCGCATGGCGACCGGCGAAACACAGACGGTGTCGGTGGTCGGCCCGCTATGCACGCCGCTCGACCTGCTCGCCGACCGCATGGAACTGGCCACCGCCCAGATCGGCGATCTGGTGGTTGTCTTCCAGTCCGGCGCCTACGGCTTCACCGCCAGCCCACAAGCCTTTCTCTGCCACCCGGCCTGCGTCGAAGTCCTGGTGTAAAAAGGGCAGGCCACCGCCGATGGACACGCCCGACAGCCTCCCGGAATCGGCGCGGCGCGTCGCCGATCTGCTCGGCGCCATCGGTCATGCCCATCCGGTGATCCTGCTGCCCGCCACCGGCCGGACCTCCGCCGAAGCCGCCGCCGCGCTGGGATGCGACGTCGCCGAAATCGCCAAGTCGGTGGTCATGCGCCGCCTCGCCGACGACACCGCGGTCATGGTCGTCGCCAGCGGCGCCAACCGCGTCGACGAACAAAAAGTCGCCGCCCTGGTCGGCGCCGTCGGCAAGGCCGACGCACGCTTCGTCAAGGCCCACACCGGCTACTCGATCGGCGGCGTCTGCCCGATCGGCCATTGCCAGACGGTGCGCGTCCTGGTGGATGCCGACCTGCTGCGCTTCGACCGCATCTGGGTCGCCGCCGGCCACCCGCACGCCGTTTTCAAACTGTCGCCGCGCGAACTGCTGACCATGACCGGCGCACCGGCGGTCGACGTCGCCCTACGCACCGAGCCGGCCGCATAAACCCGCATTTAGGATCGCGACGCCTTCATGAAATTTGGGGCGGATCAGGCCACCGCGGGCTTCGAACCCTCCGTCGGCCGCAAAAGGGGCACGACGACAATGCCCTCGCCGAGACCATCAACGGCCTCCACAAGGCGGTAGAGACTTCATGCTTTTTTCATTGAGAACGCTGCCAGACCAAGGCCGAGCGCCACAAGTGCCGCTCCAATCCCTCGCTCGATGATGTGCCGGGACGACACGACAAAACGCTTTGCAACATCGGAAGAAAACGCGTAAGCGACCAGAGCAAACCAAGAAAAATGCGCAACAGACATAAAAGCACCATAGCCAAGCTGTACCGCAAGAGATGTATTTGGGCTAATGACTTGTGAGAACAACGACACAACAAACAGGGTGGTCTTCGGATTTAGCGCGTTGGTCAGGAAACCCGTCTTCAGAGCGTCGAAATCGGATAGCGGCTTTCCCACGTTAACCATTTTCGACGGATCCGCCTTCTTCGCACGCAGCATGGTTATACCAAGGTAGATAAGGTATATGGCACCTATGAATTTAATCATGTTGAACAGTAGTATCGATTTTGAAATCAAAAGCCCGATACCTGCCATCGAATAAGCCACATGGACCAACACTCCCAAGGATATTCCTGTCGCGGTAAGCATGCCGGCCCGGCGTGACAAAATCATGCTATTGCGAGTCACCATGGCGAAATCCGCTCCCGGACTGATTACCGCAAGTATCGTGATTGTTGCCACGGCCAGAATCTCGATCATATTTTCTCCAATCAAGGAATACCGTCATAAAAAGGCGCTTTTGGTTCAACGTTTGGCGTAAAACGGCCCGGACGCGATTTTAATAACTGAATAATATGCAGCCTTCCTTGTATTCAATTCATTAAAAAAGCATTCAATTCCGTTGAAATCGTGGCTCACCCCTTTTTTAAGACAATTTCTTGAGCGCGGACGAATATTCTCAGCTATCAGTCGAGACATTTTTTCGCGATACGCTGGTGGGCTTTCTGAATGGTCCCGGTTTTTCAATATCACGGCAAATCTGATAAAGATTCGCACTCTTGGTTGTATTCGCACTAGATTCCCCCTGTTTTGGCGGTAGGGAAAGGCAGGGAATCCCCCCGCCTTCAGATCGCCGCCAGCCAGAAAGAGCGAATGCCGCGGCCAACCAGTTCAAAGCGTCTATCGATCAAAGGTAGAACTCTGGACCAAGGCTCATTTGGACTTCAATCGTTCCGTGTACGGTCGCTTTTGAATCGCTTCAAAGTGATGCTTCCGGCAGAGACTGCTGTTCACTATTGCGCCTCTCTCACAGCGTGGAACCTTGCATTGAACCGTAGTGCGTTCGGTCCCCAATAGTTCATTGAACTCAATCGCTTGAAGTCGCTCCACCTCTTCCTGCGACGCCGGCTCAGCGGCCCCAGGGTGGGGAAGCCATGCGTCATGTTTCCAGTAGTACAGGAACGCCTCAAGCAGTAGTTCCATGCTTGGCTCATCCTCGAACTGCGTGCACCAATCGGCGGAATCTTCCAGCGTTGCGGTATCGAGCCCCTCTAGGATAAAGCCGCGCTCCGCCGCGATTGGCGAATCGTCCGGCGCTCCGTACACGAGGAGACACTCCGACTCAGTATTCGGCTCGCGGTCCCGAAGAAAGATCCATCCATCTTCGAGAGTATTGCGTGCCGCCTTCTGAAGAGCGGCCCCTAACGTCATCAATTTGGTGTGTGCCGTCATTTTGAGACGCCTAACGTTTGAGTTGAGGGGCCGCCGGAGGGTAGGCAAGAGCTACCAATGGGGCTGCTATCGCTATTCTGGAAGGCGGTAGACCCAATATGCAACGGGCACAAGCGCAAGCTCAATGATTGTATAGAACACTAGAAGTGGTGACGGGATGCCATCGGCAACAAGGCTGACCATCCTGCCGCTCACCAGTCCCGCCGAAAATACTACAGTGGTCAGTACTGCGGTATTTCTGTGTTTGGTGCTGGAGACTGCGAAGAGCCAAAAGAGTCCGAGCCCTAGATATAGGCCCATGACAGCCCTAAGGATGTGGGCAACGTTTAGGTTTAGGTCCACCACTCCCAGAAACGTCCGAGCGAACCATTGAGGAGAAACCCCATATAGCAACGCAATAATTGACACCATAATGAACGCAAGGATCAGAAAAGCCTGTTTGATTCTCATGGTTAAATCCTTATCACCGTTTCGCGGGTGTGTCACCAGCCGCCTACGTTTGAATTCACCGGCGATGCGTGGCTTTATCGCGCAGCGTCCAGCGACCGGAGGGAGCGCCCTTGACTGCAGTGTTAGGTGCTAAGTGCGAGGTAAATGTCATATGGGTCAAAACTGCAAGAAAATGTCAGGGTGGTGTTTTCGACAATAATCTTCCCCGTTCACACGGGTTGCCGATTCAGCGCACCACCGCCAGTCGATATCTCCACCGGTGAGCAGCACGAGAACATTGTCCAGGTGTTTGCTAGTTTTGAAGCGAGCGAGTTCTTCGTCTATTAGCAAGCGGAGGCTAGCGCTAAGACGATCAGACAGTTCTTCATCTTCGTGTTCCTCTGTCAGGAACTTCCGCCACGGAGCCAGCAATTCATTGACTTCGCTGTCATACCCGCGATCTGCTCCAAAGCAGTGGTATGGATAGTCTGCGCACATCCACTTTGCAGCGGACAGTACTCTTTCGGTCGGCCATGTCGAGAAAGACTCACTCCGACTTAGATCTTGGGCCAATTTCTCTGCTATTTTCCAGCCGCCAGCAGAGTCAGCCAACCATCCAAGATCGTCGCAGGACGTGTAAAGCCCGAAATAGAAAAATACTTCTTCAGGAAACGCGGCTACTAAGCCATCAAAGGCTTTCGAGAGGTAAGTGTTAATTGCTACGCGAAGCGCATCAGTGTTAATCACTTCATTTAGTGGGGTATTCATGGATGTACTTCCTTGGCTAGCTGAGCCTGACTGGTTTCTGGAATGACACCCAACGTAGAGCTAACCGGCCACCGGAGCGCGCAGCGCGGAGGGGACCCAAAAGCGTAGCTTTTGGGCGGTCCGGTTGAGCGCCGGGTTGGGCCACGGGACGTAAAACGCTCGC
>Ga0116181_1001952_pt1 | contig 17179 bp, 13 predicted proteins | sample AD_UKC075_MetaG_FD_89752 | JGI IMG/M metagenome (GOLD analysis project Ga0116181, IMG submission 89752) | Active sludge microbial communities of municipal wastewater-treating anaerobic digesters from USA - AD_UKC075_MetaG | ecosystem: Engineered > Bioreactor > Anaerobic > Digestate | place: USA...
AACTACGTAAAAAGCTGGGTTTGATTCCCGAGCAGACATCTACGGATGATCAAGATCAAAAGAAGGATGGCAGTGCCGCTTGAGCCAGGCCGAGCTTTTTACAGACAAAATTGGACTTGACCGCACCATTTTCTGTCCTCTTTTAGATAAAAACAAATATATAAAAGGGGTGTCTCAACTTACTATGAAGCCGAAAAGCTATTTGAAGCCGGATCTGGTCCCAACTCACCGAAGCGCTCCCATACTGACTCCACAGCCTTTAAAATATCAGGGAATGTCCCGGGCCAGCTTCTCTTAGGGGTGCCGAACAACCAGAATACCCAGCAACACACACCCGCCTGGCGCGGCCGGTACCGGTGTTGACCCGGCTCCGCCAATCCAGAAAAAACTGCTGTCATCTCCAATGTCCTTGTCCGGAACAAATCAAAAACGCACCTTTTGCAATGGCGGTTGAGAATTTTCACCCTTCCCCGCGGCAAAATGTTTTCCGCGGTAAAACGGTTTAGAAGATCTAAAGATTTAACATTACAAAGGAAGAGGTGTAATTAATGAATATCGCTATGCCCAAACCGCTAAAAATAGCTTTTATATCAACTTATCCACCCCGCCAGTGCGGCCTCGCCACCTATACCGCCGACCTGCTGGACAGCATTAATAAAATGTACCAGGTCAATTCAAAACTTAAAGAAGAGACCCTGCTGGAAGTAATCGCCTTGAACAAAAGCCAGGAACAATACAGTTACAGCCGGGAGGTAACCTTCCACATCCGGGATCAGCACCGGGGGGATTACCGGCGGGCAGCGGATTTCATCAACCTCTCGCCCATAGAAGTAGTCAGCCTGCAGCATGAATTCGGTATTTTTGGCGGTGAAGACGGGAACTATATTCTCCATTTGCTGGCTTCCCTGAACAAGCCCGTAGTCACCACCCTGCACACGGTCCTCCGGGATCCGTCTCCGGGGCAGAAACAGACCCTTTCCCGGATCTGCCAGCATTCCACCCTGGTCGTAGTCCAGGCCGGCATGGCCGGGAAATTGCTCCAGGAGGTTTACGGCGTTCCCGAAAGCAAGATCACCATGATCCATCACGGCGCCCCGGATGTGCCTTTCCTGGACCCCGCCTACTACAAGGACCAGTTCCAGGCCGAGGGGAAAAAGGTGCTGCTTACCTTTGGTCTGCTGAGCCCCAGCAAAGGCCTGGAATATGCCATCGAAGCCATGGCGGAAGTAGTAAAGGAGGTCCCCAACGCCCTTTATATTATCCTGGGAGCCACCCACCCCGAGGTGAAAAGGGTTCACGGGGAGCAGTACCGCCTCTCCCTGGAGAAGCTGGTCCGGAAACTAGGCCTGACGAAAAACGTGGCTTTTTACAACCAGTATGTCACCCTGGAGAAACTGATTCAGTTCCTGGTGGCTACTGATATTTACATCACTCCGTACATTAGCCAGGAGCAGGCCGTCTCCGGGACCCTGGCCTACGCCATAGCCTGCGGCAAAGCCATCATCTCTACGCCGTATTGGTACGCCCAGGAGATGCTGGCCGACGGGAGGGGGATGCTGGTGCCGCCCCGGGACAGCAAGGCCCTGGCCGCCGCCATCGTGGAGCTGCTGCTGGACGAAGAAAAGCGCAACAGCATGCGCAAACAAGCCTACCAGTTTGGGCGCCAGATGATCTGGAAAGAGGTGGCCCGGAAATATGCCTTCGCTTTCGACAATGCCCGGCAAAATTATTGCGCCCAGATTCTCACCCTGCCCCAGGAAATCGCCGTTACAGAAAGCTCCAGCTTGCCCGAAGTCAACCTGAAGCACCTGCGCAATCTCACCGATGATACGGGCCTGTTCCAGCACGCCCTCTATTTCGTGCCCGACCGCCGCTACGGCTATTGCACCGACGACAATGCCCGGGCCTTGATTGCCGTGCTGCAAAACTGGCGGCTGCACAAGGACGAGTCCACCCTGGGCTTGATTAAAACCTACCTGAGCTTTATTCACCATGCCCTGGAAGCAGGAAAAGGAAGGCTGCTTAACTTCCTCTCCTATCAGCGCCAGTGGCTGGAAGAAGTGGGCTCTGAAGATTGCCACGGCCGCGGCCTCTGGGCCCTGGGCTATGCCGTGGCCAACCCGCCCAACCAGGCCGTGCTTTCCCTGGCCTCCCACCTGTTCAGGCAGGCCGTGGGGGCGCCTTTGACATTTAGCTCGCCCCGGGCCTGGGCCTTCTCCATCCTGGGGGCCCTCTATTACCTGAAGCATTTCGGGGGCGATACCGAAGCCCGCAACCTGGTGGAGCAATTGAGCAGCCGGCTTTTTGGGAAATACAAGGAGAATGCCGAACCGGGCTGGTTCTGGTTTGAAGATATAGTTACTTATGACAACGCCCGCCTGCCCCAGGCGCTCATCGCCGCCGGCAAGTACCTGGACAATGAAGAGATGCTGGAGGCGGGGCTGCAAGCCCTGGAATGGCTGATATCCATTCAGACGGACCCCGAACACGGCTACCTCTCCCTGGTGGGCAACCAGGGCTGGTACCGCAAGGGAGGGGAAAAAGCCCGCTTTGACCAGCAGCCCCTGGATGCGGCCGCCCTGGTGGACGCCTGCTACGGGGCGTACCTGGCCACGGGGGAATACCGCTGGATAATCGCCATGGATTGGTCCTTCAACTGGTTTTTCGGCAACAACAGCGCCCACCAGGTGCTCTACGACTTCTCCAGCGGAGGATGCTACGACGGCCTGGAGCCGGGAGGAGTCAACCGGAACCAGGGCGGGGAATCTACCGTCTCCATGCTCATGGCCCTGCAGCAGATGCACCTGGTCGCCAACGAGGAGGTCATGCTGCGCCGGTAAGAAAGCGCAGCCGCCAAGGCGGCGACTGGCCAGAGCCGGAGCAAATCGAAAAAGAGAAACGGGGAGCAGTAAAGCTCCCCTTTCTTCTATCCGCCAGAGGATCTAAGGGAAAACGGTGGCCGGGCGGCCTCGGAAATACACGAAGCATGAAAACAGCTTTATCCCGGTTAACACGTTAAGGTCTTTGTATTACCCGCGGGCTGCTGCCCCGAAATATACCGTTCAAACCCCGGAAACTCGGCCTCTTTGCGCTTTTGCCGCCAGGCGGGGATTAAACGGGGCCTGCTCCTGAGCCCTGCAACCGGAGCAGGCGGTTGAGCTCTCGGTCCAGTTCCCTGCTTTTGGCCTGCACCTCCGGATTATGCAAACTACCCTTGAGGAGGTATAATCTCTCCAGCTCCCTGCGCATCTGCTCAATTAGCTCTGCTTGATCCTGTGCAACAATAATAATCACTCCTACTGAAGGGTCAAACTGAAGGGTCAAAATAAACCCCTAGCCAATATACGCTATCAACGTAATTTTGCCAAATGCACCCCGGCTTGCTTGCTCCCCTTTATCGACGCTCTCCTGTCCCTATTCCTAGATTATCTCCATTTTCACCATATTACGCCAAATACGTAAACGCTATCCCTGCCTTTTCCAACCTCAATATGATAATATCTCTGCAGAGAAAAAGGGCGAGCTATAGGTGAACAAATGGAACTGGGTCGAAAAATAAAGAATTACCGCCTAAAGAAAAAGCTAACTTTGAAGCAACTGGCCGGCCGAGCCAACATATCTCTTTCTTTTCTCTGCGATATCGAGCAAGGCCGCAGCAATCCCTCCCTGGAAACGCTGCAGGGCATCGCCTCCGCCCTGGGCTTGAGCATCAATGCCCTTCTTGCCGAGCCCGAAATTGTCTCCGAGTCAGCCGAATCTCCGGACCTGGTTAGAGTCCCCATCCTGAAAAGCACGCTGGTGGCCTCCCGGCTCCTGGATCCCGCCAACATTGACGGCCATATCTACTTGGACCGCTTTTGGCTGCCCGGCCCGCCCAAGCTGGCTGCTTTTACCGTGCCGGAACCCTCCTCCGTATGCCGGCTGCAAAAAGGGGACCTGGCCCTGGTGCAGCTGGAGAGTTCCTTAAGACCCGGTGATCCTGCCCTGGTGGAACATGAAAGAGAACTGCTGATCCGCAGAGTATTTGTTTTTGAAAAACAGATTGTACTTGACAGCGGCCATCCCGGCCTCCCGCCCCGGCAGCTAAGCCGGGACCGGGTAAGCATTATCGGCAAAGTAATCGGAGCCCTCATAAACTTCGACTAGAGCGTTTAGCCCTTTAGAAAATCTCCCCGTCAAGTGCACAAGCGAGGCGCCCCCCCAGGATGTCCCAAACCCGATCCGGGGGCTATGTTACCCATATGGGGTGCACAAGCCGGGAGAACGCCCACGGCCTCCCGAAACCGATTCCGCAGGCCATAAACTATGTCGGATGTACAAGCCAGGAGGCCGCCCCGTCAACAAGGAGGCGGCCTCCTTTTTACTGGCGTCAGCCTTTATTTTTCTTTAGGGTTAACGCGGTTGTGCCTTAAACAGCCTCTTTTTTCCTTCTCGATTTCCTCGATTTGAAGTAAAGTCCGATGCCCGTTAACAGCAAGCTGCCCTCTAAAGCCAACCAGCGATAATCAAGAAGCCGGCCGAAGGCCGCTGTCCGGGGAAGTTCAGGCCCAAGGATGATCTCTTCATCGTCCCGGCCTTGCTCCTGGCTGCCATCTTTATCGCCGTCTTTGCCGCCGTCTTTGCCGCCTCCTATGATGCCGTCTTTGCCGCCGTCTTTGCCGCCGTCTTTGCCGCTGCCTTCATCGCTACCCTGGTCGTCCTTGCCTTTGTCCTGGCCGCCCTCCTGGCTGCCGCTGCCGTTTTTATCCTGGGGCGATTCCGAAGCCGCCGGCTCAAGATAGACCCGGCCGGAGGAGTTGGCGGGGAGATCAAGCAGGACCTCTGCTTCATTCTGCTTCGTTCCCTGGAAAAGATTCAATACTTCCCCTTCAAAATCACCGGCCACTTTCCACCCCTTGTCGCTCTTGGGAACAGAAAGACGCACTTTGGCTCCCTGGAAGTCCCGCTCCAGGTTGTTGGCTATCTGGGCCACACTGCTCTCTTTTATTTCGTCAACGGGATAAGTAATATCCAGTTCACCCACCGGCAGAGAAGATTTTTCATCGCCATAGGCAAACCTGGCCATGACGTTGTCATTTACCTCAATATAGCGGTAGCCGTCTCTAAGGGCGGTAGTTTCGATGAACAGGGTTTTGCTGTTCTTGGGATTCTGTTCGACCTCGTCAATGTGCCGGTGGCCGGCAAAATAGAGTGAGACGCCGTATTCCTTGCAGATATCCAGCAGTTCCTCCCGGCCGGAGCCGGTCCAGTATTGAGAGGGGAGGCCGGCCAGGCCCCGGACCAGTTGCTCAACCACGGGCAGGCCCTGGAGAATGCCTTCAATAAGAATACGGCCGGGCCACCACTCCTCCGGCCAGTTGGGAGAGTGGTGGGCAAAAAGAACAATTTCCTTGTCCCTGTTGGCTTCCAAATCTTCTCGAAGCCATTTTAGCTCTTCCTTGCCAATCTGCCCGCCCCAGGTGGAAACCAGGAGACCGGCTCCCAGGCGATCCAGCTGGCTCCACTGGTAGGTGTCAAGACCAACAAAGTGAATATCACCGTAATTAAAGGAATAATAATAGGGACCGATCATCGCCTGCCAGTATTCCCGGCCGTCATCCGTAGTCTGGGTATAGCCGTCATGGTTCCCGGGAACCAGGTAGACCGGCACCTCAAACATCTGGAGATAGTGGTAAAATCTTTCATATTCGTGGCCGAACCAGAGTTCTTCTTCCGGATTGTCCGCTCCCAGCATCCCGTACTGCCCGGGGTAAGACTGCGCGCATACTATGTCGCCGCACAGCAAAACAAATTCCGGGTTTAACAGGTTAATCTCTTCAATGGCCTTTTTAAACTCCGCTACGGAATCCCGGCCTGGGCTGTGGATTTCAAAGCCCACGTGGACATCGGCCATGACAACATAATTAAAGTCCTCTTTATACTCCTTGATTACTTTGACGGCTCGCCTCTGGGAATCGCGGCCCCCGTTCCAGGAAACTTCCAGGTCATAAAGACATTCCTGCAAGCGCGGCTCTTCCTCGAAGGAAGGGACCTTCACCCTGATGGAGTATACTTCCCGGGCGAGCTCCCCCACCCAGTACCGGCTGGGGGCCTTGGCGACCTCCCCGGCTTCTAAGGTTATGGCATTGGCTCCGGGAGAGCCGGCAAAGGAAGGAGCAAGGGTAATCTTGATCCCCGAGGTGCTCCCGGGATCCTCATTTAATTCAATAAGCAGTTCTTCTCCGGCTTTAACGATTGCCGGCAGGGTGGAGAGGGGATACTGAATGGCATGGATTTTACGGAAGCCTTTTACCTCAATGACGGCCCTGGTTAAAGCGGCCAATAATTCGGGGGACTCCAGGAGATCCATAAGGCTTAAATCGAGATCTACAATATCGTGGAGGCGAAGGCTCAGCTCCAGCTTTTCCGACAGGGAAAGTCCTAGTTTTAGCTCCAGGTAATCCAGCAAATTAAGGTTTACACTCACTCCTGATTTGGACAAATTGATTCCCAACAGAGGCTTCAGAGGGTTAAGAACAAGATCCAGCCCGATGCCCCCGGCCGTTCCTGAACCGGAACCGGCTTCAGCTACAGGCATAAGGGAGGGTACCATTAAGGTGCCGGGCGAAAAAAACAGGACCAGGGCAATAATAGCTGCAACAGCGGAGACGGTTCTTTTCTTTTTCTTTCTCATCAATTTGACCCCCTTTTGTTCTTGTACAAACTCCGCTCTTGGAGCAAATGTATTTTATGGAAGGGCACACTTTGTTTTGAGTTCAATATTTTTCCCGGCAACCCTTTTTAAGAGTTAATTTTTATTAATTACCAATATTGAATATATTTATAGATACAGGTAAACATTTGCTGATTCCCGAAAGCGGAGCCGGACTGTTAGGTGTCCAAGCAGACCGACTCCTCGGAAAAGGTGCTGCTTCTTCGGAACGGTTCCCGGCCGGTTGAAAGCTGGTTTTAAAGATCAATAGTTTGTATAATAGGCATAGATTTCAAGAAATCGGCTGCGGTATCAGCCTGTGATATTGTCATCCTGCAAGCAGTCTAAAAAGGGTGGCATTTTCTCAGTCCAGAGCGAGCATTTTGGGGCCTGGCCGTGCTCGGGAGCCAATCCGGAAGCGGGTGACATTTTCTCAGTCCAGTGAAAGCATTTTTAGGGTCGCATTTTTACTGGCCGTTTACAGAAACGTTGGCGGGCCCATGACCAGAAAAGAATAGGATAAGAAAAGAAGAAAAGGGACTATGAAAAAGGCCGGTTTGGAAGATGTAAAAATCAGTGTTGCCTTCCGCTTTCATGTAAATCTATACCATTCCTATCGCGGCGACACCCTGGATGAGGACGGTATCGGGAAAGATATTCGCGTAATCAGGTACTGCCTGGATATCCTGGACCGGTACAACGACGCCGGGGTGCCGGTGAGAGGCACCTGGGACCTGGAAAACCATTTCTCCCTGGAACAGATGATGCCCAAGTACTGCCCCGACTTAATCGAGAGAATCAAGGGCAGGGTCCAACTCGGCTGCGACGAAGTGGAGATCATGTCCTACAACAACGGGCTTGTGTCGGCGGAAACAGAAGAAGAATTTCTGGAAAATATGCGCCGGGCCATCTCCAACGAGCGAGGCTCCGGCGTAAAAGACATCTTCGGCAAGTACGCCCCCGTGGTCCGTCCCCAGGAGTGCATGATGACTCCCGGCTTGATCAGGCTGTACAAGCAGGTGGGCATCGAGGCCATATCCGTGTATTACAGCTGCATCCCCTTTAACGGCTTCAGCAACTTCGTACCTCTCCTGCCCACCGCCAAGCGCTACAATCCCCTGTGGTACACCGCCCCCGGCGGCAATGAAAGGATCGCCTTAATTCCGGCCATAAATCCGGGGGATGTGTACGACAATTTCGGGCTCACCCGCCTGGTAAAGAGACTGCGGAAAGAGCAGGAAAAAATGGATCCTCCCCGGGATCTGCTGGTGCTGGTGGACATGGACGCCGACGACAATTTCTGGCAGGGGTACTTCAATACCTCCCTCTCCTTCGCCCTGGGATTTAAAAAACCCCTTCTGGACGGCGGGCTAAATTACTTCATCAAATCCTTAAGCGCCCTCCCCTACGTCAAGTTTGATACACCGTACGAGTACCTGAAGTCCCATCCGCCCCGGGAGGAGGTGCAGGTGGGGCAGGACCTGGCCGACGGCTCCTTTGACGGCTACTCCTCCTGGTCGGACAAGCTGGAGAACACCAAGCTTTGGACCGGCATCGACCGCACCAGACTCCTTTCCGCTTACGCCCTGGCCGTATCGGGACAGGCCGACAGCATCCGGCGGGAGATAGAGGAGAACCTGAAAGAGCGGATCCTGGCCCACTCCACCACCCATTTCGGCCTCTCCACCCCGGCAATGTGCAAGCCAAGACTGCAGCAGGCCTTTGCCCGGGTAGAGAAGAACCTGGCCAAAGCCCGGCAGATCCTGGATCGGGCCCTGGAACAAGCCCCGGAAAGGGGGAGCGCCATTAATGCCTTTTTCCCCGGAAGGTATTTCCGGGGCGACGGCATGAAGCAGGGATTAATCCGGCTCAGCAATACCGGGAGGGTTAGCTTGACCGGGAAAGGGGTCCAGCTGGGCTTTAACCGCACCGTATTTGGCCGGGAGGAGACCGCCCTGCTCTACAGGGGCCGGGACAGCGTCGTTGCCTTAGCGGAAGGGGAAGCGGAGGCGGCCGCCTCCGTTTATGGCGAAGAAAGAGCCATCGGCAATGCCTCCCTGAGGCTGGCGGTAAACGAGGAAAACGGGCTGGAGCTGTACTGCGGGAGCCGGCGGGTCCTGGAGCGGTGCTCCTTTTCCACCTCCGTGGTCTACCACAACCGCCGGTTAAAACCAGCCGAGCTTGCCTACTCCGTCAACTGCCTGGAGGGGAAGGCCGCCATCCTGACGGAGAGGGGCAAGCTGCTGCTGAACAAGAAGGGGGATCAGGCCATTGTCTTTGAAAAAAAATATATGCTGGTGGGAGACCTCCCCTACCTGTACGTGGACGTAGACATATCCTACCCCCGGACCCCCGACTACGGCACCAAAAGGAGCAAGGTGCGCCGGCTGCAAAGGGGCTACGACACCAGGTGGCAGGAGATTGCCCCCCTGGAGCTAATCCCTTCCTTCCGGGGCAGCCTGGAAGAGCCCATCCGGGTGTACAAGCATAACTACCTGGGCGAAATCAGCTATTTTGATCTGGATTACGGCCGGTTTGGCCCGAACCACCAGTTTGATTCTGGAAACAATGCCATTACCTGCAGCTTTATTGCTTTCACCGCCGGCGGCCAGGGGCTGCTTATCGCTCAGAGCGCGGCGGCGGACAGCAATTTTGCCTTTTGCCGGATCCGGCTAAGAAAAGAAGAGGGCCGGGACAAGCTCATGATTAATCCCTTCGGCGTTTACGGCGGCCGGCAGCTGAAATATGCCGCCGCCAGGGTGGGCCTGGTCCAAAAGGGGTTTGCCGTCATGTCCGAGGCCCACATGTCCTGCGCCCCCACTTTCAGGGGAGGAAGGCAGCAGTTCAGCCTGATGATCGCCCCCTACCAGGGAACAGAACCCGGCGACCGGCTGATCAACGACGCCCTGGTGCACACCTACCCCCCTTATATAAAATCATCGGACGACCGGGTTAAAATGATTGCCTTTACCCCCTGGCACAATTATGAACCCCTGGATTAGAACCGCTGGATAAAATAAAAAGCAAGAGCTCCCCCGTTCCGTCCGCCTTTTATAGCGCCCCCCTTAAAAAGAAGACCGTCCCTTTTGCAAAAAGGTAAAAAACCCTTTCTCTTTACAACCTAGAATTAATTTTTATAATATGCAGACTTTCTTTATTTTTGGTATAATACTTTTAAGAATGCATCTTCTCAAAGGTTAAAATTGGGTTTAAGGTTAAATGTGAGCGAAAGATCTGACAGCAACCTGCAACTGCTAAAGGGAGGTAAACCGATGGAAAACGCCGCCTGGAAGCTTCCGCTGCTTAATTCCTACGTGGAAAAATGGGCCCGGGAGCGCCCCGACAAGCCCGCCATGATCCAGCACGAAGACGGCAAAACAATTACCTACCGCCAGTTCAACAAATTGATAGACTTCTTTGCCCTGCGCCTGCTGGACATGGGGATTGAAAAAGGAGACCGGGTCGCCACTATGCTGGTTCTGGTACCCGAACACATTATCCTCATGTATGCCTGCTTCAAGATCGGCGCCATTATCGCCCCCCTGGACGTGCGCTTAAAAGAGATGGAAGTGGTGCGCGACCTGGAGAAGATCAAGCCCAAGGCCTTCTTCTTCCTGGGAAATACCCCCGTACGGGATTTCCGGGAAGTGGGGCGGGCGGTAAAAGAGAACTGCCCCTACGTCCGCCACCTGGTCCAGTTTACCCCCGATCCCAAGCCCGGGGAACTCCTGGAGGGGGCCATAAGCATTACGGAGATGATGGCCAAGGGCAAAATCATTGGCCTCATGCTGAAAAATATTTTTACCCGCCGCCTGGAGAAAGCCTATGCTCAAGTAAACACCCGCACCCCCGCCCTGATCATCTTCACCACAGGAACAACGGGGGAACCCAAACCGGCGGTAATGTGCCACGAAAACATCATCATCCAGAACGAGGTGCTCAATCGCGGCGTTCAGGAGCCCGGCGAGGAGATGATAATGCTGGTCAACCTCCCGCCCAGCCACGTGGGTTGCGTCACCGAACAGTTGATGACCACTTTTTACACCGGCGGCACCACCGTCCTGCTGCGCATCTTCGATCCCAAGCTGACCCTGGAAGCCATCCAGAAGCACAAGGTTACTGTCTTCGGCCAGATACCCACCCAGTACCGCCTGGAATGGGCCCTGGCCGAATACGACCAATACGATCTCTCCAGCTTGAAATACGCCATCTACGGCGGCTCCGCCGTGGACAGCGTCTTCCTTACCAAGCTCTCCCAGATGGCACCCTACTTCGGCACCGGCATGGGGATGACGGAGACCGCCGGCATCTATTCTTTCACTCCGAAAGGGATCTCGGTAGAAGAGATGACCGGGCAGGTGGGCATGGCCTTTGAAGATCTGGCCCCCATCACCATCCGCAAACCCATGCGGGAGGACGGCTACGCCGGGGAGGAACTGCCCCTGGGCGAGACGGGGCACATCTGCGTCAGCGGCCCCATTGTTTTCCTGGGGTACTACAACATGCCGGAAGAGACGGCCAAGGCCATCTCCAAGGACGGCATTCTTTATACCGGCGACATGGGCTACTTCAAGGACATGGGCAGCTACAAAGCCCTTTACCTGGCCGGGCGCCAGAAGTTTGTGATCAAGCAGAAAGGCTACCAGGTCTTCCCCGACGAGGTGCAAGACTTTATCGCCCAGCACCCCAAAGTGGACCTGGTAGACGTGGTGGGCGTCAGCCACAAGATCTACGACGAGGGCATCTTCGCCTTTGTGCGCCCCAAGAAGGGCGTGGAGCTCACCGCCGAGGAAATTTTAGAGTACTGCGCCCAGGGCATCGCCGCCTACAAGCGCCCGCAGCACGTGGAGATCTGGCCCGCAGACAAGGATTTCCCCCTGACCAGGGTGGCCAAGGTAGACAAGAAGGAGCTTAAAGTTTTGGCGGAAGCCATCGTGGAGAAGCTGCGCCAGGAAGGCCGCTGGGACGCCGCCGGCAGCTAGCCTTTTGCCGGCGTTTTCAATCCAGGGCGGGTGAGGCCGACCGGCCCGCCTCGTCATCATGGGGGTCGACGTGAACCAGGACGTCTCCGACGCCGGTGTCGGCCTCCAAAATGGCATCTTTGATCGAGTGGGCGATCCGGTGGCCTTCATGCACCGTCTTTGTCCCTTCCACTTTTATGGCCAGGTCTATATAGAGCCGGGAACCGACATAGCGGCCCCGGATCCAGGATACTCCCCGCACCCCTTCCGTCCCTTCCGCCAGCTGCCGGATCTCTTCCATCAGCTCTTCCCGGGGGGCGGCATCCATTAAATGGCGAATGGAGCGGCTCAAGATTTCCAGGGCCACTTTCACGATTAAACAGGCCATCAGCAGCCCGGCCAGGGGATCCAGGTAGCGGAGCCACTGGATATTCAGATGCGCTCCCAGGATGCTGCCGACGACACTCAATAAGACGCCCAGGGAAGAGAAAACATCGGAGCGATGATCCCAGGCACTGGCCAGCAAGGACTCGCTGCCGAGAGCAACGGCGGTGCGGTAGCTGATCCGGAACATGATTTCCTTGGCCACTATGGAAGCCAGGGCCATGACCACCACCAGGAGGGAAGGGGTTACCAGCCGGTGCCCCAAGACCGCAGCAGCAATATCCCGGATGATCAGGGCCGCGGTGAACAGGAGACTGGCGCCCACCAGGGACGCCACCAGGGGCTCAACCTTTCCGTGCCCGTAGTGGTGGCAGAGATCCGCCGGCTTCCGGGCAATTTTTAGGGCGGCATAGACCGCCAGGGTGGTCAGGGAATCCGCTGCCGAGTTAAAAGCATCGGCCAGCATGGCTTTGCTACCCCCGTAGAGGCCGGCCAGTGCTTTCAACAGGGCCAGGGCTATATTGCCCAGGAGACAGTATAAGGCCACTTTTTCTCCCCGCCGGCAAACCTGCTGCAATCCCCAACACCTCCCCAGCATATTAAGCAAAAAACCTGCGGGCTGATTGTATAACAAGTCCCACAGGTTTTAACCTGCTGCCATAAAGGCCCGGCTGCAACGGAAACTCCGTCCGCCTGTTCTTTTTTCGTATTAAGTTATCTCTATTCTATGCAACAATAACTATTCTGTCAACGGGAAAAGGCTGTTTGTGTTATCGGCCTGTGACATAGCCGCCCTGTAAGCATTCTAGAAGGGGTGACATTTTCTCAGTCCAGATTAAGCACCCTTAGGTCGACATTTTTTTCACCGGCCGTTGACCCGGGAAAAGGCCGCTGGCAAGGAGGTAGTCGGCCGGGAACTCCTGCCGCCGCCCCGGAAGAAGCCGGGGCGGCGGCACCTTTTGCCTGGCTTAAAGCTAGTGAGCTCCCCCCGGGTCGGCCGGCTGCTGAAAGGAAGGGGGCTGGGGCTGTTCCAGGGAAAATTGCCGCCCGCCAATATTGGAGAGGTCAAAATAAAGCCGGGCTTGCTCGTCAACACCCCAGTCGCGATTGGAACCGGTATCCTGGACCTTTTGCAGCGCCTGGCGAAACAGGGTATTATGCGCTTCTTCGCGGTTCAGGAGAAAATCGATCATTTCCCGGACATGCCTGTCCGCGATTTGGCGGTGCAGGTATTCGTAAACTACCTTGGCCCGCTGCTCTGCGGCGATGTTGGACAACAGATCGGCGGGGAGGTCCCCGGTGACGTTTACATAAGCCGCCGTCCAGGGAAAGCCGGAGCCGTTGGCAAGGTAAGGAGCCAGTCCCGTCAAAACATGATGCTCGATGCTGCCGCTCTCCACGGCCTGGGCCTCCACATCATGACCGTTCAGGAGATTTACCGCCGTGGCCACCATCTCCATGTGGCTAAGCTCTTCGGCGGCGATATCCATGAACAGATCCCGGATTTCCGGATCCTTGATCCGGAAACTTTGGGATAAATACTGCATCGCTGCTTTTAATTCTCCCTGGGGTCCTCCCAACTGCTCCGCCAGCATGGCCGCATAAGTGGGATTGGGCTTCTCCACCTTAACGGGCTGAAGCAGGTTGCGGTCGTACTTGAACACTATCAATAACCCCCCTTTTATACTGGTTCTCCTGGTGGAATCAGGTGTTAAAAGCGGTCCCCGAAACCGTTTGGGCGTTGGCCAGGTCGGCCTGGATCTGCTTATCAAGATCTCCGGGATAATACATGCCCTTGCCGGTCATGTAGTCCGCTACCTGCTGGTGAAAACTTATGGCCTCCTCCAGTTGCTTTTGCAAAACGGAGCGCACGTTGCTGGAGCTGGCTTCCGTCAGAGCATAAGCATAGCTGCGGACTCCGTTTTTGGCCGACAACAGCAGGTCGGCGGCGATGACCTGGTCGCTTAGTTTTTCCGATAAGTCTTTGTTCATGATTAAGCTCCTCCTTCTTTGGGGCCGGCTACTGGAAATTTGCCGGTCCCCCGGTAATTAAGCCTTGCAATTCGTTAATATGTTCCCTGGATTTCCTGGCATCCTGTTCCAGAAGGTTCCGCAGCTGCGGATCGTTAACCAGCTCTTTCATGGCCATCGCCTTGGCGGCACAAACCGTTTTCATGGTCAAGAGCTCGTGCAGTTCCACTTTTTCATGAATACCCAGACCCTGGTGCATATTATTCACCTCCCCAGTCTTTCCTTGTTCCATATGCCATGCAAAACCGGCTTTGCTCTTAAATTTAGCTTTCCTTGCCGGTCCTTATTTATTCTTCCTCATTAAATGGCCGGTCCAAAACAGCCTTGGTGCCTCCGGCCGCCGGCCACCCGGGGAACCTCCGGTTTTCTGGGTTTTTAAGGCCGGATGTGAGCAGACTTTCCGGAGCGACTGTTAAACCCCGGAAAGCTCCGGCTCCCGGGGACATGCAAAAGGCCCGCTTTAAAAAGCGGGCCTTTTAAGATTTTCGCAAAGGTTTTCACTGTCCCCGCATTCTCCCGGGAGCGAAAAAAGCGGCAGCCAGGGAAGTCAGGCGGGCTGTGCCAAAGCAGCCTGCCGGCAAGCTTGTTCGGTCCGGAAAGAAAAAAGGAAAATCAGGGAGGTCAAGTGGTGCCCGGCGCCTTGAGCAAGCCAAAGGGATTGGTGTAGGTTTTCCCGTTTCGCCCCGTCAGCCGGACCCGGACATAGGTAAAAGGCTGGTCTTCGGAAGGGCAGCGGAAAGTATCTCCCCGGAAGAGCACCCGGCCGCCGTCCACAATCCATTCCGGGGGCTCCACCGCCCCCTCCGCTTCAATACGTATGTAGCCTTCCCCTACTTCAATGGATTTGATGGCCGGCGGCGGGTCCACGGAGCTGTTTTTCACCCAGGAGGGGTCTTCAACCCAGGAAAAATAAAATTGCCCCCGCTCCATGGCCTGGCGCAGCACCGCCGGGTTTTCCCAGCTGTCTATTGTGCCGGGATCCAGGAGAAAAATATTGAAACAGCGGCCGAATTGTTTAAGACTGTGCAAATCGTCGTTGGCAAAGCCCCATACCGGGCGCCGCGGCATCAGTTCTGAAAGAAGCCGGTCCCACAAGGCCTCCCCCGAGGAGTGCCTGGTAAAGAGCTCCATACCGGCCAGGTGGGGATATTGCCGGAACAAGGAAATATAGTATTCCGGCGCCCGGAAGCGCTCATACTCCTTGGGATGGGCAAAAACAGCCAGGCCGCCCCTCTCCCCAATGATGCGGATAAAGTCTTCCTGGGTGTGGTGCGGCCAGAGCAAGGCAGCCTTGTAGCCGACAAAATAACTGAGGACGTGATCCTGGGCGATTAAGGTTCGCGAGCCGCAACGGACATAGCGGAAGCCGATTTCATTTCCCTGTACCGCCATCATCCCCGTGGCGGCGGGATCCCTGCGCCAGCGGGACCAGGGCCAGGTAGTTCTCAAGGTTACGCTGCTGTGATCGGTCAGGGCCAGGATCCGGTAGCCGTAGTCCCGGTAAAGATCAATGGCCTGGCGGACGCTGATGCGCCCGTCGCTCAGGAAGGTATGGGTGTGCAGGTTGGCTTTGTACCGGCCGCAGCTGGACCAGTCCACGTTTTCGTAAGGATTTGCTATCATCTTCAGGCTCCCGCCAGTGCAACGATCATTGGTGCCGCCGACCCGTATATATTTCCACAACGGAATCCTTTCCCCTGCCGCCGCTCAATGTATAGCGAGATATATCAGGAGAGCCGTCCCTGTGTTATATCTATTCCCCGATGATTTTGATGACTACCCGCTTGGGGCGGCGGCCGTCGAATTCGGCGTAAAACACCTGCTGCCAGGGGCCAAAGTCCAGCTTGCCGTTGGTAACGGGAATCAGGACCTGGTGCCCCACCAGCATGTTCTTCAGGTGGGCGTCGCCGTTGTCCTCACCGGTGCGGTGGTGGTGGTAGTCGCTGCGGTAGGGCGCCAGGCGTTCCAGCATGGCGTCGATATCTCGGATCAAGCCCTGCTCGTCATCGTTTATGTAAACTCCGGCGGTCAGGTGCATCGCCGCCACCAGGGCCAGTCCTTCCCGGATGCCGCTGGCGGCCAGGGCCTTCTCCACCTGGCGGGTAATATTGATATACTCGCGCCTATTTTTAGTATTAAAAGTAAGGTACTCGGTGTACGATTTCATGGCTGAAACCTCCCTGCATTGGTCTTAAGTGATGTCGCTTTAAACCAGCTTTATGGGTTGGGCCCTCCTTAAGGGTTGCGCCCTCCCTATGGTTTGAGCCTCCTCTTGGGTTAACCCCTCTGTCAACCCCATAGTAATACCTGGCTCCTGAACTGTCAAAGGCAGGCGGCAAGCAAAAAGGGAACTGCCGATGGTGCAGTTCCCGGCTCTATGCTTCTTCTTTCTCCGCCTCTGCTACTCCTTCATAAACATAACCGAAGTGGCCTTGATCAGCGCCGTCAAGCTGTCTCCTTCCCTGATCCCCAAATCCTCCAGGGAACGCCGGGTGATCACTCCGGCGATGCGGTTGCCGTTGCCGATGTCCAACTCCACTTCGGCGTTCACGGCCCCCGGGATGACCTTGACCACCTTGCCTCGAAGCTTGTTGCGCGTGCTAAGTTGCATTCTCTTTCAGCCTCCCCTTTGGGCTTTGCAGGGCTTTGCTGTGCCTGTGCAAAAAAGTTCTTTTTTTATAGTATTTCCCTTCAGGCGGGGGTTAACCAATCCGTCCCGGGTTCGAGCCCACTCGAACAAAGCCTGTGCCGCCTCCCGGGGGCCGGAGTCAACCAAGCTGGATACGGTATATGCTGCCCTGGCTTACCCCGCCAATGAGGGTTCCAATTCCTCATAGGTAGGCTGGATACATATTTAGCCCCTGGGGAAGCCTCCGGCCTGCTGGAGTTTCAATTCCTCATAGGTAGGCTGGATACGCGCGGCATCGTGGGCGTGGGGCTTTTGGAAAACGGGTTTCAATTCCTCATAGGTAGGCTGGATACTCCTGCCGTCACCACCCGCTGGACGGTGGAGGAGCTGTTTCAATTCCTCATAGGTAGGCTGGATACGGGATACTCCCCCTCGGACGGAACCAGCGATTCCGGTTTCAATTCCTCATAGGTAGGCTGGATA
>Ga0116181_1001954_pt1 | contig 17174 bp, 11 predicted proteins | sample AD_UKC075_MetaG_FD_89752 | JGI IMG/M metagenome (GOLD analysis project Ga0116181, IMG submission 89752) | Active sludge microbial communities of municipal wastewater-treating anaerobic digesters from USA - AD_UKC075_MetaG | ecosystem: Engineered > Bioreactor > Anaerobic > Digestate | place: USA...
CGCACCTACCGGGCGCATTCGGCCAATGAACTGGAGATGGCCCGGCTGCTGATTCCGTCGTGGAACATTCCGGGCCGCTGCGATGTCCGGGCGATGACGTTCGTCATCAATGCCTACCTCCGCCGGCACGACACCTACCACAGCTGGTTCGAGTTCGCCGCCGACGATCAGGGCGGCGACACCGTGGTCCGGCATACCGTCGCCAACCCGTAGGACATCGCGTTCGTCGCGACCAAGCGCGGTGAGGTGACTGCGTCGCAGTGGCGCGAGCACATCCTGGAGACCCCCAGTCCGCTGCACTGGGACTGTTTCCGGTTCGGCGTGATCCAGCATGCCGACCACTTCACCTTCTATGCCTGCATCGACCACGTGCATGCCGACGCGATGTTCGTGGTGCCGCTGTTCGTCGAGTTGCACACGAACTACCTCGCACTGGTCGAGGGGGGCGCACCGATCAAGTTGCCCGAGGCCGGCCGGTACCTCGACTACTGCGTACGGCAGCGGCGTGCCGCGGCCGTACTGTCGCTGGAGTCGCCGGATGTCGCCGAGTGGGTCGACTTCCTCCGGCGCAACGGCGGGACGCTGCCGAAATTCCCACTGCCACTTGGTGATCCCGACGTCCCGTGCACCGGTGATCTGATCACCGTGCGGTTGATGGACGCCCATGACAGCGACCGGTTCGAAGCGGTGTGTGCCCAGGCGGGCATCCGCTTCATCGGCGGGGTGTTCGCCTGCGCGGCGCTCGCCGAACGCGAACTCGCCGGTATCAGCACCTACCACGTCATCACCCCGACGACGACCCGCAGCTCCTCGGCCGAGTTCAACACCACCGGGTGGTTCACCGGGATCGTGCCGATCTCCATCGATGTCGAGGGGAAGTCGTTCACCGAGGTCGCCCGGGCCGCACAGTCGGTGTTCGACGCCGGCCTGCACCTGGCCAACGTGCCGATTGAGCGGGTTTTCGAACTGGCATCGTCGGTCCCGGACATCCGCCAACCCGAACCGGGGGTGCCGATGCTGTCCTATCTCGACACCGGCCTGCCGCCGCTGAACCCGGTGGTGATGGGGGAATGGCAGGCTCATAACGGCACCCTGTACACCGATCTCGGGGCGGCCAACCAGATCGGCATGTGGGTGAACCGCCGCGACACCGGAACCACCATCACGGTCGCGTACCCGGACAACCCGGTCGCCCGCGAGTCGGTGGCGCAGTATGTGGATCTGATGAAGATGCTGTACCTGCGAGCCGTCGCGGGCCGGGCCGATGCGATGTCCTCACCCCGGATCCCGAGAGCTACGGTCTGACGGTGAAGGCGATCGAGACCCCGGACAACGTCCTCGACTACGCAGACCAGGGACTGTTCCTGGCGTTGCGGGCCACCGGCCAGGAGTCGGTTGCCCAGATCGTGTGGGTCTACACCCACCCGGTGGATGTGGCGCAGCTCGAGCGGTTCTACGCCAACCTCGGTTACGGTCTGTTGGGCCGCCGAGTGGAACCGTCTCCGCTGCCGTTCGGCCGGCACCGGTGGGTCTGGTCGCCGGGACCTTCCGCACCGTTCGAGTTCACCGAAACTCCGCGGCCACGAGGGCAACTCACCGACTGGGTCGATGAGCGCTCCCAGGTCAGCGCCGACCCCGAAAACGGGCCGGGGTGGCACCTGGGCGCGGCCCGATTCGACGACGGTTCGACCGCGGTGAGTCTGGTCGCCTCGCACTGTCTCGTCGACGGTATGGGACTGATGCAGACCGTCATGGACGCCGTCCGCAACCAGCCACGGGATATGGGCCTGCCGCGTCCCGGTTCCCGGTCGAAGTCCCAGGCCATCGCCGCGGACCTGCGGCAGAGCATCCGTGCACTTCCCGAGACCCTGCGAGCACTGGTCGTCGCCGTCCGGTTGGCGATTCGCAACCGGCCCCGAGGCGCCCGGGCGAAGTCGGTACCCGCCATGCCGGGCGGCGGGTCCGCGGAGATCTTCGCGCCGGCGGTCATGGCATTCGTTGACATCGGCTCCTGGGACGCTCGCGCGGCGGAACTCGGTGGCAACAGCCACTCTCTGGTGGCGGGCTTCGCCGCCAGGCTTGCCATGAACATGGAGCGGGTTCACGCCGACGACGGGACAGTCAAACTGATCATTCCGGTCAACGAACGCGCGGTCGGCGACACCCGCGCCAATGCGGTCAGCCTCGGCTACGCCAGCCTCGATCCGACCGGGGTGACAACCGATCTCAGCGAGGCCAGAGGTGTGATCCGAACGGCACTGACGGCGCTGCGCACAGGTCCGGAGGAGGCCTTCGAGGCTTTGCCGCTGATCCCGTTCGTGCCGAAGCGTGCCGTCGCGGGCGGTGCCGACGCGATGTTCGGGTTCGCCGCGGAGCTCCCGGTCTCAGCGTCCAACCTCGGTGACATCGACCCGACCGTTCTTCGGCCCGACGGGACTGAGGCGGAATGGTTTCTCATCCGTGGGGTGGACGGCCGGGTGCCGCGCGACGTGCTCGAGAAGCGTCGAGGTTTCCTCACCGTTTTGTGCTCCCGCGCTGCAGGTAAGGTCGCACTGCCGGTCATCGCCTACCGTCCCGGTGGGTTGAACTCCAGGGATGCCCTGCACGAAGTGGTCAGCCGAACGCTGGGGGAATTCAGCCTGACGGCGACGATCGAGTAGCGGAGGGTGCAGGTGAGCGAGCAAACCCGTCAGACCCGGGGTCAGTTCATGAGGCGGTTCGTGCGTCCTGCCGACCCGCACTCCGAGCACCGGTTGGAGTTTCTGGACCAGACCGCCCTGGAATTGCACCGCGTCACCGGCCGCGGCCAGCTCATGCAATGCGTGTGGGTCTACGACCATCCGGTGAACGAGGAGGGGCTGCAGCGGTTCCACCACAATCTCTATGAATCGCTCGGCGGAAGGTTGATCGAACGCTCGCCGCTGCCATTCGGCCGTGCGCGTTGGGTTCGGCCGGTCTGCGCGCCGGCTCCCATCCACCGCGCCGTGAATTCCAGGCCGCGCTCGGAATTGATGGACTGGGCCGACGAACTCGGTTCACTGCCAATAGACCCCGAGAAAGGTCCGGGCTGGCAGTTGGCCGTTCTGCCGCTCGACGGCGGGTCCACCGCGATCAGCATCGTGGCGTCCCATGTCATCGGAGACGGCGCAGGGGCGCTGATGGCGGTGTTCGAGGCGGTGACCGGCAACATCCGGAACATGGGTTACGAGCAGCGGGGTTCGCGGCCAAAGAGCCGGGTCGTACTCGCTGACCTCGGTCGAGCGGTACGCGACCTGCCGCTGTCCGCGCGCACGACCGTCACGGCAGTGAAGATGTTGCGCGACAAGAGAAAAGACTTCGCCCGGGCACGTGCGGCGCAGTCCCACACCTCCGACGGCGACTACGTCATCGTGCCCTCTGCGGCCTTCCAGGTCGACATCGCCGACTGGGATGCCCGGGCCGAGGCGCTGGGTGGTAACAGCTACTCGCTCCTCGCCGGATTCGCCGCGAAACTCTCCGAGTACCTGGACCGGCGCCGCGCCGACGGGGATGTCAGCCTGCTCATCGCGATCAACACCCGAGAGAGCCTCGATGACGACCGCGCCTTGGCAATGGCGTTCGCCACCGCGCACGTCGATCCGACCAAAGTCACCGTCGATCTCACCGAATCCCGTGCTGCGGTCCGGGAGGCCCGGCAGAAGGCCAAGGACGAAGCCGACCCGACCAGGGAGTTGCTTCCGCTCGTCCCGTGGCTTCCGAAGAAGACGGTCAAGGGAATCGTCGATCTGATGTTCTCCTACTCCGAGGACCTGCCGGTGTCGTGTTCGAACCTCGGTGACCTCCCGGCGGAGCTGTCACGGTTGGACGGCACACCAGCCGAAAGCGTGTTCATCCGGGCCCTGGACACCAACGTCACCACCGGAGAGTTGCAGCGCTCCCACGGTCAGTTGGTCGTGGTATCGGGCCGGATCAACGGCAAGGTATCCGTTTCGGTGGAGGCCTACCAACTCGGCGGGGAGAACACGAAGGCGCGGTTGCGCGCGATTGTCGCCCAGACTCTGGAGGAGTTCGAGTTGACCGGCGTCGTGGACTAGTTCGTCGCCGACTAGTTCGTCGCCGTCAATTCCCGTCAGAGATGGCTCCAGCCAACTCCGATCAGGATCAAACCGATCAGGGCCAGGATTCCGGCGTATTCGACCTGGCTGCGGGTGCGGGTCCAGTCGGCGAACCGGCTGATCCGATCGAGAGTCTTCGTCGGTGAAATCAGATAGCCGATCAACGGTGCCATCACGACCAGGCTGCCAACCAGGACGAATGCCACCAATGCCGAGGCTTTCTCTGGGGGCTGTTTGTTGGCGGTGCCGATGATCAGCAGGACCGCGAGATAGTCGATCGAAGGAATGCCGATGATCGTGCCGAGCAGTCCGGCCAGCCACGGCGAACGCCCTCGACCGAGAAACCGCCGGACGCGATCGGCGAAGTTGTCGATTCTGAGCCGGCGTTTCGGGGTGGGTTCAGCCCGGTCTGCCGACTGCGTCCGCCCGCGGGCCGTGCGACTCGCTCGCAGGACCATGAACGCCGCAATCGCGAGCGCTAACGCGCCGACCGCGATCTGGGCCCTGCCGCCGCCTGATGCGCTGGTTCCCAACGGATTCCGCTCGAACACGAAGAGGATCAGGAACCCGAACACCAGGTTGACGGTGACGACACCGATGAGGTAGGCGAGTAGCTGCAGGATCGGCCGGTCCCGGGCGAGAAGCAGGGGCACCAGCACGAAGCGGGTCGGTTCCAGATTGACCGCGACGGCCAGCAACAACACGGACGTCCACACGGGGACAGACTCTACCTATCACTGTGCAACGCGAACGGCCTGGCACGCGCCGAGTGCGTTGGCCTTGCTGCGCGGTTTTCGGCTACCAAGGAATCACGCCGGCGAAGCCTGGTATCAGGCCGATCGGAAAGATCGCGAGGAGTGTCGTGCCGGTGACGAACACCCTCAGGTTTCGCCGGGTTGCCGGCAGGGCGGACTCCGGTTGGCTACTGGCGAAAAGCAGGTATGCAAGGCCAATGTCGTAGCTGATCACGACCAACCACCTGGTCCAGTCCACACCGGTGAGGAAGACTGGCGTCAGCATCGCCAGGCCGGCCAGGACCCACGCCGCGCGCCCCCGCAGCAGTTGTGTGAATCGGGCTAGGGGAACACCGGAGACGTTGGATATCGCGACCATGGTGACCCAGAAGACGAAGATGCCGAAGATCAGCGAGGACAGGAGAGGAAGAACTCCGCGGCCCGCGACGAATCGAAGAGCGTCTCCGAAGCCCTGATCGAAGTAGGGGAAGATGTACTGACATGTCCAGTCCCGATAGTCGACCGTATGCCGAAAACCTCGGAGCAACTCGGCGAAATCCGGGCGGCCTGCGAACGGATTGTTGAGCGATCCCCGTGGTGTCAGCGCGCAGAGTTCCGCCGAGACGCCACGAAGCCCGAGCAGTGCCACGGCAAGGCCGGCCAGCGCGCCCGGCGCAACGGCGAGCGCCGAACTCCATCGCTGCACATGTGGGGAACAGTGGCGGGCGAACGTGGCTGTCACGGCGACCGCTCCGAGCGCATAGAGAAACGGGGTCGCTTCATGGACCAGAGTCAGCGGGACGCTGGCGGCGCCGTAGACGCTACTTGCGATCACTACGGTGCGGGCGCTCCGCGGCTCAGCGGCCAAGAAGGCCGCGAAGAGGGCCAAGGCTGCGGCGCCGATCAAGTCCGGTCGTGCGGAGAACAAGGCGAAGGCGAACCCGAACGGGAGGATCGGAACGGATAGCGCCAGCATCAGTCGTCGCTCGGATGCTCCGAATCGGCGGGCTGCTACCAACGCAACTGTGGCCATCGCGAGCGTATAGACGACGGTCGGAGCCCAGCGCAAAATCCTCAGGTCGGAGAAGTAACCCCCGGGGATGACGTCCGGCAGTTCGCCGGCAAGCCCTCGACGGATGAAACCGAGTGAATAGTCGACCGAGTAGTACGAGTAGTAGTAAAGGTCAGGCATCGCCGAGGCGATCGCAACCATGACGGCCGCCCAGATGACGAACAGGCCGGCCCACACAAGAAAGAAGCGCCGCCGCGGTTTGCTGATCCGGGACGCAAGGGGGTCTTCGCCAGGGCGGGCGGTGTCAACGGGGGTATTCATAGTTTCGCCAGCTCTTCTGGAGCAGGAGACGACTTCCTGGGTCTGGCCGCCGGCTCCCACTTCGACGGCCACCAGTTCGCCTTTCCGACCAGTACTGCCAGTGCGGGAACGGTGACCGTCCGCACGATGAAGGTGTCCAGCAGGATGCCGACAGAGATGATGAAACCGGTCTGTACCAAGGTGGAGATGCTGGAGAACTGAAGACCGATCATCGAGGCGGAGAATATCAGGCCAGCCACTGTGATGACTCCGCCGGTCTGGGTGATCGTGCGGATCACCCCGGAGCGGATACCGCGGGGTGACTCGTCTCGGATCCGGGAGATCAGCAGCATGCTGTAGTCCGCCCCCATGGCCACCGAAATGATGAATGTCAGGCCGGGCACGCTCCAGTGCAGTTGCTGACCCAGAATCCACTCAAACACGACGACCGACAGGCCCAGCGACGAGAGATACGAAAGCACCACCGAGGCAACGAGGTACACCGGAGCAACAAGCGCGCGTAACAGAATGACGAGGATGCCGAGCACCACCAGAATCGTGGTCAGCACGATATGAGTCAGATCTCGGTAGTAGTAGTCGCGCGTATCGCGCAGTGACACCGTCAGTCCGTTCATGGATACCCGGGCATCGGCGAGCGCGGTATTGGGCTGTGCGGAGCGGGCGGTGTCGATGATGGCGTTGACCTGGTCCATCGCCTCCGGGCTGAAGGGATTCAGCTTGGTCTGCACCAGGTACCGGACGGTGCGACCATCAGCGGAGATGAAGATTGATGCCGCCCTGCGGAATTCTTCTCCGGTCAGGATCTGGGCCGGAATGTAGAACCCGGCCATCGATGGAGCATTGGCCTCGCGCTTCATGCTGAGCAGGAAGGATGACGCCTGATCGAGGCCGACGCCGAGTTTCTTGGTCTGGTCGACCAGCAGTTGGACACCGTCGGCCACTTTTCGGCTGGCGTCGGCAAGAGTATTGACGCCGAACTCGAGCTGCGCCAATTGCGCCTGCAAGACCGAAGGACTGCTTACGCCGGCCGTCTGCAGAGCCTGATTGATTGCGTTCAGGGTGCTGCTGAGCGTGTTTGTGGTGGCCCCCAGGGTCTGGTCGGGCTGGACCCCTTGAAGTTCGCGGCCTAGTTCGGCGATCAGGTCCAGCGTCCCGTTGTTGCGGGCGTCCGCCGCCCGCTGCAACTCATCCCTGGACGCCACGCAGGACGGATCCGCGTTGCAGATCGGGCTGGCGTTCAGCGCGTTGAGGATCGGGTCGACGTTCTGGTCGAAGGTGGCGATCGCGTCGCCGACATTGGTGCCGAGGCTGCCGCCCAGACCGTGAATCGAGCCGATGAGGTCCTCGGCGTTGTCGAAATCCCGCAGGGGTGTGCCGCCGCCGAACTGGTTCTCCAACTGGGCGAGCACCTGGACGAGCACATTGACCGTTCCGACGACCTGCCCGAACTGTCCGCGCACCGCGCCGAGTACGTCTGCGACCTGGTCGGCACCGTAGACCAGCAGGTTGAGGGTGCCGGTGTTGCCGGTGATGAGGTCGGCGGCCTGGTTGAGTGGGCCACCGATCGCGCCGGCCTGGAAGGACAGCCGGGCCTGCTCCAGGGACTGACCGGTGGGCCGGGTGATACCACGAACCAGATCCATATCGGGCAGTTGGCTGACCCGCTGAGCCAACTGCTCCATGTCGGCGAGTGCTTTGGGGGTGCGCAGGTCATTCGGGGAAGTGATCACGATGTACTGCGGCAGACTGGCGTTCAACGGGAAGTGCGCACTGATCGCGTCGTATCCGCGGATGCTCGCACTGGAAGCCGGCAGCGACTTCCGGTCGTCATAGTTGTAGTCCGCCAAGGTGGCGGTGCTCGCAAGGGCGGCGAGGACCACGATGCTGGCGAGCAGATATGCGACGGGTCGACGTACCAGTCGGATCCCCGATCGCCGCCAGAATTGGGTGGTGAGGTCGCGGCGTGGTTTGGCCCATCCGCGCCGGCCCGCGAGCACCAGCAGGGCCGGCAGGAATGTGTTGGCGCCCAGGCAGCCGACGAGAATCGCTGCAGACAGCGCCACCCCGACGGTGTAGAAGACCGTCAGTTTGGTGAAGATCATGCCGAGGAACGTCACGGCGACGGTGAAAGCCGACGCGACGATGACCTTGCCAACCGAGTCGAGTGCGTTTCGCACCGCTGTGTCCGGGTCCTGACCAAGACGAATGAAGTCGTGGTAGCGGGCGATCAAGAAGACCGCATAGTCGACCCCGGCCCCGAACATCATCGCGGTCATCAACACGATCGTCTGGTTGGAGATGCTCAGGCCCAACGTGCCGAGGCCGGCCACCACACCCTGTGCAGTGACCAAAGCAACCCCGATGGTGATCAGTGGCAGCATCATGGTGAGCGGGTTGCGATACACCACCAGGAGGATCACCAGCAGGACAACGAGGGTCACGACCTCGATGACGATGCGGTCGTGCTCCCCGATGTCGTTGATGTCGTCGAAGGTGCCCGCCGGCCCCGTGGTGTACGCAGTGACAGCGGTCCCGGCGACGGTGCTCTGCACGGTCGCGATCGCACGTTTGGTGGCGGCGATTGCCTTCGGGGTCGCGATCTCACCGACAATGTTCACCGGTAGCAGCCACGCTTTGCGGTCCTTGCTGACCAGAATCTCCCGTAGTGGCGGCACCGAGATGAAGTCCTGCAGGGCGGCGACGTCCTCGGTTTGGGCTCTGAGTTTGCCCACCAGGTCGCGATAGACCGTCTCGTCGGCCGGGGTGAAGCCGCTCTCGTTGGTCAGCACCACCAGCAGGATGTTGTCGGAACTCGCCTCCTTGAACGCCTCGGTCATCTCCTTCTGGCTCGCCACCGAGGGGGCGTCCGCGGGCAGGACCGCGGCCGGGGTCTTCTGTGCAAGCACCGCCAGCGACGGAAACACCATTGTTAAGCTGACTGCGGCGGCGATCCACAGACCGATGACCAGCCAGGGCGAGCGCACCACGGCGCGACCGACCCAGCCGAAGACGCGACTGCCTTCGGCGGCGGTTTCCGTCGCCGGAGGGGTGCGCCTAGCCATCCGGCCCATCGTACGTACCCCTCGGCCGTGCTCTGGCATCAGCGCAGCGGGTGGTTCGGCTGGGACGGCCCGGAGCGGTACGATTCGCCCAACAGCGTCGATCCGGCCATCACCGGGGAGCTTCCGGAAGAACAGCCCGACATCCTTGGAAGGGTGGGGCCCAGTAGAACCGGGCGGGCGGCCCGTCACAGCCGGAAATGAGCGACGCGCGATCAGTGCGCGTAAGCGGGGTGGTACCGCGGCGAGTGTGCGACAGCATGCCGTCGTCCCCGTGCCCGAACCGGCACAGGAGATCGCCCGTCGTGACCCCGAACAAGTATCCCAGACCGTCCAGCGGATCTCCGGACTTTCCCGCCCTCGAGCAGGACGTCCTGGCCTACTGGGCGACCGACGACACGTTCCGGGCCAGCATCGCCCGCCGGTCCGGCGCAGAGGAGTACGTCTTCTATGACGGGCCGCCGTTCGCGAACGGACTGCCGCACTACGGCCACCTGCTGACCGGTTACGTCAAGGACATCGTGCCGCGGTACCGCACCATGCGCGGATACAAGGTGGAGCGCCGGTTCGGCTGGGATACCCACGGGTTGCCCGCCGAACTCGAGGTCCAGCGTCAGCTTGCGATCACCGATAAGGCCCAGATCGAGGAGATGGGTATCGGGGCGTTCAACGAGGCCTGCCGCGACTCGGTGCTGCGCTACACCAACGAGTGGCGCGCCTACGTCACACGCCAGGCCCGCTGGGTCGATTTCGACAACGACTACAAGACCCTTGACCTGTCGTTCATGGAGTCGGTCATCTGGGCCTTCAAACAACTGTGGGACAAGGGCCTGGCTTACGAAGGCGTCCGTGTGCTTCCGTACTGCTGGAACGACGAAACCCCGCTGTCCGCACACGAGTTGCGGATGGATGACGACGTCTACCAGCGCCGACAGGACCCGGCCGTCACGGTGGGATTCCGCGTCGACGCGCCCAGTTCCGATCTCGACGGCGCCTACCTGCTGGTCTGGACGACGACGCCGTGGACGCTGCCGTCGAACCAGGCGGTGGCGGTCAACCCGCAGGTCGAATACGTCGTCGTTGCTAACGGGGACCGCCGTTTCGTGCTGGCCCGCGCCCGATTGGCCGCATACGCCCGGGAACTGGGGGAGGAGCCGCAGGTGCTGGCCTCTCTCACCGGCGAGCAACTGCTCGGCCTGCGCTACTTGCCGCCGTTCCCGTACTTCGCCGACTCGCAGAACGCCTTCCAGGTTCTTCGAGGCGATTTCGTCACCACCGAGGACGGCACCGGGATCGTGCACATGGCGCCGGCCTACGGCGAGGACGACAAGGCCACCACCGACACCGTCGGCATCGTGCCGGTCACACCCGTTGATGCCAGGGGAAGATTCGACGCAACCGTGCCCGACTATCAGGGGCAACAGGTGTTCGATGCCAACGCCGCGATCATCCGCGACCTCAAGAACGGCACCGGCCCGGCCGCGGCGAACGCGCCGGTGCTGCTGCGCCACGAGACCTACGACCACCCGTATCCGCACTGCTGGCGGTGCCGCAATCCGCTGATCTACCGGGCGGTGTCGTCGTGGTTCGTCAAGGTCACCGAGTTCCGCGACCGGATGGTGGAGCTCAACCAGCAGATCACCTGGTATCCCGAACATGTCAAGGACGGTCAGTTCGGCAAGTGGCTGGGAGGCGCCCGGGACTGGTCGATCTCGCGAAACCGTTACTGGGGCACACCGATTCCGGTGTGGGTCTCCGATGATCCGGACTACCCGCGCATCGACGTCTACGGCAGCCTCGACGAGTTGGAACGCGACTTCGGGACGCGGCCGACCAATCTGCACCGGCCCTACATCGATGAGTTGACCCGGCCCAACCCCGACGACCCCACCGGGAAGTCGACCATGCGCCGCATCGAGGACGTCTTCGACGTCTGGTTCGACTCCGGTTCGATGCCGTACGGGCAGGTGCACTACCCGTTCGAGAACACCGAATGGTTCCAGACACACTTCCCGGGCGACTTCATCGTGGAGTACATCGGCCAGACCAGGGGCTGGTTCTACACGCTGCACGTGCTGGCCACCGCGCTGTTCGACCGGCCGGCGTTCAAAACCTGCGTCTCGCACGGCATCGTGCTCGGCAACGACGGCCAGAAGATGAGCAAGTCGCTGCGCAACTACCCGGATGTCAACGAGGTGTTCGACCGCGACGGCTCCGATGCCATGCGCTGGTTCCTGATGGCCTCGCCCATCCTGCGCGGCGGCAACCTGATCGTCACCGAGCAGGGCATCCGCGAGGGGGTGCGCCAGGTGCTGCTGCCGTTGTGGAACGCCTACAGCTTCCTGGCGCTCTACGCGCCGGCGAAAGGCACCTGGCGCACTGATTCCTCGCACGTGCTGGATCGCTACATCCTGGCCAAACTGGCGGTGCTGCGCGACACCCTCACCGAGGCCATGGACGTCTGCGATATCTCCGGCGCCTGCGAACAACTGCGGCAGTTCACCGAGGCCCTGACGAACTGGTACGTCCGGCGGTCCCGATCGCGGTTCTGGGAGGAGGACCGCGACGCCATCGACACCCTGCACACCGTGCTCGAGGTGACCACCCGGCTGGCCGCCCCGTTGCTGCCGATGGCCTGCGAGGTGATCTGGCGCGGTCTGACCGGCGAGCGGTCGGTGCACCTGACCGACTGGCCGGCCGGGGCGAGCGAAGCGACGGGAGAGGCCGGGGCGAGCGCGCTTCCCGCCGACAGCGATCTCGTCGACGCGATGGACCAGGTGCGGGACGTGTGCTCGGCAGGGTCCTCGTTGCGCAAGGCCAAGAAACTGCGGGTCCGGCTGCCGTTGCCGAAGATCACGGTGGCCGTTGCCGATCCGAACGCGCTGGAGCCGTTCGCCGGGCTGATCGCCGACGAGTTGAATGTCAAAGCCGTCGAACTCAGCGACGACATCGCCGGACACGGCCGATTCGAACTCGCGGTCAATGCGCGGGTCGCCGGACCGCGACTGGGTAAGTCGGTGCAGGACGCCATCAAATCGGTGAAGGCCGGCGCCGCGGTGGTGAACCCCGACGGCACCCTGACCGCCGGGGATGTGGTGCTCAACCCGGACGAGTTCACCGCGCGCCTGGTTGCGGCGGATCCCGACAGCACCGCGGCGCTGCCAGCCGGCGGCGGACTGGTGGTGCTCGACGGCACCGTCACACCGGAACTGGAGGCCGAGGGCTGGGCCAAGGACCGCATCCGTGAGCTGCAGGATCTGCGTAAGTCCTCCGGCCTGCAGGTCAGCGACCGGATCGCCGTGGTGATGGCGGTGCCGCCGCACCGGGAGTCGTGGGCGGCCGCCCACCGCGATCTGATCGCCGGGGAGATCCTGGCCACCAGCTTCGAGTTCGGTGAGCCGGCTGACGGCGTCGAGATCGGCGACGGTGTGCTGGTGTCGATCACGCGCAACTGACGTTTGCGGGTGGCTAAAGTCAGAGAGTGAACGAGCAGCCCACGCAGTTGTCGCCTGCGGAGCTACGGACGCCTGCGGAGCTACGGAAGAGTATCCCTGCGCTGGTCGTCGTCTTTCTACTGATCGTCGGATTCACCTTCAGCGACGATGTCGTCGAGTTCCTTCTGGACGTCACCGGACATGGCAATCTGGTCGAGACGAACCGGCAGTGGCTGGTCTTTGCCCTCGATCTGCTCCTGGTCCTGGCCACGGCCGCTCTCAAGTGGCGGATCAGCGACGAGCCCCGTCATTGTCGGGCGTTCCTGCGCATGCTTCTCACTGGAAAGTGGGGGTTGGGTGCCCTGCTGGTGCTCGGCGGCCATCTGGTGCTGATCCTGACCATCGAGCGTCGTTCCGGTCTCAGCGATCTGGCGGGGTTCTGGGTGAGAGTGCTGGCCTCGGCGGTATTCGTCGGGGCGATGACCATGCTGCTGATCTCGGCGCTCAGCGAGAAGCCGGTGTCACGGGGGTGGATCGCGCCGTTGGTGTTCGGGACGTTCGTCGTGCAGGTCGCCTCGGCGATGTGGTACCCGTGGATCGACGGCAATGCCGGCTGCGCCGGTGAGGTTTCCGCGCAGTTTTACTTCGATATGTCGCAGATGCTCGCCATCATCCTGCTCACGACGGCGGTTGAGTTGAACTACGTACGTCGGAGCGCGATCGAACGCGATCCGGGCCGGCGGATGGCCCCGGTGTTCGTTGTGCTGCTGTTGTGTACCGCGTTGGCGTTGTGTATGTCGATGGACGTCAAAGTCGACCAGGGGCCGTACTGCGGAACTGGAGCGGTGTGGCACGAGTACATCACCTTCGTCGTCAGCATCCAGGCGATGGCGATTGGGTTGGCGACGCTGGTGTGGTTGCTCCTAGCCGACGCCGTCGGCCAGGAATAGCCGACCTCGGGGATAGCCTGCTGGGGTGTCGCGCTGGGTGCTGCATTTCGACATGGATGCGTTCTTCGCCTCCGTCGAGCAACTGACCCGTCCGACACTCCGGGGGCGGCCGGTCCTGGTGGGCGGCCTGGGCGGGCGCGGGGTGGTTGCCGGCGCCAGCTATGAGGCGCGGGCGTATGGAGCCCGCTCCGCGATGCCGATTCACCAGGCCAGGCGTCTGGTCGGAGCGACCGCGGTGGTGCTGCCGCCGCGTGGAGGGGTCTACGGGCTGGCCAGCCGCCGGGTGCTCGACACCGTGCGCGCGGTGATCCCGGTGCTTGAGCAGCTGTCGTTCGACGAGGCGTTCGGGGAACCCGCCGAACTCGTCGGCGCTACCCCCACGGAGGTGGAGGAGTTCTGCGCCGAACTGCGGCGGCTCATCGGGGCCGAGACCGGACTGGTGGCCTCGGTCGGCGCCGGTTCGGGCAAGCAGATCGCCAAGATCGCCTCCGAACTGGCCAAACCCGACGGTGTTCGGGTGGTGCGCCGTGAGGAGGAGCGGCTGCTGCTCGACGGACTGCCCGTGCGGCGGCTGTGGGGGATCGGCCCGGTCGCCGAGGAGAAGCTGCAGCGGCTGGGCATCGAGACGATCGGTCATCTCGCCGCCCTGACCGGGGCCGAGGTGGCCAACATCCTCGGCGGCACGGTCGGCCCTGCGTTGCACCGACTGGCTCGCGGTGTCGACGATCGCCCGGTCAACGAGCGCGCCGAGGCCAAGCAGATCAGTGCGGAGTCAACCTTCGCCACCGACCTGACCACCGCCGCTCAATTGCGCGACGCGGTGGGGCCCGTCGCCGAACACGCCTTCCGGCGGTTGACCCGCGATGGACGCGGGGCCAGGACTGTCACGGTGAAACTGAAGAGATCGGATATGTCCACCCTGACCCGGTCGGCGACGTTGCCCTACGCCACCGCCGATCCCGGCACGCTCACCGCGATGGCGCACCGACTGCTGCTCGACCCGCGGGAGGTCGGCCCGGTCAGGTTGGTCGGGGTGGGATTCTCCGGGTTGAGCGATGTGCTGCAGGAGTCGCTGTTTCCGGAACTTGACCAGCAGGACAGCGAGGTGACCGACGGCGCAGCACCGCCCGCGGCGGCCGTTCCGACCGGATGGCGCATCGGCGACGACGTCCGGCACCCGCAGTTCGGTCACGGCTGGGTCCAGGGCTCCGGGCACGGAGTGGTCAGCGTCCGGTTTGAAACACGTTGCAGCGGAACGGGATTGATGCGCACATTCGCACTCGGCAGTGCTGACCTCGTGGCGGCCGATCCGCTGGATAGCCTGGACTGGCCCGGCTACGTGGCTCAGTTCGAGCGGTCAGCCCCAGCGGGCGATGACCTCGGCGACGGGTAGTCGGGCGCCCAGTGCCGCCATCAGCAGTACCCGGGCCTGACTGGCCCGCAAACCGGGCAGCATGACCGCACCCGCTTTTGCCAGGTCATGGCCCGGTCCGTAGTTGGCCGCGACCTGGCTGTCGGGCACCCGTGTGCTCACTGCAACAACCACTCCGTCGGCACAGGCCCGTTCGATGGCCGCCACAATCGATTTCCCCGCGTTGCCGGCTCCGACCGCTTCGAGCACAAGTCCCTGCGCTCCGGCGGCGATGAACGCCGCAATCGCGGTCTCGTCCGCCCCGGGATAGGCGGCGACGATGTCAACCCGCGGCACCGAGGCGACCGGTCCGAGATACGGCCGCTTGCGGGGCGTCGCCATGGTGAACCGGTCCTGGTGAACGCTACCTAGTGGCTCGGATCCGCCGAAGATTTCGCGGCCACCGAGCTTCGTCGTGCCCAGCGGCGGGCGAACGAGACCGCCGAAACTGATCAGCACACCCAATCCACGCGCCTGCGGGCAGGCGGCCACAGCCAGTGCGTCGCGCACATTTGCGGGTCCATCGGCGTCCGGGTGGTCGGATGGCCGTACCGCACACGTCAGCACAACCGGAACATCTCCGCCATAGGTCAAATCCAGCCAGAGTGCCGTCTCCTCCACGGTATCGCTGCCGTGTGTGATCACGATGCCGTCAGCCCGGGCGGCAGCGGCCTCGACGGCGGAGCCGATGGATACCCAGTCGGCGGGGGTGAGCTCAGAGCTGTCCACCGACATCAGGTCGAGGACGTCGAGGTCGACGTCGACGTCGGCAGTCAGTTCCGCCCCACTTCTCACCGGCCGCAGGGTTCCATTGGCATCGGCCGCAGTGGCAATGGTTCCACCGGTGCTGATGACCACGAGGCGTCGCATGCCGATCATCATGGCAGCCGCAGGTTGCGGCCGGGCCTAGGCCATGATGGTGGCGTGACGAACAGGACCGCCGGGGGCCGGCACACCAGGGACAGCCCGCCGCGCAAGCAGGTGCGCCTGCTGGTGACGGTGGCGCTCGTGGTGCTCATCCTCGACGTCGTCACCAAGGTGCTGGCGGTGAAGCTCCTGAAGCCGGGAGAACCGGTCCCGATCATCGGCGACACCGTCACCTGGACGTTGGTGCGCAACTCCGGGGCGGCATTCTCGATGGCCACCGGCTATACGTGGGTGCTCACCCTGGTCGCGCTCGGGGTGGTGGGCGGCATCATCTGGATGGGCAGGCGCCTGGTGTCGACCTGGTGGGCGGTCGGCCTCGGCATGATCCTGGGCGGAGCCCTGGGCAACCTGATCGACCGGATCTTCCGGTCGCCCGGACCGTTGCGTGGCCATGTCGTCGACTTTCTGTCCATCGGCTGGTGGCCGGTGTTCAACGTGGCCGACCCGGCGGTGGTCGGCGGAGCGATCCTGCTGGTCGGGCTGTCGCTGTTCGGCTATGAGTTCGACGCGCCCGGTCCGAGCAGGGAACCGGGCCCGGCGCGCCCGCGCCGGGAGGTGTCGCGCTGGCGCAGGGACGTGGCGCGGTGGCGGAGAAGGTGGTGAGCGAGCGGTCGATGCCCGTTCCCGAAGGGCTGGCCGGGATGCGGGTCGACGCCGGCCTGGCCCGGCTGCTCGGTTTGTCCCGCACCGCTGCGGCGGCGGTGGCAGAGGACGGCGGGGTGGAACTCGACGGCGCTCCGGTGGGCAAGTCGGACCGACTGGTGGCCGGCGCGTGGCTCAGGGTGCGGCTTCCCGACGCCCCGGCGCCGGTGCAGAACACCCCGGTGGAGATTGAGGGCATGACGATCCTGTACTCCGATGCCGACATCGTGGCGGTCGACAAGCCGCCCGGTGTCGCCGCGCACGCGGGTGTGGGCTGGCACGGGCCGACGGTGCTCGGTGGGCTGGCTGCGGCAGGCTTCCGGATCAGCACCTCCGGGGTGCACGAGCGGCAGGGCATCGTGCACCGCCTGGATGCCGGCACCTCCGGGGTGATGGTGGTGGCGTTGTCCGAGCGGGCCTACACCGCGCTGAAGCGGGCCTTTAAACAACGCACGGTCGACAAGCGGTATCACGCTGTGGTGCAAGGACATCCGGATCCCTCCAGTGGGACCATCGACGCCCCGATCGGACGTCACCGCGGCGGTGAATGGAAATTCACCGTCAGCGAGAACGGACGGCCCAGCGTCACC
>Ga0116181_1001956_pt1 | contig 17169 bp, 18 predicted proteins | sample AD_UKC075_MetaG_FD_89752 | JGI IMG/M metagenome (GOLD analysis project Ga0116181, IMG submission 89752) | Active sludge microbial communities of municipal wastewater-treating anaerobic digesters from USA - AD_UKC075_MetaG | ecosystem: Engineered > Bioreactor > Anaerobic > Digestate | place: USA...
CATCTCTGTGGGGCGGACCCGAAACCGAGCGCTGGTGGGGGCGGCGGGGGCGGTGACCGTCGGCCTGGTGCTGCTCATCATGCTCGCCGTGCTGACCCCGAACGCACCGCTGCTGGTCTTCCAGACCGTGCCCGCCTCCGCGGCGATGACGCTGGTCGGGATGTCCCTGTTCTTCTACGCGCGCCGCGGTATGCCCAAGCGGGTGCTGGGCCGCAAGCTGGAACCGGTCGCCGCCCGGCAGGTACTCGCCGGCGTTCCGCTGGTCCTGCTGGCGGCCGTCCTGATCGTGCTGGTTCCGCTTCCGGACCCCGCTGCCAAGGTCACCCCGGTCCCGGGGATGGTGTTCGGCCCACCGCTGGTGGCGCCGGCCGGGTGGCACCAGGTCGAGGAGAGCAACTACCCGTGGGTGCGCCGGGTCTACGGTCACGACGCCGACCTGATCCGGCAGCGCTTCGTCGCCGACGTCGGCAACCCGGAGTGGGACAAACTCGCGCGGCCACGGACCGTGATCGTCGACAGCACCAGCACCTGGCTGCCGTTCGCGCTGAAGACCTATCCGGCCAATGTGCTCTACGACGACTCGTCCAGTCGCATCAGCGATCCCGTCCTCGTCGACCTCGGTCATGGTGTGACCGGGTCTCTGGTCACCGTTGTCGACGACGCGCGACTGCTCACCTACAACCTGATGACCTGGACCTGGGGTGACGAGGATGCCGCGCAACGGGTTCTGATCGCCGCCGTCGACAACCATGAGGACGAGATGGTGTTCCCGCCACCCAGCGGCGGGTTGAGCACCACCCTGCGCACCATGGTGACCGTCTTCTTCCGTGGGAATCAGGCCACCTGGGACAGTGACCCGAACTTCAAGGATGCCGACCTGCTGACCGAATTCGGCCGGGGACTGGTGGACGCCCAGATGCGGAGCCGCGCACCGTGACCCGGACCACCGCGACCCTGTCGATCAGCCTCGCCGATTCCGAACACGCCCTGGACCAGGCGATCAACGGGCTGCGCAACGAGGACCCCGGCCGGTCGGCCTCGGTCGCGATCGTCGGCTGGCAGCGTGCGGTGATCTGGACGTCGCTGGCCATCGCCATCGGACTCGGGATCTGGCGGCCGATGCAGACCGCCGTCGCGCTGATCGGGCTGTGCACGCTCGGTTACGTACTGACGATGATCGACCGGGTGCAGATCTTCCGGCAGGGCCTGGCCTACCGGGCGATTGTCATCACCGACCAAGAGGCCCGCGCCATCCCGGATGACGAGCTGCCTCCGTACACCATCCTGGTGCCCGCCTACAACGAACCCGAAGTCGTCGGCGACCTGCTGGCCGCGATGACGCAGCTTGAATACCCGGCCGACAAGATGCAGGTCCTGCTGCTGCTCGAAGCCGACGACGAGGTCACCATCACCGCCGCCGAGGGTTACCAGGACTCCGAGTCGGTGACCATCGTGCTGGTCCCGCCCGCCGACCCGCGCACCAAGCCGAAGGCCTGCAACTACGGTCTGCAGTTCGCCACCGGCGACATCGTCACCATCTACGACGCCGAGGACGTACCCGAGCCGCTGCAACTTCGGCGCACGGTCGCGGCGTTCGCCAAGCTGCCACCCGAGGTGGTGTGTATCCAGTCCAAGCTGGCCTACCACAACGCCGACCAGAACCTGCTGACCGGATGGTTCACCGCCGAGTACAACCTGTGGTTCGGCTATTTGCTGCCCGGGATGATGCGCAGTGACTCCCCGATTCCGCTGGGTGGCACCTCCAACCACCTGCTGCGGCGGGTGCTCGAGGAGATCGGCGCCTGGGATCCGTTCAACGTCACCGAGGATGCCGACCTGGGTCTGCGCATCCATGCGCTGGGCTATCGCACCGCGGTGCTGGACTCCCAGACCCTGGAGGAGGCCAACAGCGATCCGATCAACTGGATCCGCCAGCGGTCCCGCTGGTACAAGGGCTACCTGCAGACCTGGCTGGTGCACATCCGGCGTCCGGTGCAGATGTGGAAGTCGGTGGGGCCGCGGTCCTTCGTCCGGCTGACGCTGATCCTGGCCGGGACCCCGATCATCGCGGTGCTGAATCTGCTGTTCTGGTTCATCACCATCCTGTGGTTCCTCGGCCAACCGGCGGTGGTGGGGGAGGTGTTCCCCTTGTTCATCTACTACCCAGCCCTGGCGGCGCTGATCATCGGCAACGGCGCCACGCTGTACATGAACCTGATCTCGCTGCGCGAGGATGACCGTGCCGATCTGATCGTCCCGGCACTGACCGTGGCCGGGTACTTCGCGATGATGAGCGTGGCCGCAGCCAAGGGGGTCTATCAGTTGGCCCGCAACCCCTCCTATTGGGAGAAGACCTTCCACGGGCTGTCGGCCCGACCGCAGATCGATCCCGCCGTGCCGGATCCGGATCCGTGACCAGACTGTCCGACCGGAGATTGAAGACCCTGGCCTTCGTCGTTCCGTTTGTCGGCTATCTGGCTGTCGGGTACTGGCTGGAGGTGCGCAACGGCTTCATCCTCGGCGACGCTCTGTCGCGGGTGTCCGCTGCCCAGAGCGTGCTGTTCAGCCGCGACCCGCATCTCGCCGCGATCGGGTTCATCTTCACCCCGCTGACCGCGATGGTGCAGGTCCCCATCATCGCGCTGAGCCCGATCTGGCCGGCGCTGGCTGAGCGGGCATTCTCGGCCACGATGATGTCGGCGCTCTTTATGGCCGCTGCCGTGCTGCAGGTGCTGTCGATGGGTATCGACCGCGGGCTGCCGCGCTGGTACACGGTGACCATCGCCACCCTGTTCGCGGTGCACCCGATGATCGCGTTCTACGGCGCCAACGGGATGAGTGAGGCACCGTTCGTCTTCTTCATGGCCTGGTCGGTGCGCCGGCTGATCATGTGGATGGTCGACGATGACGTTCACCACCTCATCGCCGCCGGCGGTATCGCGATGGGGCTGGCCTACCTGACCCGTTACGACGCGCTGGCCTGTGTGGCCGCCGCCGGATTGCTGGTCGCGGGCACCACCTATCGGCGGGCGCCGCGGCCGCCGCGGATGCGCCGGGCCGTCCTCGACCTCGTCATCATCAGCGGTCCCGGGGTGGCGGCCTTCATCGGCTGGGCCATCGCCAGCTGGCTGATCACCGGTGAGGCCTTCGCGCAGTTCACCTCGGAGTACGGCAACAAGGCCATCCTCGAGCAGTCCGGAGCCACCGGGCCGGGTCTGCTGGGCGGGCTGTCCTTCGCGGCGGTGTGCATCCTGCTGCTAGCGCCGATGCTCATCCCGCTCGGCGTCTGGGCCGGCTTCATCCGCTGGCACCGGCCACGCTGGTCGATGCTGATCCCGCCGGTGGCGATCTACGGCGCCGCCCTGGCGTTCCAGTCGGGCACCTATGCGCTCGGCGGAACCTTCGGTTTCCTGCGGTTCTACGTCATCGCCGTCCCGTTCGCGGCGACCCTGGCGATGCTGGCGGTTCCCGACGGTACGTTCGTCCCGGCCATCCGGCCCGGCCGCAACGCGGCGCCGGAGCCGACGATCCCGACCACCCGCTACCGCGGCGGGTACGCCGCGGCGGCCGCCGCGATGGCGGTGTGCGTGCTGGTCGCCGGGTGGGGGATGAATCAGCCGCGGTACGCCCCGCAGGAGTTCGCACTGGGTGTGGTGCTGCACCCCGAACCGGACAGCATCGACCCGGTCATCGAACGGGAGGAGCGCATCGCCCGCACCTTCTCCACCGAACGCAGGATCGCCCGTTATCTCGACGATCTGGAGCTGCCGGACAGCTCGGTCATCGTCGACACGGTCTACGGTTTCGCCGTCGTCGCGGCGTCGCGCAAGCCGAAGATGTTCGTCCTGCCGTCGGATCCCGACTTCGTGCGGATCCTCAACGACCCGTCCGCCCGCGGCGCCAAGTACCTGCTGGCGGTGCCGCCCACCGGGCGCGGCCGGGCCGACACCCTCAACAAGCGCTACCCGACTCTCTACGACAACGGTGCCGACGTGGCGACACTGGAACTGGAGATCCAGAACGACGGCGACGGCCAGCCGAACTGGCGGCTCTATCGGGTCAACGAACCCGGTCCGGGCATGTAACGTCACGCGCATGGCAGCCCCCTCACCAGGCCCGGTCCCTCCGTTCACCGGGAAGATCGCCCTCGACATCCGCGACTCCGAACCGGACTGGGGACCGTTCGCCGCGCCCACCGCGCCGGCGGGTGCGCCCAATGTGCTCTACGTGGTCTGGGACGACGTCGGCATCGCCACCTGGGACTGCTTCGGCGGACTGGTCGAGATGCCGGCGATGAGCCGGATCGCCGAACGGGGTGTCAAGCTCACCCAGTTCCACACCACGGCACTGTGCTCGCCGACCCGGGCCGCGCTGCTGACCGGCCGCAACCCCACCAGCGTGGGGATGGCCACCGTCGAGGAGTTCACCGACGGCTTCCCGAACTGCAGTGGCCGCATCCCCGCCGACGCCGCACTGGTCTCGGAGGTGCTCACCGAGCACGGCTACAACACCTACTGCGTCGGCAAGTGGCATCTGGTCCCGCTGGAGGAGTCGAATCTGGCTGCCACCAAACGGCATTGGCCGCTCGGTCGGGGCTTCGAGCGGTTCTACGGATTCCTGGGCGGCGAGACCGACCAGTGGTACCCCGACCTGGTGCACGACAACCATCCGGTCGAGCCACCCGGAACCCCCGAACAGGGCTACCACCTCTCGGCCGACCTGGCCGACAAGACCATCGAGTTCATCCGCGACTCCACGGTGATCGCCCCGGACAAGCCGTGGTTCACCTACCTGTGCCCGGGGGCCGGGCACGCCCCGCACCACGTCTTCGCCGAATGGGCCGACCGGTACGCCGGCCGTTTCGACATGGGTTACGAGGCCTACCGCGAGATCGTGCTGGAGAACCAGAAGAAACTGGGCATCGTGCCGCCCGACACCGAACTGTCGCCGATGAACCCCTACCTCGGCGTGACGGGCCCGGACGGTCAGCCATGGCCGGCGCAGGACACCGTGCGGCCGTGGGACTCACTCGGCGACGAGGAGAAGCGGCTGTTCGCCCGGATGGCCGAGGTGTTCGCCGGGTTCCTGTCCTACACCGACGCCCAGATCGGCAGGGTGCTGGACTATCTCGAGGAGTCCGGCCAACTGGACAACACCATCATCGTGGTGATCTCCGACAACGGAGCCAGCGGCGAGGGCGGTCCGAACGGCTCGGTCAACGAGGTTAAGTTCTTCAACGGCTATCTCGACACCGTGGAGGACAGCATGCGCCTCTACGACTCGCTCGGCGGACCGCAGACCTACAACCACTATCCGATTGGCTGGGCGATGGCGTTCAACACGCCCTACAAGCTGTTCAAGCGGTACGCCTCGCACGAGGGCGGTATCGCCGACACCGCGATCATCTCCTGGCCGGCCGGTATCGCCGCGCGCGGCGAGGTGCGGGACAACTACGTCAACGTCGCCGACATCACCCCGACGGTGTACGACCTGCTCGGGATCACCCCGCCGGACACCGTGGCGGGTATCCCGCAGCGGCCGTTGGAGGGGACGAGTTTCGCCGCCGCCCTTGACGATCCGTCCGCCGACACCGGTAAGCGCACCCAGTTCTACTCCATGCTGGGGACCCGCGGTATCTGGCACGAGGGCTGGTTCGCCAACACGGTGCACGCCGCCAGCCCGGCCGGCTGGGGGCATTTCGACGACGACCGCTGGGAACTGTTCCACATCGACGCCGACCGCAGCCAGTGTCACGACCTGGCCGCCGAGCATCCGGAGAAACTCGCGGAACTCACGGCGCTGTGGTTCGCCGAGGCGGAGAAGTACAACGGGATGCCACTCGGTGATCTCAACGTCTTCGAGACGTTCACCCGGTTCCGGCCGACCCTGACCACCGGGCGGACGACGTTCACCTACTACCCGCACACCGCACCCGTCGGGTTGGGCGCGATGGCCGAACTGCGCGGTCAGTCCTTCTCGGTGCTGGCCGAGGCGCATATCGGCGAGGCCCCGGCAGGCGTGCTGTTCAAACAGGGCGCGGGTCACGGCGGGCATGTGCTGTTCGCCGCGGACGGCCTCCTGCACTACGTCTACAACTTCATGGGCGAACTGCGCCAGAGCGTCGTTTCCCCGGCGCCCATCCCGCCCGGCCGGCACGTGCTCGGGGTCCGCTACGAGCGCACCGGAACCGCCGAGGGCAGCCACACCCCGCTCGGGGTGGTGTCGCTGTACATCGACGACGAGGTGGTGGCGACCCTGGCCGATGTGCGCGCGCACCCGGCGACCTTCGGGTTGTCCGGCGGCGGGGTGGAGGTGGGCCGCAACAGTGGGCAGCCGGTGTGCGGGGACTACAGCGCTCCTTTCGAGTTCACCGGGGGCACGATCACCAAGGTGGTGGTGGACGTGTCCGGCACCCCCTACGTCGACCGGGAGCGCGAACTTGCGCTCGCGTTCGCACGGGACTGACCACCCGTCGCGTTGAGTGCCCGGCCTGGCAGAGAAATGTCGAGTGAAGTCATGCGTAGCGGCGCACTCAACGGGGAGTTAGTCGAGCTCCCCGGCGGCTCGTTCCGGATGGGGTCGACGAGCTTCTACCCCGAGGAAGCACCGATCCACACCGTCACCGTGGCGGCATTCGCGATCGAGCGGCACCCGGTGACGAACGCGCAGTTCGCCGCGTTCGTCGAGGACACCGGCTACGTCACGGTGGCCGAGCGGCCGCTGGACCCGGCGCTGTATCCGGGTGTGGCCCCCGCCGATCTGCTGCCGGGCGCGCTGGTCTTCCGCGGCACCCCCGGACCGGTGAACCTCGCCGACTGGCGGCAGTGGTGGGACTGGGCACCCGGTGCGCACTGGCGCGCGCCGTTCGGACAGGGCAGCGGGATCGAGGAGCGGGCGGACCATCCGGTGGTGCAGATCGCCTACCCGGACGCCGCCGCCTATGCGGCGTGGGCCGGCCGACGACTGCCGACGGAGGCCGAATGGGAGTACGCGGCCCGCGCGGGGTCGACGACCACCTACGCCTGGGGGGACGAACCGCGGGTGGACGGCGCGCTGATGGCCAACACCTGGCAGGGCCGATTCCCGTACCGTAATGACGGAGCTCAGGGGTTGGGCAGTGGGCGCTGGGTGGGCACCTCCCCGGTCGGCACTTTCCCGCCGAACGGATTCGGCCTGCTGGACATGATCGGCAATGTCTGGGAGTGGACCACGACCCCGTACTCGCAACACCATCTGCCGGAGGCGCCGCCGTCGTCGTGCTGCCCGATCCCGGCCGACCCCGACCCGAACGTGCTCCAGACCCTCAAGGGCGGCTCGCATCTGTGCGCCCCGGAGTACTGCCACCGTTACCGCCCGGCCGCCCGGTCGCCGCAGTCCCAGGACAGCTCAACCACCCATATCGGGTTCCGCTGCGTGGCGGGCCGCTGACGCCGATTTGGCCGGTCCGGGCAGTCTCACCTAGTATCTAGGGGTTGCCTCGTGCAGACCTCGGCTGGCCGGATTCGGTTGGCCCCGCGTGCCGTGAAGCAACAAAGACCGAGCATGACGGGTTTGTTCAGCCTGCGCTGAACTTCTCCCCGCGTGCACAACCGAGGGAGATCGGGTGATTCAGCAGGAATCGCGGCTCAAGGTTGCCGACAACACCGGTGCCAAGGAGATCTTGTGCATCCGCGTTCTCGGTGGCTCGTCGCGGCGCTATGCCGGCATCGGCGACATCATCGTGGCCACCGTCAAGGACGCGATCCCGGGCGGCAACGTCAAGCGGGGCGATGTCGTCAAGGCCGTCGTGGTGCGCACGGTCAAGGAACGCCGCCGGCCGGACGGCAGCTACATCAAGTTCGATGAGAACGCCGCGGTGATCATCAAGAACGACAACGACCCGCGCGGAACCCGCATCTTCGGGCCGGTCGGCCGCGAACTGCGTGAGAAGCGCTTCATGAAGATCGTCTCGCTGGCCCCGGAGGTGCTGTGATGAAGGTCCACAAGGGCGACACCGTGCTGGTCATCGCCGGTAAGGACAAGGGCGCCAAGGGCAAGGTCCTGCAGGCGTTCCCGGAGCGCAACCGGGTCCTCGTCGAGGGCGTCAACCGGATCAAGAAGCACACCGCGCAGTCGGCGAACGAACGCGGCGCGTCGTCGGGCGGCATCGTCACCCAGGAGGCTCCCATCCACGTCTCCAACGTGATGGTGGTCGACTCCGACGGCAAGCCCACCCGGATCGGTTATCGCATCGACGAGCAGTCCGGCAAGAAGGTTCGCATCTCCAAGCGCAACGGCAAGGACATCTAGAGATGACTTCGGTGGAAGAGAAGACCCAGCCCCGGCTGAAAGAGCGCTACCGCGCCGAAATCCGGGACTCGCTGCAGAAGCAGTTCAACTACGTCAACGTGATGCAGATCCCGGGCGTGGTGAAGGTCGTCGTGAACATGGGTGTCGGTGACGCCGCCCGCGACGCGAAGCTGATCAACGGGGCGGTCAACGACCTGGCCCTGATCACCGGCCAGAAGCCGGAGATCCGCAAGGCCACCAAGTCCATCGCGCAGTTCAAGCTCCGCGAGGGTATGCCGATCGGCGCGCGGGTCACCCTGCGCGGGGACCGGATGTGGGAGTTCCTGGACCGCCTGGTCTCGATCGCACTGCCGCGTATCCGCGACTTCCGGGGTCTGAGCCCCAAGCAGTTCGACGGACACGGCAACTACACCTTCGGCCTGGCCGAGCAGTCGGTGTTCCACGAGATCGACGTGGACTCCATCGACCGTCCGCGCGGTATGGACATCACCGTCGTCACCTCGGCGACGACCGACGACGAAGGGCGAGCGTTGCTGCGGGCCCTGGGCTTCCCGTTCAAGGAGAACTGAGCAATGGCAAAGAAGGCTCTGGTCAACAAGGCCAAGAAGAAGCCGAAGTTCGCAGTGCGCGCCTACACCCGGTGCAACAAGTGCGGCCGGCCGCACGCGGTGTTCCGCAAGTTCGGGCTGTGCCGTATCTGCCTGCGTGAGATGGCGCATGCGGGCGAGCTGCCCGGCGTGCAGAAGTCCAGCTGGTAAGGGAGTGGGGTCAGACATGACTGCGATGACGACGATGCGGAGCGCAGCGACGAGGAGGAGCAGCGCCAAATGACTATGACGGATCCGATCGCGGACTTCCTGACGCGACTGCGTAACGCCAACTCGGCGTACCACGACGAGGTGACCCTCCCGCACTCGAAGATCAAGGCGAACATCGCCGAGATCCTCAAGAACGAGGGCTACATCACCGACTACCGGACCGAGGACGCCCGGGTGGGCAAGTCCCTGGTGGTCAAGCTCAAGTACGGACCCAACCGGGAGCGCAGCCTCGCCGGTCTGCGCCGGATTTCCAAGCCCGGTCTGCGGGTCTACGCCAAGTCCACCAACCTGCCGCGGGTGCTCGGCGGCCTCGGCGTGGCGATCATCTCCACGTCGTCCGGTCTGAGGACCGACCGCCAGGCCGCCCGCGAGGGCGTGGGCGGCGAAGTCCTCGCGTACGTGTGGTAGCGGGACGGGAGAAATAGAGACATGTCGCGAATTGGTAAGCAGCCCGTGCCGGTGCCGGCCGGGGTGGATGTGACGATCGACGGGCAGAACCTGTCGGTCAAGGGGCCCAAGGGCACCCTCGAGATGGCGGTCGCCGAGCCGATCACCGTGTCGCGCAACGACGACGGCGCCATCGTGGTGAGCCGGCCCGACGACGAGCGGCGCAGCCGTTCACTGCACGGTCTGTCGCGCACGCTCGTCGCCAACCTCATCACCGGTGTCACCGAGGGGTACACCACGAAGATGGAGATCTTCGGCGTCGGCTACCGCGTGCAGCAGAAGGGGAGCAACCTCGAGTTCGCCCTGGGCTACAGCCACCCGGTCGTCATCGAGCCGCCGGAGGGCATCACCTTCACGGTGGAGGCTCCGACGAAGTTCACCGTGTCGGGCATCGACAAGCAGAAGGTCGGCCAGATTTCGGCGGTCATCCGTCGCCTGCGCCGCCCCGACCCCTACAAGGGCAAGGGCGTGCGGTACGCGGGCGAGCAGATCCGTCGCAAGGTCGGAAAGACAGGTAAGTAAGCCATGGCGAATACGAATTCCACCGCGACCACCATCGATCGCAAGCCGCTCGGCACCACCGTGTCGGCCGCCCGCCGGTCCTCCCGGCTGCGCCGGCACACCCGGCTGCGCAAGAAGGTGGTGGGCACCGAGGAGCGTCCGCGCCTCGTCGTCAACCGTTCCTCGCGGCACATCCACGTGCAACTGGTCAACGACGCGAACGGCACCACACTGGCCGCGGCATCGTCGATCGAGCCCGATGTGCGGGCCGTGGAGGGTGACAAGAAGGCCCGCGCCCGCCGGGTCGGCCAGTTGATCGCCGCGCGTGCCCAGGCCGCCGGTATCGAGGCCATCGTGTTCGACCGCGGTGGCAACACCTACGGCGGGCGGATCGCCGCCCTCGCCGATGCCGCCCGCGAGAGCGGACTGAAGTTCTAGCCCGCGGGCAGGAGCGAAGCGACATGGGGATTGACATCTTGACTGACCTGAATGACAACGGAAGGACCGCGTGATGGCGGAGCAGACTGCGGCCACCCCGGTGGCTGAGGGAACGGCACCGGACACCGGTGCGCCGTCCGCGGGTACCCGCACCGACGAGCAGCGCGGCGGCCGCGACGATCGCGGCGGCCGGGGCCGGCGCGACGATCGCGGTGGCCGTGGCGGGCGTGATGATCGCGAGAAGAGCCAGTACCTCGAGCGCGTCGTCACGATCAACCGCGTCTCCAAGGTGGTCAAGGGTGGCCGCCGGTTCAGCTTCACCGCGCTGGTGATCGTCGGTGACGGTCACGGCATGGTGGGCGTCGGATACGGCAAGGCCAAAGAGGTCCCGGCCGCGATCGCCAAGGGTGTGGAGGAAGCGCGCAAGAACTTCTTCCGCGTTCCGCTGATCGGCGGCACCGTCACGCACCCGGTGCAGGGTGAGGCGGCGGCGGGTGTGGTCATGCTGCGCCCGGCCAGCCCCGGTACCGGTGTCATCGCCGGCGGCGCGTGCCGCGCGGTGCTGGAGTGTGCCGGCGTGCACGACGTGCTGGCGAAGTCGCTCGGCAGCGACAACGCGATCAACGTGGTGCACGCCACCGTTGCCGCGCTCAAGCTGCTGCAGCGCCCTGAAGAGGTGGCCGCCCGTCGCGGTCTGCCTATCGAAGACGTCGCGCCGGCCGGCATGCTCAAGGCGCGGCGGGAGAGCGAAGCGCAGGCGCGTCATGCCGTCGCGGCTGCAGAAGGACACGCATAGCCATGGCCGAACTGAAGATCACCCAGGTCCGCGGCACCGTCGGGGCGCGCTGGAAGCAGCGTGAGTCCCTGCGCACGCTCGGCCTGCGCAAGATTCGCCAGTCGGTGATTCGCGAGGACAACCCGCAGACCCGCGGGCTGCTCAAGGTCGTGCATCACCTCGTCGAGGTTGAAGAGGTATAGCCACATGAGCGTCATCAAACTGCACGACCTGCGCCCCGCGCCCGGCGAGAAGAAGGCCAAGACCCGCGTCGGTCGTGGCGAGGGCTCCAAGGGCAAGACGGCCGGCCGCGGTACCAAGGGCACCGGCGCCCGTAAGAACGTCCCCGCGGCGTTCGAGGGCGGGCAGATGCCCATCCACATGCGGCTGCCCAAGCTGAAGGGCTTCCGCAACCGGTTCCGCACCGAGTACGAGGTGGTCAACGTCGGCGATATCGCCCGGCTGTTCCCGGAGGGCGGCGACGTCACCCTGGAGGATCTCGTCGCCAAGGGCGCGGTGCGCAAGAACACCCTGGTCAAGGTGCTGGGCGACGGAAAGTTGACGGCCAAGGTCAACGTCACCGCCCACAAGTTCAGCGGTAGCGCCCGGGACAAGATCACCGCCGCGGGCGGATCGGCGACCGAACTGTCCTGATCGGTGACCGGTAGCTTGGGGGGCATGTTCGCCTTCCTGCCCGGGGTGCCCGACGAGGTACGCGGTCTGGTCCGCCGGATCGACACCGCCCGCCACAACGGCGTTCCCAAGGGCTGCATCCTCGAATGGGATCTGCAGTCCGCGCCGCCGGAGGTGGCCGGATTCGATCCGGTTCGTCTGATCACCGGCGCCGGCCGCCCCATGCGCGTCCGAGATGCCGTCGATGCGCTGCACCGGGCCGCGGAGGACCCCAGGGTCGCCGGGCTGATCGCTCGGGTGCAACTCCCGGCGGTGGCACCGGCGGTGGTGCAGGAACTGCGCGATGCGGTCGTGGCGTTCAGCGCGGTGAAGCCGACGTTGGCATGGGCGGAAACCTATCCCGGCACCCTGTCGTACTACCTCGCCTCGGCGTTCGGTGAGGTATGGCTGCAGCCCTCGGGCACCGTCGGCCTGATCGGCTTCGCCACCAACGCGCTGTTCCTCCGTGACGCCCTGACCAAGGTCGGCATCGAGGCGCAGTTCGTGGCGCGTGGCGAGTACAAGTCGGCCGCGAACCTGTTCACCGAGGACCGCTACACCGACGCGCACCGCGAGGCCGACAGCCGGCTGATCGAGAGCCTGCACACCCAGGTGTGGCAGGGGATCGGTGAGTCCCGCGGTATCGATCCGGCCGAACTCGACACGCTGGCCGACCGGGCTCCGCTGCTGCGTGACGACGCGATCGCGGCCAAGTTGGTCGACCGCATCGGATTCCGCGACGAGGCGTACCGCCGGATCGCTGAATTGTCCGGCGCCGGTGATCCCCGGCCGGGTGCCGACGAGGATGACGCGCCGCCGCGGCTCTATCTCTCCCGCTACGCCGAGACCCGCTCGGCAGGATTGCCGCTGCCCGGTCGTGGCGGCAAGCCCGTCATCGCCCTGGTGACGGTGGCCGGCCCCATCGTCTCCGGCCGTGGTGGCCCGCAGGTCATGCCGCTCTCCCGGTCGAGCGCGGGCGCGGACACCATTGCCGCGGCGCTGCGGGAGGCCGCCGCCGATGACGACGTCAAGGCCGTGGTGCTCCGTATCGACAGTCCGGGTGGATCGGTGACCGGTTCGGAGACCATCTGGCGGGAGGTGAGCCGCACCCGGGCCGCCGGAACGCCGGTCGTGGCGTCGATGGGTGCGGTGGCCGCCTCGGGGGGCTACTACATCGCGATGGCCGCCGACGCGATCGTCGCCTCCCCGGGCACCGTCACCGGTTCGATCGGAGTGGTGACCGGCAAGCTGGTGGCCCGGGAACTGAAGGACCGGCTCGGAGTCGGCTCGGACGCGGTGCGCACGAACGCCAACGCCGACGCGTGGACCGCCAACGCACCGTTCACCCCCGAGCAGCGGGCCATGGTCGAAGCCGAAGCGGACCTCTTCTACGACGATTTCGTCTCCCGGGTCGCCGAGGCCCGCGGCATGACCGTCGAGGCGGTCGACGAGGTGGCCCGCGGCCGGGTCTGGACCGGGGCCGACGCCCACGATCGCGGGCTTGTCGACGAACTCGGCGGTCTGCGCTGTGCGGTACGCCGCGCCAAGGTGCTGGCCGGCCTCGATGCCGATGCCGACGTCCGGTTGTCCGGCTACCCCGGCTCGTCGATGCTCGACCTGATGCGCCCCAAGGCGTCGTCGGAGCCGGCGGCCGTCTCGCTGCCCGATGCGTTGGCCGGCCTGGCGGCGCAGACACTGATCCGGGTTCTCGACGGCGTCGACACCGGGGCGCAGCGGTCGGTGTCCGGAACGTCGGCGCTCTGGCTGGGGGACTGCCGGTTCTGAGCCGGCGGGGCTCCCAGCCAGGTCAGTTCAGCATCGGTTCAGCGTGGCGGAGATGTACTGGAAGCCGGCGAACCTCTCGTCCATCTCGTCGTCGGTCTCGGTGGGTTGTTCGATGCCGTACGTCTCGAACAACCCGTCCACCGGGCTCGGCGTCACCGACCAGCCGAGTCGCTGTAAGTACTCGATGACGTTGGTGCGCTCACCGGGGTAGACCAGTCCGGCGAGGTCGTCCTTGAAGCCCATCCGCCGCCACCGGCTGCCACCGTCGTCCCCCGGGTCGGTGAAGGCGGCCATGTTCGGCACGAATTCGGTCGCCACTCTGCTGCCGGCGGCGCTCAGCGCGGTGATGTGGTCGAACAGCCGGTCCTGGGCCTCGGCGGGCAGGTACATCAGCAGACCCTCGGCGATCCACGCGGTCGGGGTGGTCGAGTCGAAACCGTTGTCCGCCAGTGCCGCGGGCCAGTCGTCGCGTAGATCCACACCGATGGTGCGAACCGTCGCGGTCGGGCGGACCCCCAGAGCGGTCAGGGTGGTGGCTTTGAACTCGACGACAGCGGGTTGATCGAGATCGAAGACGGTGGTGCCGGCGGGCCAGTTCAATCGGTAACCGCGGGTGTCGAGACCGGTGGCCAGGATGACCATCTGCCGGATCCCGGCGTCGGCGGCGGCCAGCATGAACTCGTCGAAGTATCGGGTGCGGACCGCCATCCCGAGGGTGAGCCGGTGCTGGTCGGCCTGCGCGGCGGGACTGTCCAGAAGTCCCAGGAAGTGGTCATTGCCGACCGCCCGGACCAGCGGTTCGGCCCAGGGGTCGTCGATCACCCGAAGGCGATGGGCCAGCGCCCGCGAGGTGGCCACCGCGGTCGCGGTGGCACCGACCCCGGATGCCAGGTCCCAGGTATCGCCGTCGCGCCGGGTGCTGAGGGGTTCGGTCATAGTTAGCCAAATTAACCACCGCGGGGGTCCCGGCCGCCGCTGGCCCCGCGATTCGGGTCGGGCCTGCACCAACTGTTAGTCTCGTAGACTGTCCGAAACGCTCGGCTCGTCGGCGGTGCATCCGTCGGCTGTCGGCGGGGGACAACGACTTAACCCGGGTGCTGGTCCAGCCAGCGACACCGGCACGCCGCGACCTCGTCGCGCTGTCAGGAGGAAGAGTGCTTTCGGCTTTCATCTCGTCGTTGCGTACGGCTGACCTGAGGCGGAAGATCCTCTTCACCCTGGGCATGATCGTCATCTACCGGATCGGCGCCGGTCTGCCCTCGCCGGGCGTGAACTACCAGAACGTCAATCAGTGCATCGAGCAGCTCAGCGGCGGCGCCGGGGCTCAGCTCTACTCGCTCATCAACCTGTTCTCCGGCGGCGCGCTGCTGCAGCTGTCGGTCTTCGCCATCGGCGTGATGCCCTACATCACCGCGAGCATCATCGTGCAGCTGCTGACGGTGGTCATCCCGCGCTTCGAGGAGCTGCGCAAGGAAGGCCAGGCCGGCCAGGCCAAGATGACGCAGTACACCCGCTACCTGTCGGTCGCGCTCGCTGTTCTGCAGGCCACCAGCATCGTCGCGCTGGCCGCCAACGGCGGGTTGCTTCAGGGCTGCACGGAGGAGATCCTCTACAACCAGAGCATCTTCACCCTGGTGGTGATCGTGCTGGTGATGACCGCCGGCGCGGCCCTGGTGATGTGGATGGCCGAACTGGTCACCGAGCGCGGCATCGGCAACGGTATGTCGCTGCTGATCATGGCCGGTATCGCCTCCCGCATCCCGATCGAGGGCAAGAACATCCTGGACACCCGCGGGGGGCCGGTGTTCACGGCGGTGTGCATCGGTGCGCTGATCATCCTGGTCGGTGTCGTGTTCGTCGAGCAGGGCCAGCGCCGCATTCCGGTGCAGTACGCCAAGCGCATGGTGGGCCGCAAGATGTACGGCGGCACCTCGACCTACCTCCCGCTGAAGGTCAACCAGGCCGGCGTCATCCCGGTCATCTTCGCCTCCTCGCTCATCTACGTGCCGCACCTGATCACCCAGCTGATCCAGAGCGGGCGGGGCGGGCCGGGCAACGGCTGGTGGGACCGCTTCGTCGCCGACCACCTGACCAATCCGGCCGACACCGTCTACGTGGCCCTGTACTTCGGGTTGATCATCTTCTTCACGTTCTTCTACGTCTCGATCACCTTCAACCCGGAGGAGCGCGCGGACGAGATGAAGAAGTTCGGCGGCTTCATCCCGGGTATCCGCCCGGGTAAGCCCACTGCGGACTATCTGAGCTACGTGCTGAACCGGATCACCCTGCCGGGTTCGGTGTACCTGGGCATGATCGCGGTGTTGCCGAACCTTTTCCTTCAGATGGGCAATACGGGTAGCGTGCAGAACCTGCCGTTCGGCGGCACCGCGGTGCTGATCATGATCGGCGTCGGTCTCGACACGGTGAAGCAGATTGAGAGCCAGTTGATGCAACGGAACTACGAGGGATTCCTGAAGTGAGAATCGTTCTGCTGGGCCCGCCCGGCGCCGGCAAGGGGACGCAGGCCGTCAAGCTGGCTGAGAAAATCGGTGTGCCGCAGATCTCCACCGGAGACCTCTTTCGGCAGAACATCAGCCACGGCACAGAGCTCGGCTTGGAGGCCAAGCGGTATCTCGATGCCGGCGACCTGGTGCCCTCGGAGTTGACCAACGCCCTGGTGGACGATCGCCTCAACGACGAGGACGTCGCTGGCGGGTTCATCCTGGACGGCTTCCCGCGTTCGGTCGAGCAGGCCGAAGCGCTGCACGACATGCTCGCCCGGCGGGATCTGAAGCTCGACGCGGTGCTGGAGTTCCGGGTTCCCGAGGAGGAACTGGTCGCCCGGCTGGCAGGCCGTGGCCGCGCCGACGACACCGAGGACGTGATCCGCAACCGGTTCAAGGTGTACCGGGACGAGACCGCACCGCTGCTTGACTACTACCGCGACGAACTCACGACGGTCGACGCCGTCGGCAGCCTCGATGAGGTGTTCGAGCGGGCTGTGCACGCGCTCGGCCGCTGACCACCCCGATGGTCTCCCTGCCCGGACGACGGGGCCGCAAGACGGTTCCCGCGCGCACCGAGGGCGAACTCGACGCGATGGCCGCGGCCGGCGCGGTGGTGGCCGCCGCACTCCGGGCCGTCCAGCGGGCCGCGCTGGCGGGGGTGTCCACCAAGGATCTCGACGAGGTCGCCGAGACGGTGATCCGCGAGGCCGGGGCCACCCCGTCGTTCCTCGGCTACCACGGCTTTCCGGCGAGCATCTGCTCCTCGGTCAACGACCGGGTGGTGCACGGCATCCCCAGCCCCGATGAGGTGCTGGTGCACGGCGATCTGGTGTCCATCGACTGCGGTGCGATCCTCGACGGCTGGCACGGCGATGCCGCCGTCACCTTCGGCGTCGGTGAACTGATCCCCGCCGATGAGGCGTTGTCGGCCGCCACC
>Ga0116181_1001958_pt1 | contig 17164 bp, 15 predicted proteins | sample AD_UKC075_MetaG_FD_89752 | JGI IMG/M metagenome (GOLD analysis project Ga0116181, IMG submission 89752) | Active sludge microbial communities of municipal wastewater-treating anaerobic digesters from USA - AD_UKC075_MetaG | ecosystem: Engineered > Bioreactor > Anaerobic > Digestate | place: USA...
AAAGGAATAGATGAAAGAATGAAAGTTCCAGTAATTGAAGGAGTACCTGAAGTTAAAGATGAAGTACTTAATTATGATTCAGTAATTGAAGGCTATAAGAAAGTGTTACATAAAGTAGCTGGTATTTATTCAGATGCCATGAATATTATTCATTACATGCATGATAAATACGCTTATGAAGCTGGACAAATGGCTTTACACGATACTGATGTTCATCGTTATATGGCTTATGGAGTAGCTGGTCTTTCAGTTGCAGTAGATTCTTTATCTGCAATTAAATATGCTAAAGTTTCTCCAATAAGAGATGCCGATGGTATTACTACTGATTTTAAAATTGAGGGAGATTATCCTAAATATGGAAACGATGATGATCGTGTAGATCAAATAGCCGTAGAGTTAGTAAAATACTTCAAAGACGAATTAGCAAGTCATAAAACATATCGTGATGCAGAAGTAACCATGAGTGTTTTAACTATTACTTCTAATGTTGTCTATGGTTCTAAAACAGGTTCAACACCTGATGGAAGAAAGGCTGGTATTCCATTTGCTCCTGGAGCTAATCCAATGCATGGAAGAGATACCAATGGGGCTATTGCTTCTTTAAATTCAGTAGCTAAGCTTCCATATGAACGTGCTTGTAAAGATGGTATTTCTAATACATTCTCTATTATTCCTAATGCCTTAGGAATGAATGAAGAAGAAAGAAAAACTAACTTAGTAACTTTATTAGATGGTTATTTTTCTCAAATGGCTCATCATTTGAATGTTAACGTTTTAAATCGTGAAACCCTAATCGATGCCATGAACAATCCTGAGAAATATCCACTTTTAACAATAAGAGTATCAGGCTATGCTGTACACTTTAATAGATTAACTAGAAAACAACAAGAGGAAGTTATATCTAGAACTTTCCATGAAAAAATATGAGAGCTTCAATTGATTCCATTGAAACATTTGGTTTAGTTGATGGACCAGGAATTAGAACAGTTATCTTCTTTAATTCATGTAAATTAAGATGCCTTTATTGTCATAATCCTGAAATGTGGACTATGAAAGATGATAATTATTCTGTTGATGAAATATTCAATAAAATAATGCGTTCTAAACCTTACTTTGGTAAAACCGGAGGAGTTACATTCTCCGGTGGAGAACCATTGCTACAAAGTGATTTTATAATTGAATTGTGTAAGAAACTAAAGGGAGAGGGAATAAATACTTGTTTAGATACAGCCGGAGTAGGGAATGGCAATTATGATGAAATACTAAAGTATATTGATATAGTGTTATTAGATATTAAACAAACAGATCCTGATAAATATAAATATTTAACAGGTATGCCAATGTCTGAAATAAACACTTTCATTGATTCTTGCAATAAGCTTCATAAAGAAATATGGATAAGACAAGTAATAGTACCAAATTTCAATGATACAAAAGAATATATAGATTCTTTAATTAATTATTTACAAGGAATTAATAATATTACTCGTGTAGACTTTCTACCATTTCATAGATTGGGAAGAGAAAAATACTTATCCTTAAATATCCCATATCGTTTAGAAAATACCAATGATATGAATAAAGATTCATGTGATGAATTATATAATTATTTTTTATCAAAATACAAAGTTAAGTCTAATACTATCGATTAAGATAGTATTTTTTTGAAACTAAATGTTGAAAAAAGCAACATTTGATGATACACTATTTATGAAGAGGTGAATTATGAAAGAAATGAATTATGAATTAATCGGAACCAGATTAAAAAAATTAAGAAAGTACTTAAGCCTAACACAAGAACAAGTTGCATCAATTTTAGGCCTAGGTAGAGATGCTATTATTAATATTGAAAAGGGAAATAGAAAAATAGATGTAAATGAGTTATTAAAATTTTCAAAACTTTATAATACACCTATGGAAGACTTGATAGAAGAAGATCCAAAAGTTAATTACGACAGTGCTGCTTATGCAAGAGGCTTTAATAATTTAAGTAAAAAAGATAAAAAAGAGATTATGGAATTAATTGAATATAAAAATAGTATAAAGAAGCAGGCATAACTATGGAATCAATTACACCTGAAGAATTAGCTAATAAAGAGTTAAGCAAATTAAAAAAACGTAATGGAGAAATAAAATTTCCAATCGATCCTTTTGCAATTTTAAAAAGCAATAATATTAATATAGTCTTTAAGGATTTTGAAAACTTAGCAGGCATTATTATAAGCGATTCTGATGGCAGCACCATAGTCGGTATAAAAAAAACAGATAAAATTAAAAGACAAAGATTTACTGCAGCACATGAATATTGTCACTTTATTAAAGATTTAAAAAATCTTAAACTTGATAAGAAGAATAATGGAAAAATAATTAAATGTGTGGAGAATTCAAATTCCGAAATCGAAAAGTTTGCAGAGAAATTTGCAGGTTATCTTTTAATGCCAACATATGAACTAAAAAAAGAATGCGATTTATATAAAGACTCCAATGGTTATGTGAATTTTGATGACATATTAAAAATCTCCGAGCACTTTGGTACAAGCTTCAGTGCATGCGTATTTAGCATTGCTTATAGATTTAAAATGATTAGTGGCGAAATTGATAGTAATAAGTTAAAGCAAAGAGTTCTAGATTATGACCCCGATGAAAAAAGTAAAAAATTACTTAAAACAACAATTGACCCAATTTTATTAGCAGAAGTAATAAACTCAATATCATATTCAATGCTAAACCTTAACAGCATAGTAGGTGAAAAATTCTTGCAAGACTATATTTTTTATGATAATAAAATCGAGAAAATTAATATTAGTAAATCTGATGTATATTTCATTCTTGCAAAAACAAATTATAGTGGATTAGACCGACAACAAAATAATATGGAAGATGATGCCACATCGATGACAATTGGTAACTTATTAATGCAAAAATATGTTTTAACCACAAATGATAAGCCAACAATTAAATCAATAAAAAAATTACATAACTTATTGTTTTCCCAAGCTAGATATCACGATGAATTTGATAGTTATCGAAATTGTGATGCAATTATATCATGTGGAAAGATCCAGCCAATTAAATATGAATTAATATATGATGAAATAGATAAGTTGGAAAATGAATTTAGTAATTTTATAAATAAGAAGGATAACATAGCAATAGTTGATTATATAAAGATGGTTGCTTATTTTTCATACAAATTAACAATTATTCATCCTTTTGCCGATGGTAATGGAAGAATATCGCGTGCTTTTATTAATTGGATGCTTCATATAAAAGGTATTATTCCAATGCATCTTGATAATGATTGTAGAGAAGAGTATTACAAAGCAATACAACAAATCGATGTTAACAATAATTATGAATGGTTTATGGTGTTTATTGAAAAAAGGATAATCACAACTATGATTGAAACAACAAAAACAGTAATATAAAAAACATCTAGAATTATCTAGATGTTTTCTTATACAAAAAAAAGATAATTAAATATCTTTCTTTAAAGATCTCCATTCACGGTTAGTTAATAAAACTTTAGTACCATTTACGTTCTTAGCTTGTAAATTTAAATTTTGTCTTCTATTAGTACGTCTTTTTGAATGTGAAACATTATTTCCGAATAAAGGTTTCTTATTTGTTAATTTAGTTGCCATATTATCCCTCCTTTAATTAATCTTCATCGATTATAACAATTTAAATGGCATAAGTCAACATAATTTAGTTGTTCTTATTTCTTTATTACCCTAGTTTTATAGGCTCTTGTAATAAAATTCTTATCTAACTCAGTAGAAGTTGCTACTAAGGCATCATCTTTTTCCTGATTAATTGACCATATATAACGATCATCATCTAATAATTGAATATATGATTGAAGTGATAATTCTTTTAATAAATCATCAGCTTCATCTTGTTTATCTATATATTTTTCTTTATTTCTTGAACTATATTTACTCAAGTTATATGTTAATGTTTCCAATATATTATCATAGAAAAGGTTATCATATTCTTCAGGTAAATCTTTAGCGTGAGCCCTTACTAGTCCACGATATAGTAAAGACTTATTTATATAACTTTGATTATCTAGAAAATCATTTTCTAATGATAAACTTATTTCTAATAAATGATATTTACATTCAATTAATTTCTTCCTAATAACAGGATTTTCTTCTTTGTTTATTCTATCAATCAATAATTCCATCATTGAAGCATTTTTAGCATTAATTAAATCATCTGTTACATGACGTTGTACGCTATCACTATCATCGCCACTAAATTCTTCATTTTCAAATATTGGCTTTAAGGCATTATATATAGCTTCACTTTGATGATCAACATCGCCATTTTTAAGATCATCTTCAATCCCTTTATAATCATCATATGTGTAATTAGTACCATTAACATTAACTACACATTGTTCTTCACTTTCATTACTTAAAACAAGTTCTTTAGATGTTATATGAGAAAAGAATCTAATTAAATCAAATTGGGATGTAGCAACTAAATAATCATCAAATGTATCAGGATCAAATCTAGAGACATCAAATAATGTATTTAAATAATCATTAACATCATCTTCTCCAAGATTAATAGATTTCATTATTTCTTCTTCTTTTCCACGAAAATCTCTAATAAAATCATATATAGTTTTATATTCTTCTGTATTAACTGAATTATTAACCTCTAAGTCACACAATTTACTATATAAACTATCAATTATCTTATCATATGATAAAATTTTTTTTACATTTTCAACCAATAAACTCATAAATACCCCCACAGCAATTAACTAAAGTATACTACAATTTTGCTAAAAAGTAGAAAAAATAAAACTATTTATAGTATAATTATCTTAGGTGAAGTTATGTATTGTCCATTAGGTGTTAAAACAGATTATAGTTTATTATCAAGTCTCATTAAAATTGACGATTATCTTTCATTTGGCTTAAAAAATAATTTAACATGTCTTGGAATACTAGATAATAATTTAAATTCATCGCATATGTTTTATAAGTTATGTAAAAAAAACAATATAAAACCCATAATTGGATTAGATCTTATTATTGATAATTATCATATATATTTATATCCCAAAAACTATGCTGGATTAACTAATTTATTTAAATTATTACATCAAGATACTATAACTTTGTCATCTTTACCAAATTATTCAGATAATATCATTGGCGTCATACCTTATGCATCTCATGATATTTATAAAGAGATAACTAAAATATATGAAAATACTTTTATCAGTTTTTCTAATAAAGAAGAAGAAACATCAGCTTCTCTTATAACTACTAATATAGTATATATAAATAATATATATGCCCTAGATATTAATTCCTCTAAATATATTAACTATCTATCTATGATTGATAATAATACACATCTAGGTGATGTTATATTAAAAGATTATTCTAGCAATGTATTAAGCATTGAAAAATATGATACAAATATCTTAACTGATTTAATTAATATTGAATTTCCTACAGGTAAAACTTATATACCTAAATATGAATCAGAAAATGATTCTAAAGATTATTTAAGAATGCTTGCTAACAAAGGATTAAATAAAAGATTAGATGGTAATATTTCAAGTAATTATCAAAAACGTTTGGATTATGAATTATCTATTATTGAATCCATGGGTTTTGTTGATTACTTCTTAATTGTTTTGGATTATGTTAGATATGCTATTAAAGAAGGTATATATGTTGGAGCTGGAAGAGGATCTGCAGTAGGATCTCTTGTATCATATTCCTTAGGAATAACTTGGATAGATCCATTAAAATATAATCTTATATTTGAACGTTTCTTAAATCCCGAAAGAGTAACCATGCCTGATATTGATATCGACTTTGACTCTGAAAGAAGAGATGAAGTAGTTAACTATGTAAGAGATAAATATGGAAAAAATCGTGTTGCTCATATCATAACTTATGGAACCATGGCCTCCAAAGAAGTTTTAAGATCAGTTGCCAAAATTAACAACGTTCCAAATGATAAAATAGATTATTTATTACCATATATAGATTCAAAATTAAGCTTAAGAGATAATTTAAATGACTCTGTAAAAGATATCTTAAAAAATAATTCAGATCTTCAAAAGGTTTACAATGAATCATATTATTTAGAAAAATTAAAAAGAAATATTTCTACACATGCTGCTGGTGTTGTCATTTGTTCTGAAGACTTAGATAATATTCTTCCCATTATTAAATCCGGTGATTATTATTTAACTGGATATGATAAAGATGAACTAGAAGAAATGGGCTTATTAAAAATGGACTTTCTTTCTATAAAAAATCTAACTATCATAACTAACACTTTAAGAGATATAAAAAAATATACAGGTAAAAATATTAATTTAAATAAAATACCTTTAGATGATCCTGAAGTATTCAAATTATTTTCTAATGGAGATACTGTTGGCATATTTCAATTTGAATCCAGGGGAATGAAGAATTTCTTAAGAGAATTACATCCAACTGTTTTTAGTGATTTAGTCATGGCAATAGCTATCTATAGACCAGGACCAATGGGAAATATAGAAACATATATTAAGAGAAAAAATGGTAAAGAACCAGTAACTTATTTAAATGATTCTTTGGTAGATATTTTAAGTGAAACCTATGGCATTATTATATATCAGGAACAAATTATGCAAATCCTTGTTACTATGGGAGGATTTACATTTGGAGAAGCTGATGTTATAAGAAGAGCAATTAGTAAGAAAAAGTTATCACTTATTGAAGCAACAAAAGAAAAGTTTATAGTTAAATCTATTGATCATGGATATTCAGAAAGTGATGCTAAAAAAATATATGAATTAATTGTTAAATTTGCCTCATATGGATTTAATAAATCACACTCTGTAGCTTATGCTTTTATAGCTTATCAAATGGCTTATTTAAAAGTACATTTTAAAGATTACTATTATATAAATTTACTTGATAATAATATAGGTGGAGAAAACAAAACTAAAGATTATATTGATGAAGCTAAAAAATCCGGTATTCAATTTCTACATCCAAGCATTAATTTATCAAGTTATACCTATACCGAAGAAAATAATTATATTCGTTTACCTCTTAGATGTATTAAGGGAGTAGGAAATGTAATAGGTGATAAGTTAATCACGGTTCGTGGAGACATACATTTTAAAGATATCTATGATTTATTCACTAGAACTAGTACCACTAAAATTAATAAAAATATATATGATATATTAATTGATGCTTCAGCCCTAGATGAATTTGGTTTTAACCACGCCACATTACATAAAAATCTTACAACTCTCATGAACTATGCTGAGTTAACTCGTACTCTAGATTCATCACTTGTTGCTAAACCAGAAATAGAGATAATCGAAGAAACGGAAGATAAATCATTAATGAATTTGGAAAGAGAATTATTTGGATTTTATATATCTAAACATCCTGCAGGTAAATACCCTGATAAATTTAAAATTATTAATGTTGAAAATAATTTTGATAAATGGATTGATACTGTTGTCTTAATTGAATCAATTAGATCATTAAAGACTAAAAATGGTGATGATATGGCCTTCATAAGTGGAAGTGATGAAACCGGAACTATTGACTTTGTTATATTCCCAAAAACTTATGAACAAATTCAAAGAATTAATATCTATGATTTAGTTAGTATTCATGGACATGTTGAAAGGCGCTTAGATAAATATCAAATAATCGTGTCTAAAATAGAAAAAATATGAGATAATAGTAATACTTTTTAAAAGGAGGATAAATATGTTTGAATATTTAGGAGATAGATTATCCAATGCTATAAAAAATATCAAAGGCATGGGTAGAATTACAGAAGATAATATAAATGATGCAGTTCGTGAGATAAGGATGGCTTTACTTGAAGCTGATGTTAACTATGAAGTAGCAAAAGAATTTACTAAGAATGTTAAAGAAAAAGCCTTAGGACTTGAAGTAGGTAAATCACTTAAACCTGAAGAGGTTTTTATTAAATTAGTAAAAGATGAATTAATAGATTTACTAGGTGGAGATACTGCTCCTTTAGAAGTAGATAAAAAGCCAACTATCGTCATGATGGTAGGTCTTCAAGGATCAGGTAAAACTACTTCATCAGGTAAATTAGCAAACTTAGTTAGAAAAAAATATAAGAAAAATCCTTTATTAGTTGCCTGTGATGTTTATCGTCCTGCAGCTATTGATCAATTAAAACAAATCGGTAAAGAATTAAGTATTGATGTCTTTGAAGAAGGAAAAATAAAACCTTTAGATATAGTAAATCATGCAGTTGAATATGCTAAGAAAAATAACAATGATTTTATAATTATTGATACTGCAGGTCGTCTTCATATTAATGATGAATTAATGTCTGAATTAATGGAAATAGAAGATGCAGTTAAGCCTGATGAAATACTACTTGTAATTGATGCTATGATGGGACAAGATGCAATAAATGTAATAACGGGTTTTAATGATAAATTACATTTAACTGGTGCTATTTTAACTAAGATGGATGGTGATACTAAAGGTGGTGTTGCTTTATCAATAAGACACTTAACACATGTTCCAATTAAATTTATTGGTGACTCTGAAAAACTTGATGGTATAAGTGAATTCCATCCAGATCGCATGGCTGAAAGAATACTAGACATGGGAGATATTTTATCCATTGCTGAGCGTGTTGAAAATGTTGTGTCAGAAGATGATGCTAAAGATCTTGAACGAAAGATGAAGAAAGGCGAATATAGTCTTGAAGACTTCCTAGCTAATTTAAAACAAATAAAAGCTCTAGGCCCTTTAGAAAATATTTTAAAAATGCTTCCTGGAGCAAGAGAAGCAGGCATTAACAATGTTAATATCAATCCAAAAGATATGGCTCATATTGAAGCAATAGTGCTATCTATGACACCATATGAAAGACGTCATCCTGAAGTTTTAAAAGCAACAAGAAAACAACGTATTGCTGCTGGATCAGGAAGAAGTGTAGAAGAAGTAAATCGTTTACTTAAACAATTTGAACAAATGAAGACAATGATGAAACAAATAACAAATGGTAATATGAAAATGCCATTTTAAGAGGTATTATGAATAACAAAAAAATAGTAGTATACGGAGCTTTTCTTGGGTTTGCCATGATAGCTGTAGCATCAATCCTTATCAATCATGAAAGTACTTTTATAAAGGTAAAAACTGTTGATGGTTATGATAAAGCTATGTCAACCGTTAATAATAAAATAAATAAATTAGATGATGGTATTTGCAAAGAATATTTTACTTATTATTATAATTATATAAATGATACTTATTTTACAGAAGATGTAAGTTTAAAAGATTATTTAGATGCTTATTATACAAGTGTAAATATAGATGGCGAAGATAGAGATGTAAATTCCCTTTATTATTACACTTATATAAGTGATAAATGTAATATTAAATATGATGAAAAATTATATGTAGAAGTTTTAAAAACAATGATATTTCCTGATGAAATAAAAAATAGATATAATCTAAATTATGAAATAGGCATTAAAGACTTAATTGGTAGAAATAAAACTTATTCATCACATGATCAGCTAGGAACATATACAACTAAAGTTGGTGAAATCCAACTATTAAATGATTTATTAGATGAGGTGATAAAATGAAAAGAGCATATAATTTATTTTATGTAATTAATATATTATTAGGAATAATTTTATCTTATAGTATTTTATTTATATATAATTATAATTCTTATTCACCACTTCTATTAGGAATAGTAACTATTTTCTATTTATATTCTCTTTATTATTATCGTAAATATAAAAGAGAAGTAGATCAATTTGATATATTTGCTATGCTATCATTTATGATATTTTTAATAATCATGTTTGTTGCAGGTGTTATTATTCAAGCAACAAATGGAGAAGTTTATAGTTTATTATATAATTCCTTCATTGTCCTTATAGCCAATTTAATATTTATTGGTTATAATTATTTAAAATAATACTTATTTAATATATAATGAAATTGGTGATAATATGAAAAAAATTCTAGATAATAAATATACAGAAATAGCATTTGCTGTATGTGGTGTAATTGTATTTTATTTTATAATATTACACTTAGGAGATATCTTTAGTGCAATAGGTAAATTTATGGGTATTTTAACGCCATTAACTATGGGTTTAGTAATTGCCTATATAATGCATCCAATTGTTGATGTTTTAGAAAATAAAACATTTAAAAACATAAAAAATAAATCTACAAGAAGAAATGTAAGTATTGCTGTTACTTTACTTGCAATAACAATTATTCTTGGAGCTTTAATTAGTATTGTTATTCCTGAATTACTAAAAAGTATTCAATCATTACTAATTAATTTCCCACGTTACTTACAAGAACTTGAAAGTTTTATAAATGATTATTTATCTAATAGTTCACTTGGAGATACTTTCTCAAGTAACTCTTCATCAATAGTTTCAACAATTACTGATGCTATTAACAATATAATGTTACCATCAGTTAACAATGCTATGTCATCAGTAGGAACGGGATTACTTTCTTTAGTAAAATCATTCTTTAACTTATTAATTGGTATTGCATTTGCTGTTTACATTTTAGCTAATACCAAGAACTTCGCCGCTGGATGCCGTAAATTTTTATATTCATTATTTGATGTCGACAAAGTAAATGATTTTATTATTGAAGTTAAACACGTTAATAAAATATTTGTTAATTTTATGATAGGTAAGGTAACTGATTCATCAATCGTGGCTTTGTCTACATTTATATTCTTACTAATATTTGGATTTCCATATCCTTTACTAGTAGCCGTTATTATTGGTATGACAGATTTGATTCCTTACTTTGGACCATACATAGGAACTATTCCATCAGCTTTACTAATTTGTTTAGTAAGTCCATTTAGAGCTCTAGTATTCGTAGCCTTCATCATTTGTTTACAACAAATTGATGCTAATTTAATAACTCCTAGAATTCAAGGCAATGCAACTGGCTTACCAAGCTTCTGGATTTTATTTGCCATCACCGTCTTTGGTGGATTATTCGGCATCGTTGGTCTTCTAATTGGTGTTCCATGCTTTACTATAATTTATGAATTAGTAAGAGATAAAATTAAAAGCAATCTTGAAAATAAAAATATGCCAAGTGAAACAGACTACTATGAGAAACATGATATCTTGGAAAAGAAAATAATAAAAGCGAAGATGGCTATAAAGAAATAGGTTTAATTATCTATTTCTTTGTTTGTTAAAAAGGAGTTAAAATGAATAATAAAAATAAAATAATTTTAGTCATAATTATAACTTTACTAATTGTTTTAATCACAATCATGTTAAAGAATAATAAAAAAGAAGAACCAACTGAATTAATGGATACTACAACTTCAACAACAACTACGACATCAAGTTCAATAAAAATAGATGAATCTGTTAATTATATAACTGATTTAACTTTAGATACAGGATCTTTACCTGATTCATATTATAATCAAGAAGAGGATAAAACTTATTATTTAAATAATCTAAAGTTTCCTTATATCAATATTAAAACAGATGATGCAACATCTATAAATGAGGAAATAAAAAAACTAGCTGATCAAGCAATTCAAATATATACATTAGGTGTTTCAGGTGGCCTTGATAGGGTTGATGAATCAACTTATTCTTATTATGTAAATAATAATATTTTATCAATCGTTATTATTTATTCGGTTAATTATAATACTCCAAGTGATCGAGGATATTACACTTATAACTTTGATTTAACAACAGGTAATAAGGTGGATTTCAAAAAAATATATACATCTTTAGGAAATTCAGAAGATGGAATTAATGATAAAGTAAATCGTGCCATCAAAAAATATATGGATGATTTAGATAACTCTACCTCATATTCACTTTATAATCATACTCAAGGATATACGGGAGAAGATTCATATACAGCATCTTTAACAAAAGCCTATGAAACATACAAGGAATCTATTACCAATAATACTATTAAATATTATATAGATGATTCTAAAAATATTCATATCATAACAACAATCATGGTTCCAATAGGTGAAGTATACACAATTCAAGACTTAAAAATATAGCATTAATGAGATTTCATTAATGTCTTATTTTACTATTAATATTTACTATTTTTTGTTATAATGGGTTAAGGTGGAAATATGAGAAGCATATTTGATTTAAAACTTGAAGAATTAGAAGATTATTTTGTTTCTATTGGTGAAAAAAAGTTTAAGGCCAAGCAGGTTTTTGAATGGATTTATCGTCATAAAATATATGATTTCCATAAAATGTCTAATATTTCTTTATCTTTACAAGAAAACTTAATTCAAAATTTTTCAATTAATATGTTAATTGTTCAAAAAGTACAAGAAAGCGAATTAACCAACAAATATCTATTTAAATTAGAAGATGGTAATTTTATTGAAGCAGTACTCATGAAACATGACTATGGTAATTCAGTTTGTATATCATCTCAAGTTGGTTGTAACATGGGATGTACTTTTTGTGAATCTGGAAGATTAAAAAAAGTAAGAGATTTAACTACTGGAGAAATGGTAAGACAAATAATTATGATAGAAAATCTCTTCAAAGAAAGAATTTCGTCTGTCGTGGTTATGGGAATAGGTGAGCCTTTTGATAACTATGATAATGTTATGCGTTTTGTTAGGATTATAAATGATCCACTTGGTATGGCAATAGGTGCAAGGCATATTACGATTTCAACATCGGGATTAGTTCCTATGATTGATGCTTATGCTAAAGAAGATATTCAAACAAATTTAGCTATAAGTTTGCATGCTCCAAATGATGAATTAAGAAGCAAAATAATGAAAGTCAATAATGCCTATAACATTGAAACATTAATGAAATCCATTAATAACTATATTAATTTAACTAATCGTCGAGTAACTATCGAATATTTATTATTAAAAGATGTAAATGATACATCTGCATGTGCTAAAGAACTTGGGCACTTATTGCATGGTATGAACGTCTATGTAAACTTAATACCTTACAATGAAACAAGTCATATAGAATATAAAACAAGCCCTAATAAAAATGTAATGAATTTTTATGATATATTAAAACATCAAGGTATTAATGTAACCGTTAGAAAGAGATTCGGCGATGAAATTGATGCAGCATGTGGACAACTTAGAGCTAAAGAGGTGGATTTATGAAATCATTTTATATCACGGATGCGGGAAGAGTAAGAAGTCATAACGAAGATTCTGTAACTATCGTAAAAAATGCTTCATCTGAACATTTGATGATTGTCGCAGATGGAATGGGAGGACATCGTGCTGGTGAAGTTGCATCAAGCATGGTTGTATCTCAAATAGGTTCTCGCTTTCAAAAATTATCAACAATAGGATCTAAACAAGATGCTGTTAATTGGTTGAGAGAAAATGTTAAAGAAGTAAATTCCAATATTTTAAAATATTCCAATGAACATCCAGAAGCTGCCGGACTAGGAACTACTTGTGTCATGGCTTTATTGACTAAAGATTTCCTAATGTTTGTTAATATAGGAGATTCCTCAGGCTTTGTCTTTAAAGATGGCAAATTAAAAAAGATAACTAAAGATCATACACTAGTAAATTTCTTAGTAGAATCAGGAGATTTATCACCTGATGAAGCAATCAATCATCCTAAAAAGAATGTCTTAATGAAAGCTCTAGGAGCATCAGATCAATGTGAACTAGATATCTTTGATGTTGATACTAACATTGATGCTATCATGTTAAGTTCTGATGGTTTAACAAATATGCTTAGTTTTGAACAAATTGAACGTGTCCTTAATGAAACAGATATTAATATTGAAAACAAGTTAATTAAATTAGTGAAAAAATGTAATGTCAGAGGTGGATTAGATAATATATCTATAGCCTTATTAATAAAAAATGGTAAAGGTGGTGATTTGGCATGATTGTAAAAGGACAAAAAGTAAATGATCGTTATCAAATAATTAAAACAATTGGTGAAGGTGGCATGGCTAATGTTTATTTGGCTTATGATACTATTCTTGATCGTAACGTTGCCGTTAAAGTACTTCGTGGCGATTTAGCAACTGATGAAAAGTTTGTTAGAAGATTCCAAAGAGAAGCTTTAAGTGCTTCATCTTTATCACATCCTAATATTGTTGAAGTATATGATGTTGGTGAAGATAATGGATCATATTATATAGTCATGGAATATATTGAAGGTAAACAATTGAAACAATTGTTGAAAAAACGAGGGAAGCTAACTCTCACAGAAGTTGTTGATATCATGCTTCAAGTAACTGATGGCATGAGTGCAGCACACGATTCTTATATAATACATCGAGATATTAAACCTCAAAATATCATGATACTTGAAAATGGATTAATTAAAATTACAGACTTTGGTATTGCCATGGCTCTTAACAGCACTCAACTTACACAAACTAATTCAGTCATGGGAAGTGTTCATTACTTACCACCTGAACAAGCAAGTGGAAAAGGTGCCACTATTCAAAGTGATATCTATTCTATGGGTATTTTAATGTATGAGTTATTAACTGGCGAATTACCATTCCGTGGTGATAATGCCGTAGAAATAGCTTTAAAACAAATAAAAGAACCTCTTCCAGATATTACAACAAAATTACCAAACATTCCTCAGTCAATTGCTAACATTATCATGAAAGCAACCGCAAAAAATCCTAAAAATAGATATGCTGATGCTCGAGAAATGAATGATGATTTAAAGACAGCTTTATCAAGTGAAAGAGAAAATGAAGCTAAATATGTACTTAAATATCCTGAATCTGAAAATGAAAATATTAAAAAGAATGAAGTCCGCGTGACTCCAATTCCAACAGAGCAAGAAAATCCAGATAAACCTGCTAAATCCCCTAAAGCTCCAAAAACCAAAAAAGAGGAGCCAAAGAAGGAAGAAAATGAGGATGTTGAAGTGAAAGCAAAGAAGATAGATGAAAAAACAGAAATTAAAAAAGAGAATAAATTATTAGTAATATTAGCTATTATTTTTACATCTCTTGTTGTAATTGTTACTACCATGGTCTTCTTATTACCAGAGATAACTAAAGTTAAAAACGTAACTGTTCCTGATGTATCTAATATGTCAGTAGTTGATGCTGAAAACAAACTTGAATCTTTAGGATTAGTAGTAAACGAAGATGAAAAAGAAGTAAGTTCCAGTGAAGTTGAAGCCGGTAAAGTAGTAAAGACAAGCCCTCAGGCAAAGAGAACTGTTAAAAAAGGTGCTTCAATTACCTTATATGTATCATCCGGTGAAAATGGTTATACTGTTGAAGATTTAACTGGTAAAAATTACTTAGAGGTTAAAGGTGCTCTTGAAAGTACTTATAACTTATATGTAATTGTATCAAAAATGGAAACTGATCAAACAGTTGATGCTGATGTTATTTTAAAGACTGACCCAGCTGTTGGAACTGTTTTAAAACCTGGAGATACAATAACTTTATATATTCCACTTATGAATACATCATATCCAGACTTTACTAAAAACTATACACTTTCACAAATTCAAGCTTGGTGTGAAAAATATGGTGTAACTTATGCCGAAGTATATGACCAAACTTCATTATATGAAGCAGGGACAATTTATGCCCAAAGTATTGCTTCAGGAACTACAGTTCAAGCAGGTCAAACACTTACTATCCATATTGCAGAGGCAGTTGATGATTCTGATAATACGGGTACTGACATGGGTGAATAGATGGAAGGAAGAATTACTAGAATAATAAGTAATTTATATACTGTAGAATCTAATGGAATAGAGTATAATTGCCGTGCACGTGGGTCATTTAGGAATATTTCCCTAAGCCCACTTGTAGGTGACATTGTCGATTTTTCAGAGTCTGAATTGTATATTTTAAATATACATAAAAGAAAAAATACATTAACTAGACCAAATGTAGCTAACATTGATTTATGTATAATAGTAACCAGTCTTAAAAGACCTGACTTTTCTCCTTTTTTATTAGATAAGATGATTGTAAATGTAGTTAAGGAAAACATTGAACCAATTATTTGCTTTACTAAATATGATTTATTAAATGAAGAAGAAAGAAATTATTATAATAAAATCATTTCTTACTATGAATCTATAGGTTATAAAGTATTTATTAATAATGAAATTGATAAATTTAATCGATATACAGCTGGCTCCCTCGTGGTCTTAACTGGTCAAACAGGAGTTGGTAAATCGACATTTATCAATAAATTAATCCCTGAAATTAATTTAGAAACCAATGATATAAGTGATGCTCTAGGACGTGGTAAACATACAACTAGACATACAGAAATTTATAAATATAATGATACTTATATTGTTGATACTCCAGGATTCAGTTCACTTGAAATAAGTGATGATTATCTGGACAATTTACGATTTTACTTTCCTGAGTTTGAAAACGATTCTTGCAAGTTTAGAGACTGTAAGCACTTACAAGAAATAGGATGTAAAGTACAAGAGGATGTATTAAAAGGAAAAATACTTCCTTCAAGATATGAAAGTTATAAAAAGATGGTGATGAAAGATGAAGGTTTCAGTCTCAATACTAAAAAGCAACAGAAGTAATGAAGAAACATTAAAGAAAATTAATTTAACAAATGCTGATTATATTCATTTGGATGTGATGGATAATACATTTGTTGATAATGCATCTTTAACAAATGAAGAGATAATTAAATTATTTAAAGATACAATTCAACCTATGGATATTCATTTAATGGTTAATCATCCTAAAAGTTATGTAGACGCATTAAAGAATTTAAATGTTAATGATTTTATCTTCCCAGTAGAAATATTAGGAGATAAAAAAGAATTAATTAATTATATTCATGAATTAGGTTTTAAAGTAGGATTATCTATTAATCCTGATACAAAAGTATCAATTATTAGACCATATTTGGAATATGTTGATATTGTTCTAATCATGGGTGTTAATCCTGGATTTGGAGGACAACCTCTTATACCAAGTACTACAATGAAAATCCATGAATTAAATTATTTAAGATCAATTAACGATTATAATTATATAATGAGTTTTGATGGGGGAGTTAATAGCTCAACAATTAATTTACTAAAAGGTTTAGATATGGTAGTATCAGGTTCCTATGTATGCCTTGGAGAAGACTATCA
>Ga0116181_1001961_pt1 | contig 17159 bp, 16 predicted proteins | sample AD_UKC075_MetaG_FD_89752 | JGI IMG/M metagenome (GOLD analysis project Ga0116181, IMG submission 89752) | Active sludge microbial communities of municipal wastewater-treating anaerobic digesters from USA - AD_UKC075_MetaG | ecosystem: Engineered > Bioreactor > Anaerobic > Digestate | place: USA...
CCCGTCCGGCAAGCACACCGCGTCAGCCAAGGCGGCAGAGGCAGCTGAGTCGACGGCGCTGGGGGCGGACGAGATCGACATGGTGATCGACATCGGGCTGCTCAAGGGCGGTCGCCACCGGGACCTGGTCAACGAGATCCGGATGGTGCGGCAGGAGTCGACGCTGCTGAAGGTGATCATCGAGTCGGCCGCTCTGACCGATGACGAGATCGTGGCGGCCTGTGAGGCTGCCCTTGAGGCTGGCGCCGATTTCGTCAAGACCTCGACCGGATTCCACCCGGCCGGTGGCGCCTCGGTCGAGGCTGTACGGCTGATGGCTGCCACCGTGGGCGACCGGCTGGGCGTCAAGGCGTCTGGGGGGATCAGGACGTACGAGCAGGCTGCCGCGATGATCGCCGCGGGGGCGACGCGACTGGGGCTGTCTGGTACGGCAGCGATCCTGGCCGAGGCGCCCGCGTAAACGCTCAGGCTCGGCCCGGTCTCAGCGACACCGTGGTGGTGAACGTGGTCGGCTGACCCGGAATCTGCTGGTCTGGCAGTGCTCGGTGACAGCTACGCCTGGGTGGGGCTGGCTCAGGGTACTGACGGGGCGCGTGTCGTCCTGGCACAAGGCGACATCGACGGCGAGGTGCTGACTGACCTCGGCGCTGCTTCAGAGTGCCTTGGCTTGCGCGCGGCCGTCGACGGTGCCGGGGTGGTGGCGTTCTCCGTACGACGCTCGTCGCTCAGCCCAGCGGGCGGCGTGGCAGGCGCTTCGACGACCTCGGCACCCGACCCGGCGGACGGCGCAGCCGAGTGGGAGGCGGCGCCGACGATCAACCGGTGGCGGATGGACTACCTGCAGGACTTCGCTCACCGCCTGGACCGGTTGGTGAACGAGCCCGCCTGACTCGCCTCGCTGACCGGGAGGCGAGTCAGGTCGCCAGCGGCAGCCGTACGGTGAACTGCGTCCTGCCCGGCACCGACTCGACCGCGACCCGGCCACCATGCGCGGCCACGACGGCAGCAACGATCGACAGTCCGAGCCCAGTGGACTGACCCTCGGTCTTGCGGGCGCGCGCCGCGTCGGCCCGGACGAACCGTTCGAAGACCCTGGGCAGGATCTCGGGTGCGATGCCGGGGCCGTCGTCGGTCACGGTGACGACGCCAAAGATCCCATCTACAGCCACGCTGGCAGTCACCGAGGTGCCCGGCGGCGTGTGCGTACGGGCGTTTGCCAGCAGGTTCGCCACCACCTGGTGGAGCCGGAACCGGTCGCCCGCGACGAGCACGTCGGCCTCGGGCACGTCGACCGACCAGTCATGGTCGGGGCCAGCCACCTGGGCGTCGGAGACCGCGTTGACGACGACGTCGGTCAGGTCGACATCGGCGAGGCTCAGCGCCGGACCGTTGTCGAGCCGCGCTAGCAGCAGCAGGTCCTCGACGAGCTTCGACATGCGCTCGGACTCGGACTCGATGCGGCTCATGGCGAACTGGGTATCGGGTGGCAGGTCGGCGCGGCCGCGGCGGGTGAGCTCGGCGTAGCCGCGAATGGCGGCCAGGGGGTTGCGGAGCTCGTGGGACGCGTCGGCGACGAACTGGCGTACCTTCATCTCGCTTGCCTGGCGGGAGGCGAGCGCCGACTCGACGTTGTCGAGCATGTAGTTGAGCGCGGAGCCGACGCGGCCGACCTCCGTCCCAGTGTTGGTGCTGGTGGCCGGCACCCGGAGACCAAGGTCCACCTCGCCGCGGTCAAGCTCGCGACGGGACACCTCCGTGGCGACATTGGCCACGTCATGAAGCGGCCGTACGGTACGGGCGACCACGAACCGGGTCACCACCACGGCGGCTGCGACGGCGGCCAGTGTCGAGAGCAGGAGAGCGCCGAGCATCTGCGACGCGATGCGGTCGAGTGATGACAGCGGGATCGCCACCACCTGGGGACCGGCGCTGGTCTGGGTGACGGCCACGCGGTAGCGGCCACCCGTCAGGCTGATGGTGACGTTGCGACGCTTCGTACCGGTGGCGTCGGCAAGCACCTTCACGTCGCCCTCGGCGCAGTTCACCAGCGAGTTGTAGTCGTTGAGCATCACGCACTGGGCCGTGTTGGTCTGGCTGTCGACCTGAAGCAGGATGCCGCCGACCGGTAGGCCGGCCGGGCCACGGTTGTTCGTCCCACCAGGTCGGCCGGGGTCGCGTCCGGATCGGCCGACGATCTGGGAGAGCTCGTCGTCGACGCGCTGGGTCAGGAACGCGGTCACGGATGCGAAGGCGACGGCGCTGAGCAGCACCGACGTCACCGCCACGATGACGGCCACCCGGATGACCAGGTGGCGACCAAGCGTCCCCTTGCCGAGGGTGGAGGGGGCCTTGTCGAGGACCAGCAGTGCCATGCCGAACCCGTCAGTCTGCGGCGGGGCGAAGCACGTACCCCGCTCCTCGCAGCGTGTGGATCATGGGGGAGCGGCCTGCGTCGATCTTCTTGCGGAGGTACGAGATGTAGAGCTCGACCACGTTCGCCTGGCCACCGAAGTCGTAGTTCCACACCCGGTCGAGGATCTGCGCCTTCGACAGCACCCGGCGCGGGTTGCGCATCAGGTATCGAAGCAGCTCGAACTCGGTCGCCGTGAGGGTGATCTCCTCGCCGGCGCGGGCCACCTCGTGGCTGTCCTCGTCGAGGGTGAGGTCACCGACGACGAGGGTGGCGTCGGAGCGGGCAACGGTGGCCCCGCTGCGCCGCAGCAGTCCGCGCATCCGAGCGATCACCTCCTCCAGCGAGAAGGGCTTGGTGACGTAGTCGTCGCCGCCCGCGGTGAGCCCACCGATCCGATCCTCGACGGCGTCCTTGGCGGTGAGGAACAGCACGGGCACGTCCGAGAGCTCGGTACGGATGCGGCGCATCACCTCGAGCCCGTCGAAGTCGGGGAGCATCATGTCGAGCACCAAGGCGTCGGGTTTGACCTCGCGCGCCACCCGTACAGCCTCGAGACCGGAGCCCGCGGTAGAGACCTCCCAGCCTTCGTAGCGCATCGCCATGCTGAGCAGTTCGGTCAGGCTCCGCTCGTCGTCGACGGTGAGGATACGGATCGGAGTGCCGTCGGGGCGAGTGAGTGATTCGGCGTGATCAGTACGGGCCATGTGAGCATCCTGGCACCTAACCTGTGCGGATCACTGTGTGAACTCTGTGGGGTTCCTGTGAGACGCGAGTGATGGCGACGTCCATCGGGAGGTGTCTGTTCGACGTGCGGTCAGGCCGGGTCGGCGTCGTTGACTTGCCGGCTCTCCCGGGGCTGCCGCTCGCCTCGGGGGCGCAGGAACAGCGCGTCCACGCCCGCCTTGCCAGAGCCGTACACGAGGAACAGCAGGGAGAGGGCAGCGAGGAGGAGGCTGTACTCGAAGCCGCCCGTCTCGATGGTCAGGCCGTGGCGCCACTTGAACATGACGAGGACGAGCACATGCTCCACCAGGAAGAAGAGCGCGACCGCCGGAGTGAAGGCGCCGAACATCAGCAGCACTCCGCCCACCACCTCGAGAAGCAGGGTGCCCCACGCCACCAGAACAGGCTGCGGGATTCCGGCCTGGGTCAGATAGTCGATCTGCCCAGCGATACCGGCATCGCCGCTCCACCGGGCCCAGCCATGCATCACCATCACCACGCCGAAGGCGATCCTCGCCAGGAGCAGGCCAATGCTGCGCACCACCGTGAGAAATGTCTCCACGTCTCCTCCTCCCGATTGTTGTTCACCGTATCCGTACGGGAGGCGTCGCGGGGGTGTTCACTTCGGGGCCCGGTGGATTCCACCCCTCGTGAACTGAGTACATTTCTGATGTCACGCTGGTGACGAGCAATCGACGTGAAAGGACCGGTTCGGTGACCACACTCCGGAGGTCCATCACGTGAGCGTGTTGATGCTCGTGTCGATCGTGATCATTGTTGCGCTGATCTTCGACTTCACCAATGGCTTTCATGATGCGGCGAACGCCATGGCCACCTCGGTCGCCACGGGCGCGCTGCGGCCCAAGACCGCCGTGCTGATCGCCGCCGTACTGAACCTTGTCGGCGCCCTGCTGTCGACCGAGGTGGCCAAGACGATCTCGTCGGGCATGGTCGATGACACCCTGGTCACCCCGGAGATGGTGCTGGCGGGGCTGGCGGGAGCGATCCTGTGGAATCTCGCCACCTGGCTCGTGGGCATGCCCTCGTCGTCGTCGCACGCGATGTTCGGCGGACTGATCGGTGCGGTGCTCGCCAACGCGGGGCTCGCCGGCATCAACGGCGGGGTGATCGTGTCGAAGATCCTGCTGCCCGCTGTGGTGGCCCCGCTGGTCGCGGGGATCACCGCGGTGGTCGCCACACGTTTGGCGTACCGGATCATCCGCAACCACGCCGGTGACTCGAAGCCGATCTTCAAGCACGCCCAGACCGTGTCGGCCTCGATGGTCGCGCTCGCTCACGGCACCTCGGACGGCCAGAAGACCATGGGTGTGATCACGCTCGTCCTGGTGGCGGGCGGCTTCCAGGCGTCGGGCTCAAGGCCGCAGCTGTGGGTGATCCTGGTGGCTGCCATTGCTCTGGGGATCGGGACGTACTCGGGCGGGTGGCGGATCATGCGCACGATGGGCCGCGGCTTCGCTGACATCGAGGCGCCGCAGGGCTTCACGGCAGAGACCTCGTCGATGGTGGCCATCCTGGCCTCGTCGCACTTCGGCTTCGGCCTGTCGACCACCCATGTGACGGCCGGGGCGATCATGGGCACCGGCTACGCCCGTACCCCTGACGAGGTTCGCTGGGCGACGGCCCGCCGGATGTTGACCGCCTGGCTGTTGACCTTGCCTGCGGCTGGCATCGTCGGGGCGCTGGCGGGCCTGCTCGCGCACCAGGGCACGTGGGGTGTGGTTGCGCTGCTCGTGGTCCTGCTCGGCGGCATCGTCGGCCTGGTCTGGCTGGCCTCTCACAACGCGGTGTCCCACGACAACGTCAACGACGACCACGAGGTCAAGATCCGGCCCAAGGCAGCCTCGACCACGAACCAGGGGGAGTGACATGAAGGTGAACTGGCTCGCGCTGGCCGAGGTGGCCGGCGTCACCTTCGGGGCGACCGTGGCGCTCGTGGTGCTGATGGCCATCGCTGCCCGGTTGCTGGCGGGGTCGTACGAGGACGATGGCTCGAGCCGCGGTACGGCGGCTGTGGTCGAGCGGGGCGTCGGGGTGGCGATCCTTGTGGTGATGGGACTGATGGTTCTGTTCGGGATCTACCTGATGGTGCCGTACTTCCACGACTGAGCCGAGTCGCCCTGCGAGCGTCCAACGCGGGACCCCGCCGGTGGGCAGCGAAGTGCCCCACGATAAAGTTTCAACTGTTGAGAGGTGCCTGTCGGGCACCTCGTCCGTACGGCTCGGAGGTGCTCCTCGAATGACTGATTCGCTGGTGCTGGCAGGGGACTTCGCGTCTCCGGACCGGCAGGACTGGGAGGCTGAGGTCCTGAAGGTCCTCAACCGTCGCCGCCCACCGGGCACGGAGATCCCGATCGACAAGGCGATGGGACGGCTCCGCACGACCACTGTCGACGGCCTCGTGATCGAGCCGCTCTACACGGCGTCTGACGCTGACATGGCGGACCCCTTGACGCGCGGGGCTCTTGCGGCGACCGGCGAGAGCTGGGACGTACGGGCGCTGCACGAGGACCCCGATGTCGCCGCGACCAACGCCGCGGTGCTCGACGACCTGACCAAGGGGGCCACCTCGGTCTGGCTGGCTGTGGGCGCTGCTGGTGTTCCGGTGGGGCGCGTTGCGGATGCGCTCGCGGGCGTACGGGCAGACCTCGCCCCCGTCGCGGTCTCGTCGGTCGACGACCCCGAAGCTGCCGCCGAGGCGCTGCTCGGCTGGTTCGCTGCTGCTGAGGCTGGCGTGGTCGGGGGTAACCTCGGCGTCGACCCGCTCGGGTTTGCGGCAGCTCATGGCACTCCGGCCGACCTGACCGGCCTGGCCGGCTGGGTCTCCCGGGTCGAGGGTCTGGCCGGCGTGAAGCCGTTCGTCGTCGACGTCCGGGTCTATGACGAGGCGGGCGCCGGCGACGTCGACCAGCTCGCCATCGCGGTCGCGTCGGGCATCGCCTACGTACGGGCGCTGGTCGAGGCCGGCATCTCCGCCGAGCAGGCGTTCGGGCTGCTGGAGTTCCGGGTCACCGCCTCGGCCGACCAGTTCACCACGATCGCCCGGCTCCGCGCACTGCGCACGTTGTGGGCGCGGGTGGGCGAGGTCCTCTCGGTTCCCGAGGCCGCGCGCGTCGCAGTTCAGCACGCCGTCACCAGCCGCCGGATGATCACCCGCGACGACCCCTGGGTCAACCTGCTGCGCGGCACGATCGCAACCTTCGCGGCGGCGGTCGGCGGCGCAGCCCAGGTGACGACGCTGCCGTACGACGACGCCTTCGGCCTGCCCTCGCCGGTCTCTCGGCGGCTCGCGCGCAACACTCAGCTCGTGGCGGCCGAGGAGTCGAACCTCGGGCGGGTCACCGACCCGGCCGGCGGCTCCTGGTACGTCGAGTCGCTCACCGATCAGCTCGCCACCAAGGCGTGGGTGAAGGTGCAGGAGATTGAGGCTGCCGGTGGGATGGCCGACGCGCTGGCATCGGGTTTGGTCACTGGGTGGATCGCCGCGGTGGTGTCCGAGCGCGGCAAGCGGCTCGCCACCCGCAAGCAGCCGATCACCGGCGTGAGCATGTTCCCGCTGGCCGTCGAGACGGTGCCCGAGGGCACCAAGCCCCGGCCGGCTGCAGGGCAGCTCGGGGGGTTGCAGCCGCTGCGTGACTCGGCTGTGTTCGAGGCGCTGCGCGACCGTACGGCTCAGCAGACCGCCAAGACCGGCAGCCAGCCCGGCGTCTTCCTCGCCTGCCTCGGCGCTCGCCGCGACTTCGGCGCTCGCGAGACCTTCGTGGCCAACCTGCTGCTCGCCGGCGGGCTCGCTCATCCGTCCGCTGAGGACACTGACGCGGCCGGCTACGTCGCAGCAGCCAAGGCGGCAGGGACACCGATGGTGATCCTCTGCTCGTCAGCCAAGCAGTACGCGGCGCAGGCCGTCGAGGTCGCCCAGGCGCTCAAGGACGCGGGCATCGCCCACGTCTGGATCGCCGGCAAGAAGACCGAGATCGGCAACGACGACGCCGCACAGATCATCGACGGCGAGGTGTTCGACGGCATGGACGTCGTCACCTTCCTGTCCGACACACTCGACAAATTGGGGGTGGCGAAGTGACGACCTTCCCGCGCTTCGACAGCATCGACCTGGGCTCTACGGCCCCGACCACGAGTGATTCTGGTGCCGAAAGGAACGAAAATCACCAGGCTGAGGGGTGGGAGACACCCGAGCACATCGTGGTCCCGCCGCTCTATGACTCGGGCGACCTTGAGGGGCTCGACTTCCTCGAGACCTTCCCGGGCATCCCGCCGTTCCTGCGCGGCCCGTACGCGACGATGTACGTGAACCAGCCCTGGACTGTACGGCAGTACGCGGGCTTCTCGACCGCTGAGGAGTCCAACGCGTTCTACCGCCGCAACCTCGCGGCCGGTCAGAAGGGCCTCTCGATCGCCTTCGACCTGGCGACCCACCGCGGGTACGACTCCGACCACCCGCGGGTGACCGGAGACGTGGGCATGGCTGGCGTGGCCGTCGACTCGATCCTCGACATGCGGCAGCTGTTCGACGGCATCCCGCTCGACCAGATGTCGGTGTCGATGACGATGAACGGCGCAGTGCTGCCGGTGCTCGCGCTCTACGTGGTGGCGGCTGAGGAGCAGGGGGTGAAGCCGGAGCAGCTCACGGGGACCATCCAGAACGACATCCTCAAGGAGTTCATGGTCCGCAACACCTACATCTACCCGCCGACCCCGTCGATGCGGATCATCTCCGACATCTTCGCGTTCACCTCGGCGAACATGCCCAAGTTCAACTCGATCTCGATCTCCGGCTACCACATGCAGGAGGCCGGGGCGACGGCCGACATCGAGATGGCCTACACCCTCGCCGACGGCATCGAGTACATCCGGGCCGGCCAGGCCGTCGGCCTCGACGTCGACAAGTTCGCGCCGCGGCTGTCGTTCTTCTGGGCGATCGGGATGAACTTCTTCATGGAGGTCGCCAAGATGCGCGCCGCGCGCCTGCTGTGGGCGCGGCTTGTCCGGGAGGCCGGGGCGAAGGACCCGAAGTCGATGTCGCTCCGTACGCATTCGCAGACCTCCGGCTGGTCGCTGACCGCCCAGGACGTCTTCAACAACGTGATGCGCACCTGCCTCGAGGCGATGGCGGCGACCCAGGGCCACACCCAGTCGCTGCACACCAACGCCCTTGACGAAGCCATCGCCCTGCCGACCGACTTCTCCGCCCGGATCGCCCGCAACACCCAGCTGTTCCTCCAGCAGGAGTCGGGCACGTGCCGCGTGGTCGACCCGTGGGGCGGCTCTGCGTACGTCGAGAGGCTCACCTACGAGCTCGCCAAGAAGGCTTGGGAGCTGATCCAGGAGGTTGAGCAGGCCGGCGGCATGGCGAAGGCCATCGAGCAGGGCATCCCGAAGATGCGCATCGAGGAGGCGGCGGCCCGTACGCAGGCTCGGATCGACTCCGGCCGGCAGCCGCTGATCGGTGTCAACGAGTACATCGTCGAGGACGACAAGGCGCCCGAGGTGCTGAAGATCGACAACAATGCCGTACGGGCTTCGCAGATCGCGAAGCTCGAGCGGCTGCGGGCCGAGCGTGACCCGGAGGCGGTTGCTGACGCTCTGGCGAAGCTGACCTGGGCGGCGGCCAACCCCGACCCGACCGATCCCGAGCGCAACCTGCTCAAGCTCGCGATCGACGCGGCCCGGGCCAAGGCCTCGGTCGGCGAGATCTCCGATGCGTTGGAGCGCGAGTTTGGGCGCTACACGGCCCAGATCCGTACGATCAGCGGTGTGTACTCAGCGGAGTCCGGCGCCAGCGGCGCGGTCGAGAAGGCACGCGGCTTGGTCGACGAGTTCGCCGAGGCGGTTGGCCGTCGGCCCCGCATCCTGGTCGCCAAGATGGGACAGGACGGTCACGACCGAGGCCAGAAGGTGATCGCGACCGCGTTCGCTGACCTCGGCATGGACGTCGACGTGGGCCCGCTGTTCCAGACCCCCGAAGAGGTCGCCCGGCAGGCGATCGACGCCGACGTGCATGTCGTCGGCGTCTCCTCGCTGGCTGCTGGACACCTCACGCTGGTGCCCGCCCTCCGACGCGAACTGGATGCCCAAGGAGCGAACGACATCCACATCGTCGTCGGCGGCGTCATCCCCGAGCAGGACTTCGAGGAGCTGTACGCCAACGGCGCCGACGCCATCTACCCGCCCGGAACCGTCATCCCCGAGGCAGCCATCGGTCTGCTGGAGAAGCTGAAGGCGGCGCACTCTGGGGGCTGACGCCCCCAGACCCCCGCGCGCTCTGATTCGCGTCGCCTCCGGTGATGCCGCCCACCGTTGTGCTTGTTCGGTACGGGCGCCTTTCAGGGCGGCCTCACCTCCAGCGGCACGAATCAGCCCGGTGGGACGCGCGAGTCGCGCATAGGGACGGGTGCTGAACGACGCGAGAGCCGGGGCTACGGTGGTCGCGGGCCGGCACTTCACACTCGACGAGAGGAGTGACGATGAAGCACGTGGATGCGCTCGTGGCCGGGGTCCTCGGGGGCCGTCGCCGCGATGTTGCCCGAGCGATCACCCTGGTCGAGTCGGCGCTGCCCGAGCACCGGGCTCAGGCGCGAGAACTGTTGCGCGTGCTGCGCGAGACTCCCTCGTCGTCGGTACGCGTCGGCATCACCGGCACCCCTGGTGCGGGGAAGTCGACGTTCATCGACGCGATGGGTGTACGGCTGATCGAGCGCGGGCATCGGGTCGCTGTGCTGGCGATCGACCCGTCGTCGTCCCGGACGGGCGGGTCGATCCTCGGCGACCGCACCCGCATGGCTCAACTGGCAATGAGTGATGCGGCCTACATCCGGCCGTCACCGTCGGGGGCGCACCTCGGCGGTGTGGCGCGGGCGACCCGCGAGACGATGCTGGTGGTCGAGGCCGCAGGGTACGACGTCGTGATCGTCGAGACAGTCGGGGTGGGCCAGTCGGAGGTTGCCGCGGCCGGGATGGTCGACACGTTCCTGATGCTGACGCTGGCGCGGTCGGGTGACTCACTGCAGGGGATCAAGCGGGGCATCCTCGAGATGGTCGACGTGATCAGCGTGAACAAGTGCGACGGCGACGCTGAGGCTGAGGCGCGGGTCGCGGCCCGGGAGCTGACCATGGCGATGAAGCTGATCACCTCCGATCCTGATGCGCGGCGGCCACCGGTCCTGACCTCCTCGTCAGTGACCGGCCACGGCCTGGACGACGTCTGGGCCGCGGTGGTGGAGCATCGAGCCTGGTTGGAGACCCAACCGGGCGGCCTCGAGGCGCACCGGGCCGAGCAGCAGGTGTCGTGGTTGTGGGCGTTGGTCGAGGGGGAGCTGACCGACTCGTTGCGGCGCTCGCCCGCAGTCCGTTCCCTGAGGGCCGCCCTGGAGTCTGAGGTGGCAACAGGGGAACTCTCGGCGCTGGAGGCTTCGCAGCAGATCCTTCGAGCGCTCGCGGGGGACCTGCCCGGACTTGTCGGTGCCGACGGCGCAGGAAACTAGTTCGCCAGCGGGAGGGCACCTCCGATTACGGGGCGGCGGTCTCTCCGGCGTATCAGGTTCCCGCGGCAGATCAGCGCCCCGCGGACGCGGGCCCTCGGCAGGAGCCTGACGCCACAATCCGCTTCTCGACGGCCCCTGGAGGCGGCTGAACCGATGCAATCGTCATCGAGAAGCGGGTTTGGACGGAGTCCCCTGGGGATGTGCGCGGTGACGGTGGTCCTGCTGCCGCCAGTGGCGGTGGTCGTGCCGGGACTGGTCTGTCTGGCCACAGTGCAGGTCGTCCGTCGCACCTCACCAGAGGCCAAGGCCGAGCGGCGTGCCGGGCGACGCTCAGGCCGGCGGTGAGCTCAGTCTGAGGGCGAGCGGGTCACACGCTGGGTCAGGTCAGACGACCTGGTGCAGAGACGTCTGGGAGACGCCGATCCGTACGGTCTGGCCGGCGGCCAGGATCAGCCGGTCGTCCTCGATGCCGTCACCGAAGGCAACCAGCGTGTCGGACTCGATGGTCAGCTCAAGCGGCTCAGCCAGCAGCCCCTCGGTCAGCGAGGTGCCTGTCGTAGGCGAAGGCCAGGGCTCCCGTACGAAGAACGCCGCCGCTGGAGCATCCGCCGCGGGTAGCGACAGCGTGCTGCGCTGGGCGCGGTGGATCGACGCCGCCCACCCGGTCGCACCCGTGCCGGAGGCCACGATCAGACCGGACGACGCCTGCCGCTCTGCACTGCCCAGGGCCGATAGGGAGTACCGCGCGGTCTGCTGAGTCGGCTGGCCGACATAGACCTCGTTGAGCGCCCTGAGCACCTGCCCGTCGTCGGCGACTGCCTCGATCATGGTTCGGTTCAGGAAGCCGCTGGCTCCCTTCGTCAGCTCGGTCAGCAGCGCCTTGACGGCCGCCGCCTGATGCTGGACCAGCACGCCAGCATTGACTCCCGGCAGGGGGTCGATGCCGATGACGGCCTGTCCATCGAGGTACTTCGCCACGTTGGCCACCAACCCGTCCTGACCGACCACGAGGACCACGTCGTCGGGTCCGAACAGGAACCTGGCCAGCTCACTGCGTTCCACGCCGGCCCGTCGCCAGTCGACCGGGATCGCCCGGCTCACGGTCGCCAGTGCATCGGCCGTACGGTCATGACGGTCCTGCAGGTCGGCGAGTTGGCGCCCGCGGCTGGCCAGGAAGAACTCGGCCTGGCCGCGGGTGCCGTGTCGGGAGACCAACTCGTCGAGCTCGGTGGTCCGATGGACGACGACCGCCCGGGGGCTGCTCATCGGTCGGCGTCCGCGCTGAGCTTCGCGACCAGGGTGGCGAGCATGTCCGGGGTGACGACCAGCTGGCCGATTGCCGGCAGGTTCTCGGCCAGGTCGCGCAGGGCCAGGCCGGTGAGGACGTGCTGCGGGGTGTCGGCGTACGCCTCGAGGTGGGCACGGGTGGCCTCAGCCTTCGCGGCTCCCGTCAGGCGCGCGGCCTCCGCGTTCGCCGCGCTGAGTCGAACCGTACGGTCTGCCTCGGCGTCGGCGGCGATCGCCTGCGCCTCGGCCTGGTCAACGGCCTCACGCTTGGCGTTGGCGCCCCGCTGGGCCAGCAGCTGCTCCGTACGCTTCGCCAGCTCGATCTGGTTGGCCAGCTCGTTCTCGCCGATCGCCGCCTCCCGCTCGACAGCGCGGGCACGACGCTCGTACGTCGCCCGGTCGGCCTCCTGCTGGACGGCCTCACGAGCGGGAGTGGCGAGCGCCTTCTCCAGGTCCGGGGTCGGCCGCACGAGAGACAATCGCACGCTGAGCACCGAGATCCCCATCGCCGCCAGGCGCGGATCGGTCGACAGGCCAGAGGCCATCGCGGCCCGGATGGTGACGGCGCCACTACGCAGTGCGACGTCCAGGGTCAGGGCCGCGATCGCATCGACCGCGTAGCTCGTGGCGGTGTCAGTGAGGACCGTCGCCACCTGCTCCAAGGGGGTGCCCGTCCACTCCCCGGTCAGCGGCGAGATGCCGAAGTCGAGGCGCTCAGCGGCGGTGTCAGGGTCGGTGAACCGGAAGCCGATGGTGGCGTTGACGGTGGCCAGCTGGAGATCTGTCGTACGGGCACTCACCACGATGGGCAGCTCGCGGTCGTCGACGGGCACCTCTGACAGCACGGCTGTCAGGGGACGGAACCAGAAGCTCTACCCCGTACCGGCGTGACGGCTGCGGCCGCCGACCAGGTGGGTGACGTGGGTCGTCGCGGAGCCGCGCAGGTGCCGGACGAAGGGGAACGGTGCGATGGATGCCATGTTGCCAACTCCTTAGTAGTAAGAACTACTAATAAGGTAGCCGCTCTCCGGGTCAGGTGCAAACTGGCTGCTGGCCGCGGGATGTCCCGGCCTGCTGTGTCGGTGGAGTCCGATCCGCCATCATGTCGCTCATGGTTGACGCCACGTTCCTCGCCTCCCTGCCCAAGGTCGAGCTGCATGTTCACCACGTGGGGTCGGCGTCTGTCGACACGGTCGGCCGCCTGGCGGAGCGATATCCAGGCGGCGCGGTGCCCACGGACCCGGATGAACTGGCGCGGTACTTCACCTTCACCGACTTCGCGCACTTCATCGAGCTCTACCTGTCCGTGGTCGACCTCGTTCGGGACGCCGATGACGTGCACCTGTTGACCAGCCAGGTCGCACGGGACCTGGCTGCGCAGAACGTCCGGTACGCCGAACTGACCATGACCCCGTACACCTCCGTCATCCGCGGCGTACCGATCGAGGCGTACACCGAGGCCATCGAGGACGCCCGCCGCGCGGCCGAGCGCGACCACGGGATCGTGCTGCGCTGGATCTACGACATCCCGGGCGAGTCAGGGATCCCGGCGGCCGATGCGACCCTGGCGTATGCCCTCGACCATCGGCCTGATGGGCTGGTCGGGTTCGGGCTGGGTGGTCCGGAGATCGGCGTGCCGAGGGCATGGTTCACGCCGCACTTCGACGCGGCGCGCGCGGCTGGCCTTCACTCGGTCCCGCACGCGGGGGAGTCGACCGGGCCGGAGACGATCTGGTCGGCGCTGCGCGACCTCGGTGCCGAGCGGATCGGGCACGGCACATCCTCTGCGCAGGACACTGCTCTGCTGGCGCATCTCGCCGACCACCGGATCCCCGTGGAGGTGTCGCTCACCTCGAACCTCGCCACTGGGGTGGTCGCGTCGCTGCCGGAGCACCCGGTTCTGGCCATGCGCGATGCAGGGGTGGTGGTGACGATCAACTCCGACGATCCGCCGATGTTCGGTACGACGCTGACGCGGGAGTACGGGATCGCAGCCGAGTTGCTGGGTCTGGACGAGGCTGGTGTCGTCGATCTGGTGTTGACCGCGCTGGCCGCCTCCTTCGCGCCGGAGGGGGTGAAGGCGTCGATCGAGTCGGAGCTCGACGGCCCTCACACGTAGAAGTCATGACAGAGCTGAGGATCCCCGCCCTGAGGGGCTAACCCCTGGCCAGGGCATGACTTACGCGGATCCCCCGAAGATGCTCGCCAAGGTGGTGGCCACTCCGTCGTCGTCGTTCGACCCGACCACAGGGAAGCGCGCGATCAGGTCGGGATGGGCGTTGCCGACGGCGTGCGGATGCCCCGCCCACTCCAGCATCGGCAGGTCGTTCGGCATGTCGCCGAAGGCCACCACGTCGGCGGCCGCGACCCCGAGCCGGTCGCAGAGTTGGCGTAGCCGCCACGCCTTGGTCACCCCGGGCGCGCTGATCTCCACGAGGCCGGGAGTGGACCAGGTGGGGAGTGCCCGGTCGCCGACGATGTCGGCGGTCACCCGCTGCAACTCGCTGGGTTCGAGGGTCGCCGACCTGACGAGCAGCTTCACCACCGGCGCGTCCCACAGCTCGGCCAGGTCGCCCACGACGAAGTCGTCAGGAAGCCCCTGGGCTCCAAGATCGGGAACGTACGCCTCGTTGCGTGCCATGCCAGACGGGAGCCGCTCGATGCCCAACCCCACACCGGGGATGGCGGCCTCAACGTCGGCCAGGATCTGCAGCCCCACCGTACGGTCCACGCCAGCCAGGTCGACCACCCGCGCCGCAGCCACGTCGTAGAGCACCGCGCCGTTGGAGATGATCGCGAGCCCGTGCCCGCCGACCAACGGCCACAGCGACGTCATCCAGCGCAGCGGCCGGGCGGTGACAAACACCACCGGAATGCCTCGCTCCTCCAGTTGCGCCAACACCTGCTGGCTGCGGGCAGAGACGGTCCCGTCAGAACGAAGCAGGGTGCCGTCCAGGTCGGTAGCGACGAGTGAACCCACGCCCACACCGTACCCATCAGACCTGCTCGGCTGGCCACGAGGAACGCGTCCCGCCGCTCCCACGAGCCGGGGCGGTTTGGCAGGATTGGGCCCATGACAGACACGCGTGAGGTGTTGACCTGGCAGGGCTTCGGTGACGCGTCGAGGCAGCTCGCCCAGATGGTTGTCGACTCGGGCTACCAGCCCGACCTGATCCTCTCGATCGCTCGCGGTGGGCTGTTCGCGGCGGGGGCGATGTCGTACGCGTTGGGCATCAAGAACCTGCATGTGATGAACGTGGAGTTCTACACCGACATCGACGCGCGGCTGCCGCTGCCGGTCATGCTGCCACCCGTACCGCGGCAGGTCGATCTGTCGGAGAAGAAGGTGCTCGTCGTCGATGACGTGGCCGACACCGGTGGCACGCTCAAGCTGGTCCGCGACTTCTGCGCCGACCACGTCGCCGAGATCAAGACCGCGGTGATCTACGAGAAGCCGCACTCGATCGTGCACTGCGACTACGTCTGGCGCGAGACCGACCTGTGGATCGACTTCCCATGGTCGAGCCAGCCGCCGCTGGTCGCCGGCGCTCAGCAATGGTGAGCTGACCGACCACCGCCAGGCCCTTCGACAAGCTCGGGGGGCCGAGGGTGGTTCCTCGGCAGTCAGTGCGCGACGTCGGTGACGTCGGCGACGGTGGCGTCGAGGACCCGTACAAGATCGTCGGTTGAGACTGTGGCGGCGACCCCATGCGCCCCGCCGCCGATGGACACCGTCCGACCGACGGCAGTCTCGTCGACCACCACCGGCCAGGCGGTCGTGGACCCGAACGGGGTGATCGTGCCCCGCTCGTACCCGGTCGCGAACAGGGCCTCATCTGCGGGCGGCAACGAGAGCCGGTTCTCGCCCAGGAGGGCTCGGAGCTTGGGCCAAGAGATGGTTCGGTCGCCCGGCACCAGCACGAGGACGTAGTCGGCAGCGGACCGCCGTACGACAAGCGTCTTCAGGATGTCCCTGGGCTCCAGCCCGCGGGCCTCGGCTGCCTCTGCGAGTGAGGACACCGGACCGTGCCGTGTGACCTGATGCTCGATGCCGGACGCCACCAGGGCTGCGAGGGCTCGATCCTCGCCCTGACCGGGGACGGTCACTGGTTGATGTAGCCCTCGAGGTGGTCGCGCTCAGATTGCAGCTGGTCGATGCGGTTCTTGACGATGTCGCCGATCGACACGATGCCCACGAGCTGGCCATCCACCAGCACCGGGAGATGCCGGATCCGGTGCTCGGTCATCGATCCGGCGGTCTCGGCGAGGTCGTCGTCGGGTTGGCAGGTGACCACCTGGGTGGTCATCAGGTCGCTGACCGGCAGACCGAGCGCGTCCGCACCGGCCGACTGGAGGCGCCTGACCACGTCACGCTCACTGACGATGCCGCTGACCTCCCGACCGTCCGCGCTCACCACCACCGCGCCGATGTTGTGCTGGGCGAGCAGGTTGAGCAGCGTCTCGACGGTCTCGCGCGGCGAGACGGTGACGACGGCGGAGCCCTTGGTGCGCATCACGTCCGAGATCTTCATTCCCTGACCTTATGGACCTGCCGGTCTTCCCGCCACCCCTCGCGGACAATCGGTTCCCTTCTGACGGCCACGCGTTAGGGTGCGGCCATGACTGAGTGGAGCCTCCCGGAGGTGGCTGTCGATGAGGAGCCAGGCGCCGCCAACGCCTCAACCTCCCCGCTGACCAGGGCGACCCGCGCCGGCATCGAGATCGACGAGATGACCCACTCGGTCGTGCCGCCGATCCACCTCTCCACCACGTACGCGTTCAAGACCATCCAGGAGAAGGCCGGGCTGTACGACTACGGCCGTACGAACACCCCCACCCGGCACCTCCTGACCGACACCCTGGTCGACCTTGAAGGCGGCGCCGGCGGTGTCGTGACGGCGACCGGGATGGGGGCGGTGACCGTCGCGATCGCGGCCCTCGTGCCTGAGGCTGGTGTGGTCGCGATCCCGCACGACTGCTACGGCGGTACGTGGCGGCTCTTCGACGCGCTCGCTCGCAAGGGCCAGATGAGCGAGCTGCGGCTGGTGGACTTCACCGACCTCGACGCGATCGGCACCTCGCTCGAGGGAGTCGACCTGGTCTGGCTCGAGACCCCGTCGAACCCGTTGCTCCGCCTGACCGACCTGGCGGCCGTCGCCCAGCTCGCCCACGCAGCGGGTTCGCTGGTCGCGGCCGACAACACCTTCTGCTCACCGGCG
>Ga0116181_1001976_pt1 | contig 17120 bp, 12 predicted proteins | sample AD_UKC075_MetaG_FD_89752 | JGI IMG/M metagenome (GOLD analysis project Ga0116181, IMG submission 89752) | Active sludge microbial communities of municipal wastewater-treating anaerobic digesters from USA - AD_UKC075_MetaG | ecosystem: Engineered > Bioreactor > Anaerobic > Digestate | place: USA...
CTAGGCCAAACAACTCGTGTGCTGGAGCAGATCCCAGTTTAGCTTGCCGTTCTCTTTGGACCAGGTCACTATCTGTTCCGACGTGTTTGAATATGATGAGCGGAGCAATCGTTGACATATGCCCTTTGCTAGCTGAACGATCATGCTCGTACATGTTTAGGAGCGCCTCCCACAGAAGGGCTAAGTCTACTTCACCGAACTCAGTGTCTTTAGCTATGTTGGCGCTAACAAAACCGCGTCCTTGATACAGACCGTAAGGGATGAGTTGTTTTCGACCCATTGTTCTAAGCTTGTTTTCTTCTTGTTTTTCTTCCCACTCTTCATAATCTTTGAAAGTATACTCCTTGCCTGCATCTTCCGCTACTTGAACGCGAGTAATGGACATGTCCAACGGCAGAATGGGATCACACGACCTAAGAAACGTTAACTGTACAGGTCCCCTCACCTGACCTGCATTTTTGCCAGTTGAGAGTACAGCTCCAAATGTGCGGACATCGTAGTAGTGTCTGCACAACCAGTCTTTCGCGTTATTTACTTCTTCTCTGCCACTAGTTTTTTTGTCAAAACTACTGCCGACTTCTTCGTGGGCTAATGCGATAAACTTGTTGATATTTGTAGATTGTTGCACAATAATCTGATTTCTGGGATCATCCTGCTTTGCAATCTGTACATAGTTGCGTATTCTTCTCTTGATCGCTACATCGGAAATCAAACCATGCATATCCTGTGGATCCATGCGAGGAGAATTCCCAGCATCGGGATCACCATTGGGATTTCCATTTATGCATTCGACAAAGTACATAAACTCATAGCGATTGGTAATAGCCACCTTACTCTTCCTCCTTTTGCTCAGTCTCTTTCTTGTTCTGAACTTTCCCCTTTAAAAGCTCGGCTTTCTGCTGATAGAATCCCAGAGCAAATAACGCTTGCTCCTCTAAGCTTAGCGTTTTTGGTACGTCAGTTATCTTCGAGAAAATCTCAGCAAGTGTTTTCTCATAGTAATAAGCTAATCCTGGACTTAGTTTGCCTAGATGATATTGAGCCATCTTTACGATCCGTCCCACAACTAAGGCTGGTGCTGTACTGGCTGTGGCATAAAACTTCTGTACAACGTCAGCCCCAACGTCACCCAATGCCGAATACTGTATGTCATCCAGAACTGCCATCAGTCTTCCAACTTGATATGCAGCTGCTGGATGGTTTGGATTCAACCCGACGTCCACACCAACACCTCCATTGTCTTTTCTGTTCCTGACTAACCAAGCTTTAAGCAAAGCACAACTGATGTCATCCAGGTTTGCAGATCTGCGATCCGAATCGTTTCTATACACCTTAGAACGAATGTGCGCTAGCGTTGAACTAGCGAGATTGTCTGGGAAAGAGGTTCCTGTAACTATACTCCTGTAAAGGTTTGAGACGACCATAGGTACGGTGTCAGAAGCTCTAGATAATGTTTCCAAAGGATTTTTTTCCTGCGGTCTGTACGGTACAAGGCGCAGAACTGCAGCAGAAAACTTGAAACCACCTCTCAACCCAGTACCATACGAGCCAACTATTTGTGTGTCTTCGAACCACTTGTGAATATTTTCAATGAGCTCCGAGAAGTCTCCAAACAGCCAGTCTCGAACCATAATTCGTCCGCCATTTGCCGAAATCTGCATTATGTAGTACATGTTGTGAACCAAACTGGGCAGATTCCCTTCTCTCAAATCTTCTAGTATCTTCCTAACCTGTTGTGTCGCGGATACTTCATCATCATCTCCAAATGCATCAAGGTCTAACAAGTCGTACTCTTTGCTTACTTGCTCCTTGTACCAATACACAATTAAGTTGTTACCAACACGAAGCCTTGAATTTTCAGTTAAGTGGGAAAGCGCGCTAGTATACGCAGCTGTGCTCTCTGGCGAGCAAGCAGCGTTCCAAGACTGGTCCAGATCATATGACCTAAAAGCGTCTTTGTCAAAGCTTATTAGTGAACTTCCGGCACTTTGACCTCCAACACTCGCAAGGTTCACTTTCGGATGAGTCTTCTCCGGAACAGTGAGTCGTCCGGACATCAAACAGATCATCGCTTGACTATCGGCTTCCTTTGCACGCTTTGCTGCAGGTTTTTGCGATTTCAAAAAAGCCCTATACTCGTTCCACCACTCGTGCCACGTTGTTAGTTCGACTGGATACACTGATCCAACCCGGAAAGTCACTGAATCAGTAGCTTTTGCTTTTAACAAACTGAGTTTCTCGTTAATCAGTTCCAACTGTTCCTTGTCTTCAACAACTTGCGCACACTTTAGCAGCATCGGTTCAATAACACTTGCTTCTTTAAGCAAATAGACGAAATAATCGTGTTTCTCTTCGTCCTTACCTTTTGCTTTATAACACGTTACTGTAGAAAGCTTGTCCAGTAGAAACTGGCTCTTAGTGCTACTGCCAGACACAAGCTCTGGTTGCTCCAAATGAGGGCAAACACCAAAAACTCTCTCTTCCTTAGTGACATCGACAAATCTGCCATCATCGGTTAGAACGATAACATAGTCACAGGACTTGCTTTTGAGTCCAGGAGTTACGTTCAACCCATGGCGTTCTGCATACTCCACCAACTCTCTTAACACTTCTTCACCTCCTTTGTGGCGGTTTCCTGACTAAGTTGCTGTTCCAGTCAGGTACCTTCAGCACACCATTTTGCAGAACAGCCCAAAACAGACTAATGTAAGGCCCGCCATCGATGCGGTCCAGATCAAAGACATCGAATACCATCCAGCCGATTTCCAAATCTTTCTGTATGGGTTTTCGAGTGTTATCGGAAAACTCGAAGTAGGCAACAAACTCCTTACAGCCTAAGTAAGGCTGGTAATAACACTTCCCTTTCTCGATTCTTCTTTGAGCCTGGTTTTCAAGATCTGATAATCTTCCGGGAAAACCTTCCCGAGGCTCAATGTGCGCTGTTATGCGGTACCGGACATCTTTTAAAGCTATAGTCTGACGCTGCGTCCTTCCTTTGGCATCTGTCCCCAGCATTTCCTTGGTTCCATCGACAATGATTGGCGCAAGATCTCCTCCTTTCATTGCCTTTTTTACTTCGTTTGCACTGATTTTGTCTTTTACCTCGTTTCTTCGCAGAGGAATGAACTGAATGGGATTCAGCACTTCGATCTGATCGATCCTCCAAGAAAACTCCTGAGGTTTTGCGTAGATAGCATCGAGTATTCCGCGGGCTGCAGAAGGCGTCATCACTTGATAGCTGAGCCTTTCTACCTTTGCCTCAGGACGCGTAAAGCAAGCAAAATCCCCCCAAACCTCAACAACGAATTGTCTCACAAAAACATCACCTCCTATGCAATGGTATCTTCAAGTGATACAACTATGTCCAATCCTACCTGCTCACTGTATTTGCTTTCATCTAGCAGAATAAACCAGTTAGTGTAAGCACCATGTCTATCCACAACCGGCTCCAAGTAGTTGTAGATGTCGGAGCCCTTGTAGGCATAAGCGCCAACGGACAGAAGCCTTGCGGATTTCAACCATTTCGCGTTAATCTGCTTTGACCGGGCTGCTTCAGCTAATTGATAGTACTCTTTCAAACACTGTTTGTACGGGACGAGAACATTGATACCTTGATCAGCAATCCACTTAAACCTCCTTGCAACATCCGGATAATCGTACGACTTAATAGCAGAATATAACTCATCGGCCATAGCTTCGTAGTTTAATGTTGAAAAGTACCGCTTGTAATACTCTTCTATCGTCTTAGGATCAGATATGTCGAAATCTACTAGCTCAAGCAGCATGCGCTTAAGTTCAACGGTAGCCTTTCTGTAATCCGTAGTGGGGTACTTCTCTTCGGTTGGCACAAAGACTTTGACTTTTCCTAGGTCCTGTCTGCCGTTTCTGTTGCACCTCCCAGCTGCCTGTACGATCGAGTCTAGCGGACCCATCGCCCTGTAAACCACGGGGAAGTCAAGATCCACACCGGCTTCAACGCATTGCGTTGAGATAACGATGCACTCTTTTTCATGTCTTAAACGGTTTTCAATCTCTCGGAGAACGGCAAGTCTGTGGGAAGGACACATATCAGTGGACAAATGATAAGCGCCTTCCTTTCCATCTAGTTTCTTAAAAAGCTCCTTTGCATGACGTCGTAAGTTCACAATGACCAAACACTGCTTGTGTGACGACAGTTCCTCTGCCATCTTCTCAAATGAGACACTTCCATCAATCCACTCAACGTCGACCTTTTTAGATCGTTGAAACAGTTTTAGCTCGGGATCAACGATTTCCGTCGGTTTCCAAACTGTGTTCGCGGAAAGCTTAGCGATCTCCGGATTCAACGAAGTAAAGGCTGGTTGAGTCGCTGTTGAGAAAACCACCGTGCATCCATACCTGTCGACTAACTCAGATAACGCGATCAACGATGGTGGTGCCAGATGGGAGGGCATGGTTTGTGCTTCGTCAAACAAAATGACCGATTTCGCTATATTATGTAGTTTCCGGCAGTCATTTGAGCGGTTCGCGAACAAAGACTCAAAAAACCGTACCGACGTAGTAATAATGATTGGCGCATCCCAATTCTCAGCGAGATACTTGAGTTCGTCAGAATCACTAGCGATTTCTACCAGACTGTGGTCTTCCAATACAAAAACGCCTTCATCTACCTGATTTACAACGTCTTTGAACTGTTTAGCCATCTGGTCGATGATGTTTATGTAGGGCAGCACAAAGATTAGTCTCCTAAGCCGATGCTCTTTAGCATGAGTTAGAGCAAACGCAAGCATTGAAAACGTTTTTCCCGATCCCGTTGGTGCAGTAAGTGTGAACACGCCTGTTGAGAGAGAAGCCTTTTTCAAACAGTTCTCCAGCAGATCATCTCTAAGCGACTGCATCTCCGAACTGCTCTTCTTTTCCTTCTTAATTTTCTCAATATGGCTTAGAAGCCGATCGAGAACCTTATCGATCATAGCTTCGTTGAGATCGTTTTGCATTTTTCGGTACTCGTATTCATCATTCGTCCTGTTAAAATGCGCTTCTGTAGCCAGAAAATCTGCATCGGTAAGTGCAGAAAACAACATTCGGACGTATAATTGCGCCCTGACAGGGTCTTTATGTACGTCAAGATACGAACTCTCAATATGATCTGGAAGGATTCCACCGTCTCTTAATAGCCTTTCTATCAAGGATTGAATGTCCCGCTCGGAGTACTCGCTTTGAGTCTCGGAAAAGCCTTTGTCCATACGGATTCGATCTAACAGTTCTTTGGGAGAACCTCGCTTAATCCCTTCGTGATGACCTTCCACTGCCAGTGCCGCGGCAAAACCAGCGTTTTTGTACTTTTCCAAAAGGACTTTCGCTCCAGGCGTTGCGTGATCAATTCTTGTCGCCTGCTTTTCCAGAACTTGTTGAAAGCGCTGGGAATACTTCCCCAAATCGTGAGCTAAAGCAGCTACGTAAGCTTCGCTTTCCGCTCTCCAAGGAGCTGCAAACACCTGTGCATGTTTGGCTACTTCCGTCAAATGTTCTATCACGTATTCTTTTCTTCCACTTTTGCCTGCACTGTGTGCGAAGTACTCAGTCATTGCAAGCACCTCCACAGAAAGCAAGTACACTCTTATTGTTAGATTTCTCCACTACGGGCTTTTGTCCTTGTGATAGCCAGACATTTCACGATGTGTTCTTTGATTGCCAAAAAATTCAGTCCATACAGGATCATGACAACACGAAAAAGCTTCTTTGGTGTAATAATCTTGGCACCTAAACCGTACATGAACACAAAAAAACTGGCCCCTAGAAGTATCGCTTCTAGCAGCCAGCTGAGCTCGCACTATATCAAGGATTTTAACCTTCCCACAGCAGTAAGTACGTTTTCTCTGTCGCCAAAGGCCGTAAGCCTGAAATGGCCCTCGCCGTTTTTGCCAAATCCAACACCGGGTGTGCCTACCACATTGGCTTTTTCCAACAGGTAGTCGAAAAACTCCCATGAGGACATTCCCCCTGGACACTTCAGCCAGATGTAAGGAGAGTTTGCTCCACCTGTAAACTCTATTCCCATTGACTCTAGAGCTTCGCGGATGATCTTGGCGTTTTCCAAGTAGTAGGAGATGCACTCCCCAACTTCCTGGAGACCTCTCTCGGTGAACACCGCTTCTGCACCGCGCTGTACAATATAGGGTACACCGTTAAATTTCGTAGTCTGCCTTCTCAGCCAAAGTTTGTTCAGGGAAACGCCATCGAAGACCAGCTCTTTGGGCACAACTGTATATCCACACCTGGTCCCGGTAAACCCTGCAGTTTTAGAAAGAGAACAGAACTCAATGGCACAGGCTTTTGCCCCTTCTATCTGGTAGATGCTGGTGGGAAGAGAGGGATCGCGCACGTAAGCTTCGTAAGCAGCATCAAACAGAATAACCGCATTTCTCTCCAGAGCGAAATCTACCCACTTCTGCAACATCTCCTTGGTGTAAACCGCACCTGTGGGGTTGTTTGGCGAGCAGAGGTAGATAATATCAGCTTGGAGAGAGTCGTCTGGAAGAGGCAGGAACCCGTTGTCTAGGTTTGCATCAAGAAAGACGATGCTGCGCCCTGCCATAGTGTTGGTATCCACATAGACCGGATACACAGGATCTGGAATAACCACGGTGTTATCCACGGAGAAGATGTCCAGAATGTTGCCTAAGTCGCTCTTGGCTCCATCGCTGATAAACACCTCATCCAGTTCCAGAGACACGTTTTTCCTACTGTAGTAGCCTAAGATTGCTTCCCGCAAAAAGACGTAACCCTGCTCATCTCCGTAGCCTCGGAAAGTCTTCTTGTCCCCCATCTCCAAAACTGCTTTACCCATGGCCTCCACTACAACCCCAGGTAGAGGCAGAGTGACGTCTCCGATGCCCAAGCGGATAATATCTGCTCCCGGGTTTTTGCTTTTGTACTCCGCAACCTTTCTTGCAACTGTAGAAAACAGATAGCTGTCTTTTAAGTTCAAGTAATTTGTGTTTGGTTTCATTGTCAACCTCCATATACCAAAGGCGGGCGCCTCTTGTGTTCGCTTCTTTTGTGCAATCGTTCAATGGCTTCCAAAACCTCCGAGCGTACCGTACCGCCAAGGAGGAAGCTATCCAGCTCTTTATAGGTCAGTCCCATCTCGCCTTCATCGGTCTGCCCGTCAAACAAACCTGCAGATGGGGCTTTTTTCATAATGCACTCCGGAGCACCTAGGAAATCCAGAAACTGGTAAACTTCTGTTACGGTCAAGTCGGCGATAGGGTTAAAGTCGTAAGCTCCGTCTCCCCATTTGGTGAAGTACCCTACATAACCTTCACTTCTATTGCCTGTACCTGCAACGAGCCGGTTCTGGCTGGCAGCTACTGCATACAAGGTCGTCATCCGCAGCCTCGGGGCAAGGTTGTGGAGCGCAACCTCCTGTAGTGAGAACCGTTCACCAAGAGTCTCCACAAAAAGCTTTTTCAAAGGAGTCAGATCTACCACTTCTGTTTTGATGCCGTACTCCTTGGCAACTGTAAGCGCATCTTCCATATCTTCTACATAGTTCCGCATCGTGGCGCAGGGCATGATCAGCCCTAAAGTGTCCTCACAAGCTTTTTTGCAGAGAATGCCCACCAGCGCACTGTCCTTGCCGCCGCTGTTTCCGTAAACAATTCCACTGGCACCGCTTTCTGCCAGAACCCTTTTTATAAATGCAACCCTGTTTTCCAGTTCGATTTCGTAGTCTCTGCTCACTTTCGGGCACCTCTTTCTCAAGCTTCCAAGCCTCTCTTAAACCGATACAACACCATCGAAAACCTTAACCGCAGTACCAGTCATAAGCACTCGCTCAGGGCTGTAGTTGATTACCAACTCTCCGCCTCGCAGAATCACCTTAATGTCGGTGTTCTCCCGGCAATAGCCGTTAAGGACTGCCGCCACTGCAGACGCGCAGGCTCCCGTGCCGCAGGCAAGGGTCTCTCCGCTGCCCCTTTCCCAAACCCGCATCTTCAGGGTGCTTTCATCGAGCACCTGAACAAACTCGGTGTTTACTCTCTCAGGGAAGATCGGATTTCGTTCAAACTGAGGGCCGATCTTTTCCAGATCCAAACCTTCCGGATCACTGCCGAAGACAACGCAGTGAGGGTTGCCCATGGAGACGCAGGTAATGCGGTAGTTTTCGCCGCCGATTGTGACCGGTTCATTGACCACCTTAGAACTTGGCAGAGTAACGGGAATCTTTTCCGCATCCAGCTCTGCCCTTCCCATATCTACGGTGACTTTATACACCAAACCGTTTTCTGCAAACAGTTTGAGGTGCTTTATCCCGCTTAAAGTCTCTATCTTCAGCTCCAACTTCTGAACAAGCTTGTTGTCGTATAAGTACTTACCCACGCAGCGAATGGCGTTTCCGCACATTTTGCCCTCACTGCCGTCAGCATTGAACATGCGCATCTTCGCATCGGCGACTTCAGATGGGCAGATCAGCACGATACCGTCGCCTCCGATGCCGAAGTGCCGGTCAGACAGCGCTACAGCCAGCTGTTCAGGATTTTCGATGCTTTGCTCGAAGCAGTTAAAGTAGATGTAGTCATTTCCACACCCGTGCATTTTGGTAAACTTCAGATCCATTCTCCCACTCCCCGTCCTCAGCGTAACTCCGCTTTTACACAGAGTTTTAGCCGTCATAAGTCTTGATAATACTTTCAGCTACTTCTCTCCTTGTCACCCGTTCATCCATAGCCCGCTTTTCGATGTAGCGGTGAGCTTCGGACTCCGACATCTGGAGGTAGTTAATTAAGATGGCTTTTGCCCGGTCGATCAACTTGATGTCGTCGATCTTTTTATAGAGCTTGGCATTTTCATCGTGCAAAGCAGCCATTTTGTTGTGGGCGGCTGTTGCCAGCTTCAAAGCCATCCAGAACAGTTCCTTCTGCAGCTGTTTGGCAACAGTCAGAACCCCCACAGTTTCCACTCTCGCCGATATCTCCCCGTAAAGCTCAGCTTTTACTACCAAAATAACCTGGGTTAGGGTTTTCCGTGCAAGGTCCATAGCAAGGGTATCGCCGAACTCATCGGGAAGCGGTGCATTGATAATGCACAGGTCAAAGTCCCGCTGAACGGCAAGGCGCCGAGCCTCTCCCGCTCCCTTCAGGACGGTAATGTCCCTAAAGGAGAGCTCCCTGAGCAGCGCCTCAAAGAAGACAGCGCCTTTTTCGCTTCCAGAAACAATTAACACAGTCTCCAAATAGATCGCCACCTTCGCGGGGCTAGAAAACCCTGAAGTAGTTTCTTTCACTGAACTCCGATTTGTCCGGGGCTCGCTTGTAGAGTTCCAGCTGCTCCCTCAGGAGATCTAGATACAAGCTAATGAGATCTGCCCCTAAAGTCTCCTTCAAAAACGCCGATTGAGCAGCCAGCGTTACTGCTTCTTCCAGATCAGTTGGGAGCTTCTCCAGATGCTTGGTGGAGTCTTCTTCCGCTTTGTACAAGTTGCGGTCCTCCGGCAACGGCAGTCTGAGTTTCTGGTTGATTCCCGCAAGTCCTGCACTTAAGACTGCTGCAAAAGCCAGATACGGGTTCACTGTGCAGTCGGGAGAGCGCAGTTCGATTCTGGTCTTATCCCCTACCGCTGCTGGAATTCTGATGAGCTGTGAGCGGTTTTGGTGGGACCATGAAACATATAACGGCGCTTTGAAGCTCCCGAGCCGCTTGTAGGAGTTTACCGTCGGATTCAAGAAAGCGCTCATCTCACGGGCATAGGTCAGAATTCCGGAGATAAAGCTTTCCGCATCACTCGAGTGCTCCTTATCGCCAAAGATGTTGGTACCGTTTTTCGTTACGGAGATGTTCACATGCAGACCGTTTCCAGGCTGCCCTTCCAGGGGTTTGGGCATGAACGAGGCGAAAAGCCCGTTCTGTGCTGCGATGGCTTTGACCACAGACTTGAAGGTCAAGAAATGGTCTGCTGCAGTTATAGGATCGCTGTAGGTAAAGTCGATCTCGTTCTGGCCAGGTCCCTGCTCGTGGTGCGAGCTTTCCGGCTTAATACCCATCTCAAGAAGGGTGAGGCAGATCTCCCGGCGGACGTTTTCGCCCCTATCCAGAGGAGAGATATCCATGTACTCGCCTTCATCGTGGGTGGTCTTTGTTGGGTAGCCGTCCTGATCGGTCTTGAACAGGTAGAACTCGCACTCGGTTCCGATTTGGGCGCTGAATCCCAGATCACGCAGGCGTCTTGTTACGGTCTGCAAGAGTCCCCGCGAGTCTCCGGGATACGGCGAGTAGTCGGGATACTTGATTTGGCAGAAGAACCTGATAACCCGTCCTTGAGCCGGTCTCCAGGGTAGAAGATGCAGAGTCTCCGGTTCGGGTACAAGCAAAAGATCCGACCGGGAGACATCAGCAAGGCCTCTGATTGCCGAAGCATCGAAAGAGATTCCCTCGGCAAAAGCTCGGGGCAGTTCCTCGGCCATAATGGAAATATTCTTCTGGCGACCTAATAGATCGCAGAAAGCCAACCTCACAAACTTCACGTCGTTTTCCTTAACAAAGTCCAAAACTTCCTGCTTCGTATAGCTCACAACAAAGCCTCCTTCTGCGCTTTTTGGCTTTGAGCCCACTTTGCATCGAAGATCGCGTTTTTGCAGCTCCAAGTTTCCACTTAACTGGCAAATTTCCTTGCAGACTCTGCTGCACACACCGATCTCCTAGCATATCTCCTCTTTAGCATGGCAAAAAACAAGAAATAAAAAAACGCCCACCGAAAGCTGCGAGGTCAAAACCGGAAGGGAATCCTCCCTAAACAGCTTTTGATGAACGCCGTTGTTCATATAAAGAAAGTAAACAACTGGCAACCTTCGTGTCAAGAGGTATCGCGATTGTATACTAGTATTTTTCTGCGGACGATTGTATACGGTGTTATCAAACGGCAGTGATTGACAGTTGGAACTGGCGGTGGTATACTCAACGACGTGATGCAGCAAAGGCGCTGCGGGCTTTTTTGGGCCCGCAGTGCCTTTATTTTTCGGCTAACGAGGAAGAAGGTAGAAGGCATGATCGATGTACCTGGTATGTTCGGTGCTTTGGTATTTGGCGATAATGTAATGAAGGCGATGCTCCCTAAAGGCGTGTACGAAGCTTTGAGAAAAACCGCAGTAAACGGTCGGCACTTGGAGCCTGGCGTCGCAGACGCCGTGGCCGCGGCTATGAAGGAATGGGCAGTCCGAAACGGCGCTACCCACTATGCCCACTGGTTTCAACCCCTGACCGGAGCTTCTGCAGAAAAGCAGGAGGCCTTCATCTCCCCATGCGGCCAGGGGAAAGTGATCATGGAGTTTTCCGGAAAAGATCTGATCAAAGGCGAACCCGACGCCTCGAGCTTCCCCTCTGGAGGACTCAGGGACACTGCTGCAGCTAGAGGTTACACCGCCTGGGATCCGTCGTCATACGCCTTCATTAAAGACGGTACCCTGTACATTCCAACTGCCTTTTGCTCCTACAGCGGCGAAGCGCTGGACCAGAAAACCCCTCTCCTCAGGTCGATGCAGGCTTTGGACGAACAGGCTCTCCGCATTCTGAGACTCTTCGATTGCCATACGGTCCAGAGGGTGGTCTCCACCATCGGTCCGGAACAGGAGTTCTTCCTGATTGCAAAGGAAGTTTTTCTCAGAAGAGCCGACCTAGTCTACTGCGGACGTGCCCTCTTTGGAGCAAGACCTCCAAAAGGGCAGGAGCTTGCAGATCACTACTTAGCCCCCATGAACCGACGGGTTGCGGCGTTTTTCCAAGAGCTCGAACAAGAGCTCTGGAAGGTGGGCGTTCCGGTAAAAACCAAGCACAGTGAGGTTGCGCCCGGACAGTACGAACTGGCGGTGGTTTACGAAACCATCAACACCGCTGCCGACCACAACCGGTTGGGCATGGAACTTCTTAAGTCCACTGCAGACAAGCACGATCTGGTCTGCCTGCTGCACGAAAAACCCTTCCCTTGGGTAAACGGGAGCGGGAAGCACATTAACTGGTCCATGACCACAGACACCGGAGAAAACCTTCTGAATCCTGGAGATGAGCCTCACAAGAACCTGAGGTTCCTCTTGTTTCTAACAGCAGTGATCGCTGCTGTAGATGAGCATCAGGATCTTCTGCGGCTTTCTGTGGCAAGCGCCGGCAACGACCACCGCTTGGGAGCTCACGAAGCGCCGCCTGCCATCATCTCGGTCTACCTGGGCGATGAGCTCACCGAAATCCTGCAGTCCATTGCAAATGGCAGCAGGTGTCAGGGTATGGAAAAGCAGTTGATGGAGACCGGTGCCATGGTTCTTCCCCGCATTGCGAAAGATGCTGCAGACCGCAACAGAACCTCACCATTTGCCTTCACCGGTGACAAGTTCGAGTTCAGAATGCCCGGATCTGCCATGTCGGTGGCTGGTCCCTGCACCGTTTTAAACACCATTATCGCCGATTCTCTCAAGCAGTTTGCCGATGCCCTTGAAGGCAGCTCCAACTTGAGAGAAGACCTAATTGGCGTCATAAAAGAAAAGATCCAGAAGCACTTCAGAGTGGTCTTTAACGGGGACAACTACTCACAAGAGTGGGTTGTGGAAGCTGGGTGCAGAGGGTTGTTGAACCTGCGCACTACCCCTGAAGCCCTGCCCTACCTGCTTGAGACCAAGAACATTAAGCTGTTTGAAAGGCACCAAGTGCTGACAAAAGCCGAAGTTCATGCTCGCTACGAGACCCTCATGGAAAGCTACTGCAAGACCATCCAAGTGGAAGCTGCGACCTTGATCGAACTTGTGAAAAAAGAGGTCATGCCTGCAGCGCTGAGCTTCCAACGGGATCTTGCCCAGATTATCAGAGACAAAAAATGGGCAAGTGCCCAGATCGACTGCGGACCTGAAGAAGCTCTTCTGGATAAACTAGCCTGCCTTACCCGCTACCTTTACAATCTACACCTCATCCTTGAAGAAAAGATATCCGCACTTAGGGATATCAATGACCTGGCCCACAAGGCCAACTACTGCAGGGACGAAATCTTGGGCTGTATGCAGAAACTGAAAACTATCGCCGACGAACTCGAGGCTGCAGCTCCGAAGGCCAACTGGACGCTTCCTTCAAGCGGCGAGATCCTCTATAGCGCCCGGTAGTTCTGCCTGACGCCCCGCCCTCCACTAAAAGAGCCGCAAACGAAGGAGCCGCACAGGGCTTGCCCTACTTAAGTAGGTGCAAGCCCGTACTTTCTTTTAAAACAGAACAGCTGCCCAAACGGCAGCTGCTTTTGCATATGAATTAGTGAGGTTGTTTTACACTTCCCTGGACTTATACAACCCGTACACGATACTGTCAAAAAGGGCGTTCCAGCTGGCTTCGATGATGTTCGGCGAAACGCCGACAGTTCCCCAAGAAGCACCAAATCCGCTGCTTTCAATGAGAACTCTTACTGAAGCTGCTGTGGCACTCTTCTGGTCGAGCACCCTCACCTTGTAGTCTGTAAGGCTGATGTTTTCGATCTCCGGGTACACATCCCTTAGCGCCAGCCTCAGCGCCCTATCCAGAGCGTTTACCGGACCGTCGCCTTCGCTTACAGTGTGGTAGACCTTGTCTCCTACCTGGATCTTTACGGTAGCTTCCGCTACAAAGCTTCCGTTGCCGTTTTTCTCGATGATCATCCTGAGGCCTTTCAGGGAGAAAAACTCAGGTACAAGACCTAGAGATCTTTTCAAGAGCAGTTCGAAGGACGCTTCTGCACCTTCAAAAGAGTACCCCTTGTACTCCAGGTTCTTCACCGTATCCAGGATAGGCGCAAACATGTCTCTTTCGCCTTCGATGCCGTACTCCTCTGCTTTGTATGAGAGGCTGGCAATGCCGCTTAGTTCGGACACCAGGACCCTACGCCTGTTGCCCACAACCTCAGGTTCGATGTGCTCATAGGTCCCCGGGTTCTTCCTTAAGGCCGAGACGTGCACGCCCCCTTTGTGGGCAAATGCAGCTTTCCCTACAAACGGCTGGTAATCGTTGGGGATGAGGTTTGCAATCTCATAGAAGTAATTGCTGAGCTGGGTGAGCTGGTGCAGGTTCTCGCCTGCACTGAGCTGGCAGCCCATCTTCAGCTTGAGATTGGGAATGATGGAAGACAGGTTGGCATTTCCGCATCTTTCGCCAAAACCGTTAATGGTGCCGTGCACGATACGGGCTCCTGCCTCTACTGCAGCTAGGGAGTTTGCCACTGCAAGATCTGCGTCGTTATGGGCGTGGATCCCCACAACCGCTCCGGGAAAGGCGTCGCACACTGCTTTGGTTATCTCATACACCGAAGACGGCAGCGTGCCGCCGTTGGTGTCGCAGAGAACGATGCTCTTTGCCCCTGCGCCCACTGCTGCAGAAAGGCATTCCAGTGCATACTCTTTATCCGCCTTGTAGCCGTCGAAAAAGTGCTCGGCGAGGAAGTGGACCCCCAAACCTTTAGCTCTGAGGTACTCAATAGAGTCCCTAATCATGCTGAGGTTCTCTTCTGCAGTAGTGTTTAGCGCTTCTTTTACGTGGAAGAGCCAGCTCTTCCCGAAGATAGCCGCTTCTTTCACTCCAGAGGCCACAATGGCATTTAAGTTGGCATCATCTTCAGCCTTGATGTTCTTCTTGCGGGTGCTGCCAAAAGCCGTAACCACGGCGTTTTTCGGAGTCCAGTCCCTGCAGAGTTCGAAAAACTCCTTATCTTTAGGATTGGATCCGGGCCAGCCCCCTTCGATGTAGTCTACTCCGAAACTGTCCAGTCTCTTTGCCAGCTTAAACTTATCCTCTGCCAGGAGGTTCAGCCCTTCCCGCTGAGTGCCGTCTCTGAGAGAGGTATCATAGATTGCTACTCTCACCGTCTCTCCTCCAAGTACGCCTCTAGCGCCTTACCCACTTCTGTGGTGGTTAGGCTGCCGCCCAAATCGGGAGTAACTTGATGTTCGTTCAGTACGAAAGAGACCGCATCATCGATGAGTTTGGCTCCGAGACTGTCGCCTAGGTGATCAAGCATCATGCCGCCTGCAAGAACTGCAGCCAGGGGATTGGCGATGTTCTTTCCGGCAATATCTGGGGCAGAACCGTGCACCGGTTCAAACATGGAAAGTCCGTCAGGATTGATGTTCCCCGATGCGGCAAGCCCAAGACCTCCGCAAACGGCAGCCCCCAGATCTGTGAGGATGTCGCCGAACATGTTGGTGGTCACCACAACGTCCAGCGTCTCTGGTGCAAGAACCATCTTCATAGCAGCAGCGTCCACCAAAAGGTGATTTGCTTCAAGCTCCGGATAATCGCTTGCTACCTCCCAAAACACCCTCTGCCAGAGGTCGTGGGCGTAGGTGAGGACGTTGCTCTTGTCGATCAGGGTGACCTTCCTCCGGCCTTCCTTTTTAGCCCACTCGAAGGCCAGGCGAACGATCCTTTCCACGCCTTTGCGCGTCTGCACCAACTCCTGCAGAGCTACCTCGTCTGGCGTACCCTTTTTCAGGATTCCGCCGGCACCGATGTAGAGGTCTTCTGTGTTCTCCCTGAAAAACATCACATCCAGCTGCTTTAGGTTTTTCAGCGGAGTAAGGTCTTCGCGGTAGAGCTTCATCGGCCTGAGGTTGGCAAACTGGTCGAACTCAAACCTGAGCGTAAGGAGGATTCCCCTCTCCAAAACTCCCGGCTTGACTCTAGGATCGCCTAAAGCCCCTAAAAAGACCGCATCGAACCCCTTCAGCTCTTCTTTGATCTCCTCTGGAAAAACCTCTCCGGTGGCAAGGTACCGCTCTGCGCCGAGGTCAAAAACCTTGCTTTCTAGCTTCAGCGCTGTTGCTTTTTTCACCACTTCCCAGGCCACAGGCACGATCTCCTTGCCGATGCCATCTCCCGGAATAAGGGCGATCTTCTTCACGTCACTCACCGCTTCCACCTCCCCCGAGTTCTTTCTTTACATACGCAATCAAGCCACCAGCTTGCATAATCTTCATGAGTTCCGGAGGAAACGCCTGGGCTTTGAGGGTTTTCCCGCCAACTTCAACAGTTCCCCCATCCAAGTCTACGGTAACGGTATCGCCATCTCCAACTAGATCCTTAATGGACACTTCCAAAATGGGGAGACCAATGTTGATGGCGTTCCTGTAGAAGATCCGGGCAAAGGACTCGGCAATGACGCACGATACCCCGCTGGCTTTGATAGCAAGGGGAGCGTGCTCTCTAGACGAACCGCACCCGAAGTTTTTGCCTGCTACAATGATGTCGCCGGGTTTTACCTTCTCTGGGAAGGTGGGATCTGCGTCTTCCATGCAGTGGGCTTTCAGGTGTTCGGGGTCCGACTTGTTCAAGTATCTTGCAGGGATGATGGCATCGGTATCGATGTCATCGCCGAAAACGAATACTCTTCCGGTGAACTTCATGAGAGCACCTCCTCTGGATGAACGATTTCTCCCGCAACGGCAGAAGCAGCAGCAACATATGGTCCTGCAAGGTAGACTGCGCTTTGCGGGTGTCCCATACGCCCTACGAAGTTGCGATTAGTGGTGGAGATGGCAACCTCTCCGCTTGCAAGAATCCCCATGTGTCCTCCAAGGCACGGCCCGCAGGTTGGAGTGCTTACTGCAGCGCCTGCCTCGATGAAGGTTTGGACCAACCCCTCCTGGATCGCTTGCAGGTAGATCTGTTGGGTTCCGGGGATGACAATCATCCGTACGTCCCGATGGACCTTCCGCCCTCTGAGGACTTCTGCAGCCTGCCTTAAGTCCTCGATCCTGCCGTTGGTGCACGAGCCCACAACCACCTGGTCCACCTTGATGCCCTTTGCCTCTCTGACGCTCTTGGCGTTTTCTGGGAGGTGGGGAAAGGCTACCTGAGGTTCGAGGTCCGAAACGTCGAAATCATAGACTTTATAATAGGATGCATCTGGATCGGGATGGAGTTCTTCTACATCCTTTCCGGCTTTTCTCAGATATTCCACAGTCTTTGCGTCTGCTGCAAAAAGACCTGCTTTAGCCCCTGCCTCGATGGCCATGTTGGCCATTGTCAGCCTGGACTCTACTGAAAGCTCCGAGACCACCTCGCCGCCGAACTCCATGGCCTGATACCTGGCTCCATCTACGCCGATTTTGCCGATGGTGTAGAGAATCAGGTCCTTGCCTGTAACA
>Ga0116181_1001977_pt1 | contig 17118 bp, 13 predicted proteins | sample AD_UKC075_MetaG_FD_89752 | JGI IMG/M metagenome (GOLD analysis project Ga0116181, IMG submission 89752) | Active sludge microbial communities of municipal wastewater-treating anaerobic digesters from USA - AD_UKC075_MetaG | ecosystem: Engineered > Bioreactor > Anaerobic > Digestate | place: USA...
CCACCATTAGTATTAAAAGATATAACCTTTTTATTGCTAACAGTAGTCGTAGTAGTAACCTTCTTTGTTGTATTAACTACTTTCTTTGTTGTACTAACACTAGTTGTAGTTGTTGTACTTACCTTGGCCGTAGCCGTTGTTGTAGTTTCTACCTTAACCTCAGAATTATCATAAGTAACAAAATCATTCTTTTCATCACTTGTATCACCACATATTAAATATGCTTTGAATTGATATTCCTTATCTAATTTAATAATTTCGATATAAGAATTAGCCATATCACATGTATTGCCATTTTCATCTTTAACTTCATCTATAACATTTTGATCTACTAAATCATTTAAACCAGTCTTATTATAATCTCCAACTTTACTAGGCAATTTATCATTTACATAATAAAGTTTTGCCGTATCAATTAAAGATGATAAATTATTATCTAAATTAGATGATTCTTTATTATAATTTCTCTTACTAAAAACAATAGTTATTAATTTAATAGCTAATAACACTATTAAAAATAATATAAATACTTCCAAGAATATCTTAATCCAATTAATATTTTTCTTTTTTTCTTCGTACATCAAAAACTCCCCCGAATCTAGCATACTTATATAACTAAATTATACAAAGTAATTTAATGTATTTCAATAAAAAAACTGATATTTCTATCAGTTAAGATTATATAGCTACAAATGTAGCTGTTAATGAAGAACTATAATCTAATTTATTATTATCATTATTTAAATATACTTTTAACTTATAATCTTTATTTGTATAAGAAGTTAAAGTATTTGAATCAATAACAAATAAATAATAATTATCTTTTTCAATATAATTCATTTCACCTAAGTTATATATAGTACCATTATAATTAATTCTAATATTACTATAATCCATAGTACTATCTTTAGCATAAGCAAAAGCAAAATCATACTTTTTATCAGATCCAGATGGATTTCTTAAAGATACTACAGTATCATCTACCATATTACTTTTACTATCATCAATTACTAATAAATCGGCAAAACCATCAAAGCTAACACTTATATCCATGTCGGCATAACTTGATGCAATAGAAGCACCAACTTTACCTTCAGATAAATTCCATAAAGGAATGGATAAAGCTATAACTAAAATAGCAATAACAATGCTGACAATTGAACCCCTAACATTATCAACCATATATACCCCCGATAAACCAAATATTTGATTTATTGGTTATATATACTAGCACATTTGTTCGTGTCTGTCAAATTTAAAAAGCCCTATTTCTTAGGACTTTCTTCATTATTCATACTATTAGCTTTTTCAATCAATGCTCTTACTTTTTTATCTCTAGCAATTTCATGCTTCTTATCAACATTTTTAATCTTAGGAATATCTTCAACTTGTTTCTTAATCTTATATGCTTTTACTATTTTAATAATATCTGTAAGTATTATATATAAAGCAGGAAGTAATATTATTAATATCCAACCTAATGTACTAGAAACAAAGAATTGTACTCTTCCTAATCCAGGTATCTTAAATAGATATTTACCAACTATATTGCTAAATTTAATATTACCAGCATCTTGAGCCTGATTGTTATCCCCCTTAGTAATATAATGTATAACACCATCAGCTTCATAAACATTAAATATTCTATGTGTTATTGTAAATCCACCTGTATCAATTGTATTTGAATAAAAAGTAATAACATCACCAATAGATAAATCTTGTTCAGATTTAACTCTAACATCTACGATAACGTCATATACTTTAATATAAGGTTCCATTGATGGAGATGCAATTGTATACATACTAATTAAAGGATTGGTACCTTTTTTCTTTGCAATAGCATTAGTAGTTATATAAAAAACTAAAAAACAAGCTAACAAGAAAAGAAATGCCAAGAATACATATGACAAAACAAATAATATTTTTTTTATTATTTTATTACCCTTTTTATTCATTACTTTTCTCCTATTATTATAAATAAAGTATACTTCTTATTTAACAAATAAAAAAGACCTTTCTGGTCTTATTTAGTAGTTGATTGAATTACAGAAATCGTTCCATCAAATGATTTAGCAGGATCACTTACAGCACCACCTGCAACACTTACTGTTAAAGTATAACTATGTTGAGCACCAGCAGTAACAGGTCCAGAGAATGTAGCATTTCCCAATAATACTTTAGTAGCACCAGTTGGAATTGATACAGCTTGACTAGTTGATGATATAACAGTTCCATTGTTAGAAACATTATTACTTGTTAATGTATAAACTAATTCACCATCTAAATAACTATTAGTTGCAACATTTAAATCTACTTCATAATTTAAATTAGATGAACCAGTTACAATACCAGTAACATTAAATGTCTTTGTAGCTAATACATCTCCAGGATTTAAAGCGCCTGCACTTATATGTGAATTATCACCATATTCGATTGAAATAGTACCACTTGTAACTTCTATTGTTGTTTGTTTATCACTTGTTGAAGAAATATTAAAATAGGCAAATGTCGCTCCAACTACAGCCACTAATAAAGTAGCTACCGAAATAATTGTTAATAAAATTATAGAACCTTTGTTGTTATTTCCCATATTCATACTTCCTTATCTTTCATATCTTAAGTAAATATTAACATATTTTAGATGATTTATTCAATATTAAATAACGTATTTATAAAGAAAAAAGGTTACTTTGTAACCTTTTCATTAACTTTAGGCATTTTGAAATAGAAAGTTGTATATTTTCCAACTTTAGAATCTATACCATACTCAAAATTGTGCTTTTCAAAAGTACCTTTAACAATTGAAAGTCCAATCCCAGTTCCAACAGTATTACGTTTGTAATTCTTTTTCTTAGTATAATATCTATTCCATACTAAAGGTATTTCTTCTTCACTTATACCTTTACCAGTATCAGTTATATTAATAACATAATAGTTTTTAACTAATTTAACCGATATTTTAACAACATTGTCATCACCTGTATGTTCAATAGCATTATTAATTAAATTGTAAAATACCTGATCCATCTTTGCCCTATCGGCTCTAACATAAGCTTTATCAGGCAAATCCAATTCAAACTTATAACCATCTTTATCAACCATTAAGTCATAACGTTTTAATACTTCGTGAATATCCTCTATCAAATCATACTCAACTAAATCCAAAGAATTTTCATGTGCTTGAATCTTCGAAAGTTCTAGTAAATCATTTACTAAACCATTTAATCTATCACTTTCATCAATTATAACATTCAAATCATGAGTTCTCTTTTCCTCATCTTTATAACTTAAATCCCTTACCTTCTCAGCATATGCTTTAATCATTGTTAAAGGAGTCTTTAAATCATGAGAAACATTAGCTACTAAATCTCTTCTTAATTCATCTGTCTTGTTCATTTCACTAGCAGATAAAGTTAATACATCCGCAAGTTCATCAAGTTCAGCTATATTGCTCTTTTCAAATTTAACATTATAATTTCCTTTACTTAATTCTCTAGCTGAGTTAATAAGTTTTAAAACTGGTTTGTTAACCATCTTAGCAATAAATATAGCCACCAATACAGACAACAAGATTAATAATAAAATAATATATATTAACTGACTTCTAAGTAATGTAGTCGTTGTATTTAAATCCTCTAAAGGAGCATTTAAAAAAACATAACCATCATTTAATGTAACCATATATATTAAACTCTTAGTTCCACCTGGTCCATTTAATCTAATATAATTATTATCGGAAGATATTAACTGGGATTTATATTTAGCTGACTCTTTACTATTATTTAAAATACAACCATTAATCATCGTATTATAATTTGAAACAGTGTTTCCCGTGTAATATTGAATACAAATATTATTTTTAAAAGCTATTTCTTCCAATGAATCGGATGTTACATTATCCATATTTTCTATAGTATTAGCAATATCATTAATATTTTGTGTTTGATATTTCTCATAAAAAACATTTAAAAATTGTATTTGAATAATCCATAGTAAAAGAAGAATAACTATCGAAAAAATTGATAAAACAATTAAAGTTCTAACAGCTAAACTATTCTTCTTCATATGTAAATTTATATCCTACTTTTCTAACAGTTTTTATAGAGTTACGATATTTTCCTAATTTACTACGCAATAATTTTATATGAGCATCTATTGTTCTATCTTCAGCTTCATAGTCATATCCCCAAATCTTTTCAATAATAGCTTCTCTTGATAAAGCTACCCCTTGATTAGATAAGAATAATGCAAGTAATTCAAATTGAGTATTTGTCATTTCAATTACTTCTCCTTCAATAGAAACTTCATGAGAAACATTATCAAGTTTTATATTACCAACAATAATATTATCACTTATCTCATTTCTCTTAGTAACAGCCTTAACACGTGCCATAAGCTCTTTAGGACTAAATGGTTTAGTTACATAATCATCTATACCAAGATCAAATCCTTGTAATTTATCATATTCTTCTTTTCTAGCAGATAACATAATAACCGGAATATTATCTTTAAATGCTTTAATCTCTTTAATAGCCGTAAATCCATCCATTCCTGGCATCATTATATCCATGATAATTAAATCATAATCATGTTCTTCGCACATTAAAACAGCCTTAGCGCCATCACTTGCTTCATCACAAGTAAATCCTTCATTCTCGGCATATTCCTTAATTAAATCTCTTATAAGTTCCTCATCATCACATACTAAAATATGCATAATCCTCACCTCATTAATTTTATATTATATTATTTTTATGAAAAATAAAAGAAAAAGCCTTACACTTTTTCTTATTCTTCTTCATCTAAATCAACATTATGATAAACTTCAGTAACATCATCAATTTCTTCAAGCAATCTTAAAGCAATCTTAAATTGTTCTAAATCATCACCAGTTAATTTAACTTTTTCTTTAGGATACCAACCTATTTCATCAATAGTATATTTAACATTTGGAATCATATTTTCAATAACATCTCTAATTTTAGAGTCATCACTTGGACTAGCACTAATAACGACTTCTCCATCAATAGTTTCTAAATTCTTAATTTCTATTCCTTTATCAAGTAATTCCATCATTATATCATCACCTAAATCGGATACAAATCCAATCATAGTTAAATGATCATAATTATATGATACTGAATTAGTAACACCTAAACTCTTACCAATCTTATTAAATACTTCTCTTAAATAACTAACAGTTCTATTAACTTTATCAGTTAATGTTGTAATTATAAAAGTTGAAGCTCCAGGACCAAATCCTTCATAAGTTAACTCCTGATAATTAGTATCATCATTACCCTTTGCTTTATCTAATGCTCTATTAATTATTTCATTAGGTACTTGCATGGCTTTATATTTTTCCAAAGTCCTTCTCAATCTTACATTTGATTCAGGATCAGGATTACCCTTTGCTACTAAATAAATCTCTTTTGAAGATGTACTATATAATTTAGCCTTAATAGCACCATTTTTTTGAATACTTGCTTTTCTTACTTCATATGCTCTGCCCATCGGAAACACTCTCCTTTTTTATACCGCTTGGAAACATAATAATAGTACTCCAAACATTCATTTTAGTCAACAAACAAAAAGGAAGTTAAACTTCCTAATCTTTTAAAGTAGTTAATAAAGTATAATATTTACCATTGACTAATAAATATAAGGACTTCTTACCCTTTATATCACTCTTAATAATATTACTATTATTAATATTATATGAATAAATATTCCCAGCATCGCTTGCCACGATCAAATTTGCCTCTTTAACATAGTCCTTAAAATCAAATGTTATATACTCTCCATTTAAAGCAATTGTAAATGGATTATTATACACATCAGCTTTAATTAAATCAGATCCAACTTGATTTTCATTTAATTCAGTTTTATTTGTATAAGAAACATTATCAACAACATCACTAAATGCATAATTAGAAGTTGAATCATTATAAAGACTAGCAGAATAGCCATAGTAATCAATATTATCATTATTAGATAAATTAGCACTCGATTTTAAATCATTAGTATTATCACTTATTGAATAAATTCTTCCGAATAAATCCATTTCTAATCTTAAGTCATTAAGCTTAGTATTTTTAGAATAAACACTATTATAACCAACAGCAAAACGATTTTTATAAACAGATATTTTTGATAAATAATCGAAATTTAAGAAATACAATAAATTATTATTGTTATCAAATCCTCTTAAATAAGAATCTTTATTATCTAAATTACCTAACATAAAATATTCATAAGGGCTTGTAACATAATCACTTACAGAAAAACCACCAGTACTATTATTATAAGTACTTGTTTTTATTTCAATATCTTTATATCTACCATCTTCTAATGCTACTGTTACTATATTAGAAGAATCAGCAAACAATCCATATACAGGAATTATATGCTTCTTACTACTTTCAACAGTCGTTTTATATTCCCCATTAATAGAAACACCAACACTAGTATCATTATCCGTATTGAATATTACTAAAGCTGTTAAAGGTGAAATGCCATAAGGATTAACTAAAATATATGGATTATCAATGGTATAATTACCATATTCGGAATTATCTTTTATATTATAATCAACATCTAATTGTTGAGTTAATAAACTATTTAAATTATTATCTATTACATTATTATATTTACTAAAATATTTACTACTTTTTCCACCTATGCCAACATAATAATAAGCTATAAAAGCAATAGCAATTACAAATACAAAAAACACAGAAACTAAAATAATTGGATTAATTTTCCCATTTATTTTAACCTTTTTCACAACCCACACATCCTATTCTTATAAAATTATATCTTTTATATTATTAAAAGTAAACTAAGATATATCTATGAAAAATCTTTTGTACCATACTAAGAAGGCATAGCAATTCCATATTTTACGACCATTATTATGTTTACCACTTCTATGATCACTTAATAACTTTAATAAATACTTTTGATCAAAGAATTTAGAAGCATAATCTTCATTAAAATATGAAGCTACAATATCATAATACTTATCAATCATTAACCATTTAGAAAAAGGAACAGGGAATCCTAATTTACTACGTTTAGACCACTCTTCAGGTAAAGTATCGCGCGCAATATCTCTAAATATATATTTACCAACTCTATCTTTTATTAAATACTTTGAAGGAATAGTTCTAGCATAATTAAATACATTAATATCCATTAAAGGAGTTCTTAATTCAACACCATGAGACATAGCCATTTTATCAGCTTTTAATAAGATATCTTGAGGTAACCAAAAATGGTAGTCAATAAATATTTTTTGCGTTAATTCATCTTCATCTTTTACTTTATCATAATAAGGTTTTAATACGTCGCTTATTTTTTCATTACTTTTTAAAGGTTTAGCAAGTAAACGATTAATTTCGCTTTCCTCAAAATATGAACCATGTCCTAAATATCTTTCAGTGAATGGTCTACCATATTTAATTAGAGTATTTCTTCCAGGAAAATGAGGTAAACACTTACAAACACCACGAACACCTGCTCTAATTGGAAGAGGTAATTTCAAATATCTTGTTAAAGCTGGAGGATCATTATACTCAGGATATCCACCAAACATCTCATCACTACCCTCACCAGAAAGTACAACTTTAACTTGTTTAGAAGCTAAATCCGACAAGAAATATAAAGGAACAGTTGAAAGATTAGCATCAGGTTCATCTGTATGATATTCAACATCTGGTAAATATTTAAAGAAATCATCTGGACTAATAACTTCACGATAATTTTTTAACTTTAACATATCAGATAATTCTTTAGCATATGTTGTCTCATCAAATCCTTCATAGTTAAATCCAACTGAGAAAGTCTTATCAGGTAAAGATTTAGCAACAACATAAGATGAGTCAACACCACCAGATAAATAAGAACCAACTTCTACATCTGATGTAATTTGATGCATATGAATTGAATCTTCTAATACATCTTTTAATTCACTTTTAATTTGTTCATATGATTTATCATTATTCTTTTTATCAAAACTTATTTCAAAGTACTTCTTAATATCTAATTTACCATCTTTAAAATGAAAATATTCTCCAGGTTCTAACTTATGAACATCTTTAAAGAATGTTTCATTCTTAACGTTATATTGGAATATTAAAAACATCTTTAACCCATCTGTATTAACTTTTTTATCAAAACCAGGATGTGGGAAAAAAGCCTTTATTTCTGATGAAAACATAAATTCATCAGCAGTTAAATAATAATAGAATGGTTTTATACCAAAGTAATCTCTAGCTCCAACGATATCCTTATTATCAACATCATATATTACAAAAGAAAACATTCCTCTTAATTTAGTATATAGTTTATCTTTCCATTGAATATAACCATTTAAAATAACTTCTGTATCAGTTTTTGTTTTAAACTTATATCCCAATTCAATTAATTCATCTCTTAATGCTTGATAATTATATATTTCTCCATTGAATATTATTACATATTTATTATCTTCAGAATACATAGGTTGAGCTCCGCCTTTTACATCAATAATAGCAAGTCTTCTTTGAGCAAATCCTACTAAATCATCAGCAAAATAGCCAACGCCATCAGGTCCACGATAAATAATTTGATTACCCATGTTTTCCAAAATATTCAATTTATCTTTTTTAGATCTCTTATCTACAAATCCAATTATTCCACACATATTATTCCTCCCAAGTTGACCCTTCATATTCTTTTTTATAATGAAGTAATCTCTTTTTTATCATCAAAAATCTTTTTATACTAGTATCTCCCTTATATTCCATCGGAGAAACACGATGCTTCCACATTTTCAATGCACACTTTTTAAATTCATCATTTAAGCAATACTTCTTAATAATACTCTTAGGTACAAATGATAATAATACCTTATCATTTAATTCTTTATATGGAAGATCTTCATTTTTAATTAAATCATCAACTTCAACTTCCACCAAATTAGCACCCAATGGTGTTAAATAATAAGAACATCTACCTTGTCTAGCATTTATTTCAAGTACTTTAAATTGTTTGCTTCTATAATCATATTTTAAATCAAATTCATAAAATCCGTTCATTCCTAATTGTTCCATGAAACAAATAATATCTTTCTTCATTTGTTCAACAGGTCCATCGTGAAAATTAACACCATTAATTAACGCCGCGGCATTACCAATCATATATTTATCTCTTTCTTGAATACCAATCTCAGCAAAAGATAAAACTTTTACCTTACCCTTAGTATCAACATAGCAAACAGCATCATATAAATAAGAATCATCACCAGGAATAAATTCTTGCATGATAATGGTATCATCATATCCACTTGTAAAAAGTAAGTTAACTATTTCTTCAGCCTGTTCCTTTGACTTAACCTGATATATCTTTTCTTTTCCAGCAAAACTTATGTGATTATAACTAACAACATTCGCTGGTTTTATAACAATCGGATAATCTATATTTGGTAATAATTCCTTACTACCTATTTTGTAATAAATAGTCTTAGGAAATTTTAAGCATGAATCTTCATAAGTTTTATAGAACAACTCTTTATTAGTTAAAGTCTTTATAACCTTAGCACTTTGTTTAGGAAATATTAATTTTTTATCTAATATATTAATATTATTAGCTAAAAATTCTGAATATGTTTCATTAGTTGATATAACTAATACTTTATTATTACTATTATTAGCATATTCATTTAATGTTTTAACAAATATTTTTTCATCCCAAATATCCTTATATTCAATAGTAAATATATTAGAATATTTAACAAAAGATAATCTCTTAGTGCCTATTAAATGAGGCTTTTTATGATAAGCTTCATGACAACACCTAGCCATATAATAAGCATTAGCATCGCATCCTAATATTAATACATCAAAATCCATATTCCCTCCTAATAATATATTTCTACTTTTTTATCTCCTTTAATATGAACTCTTACAATTCTTCTTGTAATCATATTAAATAATTGATACGCATTCTTTCCAGTATACTCCTTAATGTTATCAAAAGTAATATTATCTCCTATTATTTCAACACTTGTACCAATTTCAATAGGAGTTTCTGAATAAACCATGATCATATCCATACAATCACTTACAATATTACAACGTTTACCATTAATAAATACTTGTTTAAAACCTTTGTCAACGCCATCAGCATATCCAACAGGTAAAGTTAATATATAACCTTCATGAACCATGGTAGTTGAATATCCAACAACATCACCCTCCATGACATGTCTTACACTCATAACTTCAGTATATAGACTAAAAGCCACATGAAGATTTAAATCATTATTTTCAACAATATTACCTATTCCATATTGGAATCTTAATCTTTCATTTCTTAAATGACGAATTCTTCCTCTTAAAGAACTATCTTTACTCATATTTTGTGAGAATCCATACATAATTATTCCAAGTCTAACACCATTAACAAATGGAATCTTTTCATGTCTAACCATTGTTAAACTACGATCCATATGAACTATCTTAATCTTAGTTAAATCAATACCACTTGTAAGTCTTTTAAATTCTTCTAATTGTTTATTATAATAAGGATCACTTACACCAGCAGTAGCAAAATGAGTATATATACCCTCAAGTTCAACAATACTATTATTTAATAATCTTATTGCCTCTTCAAGTTCCGTCTTATCATAAAATCCAAGACGATGCATGCCTGTATCTAAACTAATATGTACCTTTAAATTAGGTATACCTTTATCAATAAGACTTTTTACATAAACTAATGATTCAACTGTTAATGTAAAATTATTATCTGCACATTCTTGAGCAAAATCTAAAGAAACTGGTTCCAAGATTAAAACCGGAATCTCTTTATTATATTTTCTAACATATAAAGCTTCTTCCAAAGATGATACACATAGATAATTAATACCACCTTCTATTAAACTATTAACACATTCAACGCCATGATGATAAGCATTATTTTTTACAACACCAAAGTAATATTTATAATTAGGAAATACCCTAATTATTTCCTTAACATTATCACGTAAAACATCATCATGAATTAAAACAAAAGTTTTTCTTTTCATAACACACCTCATATTATATACATTATATCATGATAAATATATTTAGACACAAAAAAACTCCGGCCTGATAAACCAAAGTTCTTCTGGGTTTTTCATGAATAAATGGATTACTAGTTATCAGCTAATATTCACATCTTGTAACTATCAATGAGTAACCTTCTCAAATATGTACATACACTTAGTAACAGTCACAACCCAATAGGGTATTCCACAAAGTCACTCAACAGACTAGCAAGCTAACCAAGAGAGCAACAAGAGATTAAACTAAATAACACTTCGAAAAGCGGAATCAACAACTGCAAGCAGAAGAGACTCTAAATCATTAATCTCATATATTCTTACTAAGTATCTTCATTATACTTTTTCACTAATTTTATGTCAATACTATTTAAAATTAAATTTTACATTTTCTTTTTCTAGTTCCAATTTAGCATTAAATAGTTTACCATTTTTTGACGTAAATCCTTCAATTAAATCAGTACTTCCAGTGCTTAACAACTTTACAACATCATTCTTTGATATTATATGTTTGCATATAACTAATCCAATTCTAAATTTGCATTCCTTATAATTAGAACATCCATATGAATATTTACCCTTTTTGACATCAGCACCACACAAAGGACACTTGCCAACAACATCTCCAAACATGCCAGTAGAAGCATCATCACCACTTTTAGCAAACGCTTCTTGAATTTCTTTTTCTGCAAGTACTACTGAATCGTCAATTGTCATCTCATCATGATAAACACTTTTTAAAGCTTTACCAAGTTCCGAAGTCTTATACTTATCCATAGATATTTCCATTTGATTTAATGATTCAATTAAAAATATTCCATCTGGTAAAATAGTGTAAACATCTTTATTTAAATCAATATATTTAGACTTACGAGCATTATCAATAATACCGGTTCGCGTAGCTTCAGTACCTAACTCTAATCCCTCAAATATTGCCTTATAATCATCACGATCATCGCTTCCTTCAAGATCATCTTGTTCAGTATCATCATCAATTTTTTTCTTGTCTTCTTTAAAAGGATTCTTTAAATAATTATTTAAAGTTTCAATTGTATAATGTTTAGGCGGAGTTGTTTCCTTTTCCTTAGGAACAAACTTAATATTAACTTTATCTCCAACGTTTAAATTAGGTAATATTTTATCTTTACTATTATATAAATCAAACTTAGTCCAACCAGGAACCATGATAATATTACCCTTTAGAATGAATTCTTCATATTCACCAACTTTAATCTTAATCTCTGTCTTCTCTATTTGACAATCTTCATCACAAAAAACTGCTACAAATCTTTTAAATACAGTTTGATATACAATCATTTCATTTTCATCTAAACTACTAGGATTAGGTATTTTATAAGTTGGAGTTAATGCTGAATGGGATTCAATCTTACTATCATCAAATATGGTTTTCTTATCTTTAAACTTAACCGGATAGCCCAATTTACTTATATTATTAAGTATCGTTTTCATCTTATCTTTTTCAGCAGTAGCTAAATATTCAGAGTTAGTTCTTGGATAAGTTAAATAACCTTTTTCATATAGACCTTGAATTAACGATAATGATTTTTCCATACTCATTTTATATTTTTTACCTAAAAAGTTTTGTACTTTAGTTAATGAATATAACTTAGGTGGATTCAATACTTCTTTTTTTACTTTTTTATCTATTACTATTGCATCACACATATTATATTTATTACATAAATCAATACATTTATTATTATCTTTTTTCTCAAATTTTTCTTTACTATTTAATTCAACAATTTCCCCATTAGTTTCTTCACTTGAAATCATTCCATAGTAAATATCTGGTACAAAATTATTAATTGCCATATCTCTATCATATATAGCCTTTACAATTGGAACAATAACTCGACCAACTCTTAACAATGTTCCGGTTTTTAAAGTGGCATATCGAGTTAGATTAACTCCATAAAGCCAATCAATATAAGTACGAGCAAAACCTTCATTAGCTAAATTATTATATTCTCCATCGTCCTTAAGATCTTTTAATGCTTGATTAATAGTTTCCGGTGTTTGATCAGGTAGCCAAAGTCTAACTGTTTTCTTTTCGCTTTTTAAAGAATTATTGATAATTAAACGAACAATAACTTCTCCCTCTCTATCAGCATCTCCTGCGTTTATAATGCAGTCAACATCATCACGATTAACAAGTGAAGAAATAATATTAAATTGTTTGAGAATACCAGGATCAACCTTTTTATCTGCACCCATTTTTAAATTGAATTTGAAACTTTCAGGAAAACAAGGAATATTATCCATTTCCCATTTACCTGATTTGCTTTCATGACCAGGATAATCCTCAATATCAGCTAAAGTAAATAAATGACCGAAGGCATAGGTAACAAGATAATTATCATTACTATAATAACCATCATTTCTTTTCATATTGCCAATTGCACCAACAATATTACGAGCTAATGAAGGTTTCTCCGCGATAATAACATCCATCATCATTACCTTCCTTCCATGAGACCTATTATAACACGAAAAAGAGGTTTTACCCTCTTTAATTTATTCTACTTAACATCATGAGTAGTTATTAATCAATAAGTCAAACTAAACAACAATAAAGTACTACTATATTAAAATAAAAAAGATGAATTATTATTTTAATTCATCTTTAATTGTATTTATTACCATGTTAATAACTTCATCTTTATTAACATCAATAGCATTACTATCTTTTCTTAATTTATATTCAACTAAATTATCAACAAATTTCTTGCCAATAGTTATTCTAATAGGAATACCAATTAAATCCATATCTTTAAATTTAACTCCAGGTCTTTCATCACGATCATCAAGAACCGTATCAATTCCCTTACTCTCTAATTCACTATATAAATTATTAGCGTATTCCATGATGGCATCATCATTAGTATTTGTTGGTACAACAGCAACTTTATATGGTGCAATACTCATTGGAAGTATCATTCCATTTTCATCATTATGTTGCTCAATTGTAGCGGCAACAGCACGACCAACACCAATACCATATGAACCCATAGTAGGAATACAAGGATTATTATTTTCATCAAGATAAGTCATACCTAAATCTTTAGCATAATGAGTTCCTAACTTAAATAAATTTCCAATTTCGATACCATGTTTAAAATATAAAGTACCTTCACCATCAGGATCCATATCACCAGCAACAACGTTAGCAATATCACCAGAAATATCATATTTAAAGTCATCAACATTAGCATTTATATAATGATATCCTTCTTTATTTCCACCAACGACAAAGTTTTTCATATGTAACACTTCTTCATCGACAACAACACTAGCTCCAGTTAAACCAATTGGTCCTGTAAATCCAGGAACAGCATTAGATGTTGCAATTAAAGCATCATCAGCAAAGTTAACCTCTTTAGCATTAAGTAATCTTTCAACTTTATCTACATTAAGGTCTCTATCTCCTCTTATAAATAAAATCGTAAGTTTTCCATCTATATTCATAAGTAAAGCTTTAACTGTTTTCTTGAAATCAACATTTAAATATTTTGCTACTTCCTCAATAGTTTTTGAATTTGGTGTCTCGACTAATTGTAATTCTTTCTTATCTTCTACATCATCTATAATTTTATGCTTAGCTACTTCAAGATTAGCAGCGTATTTACCACTTTTAGAAAGAACTACTGTATCTTCACCAATATCAGTAATAGCTTGATATTCTTCTGATAAAGAGCCACCCATTGCTCCAACACCAGCTCTAACAATTTTATAATCAATTCCAATTCTATCAAAAATATTACAATAAGCATCATACATTTTCTTATATGAATTATTTAATGACTCTTCATCTCTATCAAAAGAATATGCATCCTTCATGATAAACTCACGAACCCTGATTAAACCATATCTTGGTCTTGGTTCATCCCTAAACTTTTCTCCTTGTTGATATAAAGTAAAAGGTAAATCCTTATAACTTCTAACCATAGATTTAGCCGCTATTGTAAATAATTCCTCATGTGTTGGACCTAAAACCATATGTGCATCTTTACGATCATGAAGATTAAACATATCTGAACCAAATGCTTCGACTCTTCCACATGTTTCATATACTTCAGCAGGGATTAAAGAAGGCATCAATACTTCTTGAGCACCAGTTTTATCCATCTCTTCTTTAACTATTCTTTGTACATTTTGATACATCTTAAGTCCCATAGGTAAATACATATAAATACCAGCAGCAACTTTCTTGATCATACCTGCTCTAACAAGTAAATTACCAGATGTACTTTCTTCATCTTTAGCATTTTCCCTTAAAGTATAAAAATAACTTCCTTTTAATTTCATAAATCCTCCTAAAAAAATAAAAAAAGATAATACCAAAAGAGTGCAAAAGCACGGTACCATCTCTTTATTAACTCATTTTGATAACGGATTAACTCCGGGGTAACTTTAATACCCTTCTCCAAGGTAGGAGCTTTTTAGTATATAACTTGGTTTTCACTAACCCAAGATCACTTTGTATATTTAACTAAAGAACTATATCCTCTTCAACGAATTACCTAGATTATAAGATTAACTGACCTCTATGTCAATTATTTTCTAACGCCAAAAATTACAGAACCTGTTTGTTGAGAAGGTACAACTGTTGGTGTACTTGGAACTTCAGCAACTTTATTAGTACTAGGATTTCCAAAATTAATACCCATTGCTTTTCTATGATCATTTCTCTCTTTAATTTTTTCATCAGATAAAGGAATAGAAACATGAGCAATGCCAGCTAAATCTTCAAAAGCACTAACATCCTCTGGACTCTTTCCCTTTAAATATAAATCTATTTGATCATCATCCATTGAATCAGCTAAATCCTCACTCAATTCAGATACACTCAATTTAGATACATCTGTACCATTAACAATAATAGGTACAATGTTTATTTGAGGCATTACATTGTTATCGGTAACACCATTAGATACTTCACTATTCATACTTATTATCCTCCTAATATTATTTTACTATGAATAATCAAAACATCATATAAAATAGTATTGTCCTTTACACACCCATTACAAAATTATTAAGACTTTTTATATTGTATATATTGACCAAAATAAGATATAATAATAAAAGAATAAGAATAGATTAGGAGCGGTGGCAGATGATAGTTTTAGTAACTGGTTTTAGCAACGCATTTAGATTGGAAATTCCTGAAAAGATTTCGGGTAACTATCAAGTTATGGGATATGATAATACAATCATAGCAACCATTTCAGCAAATAACCAAAAGTGGGAAATTGCCTCCGTTAACAATAATAAACTTTATAAAAATGGAACAGTAATAACTTCAGATTTTTTCATAAACAATGCATCATACAATATTGAAGATATTGCCAACAATTATAAATATAAAATTAATATCTTCAATACTAAAGTACCATTTACAACATATGAAATAAAAAGCCCATCAATAACAATTAATAATTCAGGAGCAGACATAAATTATTCTTCAAATAATTTAAATGGCCTAACAACAATAAACTTTAACAACAATAATATTTATGTTACAACAGAATCTAAATGTGTTTATGTAAATGATCGCCTAATAAAAAGAAAGAATATCCAACATGGAGATATTATTTTTATTGATGGATTAAAATTAATACCATACTCTAATCGCATAATAGTTTGTACATTAGATAATACAATAACCCTAAGTATTAATCCATCAAAACTAACAGAAATACAATTTGATAATGCAAAAAAAAGTGATGTCGACTTAGACAAACTTGAAGTTGAACGTGGATTATATGATGAAAATGATTTTTTCAGTAAAGCCCCACGCTTTAAAACAATATATGAAGAAAAGGATATAAAAATAACTCCTCCACCTCAAAAAAGAAGCGATAATACCAAACCAGCTATATTAACAATAGGACCTAGATTAACGATGATAGCAACAACGTTGGTAACGCTTTTCTCATCCATTACCATGGCTGAAGCAAGTGGATCTAGCACATCCTACCTTCTACCATCAATCATAATTTCTGTCG
>Ga0116181_1001983_pt1 | contig 17083 bp, 11 predicted proteins | sample AD_UKC075_MetaG_FD_89752 | JGI IMG/M metagenome (GOLD analysis project Ga0116181, IMG submission 89752) | Active sludge microbial communities of municipal wastewater-treating anaerobic digesters from USA - AD_UKC075_MetaG | ecosystem: Engineered > Bioreactor > Anaerobic > Digestate | place: USA...
CGTCAGGATCGGCCGGACTGAGCCGGGCCGCCGCGCGAAGCGCCGCGCCTATGTCCAGATCAACCAGTGGCACCGGCGCTTGCCTGTGGCAAAGGCTAGCTCTTCTTGCGCGCGGATCGACTCTGCGACTTCGGCTGCTGCCGTTGGACGACGTTCTTGCCGTCCTCGCTGGTGCGCACCGTCTGACGCGTGACCTGCTGCCGCACGACCTTCGGGGCCTCGGCCTCGCCGCCGGCGGCCGGGGCCGTCGGGGCCACGCTGTTGCCCTTCTTGGCACGGCGACGCTTCTCGGCGCGCTCCTCGATAATCGCCTGCGGGTCCTTGCCCTTGGCGAGCATCCGCTCCTCCCAGTCGATGAACGCCGGGGTGTTCGGCGCCGGGTTGTTGCGGATCAGCAGGCCCTGCTGGCCCATGGTCCACAGGTTCGAGGTCAGCCAGTAGATGAGCACGCCGATGGGGAGGACCGCCGACGACATGGCGTACACGACGGGGAAGAAGTACAGCATCATCTTCTGCATCTGCGCGGCTTGGCCGGTCTGCGACTCCGGCGGCATGTTCTTGCGCGTCAACTGCAGCTGGGTCACGAAGAAGATGCCGACCATCAGGACGACGAGGATGACGCCGAGGACCTGCGTGGACCCGAACGTCTCGAACGGGAAGGTGCGGTCCGACAGGCGCGCGCCGAAGATCGTCGCGTTGTTCAGCGAGTCGACCAGGTGCGGGTTGACCTTGAAGAAGTGCCCGCGGACATGGCCCGACGCCACGCCCTCCAGCACGCGGAACAGCGAGATGAAGATCGGCATCTGCAGCAGCAACGGCAGGCAGGAGGCCATCGGGTTGACGCCCTCCTCCTTGTACAGCTTCATCGTCTCCTGACCGAGGCGCTCCCGGTCATGGCCGAACTTCTTCTGCAGCTCTGCCTGCTTGCCGGACAGCATCTGCATGTCTCGCGCGGAGTTGATCTGCTTCACGAACAGCGGGATGAGGATCGTGCGGATCGTCACGGTCAGCATCACGATGGACAGCGTCCAGGTCCAGCCGGAGTCGGCGCCGAGCAGCGGCGTGAACAGCCAGTGGAAGAACACGATGAGACCGGAGACCGCCCAGTACAGCGGCTGCATCAGCGCGGATCCCGCGGCCATGATGGAGTCCCAAATACTCAGCGTCACAAAAAGATCGACCACTTAAGCCACCTCAGCGTTCGTTCGGGGAACGACGTCCCCGGATTCGTTTTCAACGTTCTCGGCCCAGGCCGCGGCTGCAGGCGTCCCGGGTACATAGTCGACGCCACCCATCGACCAGGGGTGGCATCGGATCAGGCGTCCCACGGCGAGCGCGGAGCCCTTGACGGCCCCGTGCGTCTCAAGCGCCTCCAACCCGTAGGCGGAGCACGTGGGATGGAACTTGCACACGTCGCCGTAGCTGGGGGAGACGAACCTCCGCCATCCCTTGACGAACCAGATCAGCAGGTATTTCATGCGGCGGCCCTCGCCGTCGCCCGCCGCCAGGCCGAGGCCAGGTCGTCGGCGAGCCGATCCGGCTGCGACGACGCGTCCGGCAACGCGCGCACGACGACGTCGCGCCGGGCGGAGAGGTCGAACTGGCCCGACAGGTGCCGGAGGCGCCGCTTGACGCGGTTGCGCTCGACGGCGTTGCCCACCTTCTTGGAGACAACAAAACCCACCCGGGTGAACTCGGGTGGATCTTGGTCGTTCCGTCGCATCACGTGCACCACGACGGTGGGCGTCGCCGCCCGGGCGCCACGTCTGACGGCCTGGCCAAAGTCGCTCGGCCGTTTCAGACGGTGTGGGCCCGGCAGCACGGAGGCTTCAGCTCAGGCGGAAAGCTCGACGCGGCCCTTGCGACGACGGGCGCTCAGGATGGCGCGGCCGGCGCGGGTGCGCATGCGGGCGCGGAAGCCGTGGGTACGGCTGCGGCGGCGGTTGCTCGGCTGGAAAGTGCGCTTGCTCACTTGGGATTACTCCCTCTTATTCGAAGAGTTAGACGGCTGCCCGGGTAGGGCACGGGGAAGTGGCCGCTGAAAACAGCGACTGGTCAACGATACGCGGGAAGCGGCGGGGAAACAAAACCGGGCCGAGCGAAACCTAGAGAAGTAAGCAAATTACACGCGTGTAGTCCAGCCGACACGCCGACGAGCTTCCCGATTCACCTTGCGCGCCGGGCCCTTGGCCACTAATTTCGTGTCTTGCGCCAATGTTGTCCACAGGCCGTGGCGCATCGAGGCGTATGTGGCAGAGTTATACCCTCTTGTGGACAACCCTGTGGAAGGGTTGAGGAACTATCGGGGTGGGACGCGTGGCGACCCGTCTGGGAAGAGGGGATCGGTGACCGACTCGGCAACGCCCGACCTGGGTGAGTTGTGGAACGAGGTCGTCTCCTCCGTCGACATGGCAAGTCGCGCCTGGCTACGGCGAACGCAGCCCCTCAGCATGCACGGCAACACCCTGATGCTGGCCGTCGCCGACGAGACCACGCGCGATCGGGTCGAGTCGAGGCTGCGCCAGCAGGTCGAGGAGAAGCTCAGCGCCGTCTGTGCACAACCCACGCGCCTCGCCGTCCTGATCAACCCCGACCTGGTTCTCGAGGAGCCCGTCGAGGCTCCCCAGCCGACGGACCTCCCGCCGCAGCCGATGCTTCCCCGCACGCGCCCGCAGGAGTTGCGGCTCAATCCCCGCTACACGTTCGAATCGTTCGTCGCCGGGTCGTCGAACCGTTTCGCGCACGCCGCGGCCGCCGCCGTCGCCGAGACCCCCGGCAAGTCGTACAACCCGCTGATGATCTACGGCCCCTCCGGCCTGGGCAAGACGCACCTCCTCCATGCCATCGGGCACTACGTCAGCTCGTACTACGAACAGCTCCGCGTGAAGTACGTCTCCACCGAGGAGCTCACCAACGACTTCATCAACGCGATCTCCTCCAACCGCACGGCGGAGTTCCGCAGCTCGTACCGCGACGTCGACGTCCTGCTCGTCGACGACATCCAGTTCCTGGAGTCGAAGATCCAGACACAGGAGGAGTTCTTCCACACGTTCAACACGCTGCACAACGCGCAGAAGCAGATCGTGATGACCTCCGACCGCCCGCCGAAACTGCTCGAGGCGCTCGAGCCCCGGCTCCGCTCGCGCTTCGAGTGGGGCCTGATGACCGACATCCAGCCGCCGGACCTCGAGACGCGCATCGCGATCCTCCGGAAGAAGGTCGCCTCCCAGCGCCTGACCGCCGGCTCCGAGGTGCTCGAGCTGATCGCGTCACGCATCCCCACGAACATCCGCGAGCTGGAGGGCGCGCTCACCCGCGTCGCCGCGCTCGCGAGCCTCAACCAGCAGGAGATGACGGTCGCGCTCGCGGAGGAGGTCCTCAACGACCTCATGCCGCAGGACGCGGCACCCGTCGACGCGCAGACGATCATGGACTCGTCCGCGCGCTACTTCGGCATCACGCACGACGACCTGACCGGCAGCAGCCGCGTCGCCAACATCGCCTCGGCGCGCCAGATCGCCATGTACCTCTGCCGGGAGCTGACGGACCTGTCGCTGCCGAAGATCGGCGCCAAGTTCGGCGGCCGCGACCACTCGACGGTGCTGCACGCCGTCCGCAAGATCAGCGAGAAGATCGGCGTCGACCGGGCCCTGTACACGCAGGTGACGGAACTCACGAACCAGATCAAGCAGTCTTAGCCCGCTAGTCCGGTTGGGGTTGGTGGCTCGGGTCCGGTCTCGACGGGGGCGACGAGCGAGAGCAATCGCGCGCGTTGTTCCGTGCACAGCGATGGGGATAAACCTCACTGTTGGGCTGTGGACGGCGCTGTGGACAACTTCGGACCTGAGAACCGTCCACAGATCCTCCCCGTGTAGTTCCGGGTTCGTCCACACGTCGTCCACAACCCCAATTCTGCTCTGACAAGGAGGGACGTCGGTTATCCACGGCGTCAACAGGGCCTACTACTAGTTCTAGAAGACAACTACCTTAAAGACCTTCAAAGTCACGCTTGTGGGAAACACGCTCGGTGAGCCGCGCTCACGGAGCGTCGACGTGCCTGGTGAAAGGAAGGTTAAGCGGAACCTCTACGGCCGATGCGCCGCTGATACGGTTGAGCGCGTGACCGTTGCAGCTCGGGCCAAGGGCCTCACCAAGACCTATGGCTCCGGCGATGCCGTCGTGACGGCGCTCGACGGGGTCGACTTCGACATCGTCCAGGGTGAGTTCACCGCGATCATGGGCCCGTCCGGGTCCGGCAAGTCGACGCTCATGCACCTCATGGCCGCGCTCGACACCCCGACGTCCGGGGAGGTCTGGCTCGGCGACACCGCCGTCGGCTCCCTGGCCGACACGCCGCTGACGAAGCTCCGCCGCGAGCGCGTCGGCTTCGTGTTCCAGGCCTTCAACCTCGTCCCGACGCTGACGGCGCGCGAGAACATCGTCCTGCCGCTGTCGATCGCGGGGAAGCCGGTCGACGAGGAGTGGTTCGACCGGATCGTCGACGTCCTCGGCCTCCGCGACCGGCTGACGCACAAGCCATCGGAGCTGTCCGGCGGGCAGCAGCAGCGCGTGGCCTGCGCGCGGGCGCTGATGAACCGGCCGGACATCGTCTTCGGCGACGAGCCCACCGGCAACCTCGACTCGACGTCGGCCGCCGAGGTCCTCACCTTCCTGCGTCGCAGCGTCAACGAGTTCAACCAGACGGTGGTGATGGTGACCCACGACGCGCACGCGGCGAGCTACGCGGACCGCACCGTCTTCCTCTCCGACGGCCGCATCGTCGACGAGCTGCGCAACCCCTCGCACTCGGACCTGCTCCGCGCGATGGCACGGCTGTACCCGTCGCCGTTCACGCCGCAGGGGCCCGAGGCCGACGGCATCTACCGCGACGGCGGATCGATCCCCGAGCGCCGCGACGACTGGCTGGACGACGTCGAGACGACGGCCGAGCGCTCCATCGCGCGCCGCGCCCTCCTGGACTGACCGCATGCTCCGCGCCACAGCCAAGTCCCTCTGGGCACGCAAGCTGCGCCTCTCGCTGAGCGCGTTGGCGATCGTGCTCGGCGTCGCCTTCGTCGCAGGCTCGCTGGTGTTCACGGCGATGCTGCGCGACGGCTTCGACTCACTGCTGAAGGGCTCCTTCGGCGACGTCAACGTGATCGCCGAGGGCGCGGGCATCGAGTCGCTTGCCACGCCGCGGCTGCTCAGCCAGGACGACGCCGATGAGGTCGGCGCGGTCGCCGGCGTCGAGCGGGCCACCGGGATCGTCTCGAGCTACAGCGTGTTTCCCCTAGCCAAGGACGGGTCGCTGCTCGCCTTCCCCGGCACCCCGGGCGTCGCGACCAACTGGCACGACACCCCCGCGGCGGGCGGCCTGACCGGCCCGCGCATCGTCGAGGGCCGCGCCCCGGAGGCCGACGACGAGGTCGCCATCGACCCGGCCACGGTCCGGCGCGGCGGCTACGCCGTCGGCGAGGACGTCCGCGTCTCCACTCCGCTCGACGGCATCCGCACCTACCGGCTGGTGGGCACGGGGACCTACGGCGCGGGCGCGACCGCGGGCTCCAGCTACCTGTTCTTCACGCTGGACGAGGCCCGCGCCATCGCGATCAAGGGGGCGGACGGCTACACCGGGATGTGGGTGCAGGCCGCCGCCGGCGCGTCGCCGGCCGACGTGGCGACCGCCGTCGCCAAGGTCCTCCCCAGCGGCTTCGAGGCCACCACCGCCGAGGCCCTCGCGGACCGGACGGCGGAGCAGCTCGACGTCGGGCTCGGCTTCGTCAACATCCTGCTGCTCGTCTTCGCGGGGATCGCGCTGATCGTCGCCTCCCTGCTGATCCTCAACACGTTCTCGATCCTGATCGCGCAGCGCGCCCGCGAGCTCGCCCTGCTGCGCGCCGTCGGCGCGACCCGGCGCCAGGTGTTGACGGCGGTGCTGGCCGAGGCCCTCGTCGTCGGCCTGATCGGCGCGACCGTCGGCCTCCTCGTCGGCTACGGCCTCGCGTGGGGGATCCTCGGAGGGATGCGCGCGTTCGGCCTCGACCTCGGCCCGGTCACGCCGCGCTTCAGCTGGCAGGCGGTCGCCGCGGGCTACGGCGTCGGCGTGGTGATCACGCTGCTCGCCGCCCTCTGGCCCGCCCGCCGCGCCTCCGCGACGCGCCCCGTCGAGGCGCTCGCCTCGGTCGACAAGGGGCAGGAGCGGCAGGGCGTCACCCAGTACGTCGGCATCGGGATGATGGAGTTGGGCGCGGCCGCGGTGGTCTGCGCTGTGCTGCTTCCCATCGACGCGCCGTTCGTGTGGCTCGGCATCGGCGCGGTGCTGCTGCTCGTCGGCCTCGTGCTCGGCACCGCCGCGCTCGGCCGGCCGCTGGTCTGGGCCTGCGGCCGGGTGTTCCGGCGCCTGTTCGGGGAGGTCGGCAGGCTCGCGGAGGTCAACTCCGTGCGCCAGCCCCGCCGGACGGCCGCCACGGCCGCCACCTTGATGATCGGCGTCGCGCTCGTCACCACCGTCGCCATCGTCGCGGCGAGCACCACCGCGTCGGTCGAGCACCGCCTCACCGCCGATCAGCGCGGCGACTTCGTGATCGCGCCCGTCGCCTACGAGCCGTTCGACGCCCGCGTCGCCACCACCGTCGAGGGCATCGACGGCGTGGCCGCCGCCTACCCGTTCTTCCGCGGCCCCGCGCGCGTCGGAACCGACGACATCGAGCTGGGCGGGGCGTCCGCGGAGGCCATCGAGCAGGCGAGCAGCCTGCGCGTGGTCGCCGGGTCGCTGCACGCCGACGGTGACGCCGAGCCCGCGCTCGTGTCGTCGGAGTTCGCCCACGCGAACGGCCTGGGCCTCGGCCGGGTGGTGGAGCTCGCCGGCCCCACGGGCGCGACCCGCGTGCTGATCACCGGCGTCCACAACGGCGGCGCGACGCCCGGCCTCGGGGATGTCGTCGTCACCCCCGAGTCGTTCGCGAAGGTCACCGACGCCTCCCGCATCCACAGCCTCACCGTCTTCCTCGACGGCGGCGCCGACCGCGAGGCCGTGCGCGCCCAGCTGCGCGACGCCGTTGCCGAGATCCCGACGGTGGCCGTCTCGGACGTCGAGGAGTTCGCCCGGGCGCGCGTGGCCCAGTTCGACCAGCTCTTCGGCGCCATCTACGCGCTGCTGGCGCTGGCCATCGTGATCTCCGTGCTCGGCATCGTGAACACGCTGGGGTTGTCGGTGATGGAGCGGGCGCGCGAGGTCGGACTGCTGCGCGCCGTCGGCCTCACCCGGCCGCAGCTGCGGCGGATGGTCACGTTGGAGGCGGTGATCGTGGCGCTGCTCGGCGCCGCGCTTGGGGTCCTGCTCGGCCTCGCGCTCGGCTACTCCTTGGCGTCGCTGTTGCGCGATGCGGGCGTCGACCTCGTGCGCGTGCCCTGGGCGCTGCTCGGGCTGTTCGTCGTCGGCGCCGCCCTCGCGGGCATCCTCGCCGCCGTCGGCCCGGCCCGGAGGGCGGCGCGGGCGAGCGTCATCGAGTCGATCGCGGTTGACTAACCCCCGCTATGATGCTGGCGACACCGACTTTCAAAGGGGAGCCTCGTGAAGATCCGAGTTGAGCGCGAAGCGTTGGCCGATGCCGTGGCATGGGTGGCGCGCAGCCTCCCCAACCGGCCCACGGCGCCGATCCTGGCCGGCATGCTGCTGGAGGCCGACGCCAGCGGGCTGACGCTCAGCAGCTTCGACTCGACGACGTCGGCGAAGGTCACCGTCCCCGCCAACGTCACCGACGAGGGCACCGTGCTGGTGTCCGGCCGGTTGCTGAACGAGATCGCGCGGTCGCTGCCGAACAAGCCGGTCGAGCTGCACGCCGACCACTCCCGGGTCGAGCTGACCTGCGGCCAGGCGCGGTTCACGCTGCAGACGCTGCCCGTCGAGGAGTACCCCACGCTGCCCGACATGCCGACCCAGACCGGCGCCGTCAACGCCGCCGAGTTCGAGAAGGCCGTCGGCCAGGTGTTCGTCGCCGCCGGCCGCGACGAGCTGCTGAATGTGTTCACGGGCATCAAGGTGGAGATCGACGGCGAGCACCTGTCGCTGCTGGCCACCGACCGCTACCGCATGGCGCTCAAGGAGCTCACCTGGAACCCGGCGACGCCCGACGTCGAGGGCAGCGTGCTTGTCCCCGGCAAGGTGCTCGCCGACACCGCGAAGTCGATGACCAGCGGCGAGACGGTCACCATCTCGCTGTCGACCACCCAGGCCGAGGGCGAGGGCCTGGCCGGCTTCGTCGGCGAGGGCGCCAAGGGCTCCCGCGAGGCGACCACGCGCCTGCTCAGTCAGTCGTTCCCGAAGGTGCGCCACTTGATGGACGTGCAGGCCTCGGTCTCCGTCCGCGTGGCGACGGCGGACCTGCTCGCCGCGGTGAAGCGCGTCGCGCTGGTCGCCGAGCGCAACACGCCGCTGCGGATGCGCATCAACGAGGACCACATCACGCTCGAGGCCGCCACCGGCGACCAGGCGCAGGCCTCGGAGGCGCTGGAGGCGCAGGTCGACGTCGTCGGCGACGAGCAGTCGATCACGGACGCGGGCTTCAACCCGCACTACCTGCTCGACGCGCTGACCGCCGTCGACGCCCCCTTCGCGCACTTCTCGTTCACGCTCCCCGGCAAGCCGTGCCTGATCATGGGCCTGGCAAGCATCGACGCCGACCCGCTCGCCGACTACCGGCACGTGATCATGCTGATGCGCCTCCCCGTCGAGGCCTCCGCCTAGCCGGTGTTCGTCACCGAGCTGTCGCTCACCGACTTCCGCAACTACGAGACGGCGGCGCTCGAGCTGACCGACGGCGTGACGGTGTTCGTCGGGTCCAACGGGCAGGGCAAGACCAACCTGGTCGAGGCCGTCGAGTATCTCTCGACCATGTCGTCGCACCGGGTGTCGTCGACGGCGCCGCTGATCCGGGCCGGGGCCGAGTCGGCGGTGCTGCGGGCGCGCGTGCAGGCCGGCCGCGACGACCCGCGGCTGATCACGCTCGAACTCGAGGTCACCACCGGAAGATCGAACGTCGCGCGGCTCAACCGCGCCCCGCTGCAGCGGCCGCGCGACCTGGTCGGCGCGCTGCGCACCGTCGTCTTTTCGCCCATGGACATCGCCATCGTCCGCGGTGACCCGTCGGACCGGCGCGCCTGGCTCGACTCGCTCGTCGTGACCCGCTGGCCGCGCATGGCCGGCGTCCGGCTGGACCTCGACCGCGTCCTGAGGCAGCGAAACGCCTTGCTGAAGGCGATGTCCGGCCGGTCCCGCGTTCCCACGGGCGGCGACGAGGAGGTCACCCTCCAGGTCTGGAACGAGCAGCTCGCGGCCATCGGCGCCGAGCTGCTCCACGCCCGCCTCGACACCCTCGCCGACGTCCTCCCTCACGCCCAGCGCGCCTACGAGACCATCGCCCCGGTCAACAACCAGATCCAGGCTGCCTACAAGACCGGGTTGGACTTCACTCGCCCCATGAACCCCGGCGGTGATGTGCGGGAGGGGCTGCGGCTGGCGTTGCTGGACGCGATGGAGGCGCGACGGCGCGACGAGATCCAGCGCGGGGTGACGCTGGTCGGTCCGCAGCGCGACGACGTCGAGCTGAGCATCGGTGCGCTGCCGGCGAAGGGCTACGCCTCGCACGGCGAGTCGTGGTCGCTGGCGCTCGCGCTGCGCCTCGGCGGCTTCATGCTCGTGCGCGACGACGGCGTCGAACCCGTCCTGGTCCTCGACGACGTGTTCGCCGAGCTGGACACGGCGCGCCGCGAGCGCCTCGCGGGCGCGGTCGCCGACGCCGAGCAGGTCCTGATCACCGCCGCGGTCGGCGCCGACGTGCCCGACTTCCCCGCCGCGCGCCGCTTCCGCGTCGAGGCAGGGAGCGTTTCGTAGCCCCATATGGGTTGGACGACCCCTGTTGCCTGTCGGACGCGTGTGGCAGGGTTGCCCTGGGAAAGTCTGTGAGGAGTGCTGTGGGCGTGAGCTGGAGGAGGCGAGCCGAGACCGTCGGCGTCGGCGCGGTCGCGCTGGCCGTCGGCATCCTCGCGTTCGTCCACGACGGCGTGCCGGCGGCCGAGGTCGAGCTCAACGACGGCGGGGTCTGGGTGAGCAACGGCGCGCAGCTGCTCGCCGGGCACCTGAACTACCAGTCGCGCACGCTCGACGGGGGGCTGAGGGTGCCCTCGCCCGGCTTCGACCTCTCGCAGTACGGCAACAACGTGATGGTGACGAGCGCCGACCTCGTCCAGCAGCTCGACACCGCGTCGGTCGCGCTCGCGAACGAGACCTCCGTCACGGGCGTGACGTACGCCCACGGCGACGACACGGTCCTGTTCGCCGACGAGGAGGAGGGCAAGGTCTGGGCGACCAGCCTCGAGGGGGTCGGCGGGTTCAACCCCCAAGCCGACCCCGCCGCGGAGGACCTCGACGCGCCGCGCGTGGCGGTCGGGGTCGGCGGCGACGCCTTCGTCGTGACCGCCGACGGCGTGGTGCGCTCGGTGACCGGGTTCGGCGAGCAGGCGGTCCTCGAGGAGGCCGGTTCGCTGGGCGCGGAGCTGTCCGACGCCGCGTCGCTCACCGTCGTCGGCGACACCCTCGTCGCATTCGACCAGGGCACCGTGCGGACGGTGGACCGCGCCGTCGAGCTGGCCGGCGTCGACGGCGCCGTCCTGCAGCAGCCGTCGGCGAGCGCCCCGGAGGTGCTCCTGGCGTCGGGCGGCGCGCTGTGGCGCGTGCCCCTGGGCGGCGGCTCGCCGTCTGCCGTCGACGTGCCCAGCGGATCCCCGGCCCGGCCCGTCCAGCTCGACGGCTGCGCGTACGGCCTGTGGGCGAGGTCCGGCTACTACGTGCGCGACTGCAAGGACGCGGAGCTGAACGAGGCCGCCCAGTTCCCGGAACTCGCGAAGGCCGCGAGCCCGGTGTTCAGGGCCAACCGCAAGGTCCTCGTCATCAACGACCTGGCGACCGGCGCGGTGTACCTGCCGCTGGAGTCCATGCTCAGGGTCGACAACTGGGACCTCATCAGCAACCACCTCGAGCAGTTGGAGGAGGAGGACAAGGAGTCCGAGGAGTCGGACGAGACGGAGCTCTCCCGGCTCCAGGAGTTCTCCGACGAGCAGCACCCGCCGGTGGCCAACGACGACGAGCTGGGCGCCCGGCCCGGCGTCGCCACCACGCTTCCGCTGCTGCTGAACGACATCGACGTCGACGGTGACGTCCTGACCGCCGTGATAACGGGCGGCGACGCGCCCGTGACCCTCGCCAAGGAGGGAAGGGCCGCGCGGATCGAGGCGCCGCCGAACGCCTCCGGCAGGCTGTCGTTCACCTACCGGGCCTTCGACGGCACAGACCTCAGCAACGAGGCGAAGGTCACCGTGACGCTCTCGCCGAAGGGCGCGAACACGGCGCCGAGGAAGGTCCGCTCCAACACCGTGCAGGTGGGCGAGCGGGCGTCCGCCGAGTACTCGGTGCTTCCCGACTGGGTCGACCCCGACGGCGACGCCATCTTCCTGGAGAACGCCGTCGGCGACGACGGCATGTCGGTCACCTGGCGCCCCGACGGCTACGTCTCCGTGCGTGACCTCGGCACCGGCAGCCCCGGCAGGCGTTCGGTGGCCGTCACCGTGAGCGACGGCACCGAGTCGACGACCGACGAGCTGGTGGTGCAGATCATGCCGGGCGGCTCGAACGCCGCCCCGGTGGCCAACAACGACCACTTCGTCGCTAACGCGGGCGAGACGATCACGCTGCGCCCGCTGTCCAACGACACCGATCCCGACGGCGACGAGCTGCGCCTCGTCGAGTTGGGGGCGACGGCGCCCGGGGTGGAGCTGAAGCCCGACTACGTCGAGGGCACGGCCCAGTTCACGGCCTCGGCGCCGGGAACCCAGACCATCGTCTACTCCATCAGCGACGGGCCGAACAACAGCAAGGGCAAGATCCGGGTGGACGTGACCGACCCGGAGGGGGCCTCGGAGCAGCCCGCGGCCGAGAACGACCTCGCGCTCATGTCCGCGACGGGCGTCGTCGTGGTGGAGCCGCTGGTCAACGACTTCGACCCGGCCGGCGGGGTGCTCGTCATCCAGGGCGTGTCCATGGGCTCGTCCGAGGGCCTGAACGTCGAGGTGGTGCGCCACTCGCTGCTGCGCGTCACCGCGCCCGCGGGGATCGAGGAGCCGCAGACCTTCGAGTACACCGTCAGCAACGGCCACGCCAGCGCGACGGCGTCGGTGCTCGTCGTCCCCCTCGCGGCCCAGTCCGAGATCCAGCCCCCGGTGGCGCTGCCGGAGACCACCGTGGTGCGGGCTGGCGACATCGTGACGGTGGACGTGCTGACCAACGACTACTCGCCCTCCGACCTGCCGATCGGCCTGCTCCCCGAGCTCGACGTGCGCTCGGACCCGGCGCTCGGCGAGTTCTTCCTCTCGGGAGACCAGGTCCGCTTCCGGGCAGGCCCCGAGGCCGGCACCGCCGAGGCCATCTACACCGTGTCCGACTCGCAGAAGAACGTGGCCTCGTCCACCGTGACCATCTCGATCAAGGGCTTCGACGACAGCAACAGGAAGCCGGCGCCGCGCCCGGTGACCGGCCGCACCTTCGCGGGCATGACCACCCGGATCCCCATCCCGATGGACGGCGTGGACCCCGACGGCGACTCGGTCGAGCTGCTCGGCACGGGCGCCGTCGGACCCAAGCGGGGATCGGTCGAGGTGGAGGGCAACTACCTCGTCTACACCGCGTCGCGGGTGGACCCCGGCACCGACACCTTCAGCTACCGCGTGACCGACCGGTTCGGCGCGGCGGCCGACGGCGTCGTGCGCGTCGGCGTGGCCCCCGCCCCCGAGAAGAACCAGGCGCCCGTGGCGGTGCCCGACGAGATCGCGGCGCGGCCCGGAACGCGGCTGGAGATCCCGGTGACCGTCAACGACGTCGACCCGGACGGCGACAAAATCTCGATCGTGGCCGACTCCGTCGAGCCCGTGGAGGACGGCTGGACGCCCGAGGCGTCGATCGTTGGTCAGAAGGTCTCCCTCCTCACCCCGACCGAGCCGGGCGTCTACCAGCTGTACTACCGCATCACCGACGGGGGAGGGGCGCCGGTGGTGGGCGTCGTCACGGTCACCGTCGACGAGAACGCGCCGCCCGTGGCGCCCGTCGCGCGCGACGACTACGTGCCCCTGGACGCGATCGCCGACCTCGAGGCGGTCGACGTGGAGGTCCTCGTCAACGACGCGGACCCCGACGGCGTGGTCGCCGACCTCGAGGTCGAGGTCGAGGAGCCCGCGACGGTGGCGGGCGGCGTCGTCACCGTGCCGGTGGCCGACGAGCGGCAGATCGTCCTCTACACCGTGACCGACCCCGACGGCATGACGGCGCGGGCCGCGATCGTGGTCCCCGGCGCGGCCCAGATGGCCCCGATCCTCAACCCCGCGAAGGTCCCGGCGGTGGTGAAGGGCGGGGAGACGCTCACCATCGACCTGGACGAGTACGTCCTGACCCGCGCCGGCCACAGGGCGACGCTGACGGCGGTCGACTCGGTCGTGGCCGGGCCGGGCGGCAGCACGACCGAGCCCGACGGCGGCCTCACCGTGCGCGACGACACCACGATCTCCTTCACCCCCGACGTGCTGTACCACGCGGCCACGTCGGTCACCTTCGAGGTGACCGACGGCGACACCGTCGACGACCCGCGCGGCCTGAGGGCGACGCTGAGCCTGCCGATCACGGTCGAGTCGTCGGGCCTCTTCCCGCCGGAGCTGCGCCCCGGCGAGGTGACCGTCGCGCCCGGCGAGGATCCGGTGAGCGTCTCGCTCCGCGCGATGGTGGAGGACCCGGACCCGGGCGACAACGAGAGGATGGTGTTCGCCGTCGTCTCCTCCGCCGACGGCGTGGAGGCCTCCGTCGGCGGCCAGGACCTGGCCGTCTCCGTCCCCGCCGACACCCCCGTGGGCACCACCGGCAGCATCGTGGTCTCGGTCCACGACGGCAGCACGGACCCGCTGCAGATGACGCTTCCCGTCACCGTGACCCGCTCCACGCGGCCGCTGATGTCGGTGACCGACATCACGGAGCCCGAGGGGCGCGTGGGCGTCGCCACGACGTTCAACCTTGCCGACGTGGTGACCAACCCGTTCGCGGACCAGGGCGGCGACCTGGAGCTGGTCGGCGAGCCGAGCGTCGCCGGCAGCGCGACGGTGACGGCCAGCGGGCTGGCGATCACCGTCACGCCCACATCCTCGGGGGTGAACGGCGACTCGGCCGAGGACGTGGTGGTGAGCTACACCGTCGCCGACGCGACGAGGGACTCCAGTCGCCACCGCACCGGGACCATCCGCGTGGTGGTCAAGGACGTGCCCATGGCGCCCACCAACGTGACCGCGGACGCCGTCGGCTCGAAGACGGCGCGCGTGACCTGGTCGCACTCCGGGTGGAGGGGCGGCAAGCCAGACGGCTTCACCGTGTCGTGGGGCGGTGGCAGCAAGGACTGCGGCCTGCAGACCAGCTGCGACATCGACACGCTCGCCAACAACAACACCTACACGTTCACGGTCGCGGCGCGGGTCGCGGAGGGCGACATCGACGACTCAGCGGCCTCGGCCCCCAGCAACGAGATCTTCGTCGACGCCGTCCCGAACACCCCGGTCGCGCCCGTCGCGGCGTTCGGGGACCGCGCCATCGACCTCACCTGGGCCGCGACGACCGTCCCCGACGGGGGGTCGCCGGTGACCAGCTACACCGTCGAGATCATGCCCGCGGACGCCTCGGGGCGGACGCAGCAGGTGGTCTCGGGGACGTCGATGGAGTGGAACAACCTGGCCAACGGCACCGCGTACACGTTCACCCTGACGGCGCACAACACGCTCACCGAGCGGGACCCCCGGGTCACCGCGCCGAAGGGTCCGGCGTCCGCGCCGGAGATCCCGGCGGGGGCGCCGTCGAACCAGGGCGCCCCGGCGGTGGCAAAGGACAAGGCCGCGGCCGGCGTCGCGCCCCGCGCGACCGTGTCCTGGGCGGCCCCCGGCAACCCGAACGGCGACTCCAGCTTCCGGTACCAGATGCGCCAGCGCGGCACCGACGGCGTGCTCTACGACGGCGCGGCCACCTCCTCCGTGGTGACGATGGACGTCGGCACCGAGGACAAGACCTTCGAGGTGCGCTCCACCAACAAGTCGAAGGACTGGAGCGACTGGTCCCCGGCGTCCAACGCCGTGCGCGCCTTCCAGCCCCCGGGCGCGCCGACCGGGTTCCGCCTCACGCCGACCGGCGACGGCACCCGGGCGCGGTTCGACTTCGGCGCCGCGGCGGGCAACGGCGCGCGGTCCGGCGAGATCTCCTACCGGTGGAGCGCGGGCGGGGCCAGCGGCACCGTCGGAGCCGGCGACGTGGTCAACAGCTCGGCCTTCGCGCTGGGCGACGACGTCCGGGTGAGCCTGAGGGCCATCAGCACCATCGACGGCGAGACCGCCGAGGGCCCCGCCGTCACCGCGACCGTCAACGCCTACTCGCCGCCGAACCGGCCGACGGTGTCGGCGGCCCGGACCTCGACCGGCCGGGTGCGCGTGGCCTGGGAGGCGCCGTCGAGCAGCAACGGGCGCCCGGTCACCGTCGCGGTCTCGGTGTCCGGGGTCGACGGCTCGCCCAACGGTTCGACGGACCGGTCCGGCAGCGCCACGGTCGGCACCGGTCCCAGCCAGAGCTTCGGCATCACCGTGACGGTGACCAACAGCGAGGGCCAGGCCAGCGAGGCCAGCGCCAGCGCCTCGACCCGGGGCAAGGGCACGGCGCGGGAGCGCACCGGCACCCGCGGCGTGACCTGCCCGTCCGACATCAACGCCCCCGACGGGTGCAACGAGTACGTCATCGAGCTCCAGGACTGGTACCCGGACACGATGGTCGAGTGCCACGTCGTCAGCTCGAAGGGCAACCACCACTACCCCCGGATGCGGGTCGACGGCGACGGCTACGGCTGGCTGCGCGCCAACATGGCCTACGCCATCGGGTGGGCTGGATTCACCGAGCGCGGCGACATCAGCGGCGACTGCTACTACGACTGACGGCCTCGACCAAGAAGGAACGAACCCATGACGATGACCCCGGAGCACGCGGCGTTCTTCGCCGACATGTTCGGCCGCCTGACCGACAACGTCGGCCATGCCCTGCTCGGCAAGGCGCCGGTGATCCGGCTGGCGCTGACCTGCATGCTGGCGGAGGGCCACCTCCTGCTCGAGGACGCGCCCGGCACGGGCAAGACGGCGCTGGCCAGGGCCATCGCGGCCTCGGTGCACGGCTCGCACAACCGGATCCAGTTCACGCCCGACCTGCTCCCCTCGGACATCACCGGCATCACGATGTACGACCAGCGCACCGGGCAGTGGAACTTCCACGCCGGGCCGATCTTCGCGTCGATCGTGCTGGCCGACGAGATCAACCGCGCGTCGCCGAAGACCCAGTCGGCGCTGCTGGAGGTGATGGAGGAGTCCCACGTCACCGTCGACGGCGTGCAGCACTCGACGGAGCGGCCCTTCATGGTGATCGCCACGCAGAACCCGGTGGAGCAGGCGGGCACGTACAAGCTGCCCGAGGCCCAGCTCGACCGGTTCCTGATGAAGACCTCCGTCGGCTACCCCGACCGGGCGGCGGCGGTGGAGGTGCTCGGCGGCTCGGCCCAGCCCGACCGGTCCCGCCTCCTGCAGCCCGTCATCGCGCAGGCCGCGGTGGCGGAGATGATCGACTCGGTGCGCGACAACTACGTCGACGCCGCCGTGCTGGACTACACCCAGGCGCTGGTCGAGGCCACCCGCGAGGACGCCGACACGCACATCGGGGTGTCCACCCGCGGCGCGATCGCCATGGTGCGGGCCGCCCGGGTGTGGGCCGCGGCCCACGGGCGCAACTACGTGCTGCCCGACGACGTCAAGGAGCTGGCGGGCTGCGTGTGGACCCACCGCCTCATCCTGACCCCGGAGGCCGAGTTCGCGGGGACGACGGCCACCGACGTCGTCGCGCGGGTGCTCGCCCAGGTCGAGGCCCCCGCCAACCGGATGGCCTCCTGACCCGTGACGACCGCCCTCCTCTCGCGGCTGC
>Ga0116181_1001986_pt1 | contig 17069 bp, 14 predicted proteins | sample AD_UKC075_MetaG_FD_89752 | JGI IMG/M metagenome (GOLD analysis project Ga0116181, IMG submission 89752) | Active sludge microbial communities of municipal wastewater-treating anaerobic digesters from USA - AD_UKC075_MetaG | ecosystem: Engineered > Bioreactor > Anaerobic > Digestate | place: USA...
GAGGAAGCAGAACACGGTACCATTACACGCCCGGGGTCGTGTCACCTTTTGCTTTTTACGTGTTTTACGACGATAACGATGTGATGCGGGCAGCCATGGCCTTCGAAAAAGGATTGCTCAACGGGCCAGCGGTTCTCTTCGATGAAAACGGACATCCTTATGTGATTGCAAACTACTACCGTGGGACGCGGACGGGACCCCTTGTCGTCTATGATGAGGAGCAGTGGCCGGCCGTGTATGTTGAATTCACACGAAACCGCAAACATGGGTTGGTGTGTGTCTTCGATCAACATTTGCCTTCCTGGATCGAGAATTGGAGGGCCAACCAACTGGTGGAGGCTTGCTTGATCAAGTGGGAAGGAAACCAGTGTCAGGTTTTGCTGGCATCGGCGCTGACAAATCCGGACGATCAAGCATTATCGCAAGAGCGGATGGCTAAAGTGTCGCGGTATCTTGACGAATTGGACAGTCTAGAGTCCGAATTAAAACGCAATGTGGCCGAGGCCTTCCGTTGGGCGGACAATGAAATCAAGAAACGTCGGGCAGCACAGTTCTCTGCGGCAGCCACAGCAGCGATCCTTGCCCGACATCGCGCCCGAGAAGCCGCCGGTGCTGCGCTTCGTGCCGAGGCCAACGCCCGTTTCCAGACGGGTTCGGGTCCGCCGCCGCGTCCGATACCCTAGTAACCAATGGGGCTGCGATTGATCCGGCCACGACGGAGCGTAACCCGCTAGCGCCGCGGTTTTGGGAAGGGACGCCATCCCCGGCGACCGGCATTTTGTAGGCACTCACTCTGCCGGACCCGCCGTGTGCTACCGACTGTTCGTCGTATCGGTTGACAAGTTGGAAGGGGCGCCCTCCGCGCGTTTGGCGTTGGGAGGGACGCCGTCCTCGGCGTTCTATGGTCATATCTGACGTGATTCCCCAAAGTTGCTTTCCCCCGAAAGCGCGCGAAAGAAAGTCTACCCGAGCGGCCGGATGCTTCGGGCAGGGTCGGGAAATAAACAGGGCCAGAAAAGGCTTGACAAGATTTCGCCGAGCTTAACTTGCCGAAGAGCGTCGGAGCCCGTTGGTTTCGCGCAGGCAAGAGAAAGAGAATGGGCAGGCACGGGGGCCTGCCCCTACGGCTTTTAATTGCGTGTGTAGGGGCAACCCCCTGTGGTTGCCCAGCTCCTCGCAACCCCGTGGTTCTCCTAACTTGGGGCGACCCGTCTTGCTCCCCTAATTTTGGTCAATCACTGCTAGCGCTCCAATCCAGTACAGGCCCTGCCACTTCAACACGGGACAATAAAAACGGATGACCACTTCGCAAAAAATGTGTCCAACCCAGACCATGTTTAACACGACAACAATGGTTGAGGTAAGTCGTGCCGTTCCACGGATTACTTTCCGGGGGTGCCACATTAGTTTGCGATCGTTACGATTCGCCGTTGAACCTCTATGAGCAACGTGCCACAATCCCGCCGAGCGCTCCCATGTTGCAGGTGCAGCAGATCGTGCATCACCAGCATGCCCATCATCATCGCAAGTATCGTCACAATAACAAGTATCGTCACAAAAATTAGTGAAGCCTTTGATTTCGAGTTCCCCGCCGTCGGGTCACGGTGATTCCCGTTACGGATTTGGTGGCTAACGGTGCGGTCCGCCTTGGCTATTACTTCCACTCTGTCGGCTTATACAGATTGTGTCCGTTTGGTTTGACCACGGGATTGGGCAGGAGCGAGAGCCTGAGTTTTTGCTCGTTAATCCGGAACCACGCATGTGCGGCGCGTTTCAGGTCCTCGGAAGTGCGCGCCGGCGGAAACGCTACCACCACACGCTTTTGCGGCTGATACTGCCGAATTGCCTCAATCGGGGGCACGAGGTCACTATCGCCGGAAATCAAAATTGCCACATCGAAACGGTCCAGGAAAGCATCCACCAGCATCTGCGTCGAAATGTTCACATCGGTCTTCTTCTCTTCCGGCATCTCGAACTCGCATGCACAACACCGGCATTGCTTTTTCTTGATCAGATAATGACCACGCATGATAGTCAGATTCGGTCTGTAGGTGCTCAACGCATCCAGATACGTCTGCTGACGGCGATGCTTATCAGCCGGCCCACGGATGTCGGCCGTGAAATACTTGACACCTACCAAACTCTGGTTGGGTCGTAGCAGCTTCTCTCCCAGACGCTGGACATCCAGCCAGTAATAACGTTTCCACCCTTTGGTTCTCAGACCGAAGTATAGGTTGAACCCATCGACGTAAAGCATTACTCTCACGTCATTTGCCACGCGACACCCCCAAATAGGGCAAGATACCCCCCCTGCCAACTTTGCGGATCCAAGGCAGTTCGAACTTGACAACTTGACACCCCGAAGCAGCCATAATATCTTTAAATGACGGTGACTGTGAACCCCACCGGGGATCGCATCCCCGGTCCAACGCCGGCCACTTACGCCGGCGTTTTCGTTTCCCCTCGAAACACGCGGGCACTTGACCCCTCCGCCCGCACCGGCGCTCTCGGGAGCAGTCGGCTCAGCGCGGCATTAAATCGTTTGCCCTCGTCTCAAAAACGACTATCATTGAAAAGATGAGGGGCCCTGGGCTTTGATTGCTCACAATACCGGCACACATGAAGCCTTTCTCACGTCCGGCATTCACGCTTGTCGAGCTCTTGGTGGTTATTGCCATCATTGGGCTGCTTATTGCGCTGCTTTTGCCGGCCGTGCAAATGGCCCGCGAGGCCGCCCGACGCAGTGAATGCCTCAATCACCTGAAGCAAATCGCCTTAGCTTGCCACAATTTTCACGATAGTCAGCGCCGCTTTCCGCCGGGTTACTTGGGTCCCAAACCGCAGGCACCGGTCCCACCCTATCCCGGGCAATGGACAAGTGTGTTCGCGTTTCTTCTCCCTTTCTTGGAGCAGGCTAGCCTCAAAGAAGAAAGCGATGCGGATGCCAGTTCCTTCAACGGGGTTTCTCTTTATCACGACGATCGCGTGGGCGAGTCTTTTTGGCTTCGTCCCAAGGCATTTGAGGCGGCCAAGAAGCAACCCCAGGTCTTTCTCTGCCCCTCCGACAACGCACGAAAGATCGAGCGCCCCATTGTCCTACTCCATTTTCATTACGTTTCACCGTATGTGACGTTAGTCGCAGCCAGTTTTGACGATAACCGGGGCGATGAATTGGGGAGGACCAATTATCTCGGTTCCGGGGGCTATATGGGAGTGACGGGGATCGCCAGCAGCGATGCCTATCGCGGGGTCTTTTGGAATCGGTCCCAGGAGACTTTCTCTAGCATCAGCGATGGCACTAGCAATACTCTCCTTTTCGGCGAAGCGATGGGAGGTACGCAATCACAGCGTCGGGCGTATAGCTGGTTTGGCTGTGGTGTGATGGCCAGCGCCTGGGGATTGGAACGATCGGCCGACAACAACACCAATTGGGGATGGTGGCAGTTTACCTCCCGCCATCCGGGGGTGGTTCAATTTGCCCTGGCCGACGGATCGTGCCGTCCCATTAGCCACACCATTGACCGCGACACCCTGATTTACCTTTCGGCAGTTCAAGATGGTCAAAACGTAGCGCCGCCGTGACGTCGGTCGCGCTGAACGGTGCCTAGCCCATTACCGTGGCACGGTTTTTGCTTAGAAGACTGTCCACGCTTTTGCAAGCCGGTTATTCGGGGACGCAAGCTGTCGAAATTGCCGAGGGGAGGACGCGCGACTGTCATCTTGGGCGGCCCTGTTGTAACAAAACGAAAGCATTTTTCTCATACGATTCTGGCGGCAGCTTGCGCGGCGATACCGCCGTGGCAGTCGGCGCGGTATTCTGAAAGGAGGTCTTGTCCGGCCAGGTCTGTTGTCGGCATCGCTGTGAAGACAATCCGAGCTAACCATCGGACGAAAACATTATGGCACGCGATTATTACAAGATCCTTGGGGTTCCTCGAAATGCGACCAAGGCGGAAATCGAAAAGGCTTACCGCCGATTGGCGCGAAAATACCATCCCGACATGAACCCCAACGATGCAAGCGCCAAGGAAAAGTTCCAGGAAGTCCAGGAGGCATTTGAGGTTCTAAGTGACCCCCAAAAGCGGGAGATGTACGATCGTTATGGGGCATCCTTCCAGTATGCAGGGACCGGGGCAGGTGGAGCAGGGCCTGGATACGGGGGATTCTATGAGACACACCCCGGTGGGTTCACCTTTACGTTCGACGACTTCGACTTGAACAGGTTTTTCCAAGAGCGGTATCGAGACGATTTCCTCGGCGGTCGGCCCTCCGGTACCGGTTTTGAGGAGTTGTTCGCTCAATTCCAACGAGCCGCGGGCAGGGCCCGGCCAGAGACAGGGCGTGCTGCCTACCGCGGCCAAGATTTACACAGCGAAGTGACGATTCCTTTCAACGTGGCTGTGGAGGGTGGCAAGGTTGATATCACGGTTAACCGGCCGGGAGTTGGCCGGGAGACTTTGGCCGTCATGATTCCTGCGGGGATCGAAGACGGAAAGAAAATCCGGCTGAAAGGGAAAGGGGCCCCTGGTCCGGCGGGTGGAGAGCCTGGCGATCTTTACCTCACGGTCCATGTTGCCCCTCATCGATGGTTCGAACGGAAAGGGAACGACCTCTACGTGAAGGTTCCCGTTACCATTCCGGAAGCCATTTTTGGGGCGAAGGTCGAAATCCCGACACCCAAAGGCCGCATTGCTCTGCGGATTCCTCCGGGAGCAGCCAGCGGGAAGAAACTCCGCGTCCCGGGGTATGGCGTTCATCCGCGAGATGGCACGCCCGGTGACCTCTACGCGGAAGTGCAAATCGTCCCGCCGCCTCAGGTCCCGGAAAGTTTGAAATCGTCAATCGAACAATTAGCCCGCGAGTATCCCCGCGACGTGCGGGCGGACTTGCATTGGCCATGATTGGGGCTGTCCGATAACGACGAACGGGCCGTTTTGTGAGTATCAAACGGGACCGGGTCCTAATGGGTGAGTTTTCTTTTGGTCGTGAGTATCGAATCCGCAGGCAGAAAGACATTGACCGCGTTTTCGCGCGGCGATGCTCGGTTGCCGACGACGTGATCATCATCTATGGCTGCGAAAATGGCCAAGGCCTGCCCCGACTAGCCATCATGGCTTCTCGTAAATTGGGCAAGAGCGTGGTCAGGAATCGCTGGAAACGCTTGATTCGAGAGGTTTTCCGCTTGAATAAGCACAGAATCCCGCGCGGTGTGGATTACGTTGTCATTCCCAAGCCGGGGGCTACACCGGATTTCCGCACGCTATTTCGAACCTTTCCGCATTTGGCAAAACAGCTCAAGCGGCGACTAGATCGGTCGGCAAAAAAGGAGGAAAGCGGCCAAGCGACAAGCCCGGGGGTGTCTTCCTCTTTTCAGGAGAAGGCCGAAGGCCGCGAGTCTTCCCGGGAAACGCATCCATCTCGCGGACTTCCTCAAACGGACGTGGACGAGGCAACTCATTACGTAGTTGAGCCGACGGCCAACGGGGACGACCTGGGGGATGATCCGGCCGAGGTGGGGTTCAGGGGCCTGCGAAAGATTACCCGCCCGATTTGGCGGGGTCTTCAGTTGATCGATGCCGCCATCGGCGAGGTTTTGATTCTGCCGGTTTATGTTTACCGCTGGACGATTAGCCCGCTGTTGGGCCACTGCTGCCGTTTCGAGCCAAGCTGTTCACAGTATTTTATTCAGGCCGTGCGCAAATATGGGGCCATCATGGGAAGTTTGAGGGGCTTGGCGCGGATTCTTCGCTGTCACCCTTGGCACCCTGGGGGTTATGATCCTCCGTAAGATGTGAGCCCGAACCAGGTGGTACTTTTTAGCGAAAGTCCAAAAGCGGCAGGATGGCCTGCAAGGCGATGACACCTCCCTGTATACCGTATACCGTTCCGGCCCCCCGGCTGCGTTTTACGAATTAGAGCCTGTCCTGTAATCTCCCCTCACCCGTTCGGCGAGAGAGGGGTGGGGGTGAAAGTGGCTCGAATCGCTGCTGGTGTTCTCAATCGATTCTGACGCTGGCTTGCCCTCACCCCAACCCTCTCCTGGAGGGAGAGGGGGACTTATTGGGATAGGCACTTAGTTGCAGACAACGGCATCCCTTCCACTAGGCGTGTGCTTCGGGAAGGTTTCCCATGTCTCGTGAACAGTTACTTGATTGCGTTTCCCCAACGGGACAATACGATTATACTGCCCGATAGTGAGGAGTGGTGCATGGTTCCGTGAAAAATGGAGCGCAAAATGTCATCTAAGGACTACAGTCCCTTCACACCCGGCCAGCCCGTACCAGTCGAGTTTTTTGTTGGGCGTTCGAAGGAAATCGACCACATTATCTCGGCTGTGAGGGCTTCTACGGCAGGAAGGCTTCAGGTGCTCTTCCTAACGGGAGAAAGAGGGATAGGAAAGAGCTCCCTTGCGAGATTGGTGCGGATTATTGCAGACCGTGAATATGGAGTTCTCGGACTGCACAGCTTTCTTGGCGGTGTGACGTCCCTTGATGAGACGGTGCGGCGGGTTTTCGACCGTCTTCTCAAGGAGAGTGTGGGCAAGGGTTGGTGGGCAAAAATAAAAGAATTCTTTGGCGATCACATCCGGCAGGTGGACCTATTCGGTGTCACCGTTGAGTTCGGTGCCGCAGAGAAGGAACTCCGTCGCATGGTCCACGATTTTGCACCAGCATTGCGGAACCTTCTCCAGAAATTGCGTCCAGAGAAAAAGGGCATCCTGGTGGTGTTGGACGATATCAATGGTCTCGCTGCCTCGGATCAGTTTGCCAATTGGCTGAAGAGCCTCGTGGACGAAATTGCCACTTCGTCGGATCCCTTGCCTCTGTGTCTGATGCTCGTAGGGTTGGAGGATCGCCGACAGTCACTTGTGTCGCTTCAGCCTTCCTTGGCGAGGGTGTTCGACGTGGTGGAACTCCGGACGTGGTCAGACGCGGAAACCCGGGACTTTTTTGTTAATGCCTTCTCGAAAGTGGGCATTCACGTAGAAGAAGAGGCCCTCAAAATCTTAGTGCGTTTTACGGGGGGGTTTCCCGTTATGGCGCATGAAATTGGGGACGCGACCTTTAATGAAGACACAGACAATCGGATTACGCGAGAGGATGCACTTCAAGGGGTTGTCCGAGCAGCAGACATCGTGGGGCGCAAACACGTGGAACCGCAGGTTTTCACGGCGATTCGTAGCCCGCGATATCGAGCAATTCTCAGAAAGACCGCATCAAAGCCATTCGAGGTAGAATTTCGCAGGCGTGACCTTTGGCCACTTCTTAAACACGACGAAAGGAAGGTATTCGACAACTTTCTCGCCCGCATGAAGAAACTTGGGGTCGTTCAAGCGAACCCAGAAGGTGGTCCCGGTGCATATCGTTTTACCAATACCTTGCACTACCTCTATTTCTGGTTGGAAGCCGCGCGGGCGAAGCAATCTAAAGAATTATGACCCGCGCCCGCAGGTCAGTCGAAAGAGTGTCTTCTTGCAAAGTATCACTATCGCCGCGCAAAAGAACGTTTTTCAAAGGACCTATAGCGATGTTCGCCCTCAGGCAATCGTTAGGCAAAGGCTTCTGGGGCATACAGCTTGGATGACCGTACCGGCCATGTTTGCCGGTCAATCCGGTCAGGTGAAAAGGCCGTAGGGGGTTGCCAATGCTCTGTGCGCTACCTGGAAACGGAAGCGCGTTTTGCCAGCATTTCTGTTGGCTAAAGGGACATCTTGCCGCGATGGTCGGAATTCCTTAATCTGGCGCGAATACGTTTGATTGCAGATTAGGAGCTATACGATGTCCGCAGAAGCCCGGGACTCTGTTCCATTTTTTCAACGTCGCGAACGACTTCGCCGCCGACTCAGTAAGGACGGCCTGGCGGGAATGCTTATTACCAAAACCGAGAATGTCCGTTACCTCACTGGCTTTGGAGGTGACGATAGCTATTTGCTCCTTTGGAAAGACCACGAAATCCTTATCAGTGATTCGCGCTTCACGGAGCAAATTCGTCAGGAGTGTCCTGGTCTGGAGGCCCATATCCGTCGCACGGGCGTTTCAATGCACCAGGCCGCCGCAAACCTAATCAATCGGGCGAAATTGACCTCCGTGGCCGTCGAGGCGTCCCTCCCCATGGCGACTTACAAAAAGCTGAAGGCGGCCCTCAAACAGACGGAGCTTGTTGAGGCAGAGGATTGGATCGAGCAATTGCGGGCGGTTAAGGATAAGACGGAAATTGCCCGCATTCGCAAGGCGGTCCAGTACGCAGAACGGGGGTTTGCAGCGGTCCGGGCCACGCTCCGCCCGGAACATTCGGAGAAAGAAATCGCCGACCTATTAGAGTATCAAATGCGCACCTTGGGAGCACGTTGTTCTTCCTTTCCAACCATCGTGGCGGTCGGAGAAAGGGCCGCGCTACCGCATGCAATTCCTTCGGATAGGAAAGTTAGTGAAAATGTCTTCATCCTGATAGACTGGGGGGCTGACGAAGGTTGGTACAAGAGCGACTTGACCCGTGTCCTTATTACTGGTAGAATCTCCCCCAAGTTTGCTAAGGTCTATCAAACGGTTTTGCGTGCTCAGCAAGCGGCGATTGCTGCTGTGCGGCCGGGTGTGTCCGCCCAGGAGGTCGATGCGGCGGCCCGCCAAGTCATTGCAGATGCCGGTTTCGGGCGGCTTTTTGGGCATGGATTGGGGCACGGGGTGGGTCTGGAAATCCATGAATTGCCGCGGCTTGGGCCAAACAGCTCAATTACCCTCAAACCCGGCATGGTGATAACCATTGAGCCAGGGATTTACATCCCCGATTGGGGTGGGGTGCGGCTGGAGGATGACGTTCTTGTGACGCGGGATGGTTGTGAGGTCCTCACCCGAGTCCCTAAGGATTTGGAAGAGGTCGTCGTCTTTTAATTGACACAATTGCCAGTAGAAAGAGGTTTGACTTCGCGCATGGCCTCGGACGTTCCTGACAACGAAGGTCGAGACTTCCCAGAGGTGCCAGACGTCTTCGATCTTGCTCGCGTTCGTGAGTTGGTCGAGTTGATGCGGGCACATGAGTTAAGTGAAATCGATCTGAGAGAGGGCAAACGCCGGATTCGTTTGCGGCGCGGACCTGAGAGTGTCCCGGCAGCGACCGGGCCGGCAGTTCCCTTTCCCATCTTCATGCCTGGCAGCGCGCCAGTGCCCCCGCCAACACCGGCCGGACCGGTTACACCCCCGCCCGTTCGGGAGCCGGAGGCGACTTCTGAGGCGCCCAAACAGAAGGAAGAAGAGAACATTGTCTTCATTCGCAGTCCCATGGTGGGGACGTTCTATGCAGCGCCAGATCCCGATTCGCCCCCTTATGTCAAAGTCGGTGATATGGTTGGGCCGGATACGGTGGTCGGGATCGTCGAGGCCATGAAGGTGTTCAATGAGATCCCGGCCGAAGTTTCCGGACAGATCGTCGCCATCTTGGTAGAAAACGGGGAACCGGTCGAATCCGGTCAGCCATTGTTCAAGGTAGATACCAAAGCCTGAGTCGGCTCGATGTGACAAAATAGTCAAATGGGCCACCTCATATCCCGGTTGTAGCGCATGTTTAAGAGGATTCTTATCGCCAATCGAGGCGAAATTGCTTTGCGAGTGATCCGGGCCTGTCGTGAGATGGGCATCGAGACCGTTGTCGTTTTCAGTGAAGCCGACCGCGGGTCAGCTTATCTTGAATTGGCCGACGAGGCGTATTGCATTGGTCCCCCCAAGGCATCTGAGAGTTACCTCCGCTACGATCGGGTGATCAGTGCCGCGGAAATCGGAAACGCCCAAGCGATTCATCCCGGCTACGGTTTTCTCTCAGAAAATGCCCATTTTGCCGAAGTTTGCCGCAATTGTCAGATCGAGTTTATTGGTCCCCCGCATGAGGCGATGGCGCTACTTGGGGACAAGAACGCCGCCCGGGCGTTGGCCAAGAAGGTAGGTGTCGCAATTGTTCCGGGGAGTGAGGGCACTGTCGAGACGGAAACCGAGGCGATTCGGGTGGCGCGAGAGATTGGCTATCCCGTCCTCATTAAGGCAGCCGCCGGTGGCGGGGGAAAAGGGATGCGGATTGCCGTTAACGAGACCGCCTTGAAGACGGCCTTTCAGCAGGCGCAACAAGAGGCCGAGGCTGCGTTCGGCAACGGCGCTGTCTATCTGGAGAAATATATTGAGCATCCGCGCCACGTCGAGGTCCAGGCCATCGGAGACCAGTACGGCAACGTAGTACACTTGTGGGAACGCGACTGTACGATTCAGCGTCGGCATCAGAAATTGATCGAGGAAAGTCCGGCGCCGCAGCTCCCCCAAGAGGTTCGACAAGCGATCTGTGAGGCAGCGGTAAAACTCTTAAAGGCCGCCAATTACTACAATGCGGGAACCGTGGAGTTCTTGGTGGATCGGCAGTTCAATTTCTACTTTATTGAGGTCAATGCTCGAATCCAGGTCGAGCATCCCGTCACGGAAATGGTGACGGGCCTAGATTTGGTCAAGTTGCAAATTAAAGTTGCGGCCGGGGAACCGTTACCATTCAAACAGTCGGATGTTGAACATCGTGGGGTGGCCATTGAGTGTCGAATCAATGCCGAGGACCCAGAACGGCAATTCCGACCGTCACCGGGTCGGATCGAGCGGATGTTTGTCCCCGGGGGGCCGGGAGTCCGTTTCGATTCCCATGTGTATCCCGGATATGTTGTTTCGCCCCATTATGATTCGATGATTGGGAAATTGATCGTCCATCGGCCGACGCGGGCAGAGGCCATCGCCGCGATGAAAAAGGCCCTGGAGGAATTGCGAATTGAAGGAATCAAAACAACGATCGGCCTGATCCAGGCGATTCTTTCGCATCCGACATTTGTGGATGCGCGGGCCGATACGACTTTTGTGGAACGGACGTGGACATTTAACCAAGCTTAAGGGCTCGTCCTTTTCGGACGTTCATGTGAGCGGGTTCTCAAGGCGGGAAAATCTCGGGATCGCCTTCTGCGGTTCCGGAACCATAGGGGGTTGCGGGGCGTAATAAGAGTCTATCGCAAAAAGTCGCCCTCTCCCTCTGGGAGAGGGTTGGGATGAGGGCAAGCGACCGTGGGAATCGATTGAGAAAACCGGCAATGATTCGAGCCACCCTCACCCCCGACCCCTTTCCCGCCAAACGGGCGAGGGGAGATTATGGGATAGGCTCTACGATGTTAATCTGGTGAAGCTTGTAATGTGGTCGCATATAGCACAATAAGCACAAGAGAGGATGGTTGAACAATGAGTGACGCACTTGCAAGTCCGGCGAAGGTTGAAAGCCCTATCAAGCGGGTTGCAATCTTGTTTTCTGGTGGTCCGGCTCCGGCGGCCAATGCCGTGATCGCCAGCGCGGCCATCGCGTTTTCCCGCGTTGGCGTGGAGGTCCTCGGCATCCGCCACGGCTACACACATTTGATGGCCTACGATGGCCAAAAGCCTCTCGAGGAAGGAAAGGCCTTCATCCGACTGCGGCATGAAGACCTGGAACTTGTCCGCAGCCAGCAAGGGATCATCATTGGTACGGCCCGTGCCAACCCCGGTAAGAGCGTCCATACTTATGAGGACTTGAAGGACCCGCAGAAGACGGCCCCACTGAAGACGGTGTATGATGCCCTGTGTTCGCTGGGCGTTGATGCCCTGATTTCCATCGGTGGTGACGACACATTAACAACGGCGGCCAAGTTCCAATTGTTCCAGAAGAACCTTCCCGCCGGATCAAAGCGGATCGCCGTGGTCCACTTACCCAAGACCATCGATAACGATTACGAAGGGATTGACTTCACCTTCGGTTACTTCACCGCGGTTGATATGTTGGCCACGCAGGTGAGGAACCTCTTGGCCGACGCCCGGGCAGCCGGGGCCTATTTCTTTGTCCAGGTCATGGGTCGCAAGGCAGGTTGGCTGGCCTATGGCGCAGGCATTGCGGGGGAAGCCTCATTGGTCGTCAGCCTAGAGGACATCCCACCGGAATGGTGGACGAAAGAGGTTACCGTGAACCCCAAGACCGGTCAGCAGGTGATTGACCCCGCCACGGGACAGCCCCAGATGCGTGATGTCTTCGACGTGCGGGCCTTGGCCAAACGGGTGGCCGACACCGTGATCGCCCGCGAGAAAGAAGGCAAAGGCTACGGCGTGGTGGTGTTCGCTGAAGGTATGGGCGAGTATTTCCCCCTGGAAGAATTGCGGAAATGTGTGTCCGAAGAGGAATTTGCCGAGCTGGAGCCCGATCCCTTCGGACACTTCCCTGTTTCCCAGCTCAAATTTACTGGGCGATTGGCCCGCCTGGTCAATCAGGAATTGCAAGCCCGAGGAGGAAAGAAAAAGAAGATTAGTTCTCTGCAGTTCGGTTACGAGGTCCGTTGCCAGCGTCCCACGGCATTCGACATTATCCTGGGCAGTCAATTGGGAGTGGGAGCCTATCGTGCCTTGGTCGAACGTCAGTTGGACGGGGTTATGGTTTCCGTTACCGGCCAGTTGCAACTTGTCTTTCCGTCGTTCGAAGACTTAATGCAGAAGGGCAAACTCCGCGCGAAAGAACGGCTCATCGACCCGAAAGAGGATTTCCATCAATTGCCGCGATACCTGGAAGTCCGCATCGATCGTTGATGGCCGGGAGAGGGAGGGCCACGCTTCGTCGTGGTTGGGTCAACCCGCGCGTCCGCGAAGGAAAAATACGGCGGACGCTCGGGTCGCATGTCTCCCTGGGTAAGACGCCGGGGACGGCGTCCCTACCATCGTCGGAGGTGCGAAGAGTGATCTTCCACAAGGCTGATGGTGGAAGGATCAACTGACGCGGAGGTTTGATATTCGGCCTCGGGCAGGGATTTTCAGAGGAAAGCCAGACACCCCGCGGACTGGCGGGGTGTCTTTTTTCATCGCCGTCCTGTCGCGACCACGGGTCGTGCTGCGAAGACGATCTTTCAGCCGAGACCGTGTTTGGCAAGTTTGTCGCGGAAGGTAGAGGGCTTCATCCCCAGTGCTGCCGCAGCCGCCGTCTTATTGCCACCGGCCTCGCGAAGTGCCTTTTCCAACAATTCCCGTTCGGCCTGATTGATGGCATCCTGGAACGTGGAAGGCATTAGTTTCGCTGCTGTGCCTTTCATGTCCTTGATCGGGAAATAGGCCATTTCGGCACGGACGACATCGGCGGTGATGTTACCGCTTCCCAGCAAATAGGCTCGTTCCAGGGTGTGATAGAGCTCGCGAATATTCCCCGGCCACTCGTGCTCTTGGAGGACCTGGATAGCGGCCGGATCGATTTTATAAGGCTGGTCACCCGCGATCTTTTTCATGAAATGCTCGGCCAGCAGAGGAATGTCCTCACGTCGTTCGCGAAGCGGTGGGATATTGATGCGGAGGACATCAAGGCGATAGTAGAGGTCCTGCCGAAACGTCCCCTGGGCTGTCTTTTCCAGGAGATTCTGTTTTGTCGAGGCGATGATCCGCACATCGGCTTGGATTGGCGTCGTCCCTCCGACCCGCTCAAAAACTTTCTCCTCGATGACGCGCAGGAGTTTGGCCTGCTGTTCAAGGGGAATATCGTCCACATCGTCCAGATAGAGCGTTCCACCCTGGGCAATTTCGAATCGCCCAGGACGCCGCTGATCCGCACCTGTAAAGGCCCCTTTCTCGTGCCCGTAGAGTTCGCTTTCGATGAGGTGGGCCGGAAAGAGTGTACATCCCACCTTGACGAACGGTTGTTGAGCCCTGTGAGAATTGCGATGAATGACCTGGGCAATCAAATCCTTGCCGACGCCGGTCTCTCCACACAGGAGAACATTGGCGTCTGTCCGCGTGCAGATTTCGATCATTTTCTTGACGCGGGTCATGACGGCCGATTGCCCAATGACGGAGCTTTCAATGTCGTTGGCCTTTGGCCCCTCAACTTCGCGGGAACTGATTCGCCGTCCGCGCTCTTTTTGAAGACGGGCAAGCACCGGAAACAGGTCTTCGTTGCGAAACGGCTTTGTGATAAAGTCGTAAGCCCCCAATTTCATCGACTCAACGGCCAATTGAATGCTCCCGTAGGCGGTCATCATAATCACGTCAGTGGCAGGGGCCTGCTCGCCTTGTTTGATGTAGCGGAGCAGCTCCAAACCGTCCACCCGCGGCATTTTCACATCCGCGACCACGACGTCAAAATGTCGGTCGCGGAGCCTTTCCAGAGCCTCCTCACCGTCGGCGGCAGTTTCTACTTCGTAACCCTGGGCGGCAAGATCGTCCGCCAAGGTCACCCGTTTGATTTTCTCATCATCAACGATTAACACTCGCATAGAGTTTATCCGATCTTATCGACGATCTCCGTGTGGGTCGCGATAAGCGTTCAAGATAACCGTAAACGTTGTCCCCTGCCCCAAGGCACTCCGAACCTCGATACGTCCCCCCATTTCCGAAATTAACATGCGGCAAAGGCCTAATCCCAGACCAGTCCCCCCCGACTCTGCCCGCGTCGTAAAGAACGGCTCGAAGATCTTTTCCAAATTGGCCCGCGGAATCCCCACACCCGTATCACTGACCTCGATGGCCACGGAGTTCATCTGGTCGTCATCTTGGGTTCCAAGGGTCCGCGTGCGAAGGGTCAACGTTCCCCCATTTGGCATGGCCGCCAAGGCGTTCGTGCATAGATTGAAGACAACCTCCTGGATGGTGTATTTATCTCCCAAAACCGCCGGGACCTGGCGCAAATCTTTCTCTACACGAACATTGTTACCGATTCGCGTCCCCAGCATAGCCAGGGTCCCTTCCACGGCCGCGTTAACGTCCGTTTTCTCCAAAGAGACACCCCGGGGCTGGGCGAAGGCTTGAACCCGCTTTGCCGTCCGTTCGATCCTTTCCAGGGCCTCCGCCATCATCTGGACGTATTCTGTCAACCGTGCATCGTTCTTGACGGCTTCCCCAATACGACGCAAGCAGTTTTGAACACCGTCAAGCGGGTTTGCTATCTGATGAGCGATCCCGGCCACAAGCTGCCCAATGCCCAACATCTTCTCCTTCTGCCGCAACTCAGCATGGGCACGATCCACATACCGACGGATCGATGTGGTAAAGTATGTTGCCAAACCCAAACTGCTGGCCATGGCTAAGAACAACAAAAGGGCCTGCAAACCGTGCAGTGGGGGCAATTCCTGCCCACCAAATCGAAGTGGGAATCGCGGCAGCCAGCCCACGTATTCCGCCCAGATGATGGCCCCGATGACCAAGGTTGTTCCCCCAGCAACGAGGTAGGGGCGAATCCCTCTTAAGTACATGCCGGCGATAATGATATGGAAAATGTAGTAAAGAATGAACGGATTATGCGAAAAATCGGAGAAATAAAGGACAAGCGTTAACGCAGCAAAATCCAAAATGATCTGAGCGAAAATGCTGTCCTCAGGCCGTAGGCCTCGAATAGGGCTGTCTTCTCGCACGACAAGGGCCAGAATCCCATTGTAAACCAGCATCAGAACGCCCACGAGAATCAGGGGTATGGGCGTGGCCAACACGTGAAAAACAAAATACCCCAAGAAGGTTGCCGCAAAGACGCACAATGCGACGAACCACCGCAGTCGTACAAGCCAAACGGCACCCTCGGGTGGAAGTTTCATCGTTGAGAATTCCTATTGATACTTTTTTTCACTCTAGGCAGGGAAGGACGTTCCGGCAAGGCTCGGCAATCCGGCAAAATTGCCTTCAGCCACAAAGGTTGCCGCAGGGCACGGAGCGCGCGTCCGCCGGTCCAAGGCTACCCCTTCTCGCGCAAATTGCGGACACTGGTGTTTTGGTCACTTCGCGGGCTTTTCCCCGTAGCGCGTTGCATTTGCTTTGGCAGAATTGTAGAATTCGATCATCGAATACCCTAATCCAATCAAGAGGTCTTCCAGGGCAGGAGTTGACCATGAGAGTCAGCAGATTGTCTCGTCTCTGGGTTTGTTGGCCCCTGTTAGGGCTTCTTGTGTTGGCAGTCGGATGTCCCCAATCGAGTGTTGATTCGTCGGCGTTTCGGGTAAAGACCGCTTCTCAGGAACCATCAACGTCTAATTCCAACACTTCCGAGGGGGCAGCGGCTCCGGCAGAATCTGCGAGCACTGGTCCCGTGACACAGCAGACTGTGACAACCCCCCCGCCAACTCCCGAACAAAACCAACAGGTTCCCAGTCCCGTAGCCACACCGAATCCACCGGTTTCAGAGAACGCCTCCAGCCAACCCAGTCCGACAGCGCCTTCAGCAAGCCATGGGACCGATCAAGCGGCCGTAAACACGGAATCTCCGCCACCGGCATCGCCCCCTAGCCCTCCAGCCACAGATTTGTTGGCACTTGTCAATCCGGCAACACACTGTTTGATGGGTCAGTGGACGCGAGAGGGCAAAGGGTTTCGTTCGCCGGCCCAGGCTTACACGACGTTGGTTTTTCCTTTTGACCCGCCAAGTCAGTTCCGTCTGTTAATTGTGGCACGGCGGATCGAGGGCTACGAATCGCTCAATGTCACGCTTCCTGTAGGTGGGTCACAGGCGATGGTCGTCCTGGACGGTTTCGGGAGAAGGATCAGCGGCCTGTCGATGGTGTCGGGAAGAACAGCTGATGCCAATGAGACGCGGTTCTTTGGCTTTTCCTTCCTGCCCAATATGCCGGTGCCCATTCAGTTCTTCTGTTCTCCGAACCGCATTGCTGTGCAAGCCGGAAGTCGTTGGATCATCGACTGGCGGGGGAGTCCGGGGGTCTTAAGTTTGGATAGTCGCTTTTGGAAACACATTCCCCCCAACCGTATTGCCATTAGTGTTTATAGCCCGAATACAGTGTTCGTGATCGAGCGTGCTGAACTTACGCCGCTTCCAGAGGGCTTAGGGCTACCCGAGGAAACGTTGGTGCCGGGGCGACCTGGTTCGTCACTTGCCGGAGGCCCCGGCTCCCGTCCACCGTTTGGCCCTCCATGGGGCCGTTTCGATGGGCCTCCAGAATCCCCTGCAGAATCCCCTTCAGTCCAAGAGTCAGCCTCCCCACCAGCGTCGCAAACGGCCAGCGAACCGCCACCGTCCAACGTCCCAGTGATGCATTTCCACGAAGAACCGCCAGAAGCGGTGACCCA
>Ga0116181_1001995_pt1 | contig 17010 bp, 9 predicted proteins | sample AD_UKC075_MetaG_FD_89752 | JGI IMG/M metagenome (GOLD analysis project Ga0116181, IMG submission 89752) | Active sludge microbial communities of municipal wastewater-treating anaerobic digesters from USA - AD_UKC075_MetaG | ecosystem: Engineered > Bioreactor > Anaerobic > Digestate | place: USA...
CTTTGTTTACATCCTTGTATCCCGCCTTGTCAAGTAAGGACTTTGCTGTATTTGGATCATATTTGAATCCGTATTGTTTTACTGCGTTCTCTGGATAGAACTTCATCCAACCTTTGATTGGTAAGAATCCAACGTTGTTTGCTGGTAGTACTTGTCCTTCGTAAACATTCTTTGCTATGATTGTAGGATCTATAGCGTACGCAAGTGCTCTTCTCAAGTTTGGATCATTGAGTGGCTTTATCGTAGTGTTGAAGAATAGGTATGCTGTGTTATCTGAAAGCATGTAGGGCTCTTTTTCAAACCATGTATGAATATCTGTGTATGTCTTCTTCAGTGTTGGTATACCCGGAAGGAAGAAGTTTGAACAGTCGAGCTCACCCTTCATTATCATACCGAGTGCGACATTATTACTAGAGACTGTCAAATAAACAATCCTTTTTGGTTTTGGTTGTCCAAAAACTTTGCCACCCCACCAGTTATCGTTTCTCAAGTAAATCATTCTATCAGTACCGTAGGTCTCGAACAAATAAGCACCAGAACCTATAGCCTTTTCATTTGCTCCAGTAAGTACATCATCTTTTGATTTCTTAGCCCATATATGTTCTGGTATAATCGCTGTTTGGTAAAGGTTATATGACCATTCGTGGTAACGTGGAGAAGAGAACGTAAATACAACTGTGTAGTCATCTGGGGCATCAACCTTTGCAAGCCAATTCCAAACAGGACTGTAATAGATCTCTGGGATCTGCTTTGCAATTTCGTACGTGAATTTTACGTCCTTCGATGTCAAAGGTTGTCCATCGTGCCACGTTATGCCCTTTCTCAATTTGATTTCATACGTCTTGTTAGAAGTCCATTTACCACTTTCTGCAAGCCAAGGTATGAGAGTATCTGTGAGTGGATCATAACTGAACAACGTCTCGTAAAGAAGACCAACAGTACCAGTTACAGCATTCCATGGAGTGATAGGATTCCAGTTCGATGGAGGTGCCCACATTCCACCGCCAGCATACAATGTTTCATCACGCTTGTAAACAACCTCCGCAGCAAAGATCGATGAAAATACTAATACAATCACCGCAAAAATGAAAACCTTTTTCATACTGACCCCCTCCTAAACATGTCTTTTTGCCCAAAGGGCAATTGTATTATAGCAATGTAAATATTTACAGTAATAATATCACATTCACAGTAAATTCTCAGGAAAAGTCTCTTACAGTTTTCTTCTCGCTATGAAGAGAAAAATGCTAACCTTTAAGAAATTCACCACAAAAGTCTCTAAAAGAAAAAACTATTGCAAAAATTAATAATTTTAGTGCTATAATATACTTGGTATGTTCTTTTAGAATTCTTTGACAATGCTTTTTTGTCTGCTAGTTCTGTCTTAGCATTTATCAGTTGATGATGTAAATGATTGGAGTAGTAAGCAATGAATTTATTCTTTTAGTGAAGAAATTATTCAAAGAAGGGGGGAACACACATGCGGAAAACGGTTTATGTGTTGTTGACTATACTGCTTCTTTTCACAACTGTTGTTTCAGCACAAGTTCGTCAGTCAACACCACTAGAAAAACTCTACTATGAGTTAAAAGGATTACTCGAAAGTCCAGATATTGATTTGCAGGTAGCTATTCAGAACATCTTAGCAAAATATGCCCCTATAGTAGAACCTATACTGCCTCCAGGAGAATACGAAGAATACTCGCTAGGACTATCAGCACTTGATAAAGCTTTGCTCGATATGGGTATATGGATTACGCGTGCAACCGTTGAAATATTCAATCAAGAAGTTGTAGAAGGCCCATTTGAACTTAACTATGATAGGGAGACTGGTCAAGCAACTGGTTTGATTGCCAAGCTTAAGACCGGTAAGTACAACGTCATAGTTAAGGTTCTCGGAATTGTAGATAACAAAGATGAGAGAATAGTTGCATATGGAAGGCAAGATGGAGTAGAAGTTGTAAGAGATCGTATTTCATTGGCAAATATTCCACTCAATGTGCTTATTGGCACAGGCGGAGTACTTGTAAATGCTCTACTCGATTTTCAAAATTCTGAATTCATACCTGGTGAAATTTTAGCTGTTGAACCGCCGGATGGTCAGGTGGATGTCTTGCCTAACGTTACCTTGCAGTGGGAATCTCTACGTGCAAAGGTATACGATGTCTATTTTGGCGAGGAAGGTAATCTAGAGCTGAAAGAAAAAGATTACTACGACAAGAGTTATAATATCGAAGGTCTCAAGCCAAGTACAACTTATCAATGGAAGATAATTGCACGAAATGCATTTGGCGAGACTGAGAGTAACGTGTTCTCGTTTAGAATAGGCGATGCACCAACTATCCCAGACAATCCAGTACCGTATGATGGTGCACAAAAAATATGGATAGAACCAGTATTGTTGTGGGAATCTGAAAGAGCAGCAAGTTTCGATGTCTACTTTGGTACAGCACCAGATGACCTACAACTTATAGCAACGGTCGATGAGCCAGTTCTTGAACTCCCAACACTCGAACTTGGCACAGTCTACTATTGGAAGGTCGTAGCCAAGAATGCCTACGGGGAGACAGAAGGACCGATTTGGATCTTCACAACAGGTGATATCCCAACCAAACCGATACTTATCGAACCAGTTGGTGAAAAGATATGGATTCAGCCTACGTTCAAATGGCAATCTGAAGATGCTGAAGAATACGAACTCTATCTGGGAGAACAATACGAGAGCTTAGAGCTTATTGCGACACCAATAGAAGCAGAATACGAACTTCCTTATACGCTGGAAATGGATACGACCCACTTCTGGAAGGTAGTTGCAAAGAACATGTTTGGCAGTATCGAGAGCGATGTGGAGATGTTCCAGATAGGCAAAGCTCCAGAGGTGATAGGCGTCATAAATCCATTGGATGGTGAAGAGGATGTATGGAAGTCGCCAGAGCTAAAGTGGGAATTTGAATGTGCCGATGTCTTTGACGTCTATATGGGCAAATCACCAGATGAATTAGAAATCATTGCTGAAAATATTGCAACGAATGAGCTAACAGTTGAAGAGCTTGAACTTGGTACAACATACTATTGGAAAGTTGTCGGCAGGAACAGATTTGGAGAAACTGAAGGCCCAATTTGGAAATTCACAGTCGGTAATGTGCCAGCAGTACCATTCAATCCAGAACCAGTTGACGGTGCTGTAGATCAGTTCAATTCACTTGTGATGAGATGGGAAAGTGCAAAGGCAGATAGCTACGATCTCTACGTAGGTTTCTCAGAGGACAAGGTTGAAATCTTTGCATCTGATATGGAAGAAAGTGCCATAGAAATGTATGATTTGTTGTTTGGTACAACATATTTCTGGAAAGTTGTTGCGAAGAATAGATTTGGCAGTAGTGAAGGCCCGATTTGGAGATTTACAACTGGACAAATCCCAGAAAAACCACAGGCTGTTTATCCAAAGAATGGTGATACTGAAGTTCCAGTCGACGTAACACTCAAATGGGTAAGTGAAAGGGCTGAAGAATACGATCTATACTTCGGAACAACCAAGGTGCAATTGCTTGAAACACTTACTAATAGTGAGTACATATTACCTCGTTTACACTTTGGCACGATTTACAACTGGAAAGTTGTTGCAAGAAACATTTTTGGCGAGATCGAAAGCGATACATTTACATTTAGAACGAAACTTCCAACAGTCCAGCAGCAAAGTGTCATGGGTGGAGAAAAGGTAGATACTGGTAAGAAATTGATAAAAACCTCCGATGGCGGATACATACTCATTGGTAATACCCAGTCGAGTGAACTTCCTGGTTTCATGGGGGAGTCCGATATCATCGTTGCAAAACTCGATAAAGATCTGAACACCCAATGGATCAAATTGCTGGGCGGAAAAGGATGGGACGAAGCAGCAGATATAAAAGAAACAAGCGATGGATACATCGTACTTGGTTATACACTCTCAACAGATGTAAATGGCCAAGTCAACAAGGGTGGTTGGGATTACTTACTGGCCAAACTTGATAAGAGTGGAAATCAACAATGGGTAAAGCTTTACGGTGGTAGTGGCCATGATATATCTACGAAAGTCATTGTAACGAGCGAAGGTGACTATCTCGTAGTAGGTTCAACTAACTCCGTAAATGGTGACACGGGTGGAAATATCGGTACTTGGGACACGTGGTTATTGAAAGTTGGTACAGATGGCAAGATATTGGCAAGCCGTGTATTCGGTGGACTTGACAGAGAAAAAGGTATGGACATACTCGAAGTAGAAGATGGTTACGTAGTAGCAAGTATCACCAATTCTATCGAGGGTCAAGTACCGTACAACCACGGTGAGTCCGACATTTGGCTCATAAAACTCAGCAAGGATCTCAACAACTTCGTGTTCAACAAGGCATTTGGTGGTACAGACCAAGATGAAGTATCGAAGATCATGAAAACATCTGATGGAAACTTCTTGATAATAGGTTACACAACATCCGTCGATGGCGATGTTCAGAAAAACCAAGGTTATTGGGACTTCTGGGTAATCAAGGTAGATCCGAATGGTAACATCATATGGCAGAAGACATATGGTGGGGAAGAAGAAGACGTGGCATACTCTGCAGTTGAATTCCCAGATGGTGGTTATGCAATCGTTGGACACACACTTTCAAAGAATACAATTAACGGATTCAAGGGTGCTGTTGACATTTGGATAGTGGATATCGATGAAGAAGGTAACGTCAGATGGGAAAAGACATATGGTGGAACACTCGCAGACTATGCATACGATGTACTCATAGATGAGGATGGCTCGCTTGTTATCATTGGTAGTTCGTTCTCAAAGAATCAAGACTTAGGAAAGAACATCGGTGGTAGTGATATTTGGATATTCAAAATCAAATAACTGAATAGCTCAATGAAATAAGAAACATTGAATGCAAAGGTGGTCGGCTCATCCGACCACCTTTTTATTTCGCAATGTGTAAAATCCACCCAAGTGAACGTTGTTGAGTTTTGCTATCTTTTCAAACTTTCTTAAATCTTCTTCCCAAAAAAGGCTAGATTGGAAACCATCCAAGTATTTCAATTGTTGTAGAGAAACACCTATCTTCACAACTGAACCTGACAAATAAAGCTTCCTATACATCTGCTCTGTTATCTTCGAGAGCAAGATATAATCATTGCAAAGACTGCCGACACTTTTGGAAGTAGAAAAGAAATTACCATTCGACAATTTTAGATAGGTAGAGATATATTTAGTGCCCATCTTGTACCTTACAAGCTTTGCATACAAACCAAATAGAAGGTATTTGCCTATTTCAACAATCTCAATAAACGAGTTTATCGACCTATCAAGTGTCAATATGTGCCCCATACTCTTTGGTAATTCAATTTTGAAAAACTCAGATTCCGTGTACGTTTTCAAAATAGACATCTTCAATATATCCAGTGTTTCACAATCTTTCGAATGTAGAAATTCCCACAAAGTTTGAACACCAAGTTCATCGAGTAACTTTTTTGAACTTTTACCAATACCTAAGACCTTAGATATATCAACGCTTTTTGAAAACAAATCGATATCGTCTACTACCAAAAAGCCATCCGGTTTTGAGACCTCACAAGCAGTCTTTGCGATGTGTGGATTGCATCCAACACCTATTGTACATTTCAACAACAGCTTCTCATATATCTCGTCTTTAAGCATCTCAAGCCTTTTTATGGGCGAATCTACGTTGTCAAGTGCAATGTAGAACTCATCTATACTTGCTTCTTTGTAGACTGGAAAGTACTTTTCTATAATCTGAGCAATCTTGAGTGTTGTTAATTCGTAATATGGGAAATCCGCCTTGAGAAATATAATTTTAGGGCATAACATCCTTGCTTCCTTGATGTTCATACCTGTTTTTATTCCATAGCTTCTCGCTAAATAATTTGCACTTGTAATCACAGTCTTTTCGCCTATACCAATTACCGCAATTGGTTTATTCCTCAAAATTGGGTTCTTTGCGCATTCTATCGATGCAAAATACGAATCCATATCCAAAAGCGCGATTAATTTGTACACTCCCATAACAATTCCTCCTTAATCTAAATTATCATTCGTAATCATCATAGTATACACTTTTATACATATACTATAGTATATATGATTTTATGTAGTGAAGTCAAGTATCTGTGAGTTTGATTGTTAATTGTAAAATGAAATTTTCTTGAACATTTCCGTAAAAGTCAAATAGATTGTGCGTTTGTGATAAAATAGAATGGGGATAAAATGGATATTAGATATAATCTTCGCCATTTATCATAGGAATGCTAGTCATATAATTAGCAGATATAACAAAGAGAACGTATACTGAGAGGAAGTGAATCCAGTGAAGTATGGGCTTCTGGGGTTTGGATTGAGCAATAAATATGCTGCAAAGTTCCTTAAGAATATAGGCGATGAGATATTCGTTAGCGAGAGTGGTAAACTCTCAGTTGAAGACAAGGTTTTTTTAGAAGAGAGCGGTATAGAATATGAAGAAGGCATAAACTCCGAGAAGGTCTTGGGATGTGATGTTATACTCACAAGTCCCAGTGTACCGTATGATCATCCGATACTACTGAAGGCACAGAAAATGGGTAAACATATCGATACCGAGATAACCTATTTCATGAAATACCTCGACTGGAAGCCCAAGGTAATCGCGGTTACTGGTTCTGTGGGAAAGAGTACCACTGTTTCCATGATAAACCATCTCATATCGAAATCTGCAACATCCCAACTTTCTGGAAATATCGGCATACCTATTGCGCAGGTTCTGCTCAAAGGTAAGAAACCAGAATACATAGTTATGGAAATAAGCAGTTTTCAATTGTATTGGACCCCATTTTTCAAGCCCAATGTTTCCGTCATAACAAACATATACCCAAATCATTTAGATTGGCACCCAAATATGGAGCACTATATAGATGCAAAGTTCAAGATAGCGAAATTCCAAGATAATGACGACCATTTCATCTATAATCCAAAAGATATGGAAGTTTTCAAGAGACTATCGCTTGTAAGGGCAAAAAGGATACCTTTTACAGTCGATTTCAAGATTGAAGATGTGCCATTGCACATCCGTACAAAGCAGAATACAGAGAACATAGCAGTTGCGAAGACTGTTTTGAAGGTACTCGGACTACCATTCAGTATGGATATGTTGGACGACTTTGTACCACTACCACATAGGATGGAGTACTGCGGAACGATAAATGGTGTGAATTATTACAACGATTCAAAGGCAACTAATGCAGCAGCTGTTCTGAAGGCACTTGAAAACTTTGAGAGTAACCTCGTGCTGATCATAGCTGGAAAGGGCAAGAACGAAGATTACACACAACTTGCAGATGCAGTAAAGGAAAAATGCAAATATGTTGGGATCATAGGTCCAATTGCAGATGCGATAGAACCTTATTTCAAAGAGAGGAACATCACTTACAAAAGATACAAGAATTTAGAAGAAGCAGTTTCTGAAATTTCAAAAATCACTCAACCAGGTGATAACGTGCTTTTGGGTCCTGCTGGTTCGAGTTACGATGCGTACAAGAACTTTGAAGAAAGAGGGAATCGTTTCAAAAAGCTTGTAAGTGAAATTTCAGGGAGCAATGATACAAGGGAGGCTAGCAAATGATAGGTTATGAGATATTCATACGTTCGTTTGCTGATTCAAACGAGGATGGTATAGGAGATTTCAAGGGTATTGCAAATAGTGTTGAATACTTCAAAAGGATCGGTGTAGACTTGATCTGGCTGACTCCTCATTTCAAATCACCAAGTTATCATGGATATGATATAATCGATTATTTTGATACGAATTCTTCGTTTGGTACTGTTCAAGATTTTAAGAACATGATAGATACGCTCCATGAAAATGGAATAAAATTGGTCATAGATTTACCGCTAAATCATGTTTCTGATAGACATCCATGGTTCAAAGCTGCGATGAGAGGCGAGAAACCTTACGAAGATTATTTCTTATGGGCGCAACCTTACTTCAATCTAAAAGAGAAAAGACATTGGGACGAGGAACTCATCTGGCACGAGAGAAATGGCAAAACGTACTACGGGGTTTTCGGGGGTTCTTCGCCAGACTTGAATTACGACAATCCCGAGGTAGTTCAAAAATCGCTTGAGATTATAGAGTTCTGGTTGAATTTAGGTGTCGACGGATTCAGGTTCGATGCAGCAAAGCATGTATATGATTACGATATTAAAGAAGGAAGATTTAGATACGATCACGATAAGAATGTAAATTATTGGAATTTAGTCATGGAAAAGGCAGGAGAGATCAAGAAAGCAAAGGGCGAGGATGTGTTTGCAGTTACCGAAGTTTGGGATAATCCCGAAGTAGTTGACAGATATGCCAACGCTATAGGTTGTTCGTTTAATTTCTATTTCACTGAAGCAATTCGCGAATCTATGCAACATGGTGGTGTCTACAAGATCGTTGATTGCTTTCAAAGGACGCTTGGTAGGAAGTCGTACAAACCGAGCAATTTTACTGGAAATCATGACATGAATAGATTAGCAAGTATCATTACAAAGGAAGATGAAAGAAAGGTTTTCTTTGCCTTACTGATGACATCGCCGGGTGTACCATTCATATACTACGGAGATGAGCTTGGAATGAGAGGTGTATACGATTCGACATTTACTGAAGATGTCATAGAACCATTCCCGTGGTATGCCTCACTTTCCGGTGAAGGTCAGGCCTTCTGGAAGGCAGTACGATTCAATAGGGCATTCACAGGTGCCTCCGTTGAAGAACAGTTGAGTAGAGATGATAGCTTGCTCAAAGAAGTTGTGAACTGGTCAACGTTTAGAAAGGCAAACGAATGGCTCACAGATGCTTGGGTAGAAAACATCACACATAATACATTTACCACTGCCTACACCGTGACAGATGGAAGCAACGGCATGCGAGTCTATGTGAACATATCGGGACATGGAGAGATGATTGAAGGAATAAACTTGAAGCCTTATGAAGTTAAATTGCTTTAATAAGTTAAGGGGACGATTTATCATAATCATTAGAGTGGAGGTGTTGATATGTATATCGAAATCATCGATGTAAAAGCAAGAGAAGTGCTTGATTCCCGTGGAAATCCTACAGTTGAAGTTGAAGTATTCCTTGAAGATGGTTCAAAAGCTAGTGCTATCGTTCCAAGTGGTGCATCAACAGGTAAGTTTGAAGCACTGGAGCTCAGAGATGGTGACAAGAAGAGATACTTGGGAAAAGGTGTAGAGAAGGCTGTTAAGCATGTAAACGAAGACATAGCACCCCGTATCGTTGGACTAAATGCATTTGATCAGATGTATGTCGATGAGGTACTACTTGAACTTGATGGAACAGATAACAAATCGAAGTTAGGTGCAAATTCAATACTCGGTACATCCATGGCGGTTGCAAAAGCTGCAGCAAATTGTCTCGATCTCCCGCTTTACAAGTACCTTGGCGGGGTGAATGCAAAGGTCTTGCCAGTTCCATTTATGAATGTTATAAACGGTGGGGCCCATGCAGACAACAGTCTTGATATCCAGGAATTCATGCTCGTCCCAGCTGGTGCACCGACATTTAAGGAAGCACTCCGATATGGGGCGGAAGTATTTCACACATTGAAGAAGATACTCAAAGATGCAGGACATGTCACAGCAGTTGGTGACGAAGGTGGATTTGCTCCAAATCTGAAATCAAACGAAGAGGCAATACAAGTTCTAATCGAGGCAATCAAAAAGGCAGGTTACGAACCGGGAAAAGATATATTCATTGCGCTAGATTGTGCTGCAAGTGAATTCTACGACGAAGAGAAAGGCAAATATCTCATCGATGGTACAGAGAAGACGGGTACAGAGCTCATCGAATACTATTCCACGTTAATCGACAAATACTGGCCAGTGATCATATCCATCGAAGACCCATTTGAACAAGAAGATTGGGATACGTATGTTGAATTCACACAAAAAGTTGGTGGGAAGGTTCAAATCGTTGGAGATGACCTCTACGTTACAAACGTCAAGAGATTGGCAAAGGGAATAGAGCTCTTTGCATCGAACTCGATACTCATAAAGCTCAACCAGATAGGCTCAGTTACAGAGACATTGGACGCAATAGAGATGGCAAAGACCGCTGGAATGACGAACGTCGTCTCACACAGAAGTGGAGAAACGGAAGACACGTTCATAGCTGATCTTGCAGTTGCAACGAACGCAGGCATGATCAAGACAGGCTCGCTCTCGAGAAGTGAGAGAATAGCAAAGTACAACCAACTACTCAGAATAGAAGAAGAACTCGGCGATACTGCAATATACAAAGGTTTGAAGGCATTTTATTCAATAAAAAGATAAAAAACACAACTAACAAAATAAAAACCCCGCCCAAAAAAGGCGGGGTTGATTTTCTCAATTATTGATCAATTATTAGAACTTTGCTGAGTAAGTGAGTGCAACATTCCACGTTAGAGGTGAAATTACTGTATAGTTGCCGTAATCATCTGCTGCCAATGTTCCATAGAAGCCCGTTAGTTTTACGTTTTCTGCAAGAACGTATGTGAATCTTGCGTCGTAACCACTCTGTGTTGGTTCCATTCTGTAGTCTCCTGCAACTGTAAGAGCTGGTAACACATTGGCTGAACAGCTGAGTTGAATCGTATATGTTGCAAATTCTGTGATATCTTCCCATTCAGCAGCTGCCATTACGGAAATCATTGGATTTGCATAGTCTGCTTCCGTGTAGAGAGTGAATGGTTCACTGCTGTCAAGAAGGTCAGCGTTCGTCGTCGTTACAAAGAATGTTACCGGTGCAACTGCCACTTCTGCAGAAAGTTCGTTAAGTGGGAGCGTAAATGCACTCGTCGCAAAATTGTACTTTGGCGTTGTTTTTGCCGTAAGCGTTACTGGTGCAAATGTCGTTGTGTAAGTTACGCCCGCTTGGACATATTGGCCATCCTTTATGTTGCTGCTTCTGTAGACAAGTTCTTTAAGGTTATCTGTGTATTTAAATGCTGGTGAGAGCGTCAGACCTGTGATTGGTGAGAGGCTACCAGAAACGTTAACACCATAAACGGTCACTGGACTTGCAGATGATGAATCCTTCATACCTGCAAAGAGATCAATTGATGGTTTGATGATTCCAAGGTCAACTGAACCTTTTGCATTAAGACCAAGCGTGTAATATCCACCCTGTACGTACATACCACCAACAAGTGTGAACGGAGATAGTGTGTACTTTGCTAAGAGCATATCGCTAAACCAGTTGGTATATGCTGGAGTTCCTGTAATTTCCGTTGTGTTGTCTTCAATGTAAAGCTCAAGACCTGCAACTGCTGGAAACGTGAATTTCACTGAATCTTCATAATCTGTTTTGAAATCAGCATTCCAATCTTTTACTGATCCGTCAGCATTGTAAACTCTACCTGTGAAGTAGTCGTTTACAAACTGCTTTCCAACGCTGTAGTATGTCCCAAAGTATGGTGTTGAGAATGTGATCGATTTGAGTGACAACGTAACACCACCAAGTGGAGCCGTATAACTAAGGCCAAACGTCGCACCTAATTGTGTGTCGGATGTTGGGCTAACTGCAAGACTTGCACTATCTACTGTAAGTGATCCTGAAACATCGACACCGTCTTCTGTTGCTATTAATGAGAAACTAAAACTTCCTGTGTAAGATACGTTTGGACCTAGCGTGAATGGCTTTTCTGCTGCAAAGATGCTAACTACCATCAAAAGTGTTACAAGTACTGTTAAAAGCTTTTTCATAACTTTCTCCCTCCTCCTGTGAGTTTTCAATGAAGGTTTACCAAAAATAAATGCACTATAAAATCCATATGACTAGACTTATTTATAACTGCTGGTTTCCTCCCCCCTTTTTCTCGAAATCTTTCTTGGATTTCAATATGAAGGCATTTAAATGGTTGAATTTGAATATGTAATCATCTTTGAAAAGTTAGGACACTATCAGAACCAATTTTGTAAAGAACCTATTATTGCTATTACACCTACTGTTATTCCAACTACTCCAGTTACTACTCCCCATGTTGCAAGTTGCTTTGCTTGTTCCAGTTCCGCCTTTGTTCCTGCTGTTTTTTCTACATTGTCAACTTTAGCTGCAAGGTTTTCAACATCCATGTCAACTTTAGCTGCAAGGTCTTCAATATCCATGTCAACTTTAGCTGCAAGGTCTTCAACATCCATCTTATCTGCCTTTGTATCTGTAAGTACCTGCTCTAGACTTATCACTTGATTCTCAAGCAAATTAACTCTGTCCTCAAGTACCTCCAACCTTCCATCTGTTTTTTCTGAAAGTTCGTCAAATCTTATATCGGTATAAGCAGTTGTCCGATCTTCAAGTGTTTTTAGGTCTTCTGATAAGCCATAGACCATGTCTCTTATGACTGGCAAGCCCGTTGCTATTGTGTCTTCTATGTTTAAAACTCTCGTTTCAAGCTCGTCTATTCTTCCTGAAATTTCGCTGGTTGTTGCTGTAAACTCTTCTTGCTGATTCATTAGGGCTTCTGAGAGTACACTGTACGTATTTACCAAGCTGTCTTCTACATAAGCTATCTGGAGTTGGGCAGTTTCAATAGCATCACTCATTTCAGAAATTTTCGCCGCCAATTCTTCATCTTCTGCAGTAAGCTCTGTTCTAAGAGTGTCTATCTGCTTTCTAAGCGTGTAATCGATATCTCCCACTGTTCCTGCTAAACCGTTGAGTATGTCGTTTAGTGTATCGACAGTATCTTTGAGTTCAACAAGGCTGATCTCTTGTTGGTTACCTTCTTCGTCTGTGTAGATGAACTTGTCGTTTATATTGTTTATTAGATCATAGAGTTGAATTATATCTTGATCATGCAAATCAAGTGTCAACTTGATATCTTCAAGATCTGTTAGAAGATCATTCTGTAATTTCTCTATCTCGGAATAAAGTTCTTCATAGAGCTGCTCTACAGTCTCTGAATCGGCCTTTGTGTTTAGTGTATCATAGATAAGGTTTGTGTATTCTTCGAGTAAATCTGTCCTGTTCCTTAGCTCGTCGATCATGACCTGTTTCTCGTCAAGTAGCTGATCAACATAATCAAGCGTTCTTACTATGTACAGTGCAATCTGGTATCTTGTAATTGCCTCATCACCGCGATAAGTTCCATCTGGAAAACCCGTGACAACACCTATTTCTTCAAGTTTCTGAACATAACCCTCTGCCCAATGCCCCTTCGGTACATCTCTAAATGCTGCCAAGGATAGTACCGATATAGACAATAATGTTAGAACAACTAGTAGTGTCTTTTTCATCTTTGTTACCCCCTTTCGGTGTTATTGTTGTGCTTTCTGCGTTTTCGTAATGTATCCTTAAAGTTATGAACACCATGATGGATATTTCAAATATACCGCAGAATAATTATATCACAAGAAAGCTTGTTATTGCAAAGAGTTTTTAAGAAATTTCCAAGCTATTTTCGATTATCTGCCTTGATTTTGATGAATAAACGCTTTCCAACTCTCAATATGTGCTCACTATCTACTTCTACTGGTGCTTTGAAGTTGTCTATACGAATGTTGTCGAAGTATACTCCTCCTTGAGTTATAAGCCTTTTGATCTCACTCCTTGTTCCGATACCGAGATTGTCAAGCAGATCTACTATGTTATATCGTCCTGACTTTGTGATCTTCTCTGGCATTTCATCGGGGATTTCCTTCTTCTGAAAAACAATTATGAAGTATTCTTCGGCTTCGTTTGCTTTTTCCTGACCATGAAATTGTCTGACAATCTCTTTTGCTAACCACATTTTGTAATCGCGAGGATTAACAGATTTTTCGTTGATCTCTTTTTCCATTTTCTGAAGTGTTTCATCGTCCATATCTGTCAATAGTTGTGCATATTTTACGATGAGCTCGTCAGGTATTGACATGATCTTTCCATACATGTCCTTTGGTTCATCGGTAAGACCTATGTAGTTATTGTAGCTCTTGCTCATCTTTAACTTCCCATCTGTTCCTTCTATTAGGGGCATCGTCATAACCACTTGGGACTTTAATCCGTATTCTTCTTGTATCTTTCTTCCAACCATTAGATTAAAGAGCTGATCTGTACCCCCAAGCTCTACATCTGATTGTATTGCAACTGAGTCGTATGCCTGCGCCAGTGGATACAAAAACTCTGCTACACTGATCGGTGCACCTTCTGAGTATCTTTTCGCAAAGTCTTCTCTTTCTAGCATCCTCGCAACGGTATACTTACCTGCAAGTTTGACAACATCGGCAAATGACATATTCCCGAGCCATTCGTTGTTGTATCTGATCTCTGTTTTTTCTTTGTCAAGTATTAGAAAGGCTTGCTCGGCATAAGACCTTGCATTCTCGACAACTTCTTCTCTCGATAGCATTGGCCTTGTAGAGCTCTTTCCAGATGGGTCGCCTATCATTGCTGTAAAATCGCCAATTATCAATATGACTTGGTGACCAAGTTCTTGAAATTGCTTGAGTTTTTTGAGCACAACAGCATGGCCTAGATGTAAATCAGGCCTCGATGGGTCAACACCAAGTTTGACCCTAAGAGGCCTGCCTTCATTAAGTCTCTCCAATAATTCTTCTTCAGAAACTAAATCAACACTGTTCTTTTTTAGTATCTCTAGTTGCTTTTCTGGTGATAGGTCTACCATCAGTTTCTTCACACCCCACTTAACCAAAACTTACTTAATACCAACCTAGTATTAGATGACTAGTAACGATAAAATGATAAATAGTTATGATATGGTAAAGTAAAATATCTGCACTCCCTTAGTATTCCTTCAATTCTGTAAATGAATGAGATAGACTTTCTTGACACTAGTACAAAAAGCAGACATTTATCTTGATAATATCCACGATGTCAAAAAGCACATAATGAAGAAAGCAACTGCCAATCCTACAGTTATCTTTCCCGAAGTGTCTAGTCCTTTCTTTTTACCAAACATCGTATATGATGCGCCACTGCCGAATGCACCACCGAGTTCGGAGAATTTTTCCATCTCTTTAAGTACCATCCATATGAGAGCAAGCGCGATGATAGTGTGAATGATGAGTAATATAGTTGCTAACATTTTTACACCTCCGAATATCCCTTATTTTTCGAAATATTTCTTATTTTGTTATTTAGCATCAAAATCTATTGAATCGTTAACTCATATAATACAAATAATACAAACAAACTGTATGTATTATATCACAGTTTTTTATTATTGCGCAAGTGTTTTGAGTAATTCTCAGAGACTATTTCCTCCGTTGTAACATTGACAAAACTGACGAAAGTAAACATTAACAAGCTAACTTATTAAGAGAATCCTCAGTTCACCGTTTTAAAATTCCTAGAAGTAGCTAAAAAGCGATGTTTGATCAGTTTCTGGCAGTCCATCGAGGACTTCAATTCTTTTGAGGACCTCTACTTGTGCTTTTGTCACATGTGCCCTGTTCATAAGATCTTCTATCGATGTGTAATCTCTTTCCTGCCTTTTTTCTTCTATTGCCTTTGCAACGTTGTCACCTATGCCATGTATTTTGTTGAACGGTATTATCAGTTCTTTTCCTTCTATTATGAATTCCGTTGCATGACTCTTGTTTAGGTCTGGTTTTCTGAATCCAAACCCTCTCAATGTCATTTCAAGTGCTGCTTGAAGGACTTTTTCTTCGTTCTTTTCCTTGGTATCCTTTTTCATGTTCGTAGATAATTCCTTTAGCCTTGTTTTAATGGCATCTTTTCCTCTCAATATGAATTCTGCATCGAACTCATCACCCTTTATTGAGAAAAATGCGGCATAAAATGCCAATGGATAATGCACTTTAAAGTATGCAATTCTAAAAGCCATGCTAACATACGCAACAGCGTGTGCTTTTGGAAAGAGGTACTTTATCTTTTGACAGGACTCTATGAACCAATCAGGAACGTTATGTTCTTTCATAAGTTCTATTTCTTCCTGCCTTAACTCCTTACCCTTTCTAACGTTCTCCATAATTTTAAATGCATTTGATGGGTGAAGCCCTTTGTGGATGAGATATATCATTATATCGTCTCTACAAGCTATCACATCGGAAAGCGTTGCTATCCTTTTGTTGATTATGCTTTGCGCATTCCCAAGCCAGACGTCTGTTCCATGAGAAAGTCCAGATATTCTGACAAGTTCTGCGAATGTTTTCGGCCTCGTATCTCTGAGCATTCCCATGACAAAATCTGTACCGAATTCTGGAATACCGATTGTGCCTATATCTGTGCCAAGCTCTTCGGGGTCTATTTTGAGAGCCTTCAAAGAAGAGAATATGCTCATCGTTGCCTTGTCATCCATGGGAATCGTCATCGGATCGACACCACTGTATTCATAAAGTAGACGAATCATCGTTGGGTCGTCATGACCCAGTGCATCAAGTTTGACGAGGTCATCGTGAATTGATTCGTAAGCAAAATGAGTTGTATATACCTTCGCCTTTTTGTCGTTTGCTGGGTATTGATATGGCGTGAAATCGTGTATTTCCATATCGTTCGGTACTATCATTAATCCACCTGGGTGCTGACTTGTGGTACGTTTTACTCCGGTGACGTACATACTGAGTCTTTCTTGTTCCGCAGGGCTTAGTGAATTAATTATGTTGCCTTCTTTATCTTCCATGTAAGCCTTCACGTATCCTATTGCACTTCTTTCAGCTATGGTGCTGATGGTACCCGCTCTGAAGACATATGATTTTCCGAAGAGTTCTTCTATGAATCTATGGGCACGTTCTTGGTATTCACCAGAAAAGTTCAGGTCGATATCCGGGACTTTGTCACCTTCGAATCCCATGAATACTTCAAATGGTATGTCTTGACCGTCTTTTTGTAATTTTGCACCACACTTTGGGCACCTTTTGTCTGGTAGATCATAGCCTGATCCGGCGTCTTCTTGCACTTCAAAATACTTGCATTCTGGGCATACGTAATGCGGTGGTAATGGATTTACCTCAGTTATACCTGCAAGATGAGCTACCAAAGATGAACCAACAGA
>Ga0116181_1001999_pt1 | contig 17002 bp, 16 predicted proteins | sample AD_UKC075_MetaG_FD_89752 | JGI IMG/M metagenome (GOLD analysis project Ga0116181, IMG submission 89752) | Active sludge microbial communities of municipal wastewater-treating anaerobic digesters from USA - AD_UKC075_MetaG | ecosystem: Engineered > Bioreactor > Anaerobic > Digestate | place: USA...
AGAAAGTGAATTTATAATTCAGCAAACTTATCTTGAGACCGTAGATGAAATGATAATAGCTATCCGCTCTCAGCAACATGACCAAATCAGCCACCTCCAAACTCTATATGGATATTTGCAGTTGGGATACCTGGAGGATGCCAGGCAGTACCTGGAGGAAGTGATCGGCGAGATAGCACTCTCCCAGCGTTTTGCGAATATACGAGATCCAGGCTTATCAGCCTTGGCCTATATCAAGACTGCCCAGGCAATAGCTGAGGGGATAAATTTTGAAATATCCGTAAACACCGACTTAGATCAGTTAATGATTTCACCTTATGAATTGAACCGGATATTAGGCAACCTAATCGGCAATTCTTTTGATCACGTAAGTAATTTGGGTGAAGATATGAAAAAAGTTTGGCTAAGAATTAGCCGGGAGGACAATTACTACCTTTTTGAAGTCGCTAATTACGGACATATTGATGATGATCTAGCTACTAAAATTTTCGATAAAGGAGTAACTTCCAAAACTGGTAACCATGCTGGATTAGGTTTATCCATCGTTCGTGAATTAGTCAACCAACACGGAGGCAAAATTATATTTTCAAATGAGCATGACAAAGTGATCTTTTCCGTCTACTTACCAGTAAAGGAGGACAAGCATGAAACAATTCGCCCAAAAATTAGCTCACCTGCTAGCCCAGAACTCGCATAAAACCGTCCATGAAGATGAACTCCGATATGGGATTGAGGTATTGCTTGGAAGCTTTTTGCAAGCAGTTCTTCTTTTGGCATTATCCTTTTTGTCAGGCCTCTTTTATGAAGCGGTGGGCATAATGATGGCATCTGCATTATACCGCCGTTATTCTGGGGGAGCTCACTGTACTGCCTATTACCGCTGCACCTTAACCAGCATAATTACTTTTCTCCCTTTAGCATACCTGGTCAGATTATCTCTTCCTTATTTAAACTTAGCAGTGATAATTTCTACAAGCCTGGTCCTGTTACTTATTACCTGGTTAAAAGCTCCCGTGGATAATCCTGCCAAACCTATTACCGATTCTTTACAGCGTCAATCACTTCGCCGAAAAGCGTTGCTCATGGCCCTGGTTTTATGCCTAATAGCTGTGGGGCTGCTGTTTGTTTCCCCGCGGTGGAGTGCAGCTATTATGATGGGACTACTTTGGCAGTCCATTACCTTAACCAAACCGGGCCATATTTACATGTCACTCTGGGATAATCTCCTTCTCAATATAGAAAAAATTATTAGAAAGGGGGATTATTATGTTCAACAAAGTTAAACTAGCTCTTTGCACATCTCTGTCAGCAGTCTTTGCATTTGTTGCGGCAAGTAATGTAAGTGTAGCCTGTCCAATCTGGTTATACCAACCTGAACTGCCCAAGAAAGACTAATTTAATCTTTCTATCTGGGACAGGCCCAGGCCTGTCCTCTTTTTTTTGTCTTCCATCACCACAACATTAAAACAAAAAAGGCAGACCTCTTAGGGTCCACCTTACTGCCTATTTTAAATGTAAATATTCTCTTTACCTAAGCTCGGTTGGCACAAACGCATCAACAATCCCAATAACAAAGGCCGCCAGTAGAGCTCCTAATAGAGAGACTTCCAGATAATTAGGCACAATAAACTGGGCTGCATATATAACCACGGCAGAAGTAATAAAACCTACAAGTCCCCGGGAACGAGGAGATATCTTGTCTCCTAATATGGCTTCTACAGCATACCCCAGCAAAGCAATCACCACTGCTGCGATCAAGGCGCCTATAAAACCTGATACAGTTATACCCGGCAGCAGATAGCCGATCAGCATTAATACCAGTGCAGAAACTACAAAACGGACAATAGTACCGATCATGTGTGCTCTCCTTTCATTCATATAATCCATGTAATCCAGGCAGTGCTTTTATTTTCATCCTTTATGATACCTTTATTAGGCTAAAAATATACTAGGCACCAAAAAGTAAACCACATTTTCGTCAGCACCGTTAATTGCCAGCTACTCCACCCGATACAATAAAGGTCATAACCTCAGCACTGTTTATTGACAGGGGTGTAACCTGATGGCGGGGAAACAGCAGTAGCTGCCCGGCAAAGTTATATGACTGAGGTACATAAACCGATACCATTTCATCCAATCCCAGGTTATCCAGTGATTCACAGGTAATGAAACCCAATACATGGGCATCCCCATTCGAAGTCAGCTTTACCAGCACCGGCTGGCTAAAACTTTTTTTGTTACCTACAAAAGCATTGAGCAAATCCTTTATGGAGCCATATAAAAGTTTGACCAGAGGCAAGCGATTAAAAAGGTTGTCCAGCACCAGCATAATTCTTTTGGTAAGAAAATTGGAAACCAAAAAACCAATCAGTATTATTAGCAAAATAGTAGTCACAAAGCCTACCCCAGGTATAATTCCTAAACCTGGTATAGGAATTTTAAGCAGTCCGTCCACTTTCTTAAACAAAAAATAAAATACATAAACTGTTATCACCAGTGGGACAAGGAATAGCAAGCCCTGTAAAAAATAATTGGTCAGCCGTTTCATGCTGTAACCTCCTTTAATAAAAACCTTCATTTTCTTTTCATAATTCCTGGTATAGTAAGCTCCGCTTCGCTACTTTTATTAGTCTCTGGAAATAACCCACATTCTTTTCTTGACTTTATTTTTAAAACATCTGTATAGTAATTAACTCATGTTTCGCCTCGCATCAACCAAATCCTGCCATAAAACACTGCCGGATGATATCCCCGTGTTCTCAAATCGGGGTTAAAGTATAAATAATAAGTTATAGAGTAATTCTGGTAAAATAAAAATCGCAGTATACTTGAAGGAAGTGATTTGATGAAAAAAAAGTATAATAACTCTTTGCTTAGGCATTTTTCTAGGCACTTTAATGAATCCATTGTTAGTACAAGGGCTTACCACTATCCAACCTATAGTGGATGGAAATGTGGTAGAATGCGATTCTCCGCCGATAATAATAAACAATCGTGTTTTGGTGCCTGCCCGAGCACTGAGTGAGGCGTTAGGATGCAAGGTAGTATGGGATGAGCAAACTAATTCTGTATTGGTTACTTCGTCCACTTTTACGAATAATAATGCTGCTAAGATCTCTAACAATCAAGCAACCAATTCTACTAAGTTAACCTTGGTTAAGGAGCGGTTTGCAATTAAGCTTGGGCAAGATTTGTACTGGTTATCACCAGAATTCGTTTATCAAGACGATAATAATTACTATTTTGATTTACCTTCAATACTAAAGATTATAGGTGCATATTATAACGATTATATAGTAGAGCCAGAGGTTGGTAACCCTTATGTTAAAGGTAGTATAGCGGTAAAAAATAGTGATGATTATCTCACTATTGAACGTAAATACGTCAATGCTACACAATCCTATGTATTAGGTTCCTTACATAATAAAAACAAATCAAAAGTATATTCCTTTAATTCAAAGCCAGGGGAAGAGACAGGCGTATTTACGCAGCATGACAGGCTCTTCTTTCTATTAGAATCAGTTTTAGGTACATTCAACATACAATATAGCATTGCTAAAGATAATGCTAATGGAATCTATGTAATCACATTCTAAACTCTAAATCCGGTTTTTTAGCTAGAACTAATTCCCCGGCTTTAGGATAAGTTAATTAATATATACTTTTGCTCTCTTCCGCCTGATCAACGGAGGTGAGCTTTTATTTTTTCAGGGAAGAAAAATAGATAGCTGCAACAGTATTTGCCTCCCCCCAGATACACATCATCCTCCCGTTATGCCCAGTAGGAGCGATCCAGACTTCGATACTGGAGCGCTTCTGCCAGGTGATTTATTTTTATATCCTTGGATTCTTCCAAATCAGCTATAGTGCGGGCAACCTTTAACACCCGGTCATAAGCCCGAGCGCTTAAATGCAATCTGGTAAAGGCATTTTTTAGTAATTGTTCTGACTCCTCATCCAGGCGGCAGAACTTTCTGACCTGGGCGGTACTCATCTGGGCGTTGACCTTGTAGGGCAGCTTGGCAAAACGCTTAGCCTGAATTTCTCGAGCCCGGGTCACTTTAATCCGTATTTGCTCAGAATTTTCTCCACTTTTGCGTTCCTTAATCTGTTCGTACTGCAGGCGGGGTACCTCTACCTGCAGATCAATACGGTCCAACAGCGGGCCACTTAGTCTTCTCCGGTAAGCTTGTACCTGCAAGGGAGTACATTTACACTCCTGATCAGAACCTAAAAATCCGCAAGGACACGGATTCATTGAAGAAATCAGCATGAATCGAGCAGGATACGTACAAGTTGCCTGGGCCCGGGCTACTGTCACTACCCGATCCTCCAGAGGCTGGCGCAGGGCTTCCAAAACATCCCGGCTGAATTCCGGCAGTTCATCTAAAAACAAAACGCCGTTCTGGGCTAAACTGATCTCGCCCGGTCGAGGAACCCGCCCGCCGCCAATAATACTGGCAGCAGAAGCATTTTTATGGGGAGAACGAAAAGGCCGGGTATTAATCAGCGGCTTATTGCTGTTCAGCAAGCCCGCAGCAGAATAAATCCGCGATGTTTCCAGTATTTCTTCCCGGGTCATTTCCGGTAAAATGCCCGGCAACCGCCGGGCCAGCATAGTTTTCCCTGATCCGGGCGGACCAATGAGCAGAACATTATGCATTCCGGCGGCAGCAATCTGCAAGGAACGTTTAGCCGACTCCTGTCCGCGTACCTCCGCAAAATCCGGTACCATTGCATAGTCAGATTGGATAGGACGGTCCTTTTCCGGCTCCTTGATTAGGGCACCGGTAAGTAAATCAATTACCTGGTTAAGATGATTAAGCCCATAGCTGGAAACTTCCTCAACTAAGGCGGCTTCCGAACCATTACTGTCAGGTATAATGAATCCACTGGCATTATCTATAGTTGTCAGATGAAGGGCCATGGGAAGTATGCCAGGAACCGGCCTCAGGCTGCCATCCAGAGACAATTCCCCCGCTAAATAATACTTGTCCAGCTCATCTATTTCGCTCAACTGCTCCGAAGCCAGTAATATTCCGATAGCAATGGGCAGATCAAAATGGCTTCCTTCTTTTTTCACATCCGCCGGAGCCAGATTGACGGTTATTTTCCGGTTGGGAAATTCATATCCTGAATTGCGCAGAGCAGAACGAACTCGCTCCCGCGCTTCTTTCACGGCTGCAGACGCTAATCCAACAATTTCGAAAGCCGGCAGTCCATTTAGTATATCTACCTCAACCCGAACTGTATTGGCTTCAATCCCAGTAAGAACCAGAGTATTAACTGATGCAAGCATTGCAATCTCTCTTTCACCTTAAATGGGATTAGAATTCGAGTGAAATCCAGTATATTCCTGCTTTTGGACATAATGTTAGGAAATGTGACAAAAGTGAGGGAAGCGTAAAGAATAGGGGGGTTTTGTTAACAGATCGCCACGTCGCTTCGCGGCCTCGCAACAATAATTGTGAGCGTCAGCGAACATCAGTAGTCCCCGAAGGGGGCGATGACAGGCTTAAGTTTTTGTTTATCGTGGCCTGTTATTCAGGTGATAATTGGGAGCGTAGAGAAGCAATCTCGAACGGTACCTACAGGTATGTTGAACGAGATCGCCACGTCGCTTCGCTCCTCGCGATGACACAAGCGAAAGCCATCATATGGGTCATTGCGAGGCACGAAGTGCCTCGCAATCTCTATAAATATCAACGGTTTCAGTTGACAGATTGCCACGCCACTTCGTGCCTCGCAGCATATCCGCTAAATCAATCCGGATTTTTGCAGCAGCTTCTGCACAATTAAGGCAACCTCAGCCCGGGTTATGTTGTCTTTGGGGGCAAGGGTGTTTTGGCCCCGCCCGGATATCAGACCGGTTTTTACGCAGGCAGCTATACCGGGTCTGGCATAGTCTGCGGCTGTGCCGGCGTCATTGTATCCTGCCAGTATGGTGCTGGTTTCTTCTTGGCTAGTATTGACCTCCAGCTTGGTGACCTGCATGGCTCTGGCTATCATGGCCATGGCCTGCTCCCGGGTTATGGCATCATTGGGCCCGAACTTTCCGTTGCCGTATCCTGATATCAATCCATAGTCACTGGCAATGGTAACGGCATCATAGTGCCAGTTCTGCCTGATGACATCATTGAATCTATCCTGGCCAACTCCGGGTCTCACCAGCCCGAGTCCCCGGACTAATAGGGCGGCAAATTCGGCCCTGGTTACAGCCCGGTCAGGCTCGAATCTATTCTTCTCTACCCCGCTTACTACCAACCGGGAGGCCATATCATTAATGGCTTCTCTGGCCCAATGGGTTTCCACATCCTTGAAGGATTTGGGGCTGTAGATGACTGTGTAGATACTGTTGGTCAGGCTGTTGATTTTGGCATAATACTTCCCGTCTATTACGGTAATCACTGTAGGTACATGTGAGAATGTGCCATCAGGATTAACTATGACTCCAGTGGTGATCCTGGACGGATCGATGCCTTCGGGTATGGCTACCAGTCTTTCTACATAAGCATTGAATTTAGTGACATTTACTGTTTTATCGCCGCTGGTACAGGTGATTGCAAACTCAATAGGGGGCACTACTATCTGGTAATGGTTTTGGTTGGCGGTATCTTCAATAATTCTTATAGTATCTGCGGGAGGTTCAGATATTCTCACGCTTACAGTAATATCTCTCAGCTCTACTTCCCGGCCCATCTGCTGGGAAACGGCATCGATATTTATCTGTGAGGCAGGAATCGTATATGTAACCTGGCCGGTAGTGAGTTCCAATACGGAGTCAGTCATTTCCATATTCTTGACGGTCTGGCCGTTCAGGGTGCCAATTACCACATCCGCACCATTGCTGACGGGAATGGTTACTACGGCATTATTGCCTTCCTGGGCCAGTTTTTCTTCCAATTTATTGTCATCCACAATAATATTGGTGACAGTTCTATCGCCTTCCTGGCTGGTGGTTACGGTAGCGGCGGTTACTGTTTTTCCGTTGATTAGGATGTCAACTCCATTGTTGGTCGGCTGCTCAGGGGTGGCAGGTGTTGAAGGCGTACTGCTTCCCCCGGAGCCGCCTCCTGAGCCTCCGCTGGAGGGGCGGGATGGTGTTACTGCATTGGATGGTGCTAAGGCGGGGCCGGTCCCGGCAGCATTGGTAGCGGTTACGGTAAAGGTATAGGTGGTTCCGTTGGTCAGCCCGGTAACGGTTATGGGGCCGCTGTTAACTGATGCGGTGATATTCCCAGTAGTGGAGGTCACCGTGTATCCCGTTATGGGACTGCCGCCGTCATCTACCGGTGGGGTAAAGCTTACTGTCGCCTGGCCGTTTCCAGCGGTGGCGGTTACACCGGTGGGCGCTCCTGGTACTGCTGGCGGGGGTGAATTTACAGTAAAGCTCAGGTCAAAGCTCTGGCTGACATCGTTGTCTGCAGTTACCGTCACTGTTGCTAAATAGGTGCCCGGGGCCAGCGAATCATTGGGTTTTACTGTAAAGGTGGCGGATGGGGTGGTGTCGTTAAGGGTCTCTGCACTCAGCGCACCCAGGGTAAAGTCACCTGACGCTGCTCCGCTTAAGGCTGCATGCAGGTTGGTGATATTCCCCGTGCCTATCCTGGTTACAGTCACTGTGATAGGCTCTACTGGCGTATAGCCTACTGTCTGCTCAGTAAATGTATGGGTGCCGGTTTGCGATAGAGTGATTTCATAAGTGGGCAGGGCAGTCACCGTCAGCTTGATGGATTTGCATATGCCTTCCCGGTTAGCAGTCAGGAATGTGTCCCCCATTCTTGCCAAAGTCGCGTTGCTGCCGCTGACGCTTATTACGGCCGGATCACTGGAAGTCCAACTGACGTCGTTTGCTGTGCTTAAGGTAAAGTCAGCTTGAACTGCGTTTGCTGTATCTGTGTCGGCCAAAAAAACGGGGGAAACCGAAACAAGTGCCGCATCTGTTTCATCCATTTTATAATCGGTGCTGGCATCCACATAGCCGGTAAGCCGCGGATAAAGCCCGGAAGTGAAATTCCAGATTCCTGTATCACCGCTGCTCCAGCTGGTGAAGGCAGTGGCTGTTGTCATTTGAGAGGTCAGCTTGCCCTCGGCTCTTCCCCCGCTATCAACGCCGCCTATTCCACCTACCGGGCACATCTGGTTGTCGTAATAGCAGCCTGTTACGATGGCCCAAGATTCAGCACCTCCCACCACGCCGCTGGTAGTATTATTACCAGTATCATTGACGCTTCCTATGACGTTTCCTATATTGTAGCAGTTTTTCAAAGTACCACTATATATATAACCCAATACGCCGCCCACATATTCTGAGCCGCTAACGCTGCCTGTGTTGTAGCAGTTTTCAACCTTAGCATATACTAGATCCCCTGATAGATCCTCCTTTTTATCAACTGTTGATAGCCACCCCACTACACCGCCGACAAATCGGTTACCTTTGATGTAGCTGTCTTTAACTCCAGATTTTGGACTGTTCCATTATCCACATAACCGAACAGGCCCTGGTAATCCGAACCTGTGGCATTGATATATATCCCGCTCACCGTGTGACCGTCGCCATCAAAGGTTCCCTTGAAAGGCTGATCTATGGATTTACCTATAGGCCTCCAGGTATTTCCCGGTGAAGCCGTACCCCAGTTTGTATAGTTGGAAGTGTCCGCATTCAAAACGATATCAGCCGTCATTTGAAAATACTTTCCCTCATAACCCTGGCCATTATTGACGTTTGCCGACAGCTGTGCCAGGTCCGCAGCAGTGCTGATTTTATAGGGATCTCCTTGGCTGCCGCTGCCGCCGCTGAAGGTTGCACCAGCATTAGGAGCAGGTATTATGCCATTCCAAACTCCGGTTGCTGCTGCAACATTTGTACCCATATGCTGATTCTCCTCGCCGTCGCTTAGATTCTTAACCGATGTGGCGGGGTTTCCCATGTTGAACATCATCTGGTCTTCGACCGGTTCTTCTTCCATATCTGCTGCTTTTATATCCCCTTCAGTCAGCCTTGCCTGATAAAAACCTACTATCCGGGCTGGGTATTCCATATCAACAGCATAAACCTGCAGGTATTTGCCTGCCGCCACTCCGGCGGTAATATCAGCGCCAGATTGATAGCCGGTAATCAAATTATCCCCGGTTGTTGGGGCTGGGTCTCCCACATAAGGAGTTGCGATCTCTGCCTCAGTTATATCAACAACCAGGCTGTGGTAAATATGGCCGGTAACCGTTGCTGAAGTAGTCCCGGCTGTGTCCCCAGGGGACAAAGTTACGTCCAGCAGAGGTGCTAGCTCAGGCACGTCTGCTTTCAAGTCACCTTGTCCCGCTCCCATGACTGGTGCCAGAACAACAAACAACAGAGAGAGCATTGATATAATTGACAACAGCTTGATTTTGCTTCGTTTTGTTTTTACCATTCCATTCACGCCTCCCAAATTAAATAAAAAAAATGACCGTACTCCTGGGCCGGGAATAAAACTATTTATCAATACTCATCAAAAAACAATCTTCAAGACCCATGCGGAAACCCGACATAAAATCATAAAACACCAATCGTGAAAAAGGTAAATTTTTTTGGTTTTCCAACTTTTTTGATAGCTCCAAAAACTTTCAGGGCGATCTACCACTATTACATCCATACGCTAAGCTAGTTGGGGGAACCGGGTTATCCGCAGAGTTGATGATTAAACGGCAAAATAAATAGGCTGGCTATAACGAGATAGCTTTAGGCGGAAGTTGGTGAGCTAAGGAGATTGGAAAGGGATTTCTCGGATTAATAACTAAGGAAAGAAACTGGGTTAAGCTTAAATTCGCAGCCATGAATCTCAAAAAATCTGGCAATGTGGGCACACTAAGCCCACTGTTTTTATCTATTTAACTATGAGCAACCCAACATACATATTACTGCCGGATATTCCAGCAAACACGACTAACAATCTATTAGTGCGTTCCGAAAAGTTTAACTGGTTATTTTCACCACCCATAAACCCTCCAGAAAAGTGTCTTTTTAGGGAAATTGTATATTAACCCATTAGCGACGAATCTCGTTTAGTGACAGATTATGTTGCTATAGGTTACACCTGACGTAAGAGGCTAAAACAGGATATTGTTCTGTACGAATAGCCTGCTTAACGCTTCTAGACAGTTTTGTTGACCTTTGCAATCCATTGTGATAAGGTATTATTTGACAATTGAAAATGCTCGTGAGGGAGTAGTTGGCACACATAGTGTGTGGCAAGTCAACATACTGACTGGTTGCCAGTCTGGCTTGTCTTAAATAACGAGACTCATGTATAACTTGAATGGCTATACATGGGCTCCCCAACGATAGGAACTTAACTCAGGTAGCAGTCAAGGTAAGCCTGAGTTTTTTCATGTTTCAATACTTGCTGTTTTGGAGGATCAAAATGAGTTTGCTGGAACTATCCCTGATCGCCGTTGGATTATCAATGGATGCCTTTGCTGTGGCTATCTGCATTGGATTATCTATGCCGCAACGAAGCATTAAAAAGGCTTTGATTGTCGGATTGTATTTTGGTTTGTTTCAAGCCTTTATGCCGCTGATTGGCTACTTTCTCGCCTCCCAATTCTCTGACCAAATTGTTGAATTTGACCATTGGATTGCCTTCATACTTCTCGCATTTATCGGCGGAAAAATGATAAAAGAGAGCTTTGCAAAAGAAGACATAGATTTTAATGAAGGGCAGGAAGTATCTTTAGGGTTCAAGACAATGTTACCCTTGGCATTAGCTACAAGCATTGATGCACTGGCGGTAGGCATCTCCTTTGCCTTTCTAAATGTGCGTATAATACCTGCTGTATCCTTAATCGGGTGCATTACTCTGCTGCTTTCCATGCTGGGCGTTCGGATAGGAAACGTTTTTGGGGCCAAGTTCAAGCAAAATGCAGAGCTATTCGGAGGGATTATTCTTATATTGATAGGCTTAAAAATTCTTCTGGAACACACGGTATTTTAAGTTTGCTCTCCTTTATCAATATGTGAAAACAACTAGTAACGATTACACGGATAGGTTAATGAACACAGGTCGAAAATGAAGGATATGAACTTTCTGAGTAAGGCTTCATCAGATGGAAATCACGGGACACGAGGTTTTTTTCGCCATACTGTCTCCTGCCATTCCTTTTCATTCTATCCTTGGAAACTGCAGAAGCACAATTTATTCTACACACCATATTAAACCCGATTAACAAGGGCTATAAGGAATCGATAGATAATTGATAATATCTTTCCAATGTCCTTTTGAGGACCTCATCTGGTTGAGCTAAAATCATATCAATCTCATGAAACTCTTTTAAGAGATAAAATGTATCTTCCACTAATATGCCTCTTTGATTTAACTGCGTTAACTGTTCGTCAGTAAAACTACGCACAAAATTTTCTTGGTCCTGTTTCGTGTAATATTCTCGATAATCGCCATAAGTCCACTGGCTGGGGTCCTCATTGGCAAGTTCCGGATAGCTTTTGGAAATGGAAATCATCATTTCCTCTGGCAGCTTCCAGGTACTCTCAATCACCTTATAATCATGATAGGAAAATTTAGAAATTTCTTCTTCCGTATATCCATGCCGCTTTAACTCCCCTTTAAAATCATAGTCAAATGCATTCAAAGACTTGGTTTCAATAACTTTTTATCATCAGATCGTATAGCTATCCCTAAATAATCTGTAAAAAAGCTTAAAGGCACATACACTGTCCCTTGATCATCAACAGCCGGACTTTCCAAAACGTACATAATGTATCCGTCTTTATATACATGAGGCGAGGCATAATGAATTTCTAAAGCAATATTATCCTGGCTTAAAACAATAGCATCTCCTTTATGTTCACAACGTAACCCCAATAAGTCGCTTGCCTCTTTAACCGACACCATTGAAATCCCGCCGATGTCAGTTATGCGTTCCGGTGGATTGGACCGGCATCCTGTTAATAATATCAATCCTATAACTAGAAGAATATACTTGTTAATCTATATATCTCACTCCCTCGGCCATCTTTATAGCTATGTCTTTTTCTACCTGTCCCCTAATCATGAACATGCGGTCATCCATGGCCCATATGACGGTAACCAGAGAGTTTTTCACCACCACTGTTCCCTCATGTCCGTTTATGGTAACTGTTTCAAAGGCGGAAGCGTTTTCCGTATCCAGTTGGGACCTGATGCCTTCGCTTGATTCCATATAAGTGAGCAGGGAACCTTGTGAATTTGTAAATTCGATTGTTTTGGAAATGTTCCCATCGGAAATAGAGCTGATTTTAAAACCTTCCGGTATATAGGTCGGCACATACGCTTGATTCCAGTCGATGATTATACCACCACTTTTCGAACTACCGCTGCTCTCCTTCAACTGGAAAGATGTATATTCATGCTCGATATCCATGAGAAAATTTAGTACCCTCATTCTAACTGCTTGCACAGTTACTGCCGTGGCACCAAAGACGATCAGAACAATCAGCATGATGACTATGGCTACTTTGTTTAAGACCTGCCTAGCGCGTCTCCTCCTAGCACAATCTTTTCTTTTTTTCAAATGGGCATCGAATTGTTTAGCAAATTCCTGAATGGTCTGCTGAGAAGGCTGAAATTCTGGATTGTTGTTCAGCTTTTCCTTTTCCTCCAGGAAGATCTGGCCTTCTTTTTCTGCAGTTTCATGCATCAGTAATTTGAACAGGCTGTCTTCATATTCTTCATATAACCTGCTACGAATTTGCTCCGAGCCATTATTGGGCACGGGTATCCATCTCCTTATCCATGAGCTCTTTTGCTTTTCTCCGGGCTCTGGTCAGATATTGCCGGACACTATTTGGAGCTATTCTTAAAATTCCCGCTATCTCCCTGTCATCCATTTCCAATACGTACTTGAAATACAACAGGTTTTTATACTTTTCTGGCAGCTTTAATATAGCGTTCACCAGCACTTCTATTTTTTCCTGATAGATGATTTTTTCTTCTATGCTTTCTTCCAAGCTAGGTATCTCTTCCTGTAAGTCTAACTCTTTCCCATAATATGCATATTTACTTTGCACATCTCTATGTTTTATAAAGTTGATGGCCACGCTTCTGGAAGTATAGACAACATAAGCGGCTAATTTGCAACTATCCAGCTTTCGGATTACAGAAATCTTCTCAATTAGTCTAATAAAAGTATCGTTGACCAAATCCTCCGCATGGCCCGCATCGCGGGTGATATTATACACAGTCTTCCAAACCAGGCCATAATAATCGTGGTATAAACTAAGCATAAATGCCTTATCATTATCATTGTTCATGGATTCTATTGCCATGATAACCATATAATGTCACATCCCCGGTTATGATTATACACCCATCCCAGGCGATAACAAATGATCAAAAAGAAATTTTTAGCGATAAAGTGTTGCATAGGTTATTTTAGATTGTCATTTATGTTAGAAAATCTGGAAGATATGCACAAGTACCTTTGGGTTGGACGAGACGTGCTACCGCCCCGCCCAAACAGAGTTATTTGATTTAACTAAGCAGCTTATTTATGGAGTCAACCTCTAAGGTCTGATTCAGTAATTGATTTAAGGAAGGTGATGCCGTTGATTATTTAATAGTCTTTTAAAAAATGAAAAATTTTGAAGGAGTGATTCGGAATGATAAAAAAATTGGGTAAAAGCAAGATTGCAGTATGTATATTATGTCTTACTATGCTACTGGGGACAGCTTCATTAGCCATGGCAGAAGTTGCTCCTGCTGGTAACGCCGCTACAAGTAGTATATTAGCACCCCAAGCCATTCATTATTTTGTTACCGCAACAACTTATATTAGAAGTGGACCTGGTTCGAGCTATTCTAAAGTAACCACAGTCTATGCAGGCGATATAGTATGGTTCAACCCTGAATTACCAAACTATAATAATGGGTGGACTCCGGTTTATATGGGTTCATACGAAGGATATATCCAAGATAGTTACCTTCAGGAATTTTGATAAGATAACTTTCATGCTATCTCCATGTATTACTTACCGCAATTCATTCCCCATATATGAATTCCGTTAACATATTGGGGAATGAATTGCATCATGTTTAGTCAATAGATGCTAAGATATCCTACTATACAGAAAGGAAGCGAAGTCCTTTGAACAAAATAGTGGCAACCAATAGGCTTAAACTTCTACAGTTTGTCGCAGTATTAGCAGTTCTGGCACTCCTGATAACTGGATGCGACCATCCTTACAAGAATAACGAACCTTCCCTCAGTGCTGGTGCTTTCACTCCGGATAAGACGCCTATCGTAAGGTCGGAAAACAAAAATTTCTCATCCACAGATGAAAACAGAATAACAGATGCAAAGGAAGAGGTATCTCTCACCCCACACCCAGCTGCACCAAAAGAAGACTATAAGCTTGTACCGGATACATACACTGCTGCTAAGACGCCTTCTGCAAGTCCTGATAACATTAATTCCTTATCCACGAATGAAAGCAAGAATGACGTGCTTCCCTTGACTATTGATGCAGAGTCTTCAGACAAAATGACTTTTATAAGTCCAGATGATATAAAATACTTATCCACAGATGAAGCGCAAATGATGAAAACCATCGAAAAACTAACGCTTGCCATTAGACCTATTGGGTCAAAAGAAGAAAAAGCAGCCTGCGTTTATTTAAAGTCAGAACTGGAGACCTACGGCTATCAAACCGAAATCCAGGAATTTCCCTACATCATTCAAAGCCTCAAGCTCAAGAACACTCCTTTTCAAACGGGCAAATTTTTTGACTTCGACATTGTCCAGCCGGATGGAGTCAGTCAGAATTTAATCGCAGTAAAAAAACCGACTAATAAGGATGGTATAGATATCATCATTGTAAGCGCCCACTATGATAGCACTTTTCATACCACCGGCGCTATAGACAACGCCTCCGGGGTGGCAGTGCTAATGGAAGTGGCACGGAACATAGCAAGCTTCCCTAGCAATATCGAGGTACGTTTTTTATTATGCGGAGGAGAAGAGAATTACCTGTATGGATCCCGCTACTATGTAAACAGCTTAAGCGAAAATGATCGTCAGCATATTATCGCTGTAATAAATCTGGATTGCATTGGGGAGGAGGGCGTCAACCCAGTCATTTTAGGAACCAGTAACGGCAAGGAAAATGCAGCTACCAAGTTATTCGCGGATTATGATATGCAGATTGAAAGGGGCCCCATGAGCGATTATTATTCTTTTGAAAAGGCAGGCATTCCCGCCCTGACCATTGCGCAATATCCGGTTATGGTCGGAACCGGGCAACCATTGCCGGACGATATTGCCCGCATAGACAAAGCAAAATTAAAAGCAGTAGCCGACATGGTTGCCAAGGTGCTGCTAGAAAAAATGTGCCACAAGATGTAAATTAGTGTGCTTTGGCTATTCCGTCTGTTAAGATGGAGGAGCCTGCTGGATTTAAAAGAGGCGGATATTCAAAACTGCTATCCGTCTCTTATATGGCTATAAACTTATTTTCACATAATCAGCATATACAAACACTTTAATAATCCTCGCAAACATGCTGCTATACGATTAATTGGCGAAATACTGTTTTAAGGTATCGGCAGAAGTACCGGCTTTGACCTATGCAGAAAAAATGATCACAATTAAACTGATTCTCCTGCCCAGGCAATTTGGGGGATGATATATTGATTGAAGGTTATGGAATATAATTTATTACTGGCAATCTAACATGTCCATCCCTCCATAGTTGCCATGCTTTGATATAAGGATATAAATTACATTATTTGGCTAGTTTTTTTGTTGACGATGATGTTATTATCCAGATGTGCGGATAATAAAAATCCTATCGCAATACCCGATGCCTCATTACCTGAAAGCACAATTAACGGTAATGTAGCACAAGCGCCAACTGAACCGTCAACAGATGCCAACAAAACTTTAAATAGTGATTTGGTAAGCCTGCTTAAGCAGGATAATCTCAAGGTATCAGAAGATCTCATTACACAATTTTATAAATATTATCGTATCAATAACTTTGAACTGTCCCTGCTGCCCGCTTTTAATACACCGGAACAAATGGATTGGGATCAGTTTACGCATTTTATCTACCGAGGATTTGTTCATAGCAATCCTGAGGATGTATTTACCAAAGAAAATTTTGCCCAAACGGTCAACAGGTATTTTGGACCAATAGACTATACAGATCGAGACTCCTTATATCTTACCTATGAAAACGGTATTTATACCAGAAAGCCAGGCGATGAACCGGGAGGCGCATATTATCGTCTCACGAATATTTCAAAAGACGCAGATGGCATCTATACGGCGGTATTTGATGGTTTATTCTTCGGGGAATTGGAATACTCCGACCTCTATGAAGAAGCCTCCCCAAATATAAGGGCTATCAGAGACACAGCTGGCACAAAAGAAGCCATGTGCGAATGTCAACCAAAAAGAGGACCACTCTGCTAATAAAAAACTGAGCCACTAATGCTAGTTTAAAAGTGAGCCACTTTGCTCACTGTCTGGATTCTAATACAGCTTCACAGTTCAATTATCCTTGACTCTCACCACCTTTTGTTTCTAATTGGTGTTTTTTTAGCCTCTGTTCTAACCGGTAAGACGATCCGTTCATATCCAGAATATGAGCTCGGTGGGTTAATCGATCTACCAGGGCGGCTGTTAACATAGTATCTGGAAATATCTCCGTCCAACGCGAGAATTCTAGGTTCGTAGTAATGATGACGCTTCCCCGTTCATTGCGCTCTGATAGTACATGAAACAGGAGTTCTGCTTGGTTGCGGGTAAAGCTTAGATAAGAGAGTTCATCAAGGATCAGTAAATCCAGTTTGGCAATGCTCTTTTGCAGTTTTAATAAGTTTTGGTCATGCTGAGCTTCGGTTAGTTCAGCCACCAGGTTAGCAGCGGTGTAAAATCGCACCTTAAATCCGTAACTGCACATGCGTCTGCCTAAGCCAATGGCCAGATGAGTTTTACCATTACCAGGATTGCCAATCATAATCACGTTTTC
>Ga0116181_1002004_pt1 | contig 16985 bp, 16 predicted proteins | sample AD_UKC075_MetaG_FD_89752 | JGI IMG/M metagenome (GOLD analysis project Ga0116181, IMG submission 89752) | Active sludge microbial communities of municipal wastewater-treating anaerobic digesters from USA - AD_UKC075_MetaG | ecosystem: Engineered > Bioreactor > Anaerobic > Digestate | place: USA...
CTGGCCGAGCAGTGGCTCCCGCGGGCGCGTACGGTCGCCGCGCTCTTCGACGGCGACCGGGTCCCGGCCGTTGCGGAGCTCCTGCGCCGCTACCTCGCGAGCCACGGTCCGGCCACCCTGCGCGACTTCGCCTGGTGGACCAAGCTTCCGCTGAGCGAGATCCGCCGCGCCCTCCCTCTGATCGTCGGCGATCTCGAGACCGACGGCGCAGCCGAGCCGTCCTATTGGCGAGCGGGCTTGCTGGACGACGTCGCGGCCCTGGGGCGGGCGTCCGCGTCCCCGCTGCTGCTCCCGGGATTCGACGAGTTCGTCCTCGGCTACCAGGACCGCACCTTCGCCATGACCGAGGCCGAGCACCAGCGCATCGTCCCCGGCAACAACGGGGTGTTCCGCCGCACGATCGTCGTCGGCGGCCGCGTCGTCGGAACCTGGGCCCGGGGCGGCCGCCCGAGCCGCAGGACGCTCACCCTGGACGAGTTCGTCCCCCTCAGCGACGCCCGCCTCCGTGCCCTGGGCCGCTTGTTCGAGGCTTTCCCCTTCGTCGGCGAGTAGCGGCGAACACAAATCTGCGTAGGTTACCTCGGCTGTGCATATGCACAGCCAGGCGAACCTACGCAGATTTGTGTTCAGTTGTGGCGTGGCGAGAGCTAGACGGCGTCCCCGCCTCGCTCGCCGGTGCGGATCCGGACGACCTCGTCGACCAGGGTCGACCACACCTTTCCGTCGCCGACGGCCCCGGTGCGGGCGGCCGCGGTGATGACGTCGATCACCTCGGCGGCCTCGTCGTCGTCCACCAGCACCTCGATCTTCGCCTTCGAGATGAAGTCGATCGTGTACTGCGCGCCGCGGTAGACCTCGCGGTGACCGCGCTGGCGGGCGTAGCCCGAGACCTCGGTGACGGTCATCCCCGCGACGCCGTGCTGGGCGAGCGCGATCTGGACCTGGGTGAGCATGTTGGGCTGAACGATGGCGGTGACGAGTCTCATGCGTCAGCCTCCTCTCGGGTGGGAACGATCAGGGTCTGCTTCACGCCGTAGCTGGAGTAGGCCACGTGGCTGAGGTCGTAGCCGGTCTCGGCGTGTTCGGTGGTGTCGATGCCCATGGTCTCGACCTCGGGGGCGACCCGCAGGCCCATGACCTTGTCGAGGACCTTCGCGATGAGGAAGGTGACGACGAAGGAGTACACGAGCACGACCGCGGCGCCCGCGGCCTGGCGGCCGAGGAGGTCGACGCCGCCGCCGTAGAGGAGGCCGCTCTCGCCCGCGGGGGCCGCGGGATCGGCGAAGAGGCCGATGAGCAGGGTGCCGACGAGGCCGCCGACGAGGTGGACGCCCACGACGTCGAGCGAGTCGTCGTAGCCGAAGCGGAACTTCAGGCCGACGGCCATGGCGCACAGCGCGCCGGCGATCGCGCCGATCAGCAGGCCGCCGGCGGGGCTGACGGAGTGCGCGGCCGGGGTGATGGCCACGAGGCCCGCGACGATGCCCGACGCGCCGCCCAGCGAGGTGGCGTGGCCGTCGCGGAGGCGCTCGACGAGCAGCCAGGCGAGCATCGCGGCGGCGGTGGCGCCCAGCGTGTTGATCCACGCGACGCCCGCGGTGGTGTCGGCGGCCAGGGCCGAGCCGGCGTTGAAGCCGAACCAGCCGAACCACAGCAGGCCGGCGCCGAGCATCACGAGCGGGAGGTTGTGCGGGCGCATCGGGATCCGGCCGAAGCCGACGCGCTTGCCGAGCACGAGCGCGAGGGCGAGCGCGCCGACGCCTGCGTTGATGTGGATGGCTGTGCCACCTGCGAAGTCGACGGCGCCGATCACGTTGGCGACGAAGCCGCCCTGGTGGCCCGACTCGGTGTCGAACGAGAACACGGCGTGCGCGGCGGGGAAGTACACGAGCAGCGCCCACAGGGCGGCGAACGCGGCCCACGCGGAGAACTTCATGCGGTCGGCGACCGCGCCGGAGACCAGCGCGACAGCGATGATCGCGAATGCCGACTGGAAGCCCGCGAAGACGATGTCGGGCACGCCGCCGGTGACGGCTTCAGGCGACATCAGTCCCTTGAGGAAGGCGAACTCGAACGGGTTGCCGATCAGGCGGCCCATCGAGTCGCCGAAGGCCATGGAGTAGCCGACGATGATCCACAGCACCCCGACGATTCCCATTGTCACGATGGACATCATCAGCATGTTGAGGACGCTCTTGGCGCGGACCATGCCCCCGTAGAAGAAGGCGAGGCCGGGTGTCATGAGGAGGACGAGTGCTGCGCTCGTCAGGACCCAGGCGGTGTTACCGGTGTCGATCTCTAGCAGGTTCATGAGCAGAATCCTGCGCCCGTCAGATTGCGGCGAAGAGGTGGTCCGGTAACGCTCAGGTAAGCATGTCGGGGCCCGGTGTAACGGCTGGTCGGCGCCCGGTTACCGTCGCGTTACCGCCCTCAGCGGGGCCGGCGGATGGCGGCCAGCCGCACCGTCGCGAAGTCGCCCTCGGCCAGCTCGGCCCAGGAGCCGTCGAACTCGAACGTCGAGAACGCGGCGGTCGGATACCAGCACTGCGCCTCGTCGGCCGCGTGCTGGTCGGAGGCGTAGGCGAGCTCGGCGGTGAGCGACGGGATGGTCGGAGCGTGGCCGATCACCAGCAGGCACCTCACGCCGTCGTCGGTCTCGCCGATGCGCGCGAGCATCGTCTCGGTGCCGTGGAAGTACAGCGCGTCCTGGAACTCGGCGGGAACGTCGAGCCCGGTGGCCGCGAACGTCTCGCGGGTCCTGACCGCCGTCGAGACCAGCGCGTAGTCGACGCTGAGGGCGGCCAGCTCGACGCCGGCCTCCTGTGAGTCCTGCACCCCGCGCGAGGTGAGCCTGCGGGCCTTGTCGCCCTGGGGGTTCGTGGCCTCCGTCTTGGCGTGGCGCATCAGCACGAGTCGTCTCATGGCCAGAGCCTACCCAGTCGCGACGAGATGGACTCGGGAACGATCTACTCTAATCTACTCTAATCAGATTAGAGTTAGAGTAGATCGCGGGAGTCGGGGAGGGCCCACGTCGCCCGCGGGTCCTTCGGCGATTTGCCGTGCCAGTCCACCTCTCCAAGGCCACGAAGGGCTTTGAGCGCCTTCAGCGTCGCGGGTCGAGCGAGTCCGATTGCCTCCGCGATGTCTCCGGTGCCCATGGGGCGTCGGGCGGCGCGCAGGCTTTGCAGTGCTCGCTCTGCCCCCGTGGGTAGGGTCGCCGCGACAGCGGGTGTGATCCGCGTGACGCCCAGCAGGGTGAGGCGGACGCTGCCCGACGTCTGCTGGTACTGCGGCTCGACCAAGCCGTATGCGGCCATCTCGTCGAAGATGCGCTTGATTCCTTCCCCCTTCTCCTGCGTGAATCCCAGGTCGTTGCACACGCGGGCGATGCGGGGGTTGCGCGCATAGCGGGGAATCTGGGTGGGGCGATTGAGGTCGACGATCCCCGGGAAGCGCCCTGGGCTCTCTACCTCGATCCTGTCCGGGAAGATGGATACCCGAATGTGATCGCCGGCCATGCTGTAGGAGCGGTGCACGACCGCGTTGACGAGACCTTCAAGCCAGGCGTCGCGTGGCACCAGGTCGACTGGGCCGAATCGACCGTCTCTGCGCAACGCGCGTCGCTTCGGTACCCAGCTCTCCAGGAGTTCGGTGGCTTGAGAGATCACCCTCGGAATAGGTCCCTCGATACGCACATCGCCGTCCTCCATCAGAGTCTGGCGTGATCCAGTCCCCGGGTTGGTTGACGCGTATCTGAGGACGCGGACATGTGCGTGAGGCATGAGGATGCCGGGCTCTGGGGCGAGGAGGAGATAGCCCGCGATGTTCACGGTGCCATCCTGTGTGAGCAGGCTGCGGGCGTGAAGCAGTCGCTCGTCGTCGAGCGCGCTTCCTAGCGCGCTTCGAAAGTCGGCGAGTTGGTCGGTGTCGAGATCGGCAGCGTGCACACCGGTCATCGGCCGTGCCTCGTACTGGGCGGCCCCGCGGTCGTAGGCAAGTTCTTCGCGCTGGGTGGCGGAGAGCTTGCTTGTTGAGTCTCCCGTCCGCAAGTAGCATTCGCCACCTGTCGTCTCGTGCAGTGTGGAACCGGGTAGTACCTCTGCCGCTAGGAGTTCGAACCGCTTGTCGTTCATTTGTGCTTCGAGTGCGTGGAAATGTACCCGGGGCGGCGGTGAGCAGTGAGTCTGAGGGGCTCGGCGAAGTTCGTTGATGCGGCGGTCGGAATGCGAGAGGTCCTGGAGGGTTCCGTTCGAGACGCCGACGACAACCAGTCCGCCCTCAGCGTTGGCTAGACCGATCAACGCTTTCGCGAAGACCTCAACGCCCACGCTCAAAGACTTTCGTTCGAACCACTGGTTCTCGGGTTGCGTGGCGAGGAGGTCGCCCCGTTCTTCCGGTGTGAGGACATCCAGCGTCGGCCAGTCAACTCGCATGCGGCTACTCTAACCTACTCTAATCAGGTTAGAGTTAGAGTGGCGGCGGCGATGCCGTGTGGCTCGCACCCGAGGCGTAGATGCGCCGGACCAGGTCCTCGATCGCGGGCTCCGCCAGCGACAGCTCGACGACCTCTCCCTGCGCCTGGACGGCGGCGAGCACCTGCGCCGCCGACAGCTGCCGTGGTCGGAACGCGATGGACAGCCTCGCGCCGTCGGCCTCCGTGGCGGTCACCGACGCCCCGTCCGGCAGTCTGACCACGTCCGTGAGGGGTTCCTCCAGGTCGACGACGAGGATGCGCTCGGCGTCGGTCGTCGCCACCAGGTCGGCCTCGGTGCCGTCGAACGCGACGCGCCCGCCGTCGATCACGACCATCCGGTCGCACAGCCGCTGGACGTCGCCCATGTCGTGCGTGGTGAGGAGGAGCGTCGTGCCGCGCTCGGCGCGCTCGCGGGCGAGGAAGCGGCGCAGGTTCTCCTTGCTGATCATGTCGAGGCCGATCGTCGGCTCGTCGAGCACGGCGAGGGCGGGGGAGTGCAGCAGGGCGGCGGCGACCTCGCCGCGCATGCGCTGCCCCAGCGACAGCGTGCGCACGGGGCGCGCCAGGAACGACGAGAGGTCGAGCTCGTCGGCCAGCACGTCGAACCGCCGCAGCCAGACGGCGCGGGGCATCCGATGCATGGCCGCGAGGATCGGGAAGGACTCTTCTAACGGCAGGTCCCACCACAGTGCCGAGCGCTGCCCGAACACGACGCCGATCCTGCGGGCGAGCACTCTGCGGTCCGGCACGGGCCGCAGCCCGCAGGTGCGTACGCTCCCCGAGGTCGGGGTGAGGATGCCGGAGACCATCTTGATGGTCGTCGACTTTCCCGAGCCGTTCGCCCCGATGTAGCCGACGGCCTCGCCGGGTTCGACGCGCAGCGTCAGGCCGTCGACGGCGCGCACCACGCGTCGCGTCCGGCGGAGGCCCCCGCCGTCGTAGACGACGAACTCCCTCGTCAGCTCCTCGGCGTCGATGATGGTCGTGGACATGCCCCTATCCTCCCGCTCCCGTGTAGCGACGGATGCCCGCGCGCCACACGAGCAGCACGACCGCCCACAGGGCCAGGCCGACGGGGATGCCGAGCCATGCCATCCCGGCGGTCGTGAACTCCGGCAGCGGCGCGTCGACCAGCACCGCCGACGGCACGAAGGCCACCAGGGTGGCGGGAACCACGAACGTGAAGAACACCCGCACCGGCGTCATGAGCGCGCCGGCGGGCACGGAGCTGACGTAGCGGCCGCCGTAGACGAACGCGTTGCCTGCCTGCTGCCCGTCGAGCACCCAGAAGTGCAGCGACCCCGACGCCAGGAACAGCGCGCCGAAGATGAGGATCCCGCCGACCGGTGCCAGGGCGGCGAGCGCGATCTTGTCCGGCGTCCACTCCACGCCGCAGATCGAGAGCGCGAAGAGGTAGGCCGCCAGCCCGAACGCGGCGCGCCCGAGCCTGCGGAGCTGCACATCGGCGGTGACGAGCTGGAGCAGCAGCGACGTCGGGCGCACCAGGAGCGTCTCGAGGCGCCCCTCCCTGATGAAGCTGTGCATGCTGTCGAGTTGGCCGAACAGCATGTCGGCGACGCCGAACGCCACGCAGGCCAGCCCGTAGACGACGGTGGCCTGGGCGAGGTTCATGCCGCCGAAGACCGGCGCATTGTGCAGGAGGACGTAGATCTCGACGAACTCGGTGGCGGCCAGCAGGAGCTGGCTGGCGAGGTCGGCGGCGAAGCTCGATCGGAAGCCCGCCTGCGCGCGGATGCGGGCGCCGACCATCGTCCGCACCATGAACCACCACGTCACCGGGGCCAGGTCGACGGGCGTCCGCGTCTGGGCGCGAGCGTCAGCCACCGTGGATCACCAGCTTCCGGGTGCCGCGGTGGAGCATCAGCTGCGCGACGCCGACGAGCGCCACCAGCCACACGGCCTGGACGCCGATGGCCTCCAGGCCGGCGAGCCCCATGACGACGTCGATGGGCGTTTGGAACATCGACGGAAACGGCGTCGCGTCGGCCAGCGTGCGTAGCCAGCCCGGGAACCACGACACGGGGACCAGCAGGCCGGTCAGAAGGTTCATGACGATCATAAAGAGGGCGTGGTAGCCGCGGATCTCGACGACCCACATCGCGAGCAGGTTGACCAGCGTCCACGCGAGGAACGTGAGGCTCACCCCGAGCACGAGCGAGACCACGAAGAGCAGGTAGGGCAGCGGGTGCCGGGGCAGCGCGAGCCCGGTGGTGAGGGTGCCGACGACGAGCATCGGCACCAACCGGGGTATCACCTGGGAGGCGGCGCGGCCGAGGTCGGCGGCCCACCACTGGCCGAGGGCGGCCACCGGCCGGAGGAAGTCCATCGCGATCTCGCCCGACTTCACACGCGTGGCGATCTCGGTCGCGCCCCAGAGCGGGATCGCCCCCAGGAGGCCCTGCCCCAGCCAGACATAGGTCGAGGCCTGCTTCAGGTCGTACCCGCCGACCGCCGCGCCCGCCGTCGTGATGGCCGTCATGAGCAGCGAAGCGCGGATGAACCCGAAGGCCCCGTTTGCGATCAGCGCGGCGAGGATGGCTGTGCGATACCTCGCGTACCGGCGGTAGCCACCCTTGGCCAGCTCCCAGTACGCGCGCATTGGCGCGACATTACCGGACTCACGTCCGGAGGCGTGCTCCGCTCAGACCCGCTGGCTCCGCTTGACGGATAAGTGCTGTCACCTTGGGACTCTGCGATTTTCGTGGGTTTGTGGAGCAGGTTGGTGTAGTTATCCGTCGCGTTCACGCCGCATCGGCCAGGATCGCGAGCATCCGCCTCACCGTCGGAACCATCGTCGGCAGCGACTCCGCCGTGAAGTGCAGCGGAGTCCAGCCGGCGAGCCGCAGCCTGTTGTCGCGCTGCCGGTCGTCGATGAAGCTGCGCCGGTCGCCGTGGTGCTTCCACCCGTCGAGCTCGACGGCCAGCTTCGCCCCGGGGAAGGCCACGTCGATGAAGTGGAGGCGTCCCCTGGCCCGGACCTCGTAGTTCGCCTTCCAACCCGTGATCCGGGCGGCGTGCAGCAGCGCGTGCGCGTCGCGTTCGAGATGCGACCACGCCCCGTCACGCGACGCGCGCAGCCACGCGGCCAGCTGTGGGTTCCCAGTTCGCCAGGTCATCAGCTCGAACGCATCGCGCAGCTCTCCGAGGCTCACCGCTCGGCGGCGCAGCGCCTCATCGATCGCTGCGGGCCCGATCTCGCGGGCGAGGTCGAGCGTGCTGGCCGCGGGGTGCTGGATACGTAGGCCTCCGCGTTCTGCGACCAGTTCCGCGGGTATCGGGATCAGCGACAGCTTGGTCCCTGGCACTCGCCGAACGGGCCGGCGGGTCGTGGCGGCGCGCACCAGGTCGTCGTCGAGGTTGGGCCACCAGCTGAGTCGTGCGGCCGAGGCGGCCATGAGGACTGCGTTGGGGTCCCAGTCGGCGAGCGCGGCGACAAGTGAGTGGAAGGACCTGGCGGGCGCGTAGGTGCCGGGGAACAGAGGCACGAGCTCGCCGCGCTTGACGGCGGCGTCGATCCGGCCGATCAGGGCGGGATGGAGCCGGCGGCTGAGGATGCCGTCGGCGGCCAGGGCGTCGTTCAGGGGCGAAGTCATGGGACAAGGACACGCGATCCGCGGGCCCGGTTCCACCCCTACGACGAACTTGTGGATAACTACGGGCCTATCCACAATGGCGCTCCAGGGCGGCTATCGCGATCCCGACGGATACCTACACCAACCTGCTCGGCAAACCCCCGAAAACCGCAGAATCCCAAGGTGACAGCACTTATCCGTCAAGGGGTGCGGTCAGCGGGTCGATAACAACCGGGCAGAGGCCGAGCGGGTGCGAGCGGGAGGTACACCACGGGCCTGCTCCGCTGAGCAGCCTTCGGCAGCTACGGCTTGACGGCGACGATCAGGTCGCGGCGGATCGAGGAGTCGACGCGGTGCGCGAACCGCTCCCAGGCGCCGCCCTCCTGGACGACCAGGCCGGCGTCGGCCAGGTGGCCGGCGAGGTCCTCGCGGGCGAGGCCCAGCGTGTTCCAACTCAGGCCGAGCGCGCCGCCGTGCATCAGCTGGCCCGCCCACACGGGGACGGCCTCGCGGAGCAGGCCCGCGGCGGAGCGGTCGCGGCGGCCGCTGACACCCCGGACGTCCGTGCGGGAGCCGTGCGCGACGCCGTACGGGGCGTCCGTGACGATCGCGTCGAACCTCTTCTTGCCGAAGAGGCTCGCGGAGTCGCGGGTGTCGCCGGTGAAGGCCGTCACCTGGAGGCGCCGGTCGAGGGTGGTAAGGGTGGCGTCGAAGCGCTGCCCGATGGTCTTGGCGTCGCGCCGCACGGCCGTCACGTCGGCCTTGTGCTTGACGCGGCCGCGGCGCAGGTACGTCTTGTAGAACGCGGCCATCTGCTCGAACGCCTTCTCGTCGCCCTCCACGCCGTAGGCGTCGTGTCCCAGGCGCAGCGCCGTCGACAGCGTGGTGCCGCGGCCCGCGAGCGGGTCGAGGACCTGGCGCGGCCCGCTCGGCTCGCGGGTCACCGCGGCGAGCGTCACGTTGACCAGGAGCTGCGTGAACTGCTCGTTGGTCTTGCCCTGGTACTTCGGGATGGTGACCAGGTCGTCGTCGAGGACGAACGACGGCGGGAGCGCGACGGGCCGCAACAGGTCGCCGTCGGCCTCGAACAGCGCGAAGCACGCCGACTGGCGCGCGACCGCCTCGAGGTGGCCCTCCGCGAGCTCGTCGGCCTCGAACGACAGGTAGCCGACGCCCGCGACGTCCGCCTCCTCGACGTCGCGCGCGAACCGCGCGGTCAGCTCGAGCTCGGCGGCCGTGAGCGGGCCGGCCTCGCCGGCGTACACGCGGTTGGCCGACGGCGTGCGCAGCATCAGGTAGCGGCTCATCGGCCGTGGTCTCCGCTCAGGATCGAGGCTCAGGCGAGGTTGACGTGGTGGTGCTCGAACGGCGTGCCCTTGGCACGCTCGAACGAGGCCGCGACCTCGTCCTCCGCATCCCCGCGCCCGGTCCAGGTCGCGCCCTCGACCGACTTGCCAGGCTCGAGGTCCTTGTAGACGGAGAAGAAGTGCTCGATCTCGAGCAGCATGTACTCGGGCACGGAGCTGAGGTCGGTGATGTGCTCGCGGCGCGTGTCGGCCGTCGCGACGCACAGGACCTTGTCGTCGCCGCCCATCTCGTCGGTCATGCGGAACATGGCGACGGCGTAGCACTCGACGAGGCAGCCCGGGAACGTCGGGTCGTTGCCGATGATCATGGCGTCGAGCGGGTCGCCGTCCTGGCCCAGCGTTCCCTCGACGAAGCCGTAGTCGTACGGGTACTGCGTCGAGGTGAAGAGGGTGCGGTCGAGGCGGATGCGACCCGTGTTGTGGTCCATCTCGTACTTGTTCTTGGTGCCCTTGGGGATCTCGACGGTGACGTCGAACAGGATCCGGCGTCCCGGGTCGATGGGGATCAGGCCGACCGGCGCATCTTCGCTCACTCTTGACACTCCCTATGATGAAGGTTGCCGCCCGCGATTCGTCGCAGGGCCGCCTATCATCTTCACAATACCCCTAGAAGGAGCCTCGTGCGGAGTCGTCGCTTGTGGGAGTGGGTCGTCGTCGGCCTGCTCGGGGGCGCGCTCCTGGCCGCCGGGTTCGTCGGCGTGGTGTTCCAGGGGCAGGCGTTCGCCGCGCTGGGGCTGACCCGCGACGGCGCCCCCACCAGCCTCCCCGCGGGCCAGCTGGAGCCGCCTCGGGAGTCGGAGCCGCCGGAGGACGACGACCCCGAGCCGCCCCCGTCGGCCACCGGGCTCGTCGCCGGCGCCGTCGCGGCGGAGGGCCCGAAGCCCGATCCCGCGACCCTCGATCGGAAGCTGCGCGCCTTGGACAGGAAGAAGCTGAAGGGGCTCGACGACGGTCCGGTCACCGTCGCCTACGAGGTCGTCGACCCCGCGACCGGCAAGGTCGTCGCGTCCAGCAAGGCGGACAAGCCGCTCATCCCGGCGTCGAACACCAAGACCCTGACGGCCATCGCGGTGCTGAGCGCGTTCGACGGCAGCGAGACGTTCCCGACCCGGGTCCTGCAGCCGGAGCCCGGGAGGATTGTGCTCGTCGGCGGGGGAGACCCGCTGCTGCGCAGCGTGCCGGACAAGGCGCGTCCCTACCCGCGCCCGGCGACCACCGACGAGCTGGCCGCCGCCACCGCCAAGGCACTGCTGGCTGCAGGCCAGAAGAAGGTGACGCTCGGCTTCGACGCGAGCCACTTCGCCGAACCCGGCTGGAACGAGACGTGGCCGTCCAACTACCGCGACCAGGTGACGCAGCTCAGCGCGCTCTGGGTCGACGAGGGGCGGCTCGCCGGCGGCGGCCGCAGCCGGACGCCCGCCGTCGACGCCGCCAAGACGTTCGCCGCGCAGCTGAAGGAACACGGCGTGACCGTCGCGGGCGAGCCGAAGAAGGCGAAGGCCAAGGGCGACGAGGTGGCGCGCGTCGAGTCGCTTCCGGTGCATGTGCTGATGGAGACGGCCATGAACCGCTCCAACAACTCGTTCACCGAGATCATGGGCCTCCAGCTCGCCGCGCACACGGGCCACCCCTCGACGTTCGCGGGCGCCGTCGACGCCATCGAGGAGCAGTTGAAGCCGCTCGACCTCTGGGACAAGGGCACCGTGCTGCACGACTCGTCCGGACTCTCGCGACTAAACCGCGTGACGACGCACATGCTCGCGCGCGCCGTCGCGCTCGTCGAGGACGATCAGCGGCTGTCGGTCATCCTCGACGGCCTCCCCACCGCGGGCGTCACCGGGACCTTGGCGGACCGCTTCGACGACGAGACCGCCAGGCCGGCCCGCGGCGTCGCCCGGGCCAAGACGGGAACGCTGTCCCTGGTGTCGACCCTCGTCGGCACCACGGCCACCGCCGACGGCCGGCTGCTCTCGTTCGCGTTCATGATCAACGGCACCCCCGACGGCTGGGCGGCCAAGGTGTGGACGGACCAGGCGACGGGCGTCGTCGCGTCGTGCGGGTGCTGATGGAGCACGCGCCTGTCATCGACTGGGGACTCGCCCGCCGGGTCGCGCGGCTCGGTGCCCGCGACCTGCCCGACCGCACCCTCCCGGAGCTCCGGCAGCTGGTCGCCGACCTGCGGGTCACCGCGCGCCGTGCGGGCGAGGCCGGGGCGGAGCACATGGGACTCGACTCCGTCGGCGCCGGAACCATCCGCGTCGTCGACTGGGCCGGCTGGGGCGAAGCCGTCCGCGCCATGACCGACGGCGTGGTCGCCGAGCTCGGCCTTCCCGCCCGCGCGCCCGGCCTCCTCACGACGCTGCGCGGCGTCGGAGGCGGGCTGGCGCTCGGGGCGGGGATCCGCTTCGCCAGCCGCCGGCTGCTCGGGCAGTACGACGGCTACTCCGGGGCGGACACGCTCTACCTGGTGGCGCCCACCATCCTGCGGCTGGAGCGGGCGCACGGCTTCGTCCCCGCCGACTTCCGGATGTGGGTCTCGCTTCACGAGCAGACCCACGCGCTGCAGTTCCGTGCGGCGCCGTGGCTCCGCGAGCATCTGTTGGAGGGGGCCCGGGCCATCCTCGACGACGACGCCTCGCTGCTCGATGGCCTCGTGGGGTGGGCGCGCTCGGGCGACCCGGCCGCCGTCGTCGCCACCGGGGCCGGTGCCGATCGCCTGACCGGGATCGTCTCCACCATGACCTTCCTCGAGGGGCACGCCGACCATGTGGCCGACGAGGTGGGCAGGCGGCTCGTGCCGACGGTGAAGAGGCTCAGGAGGGCCTTCGCGCGCAAGGAGCCCGTCTCGCGACTCGGGCGATTGGCGGGCTCGCTGAACAAGGACGCGCAGTACCGTGAGGGCCTCGAGTTCTGCCGACGCGTCACCCGCCGCGGCGGCCGCGACGCCCTGCGCGCCGCGTTCGAGGCACCCGAGGCGCTCCCGACCCGCGCGGAGATCGCCGACCCGGAGGCCTGGCTGAGGCGCCTGCATGGCTAGGCGCGAACTCCCGCCCGCCGCCCTCGTCGTCGCCGCCGCGGTCGCCGCGGCGCTTCCCGACGGCGACGTCGTCGTCGGCTGCTCCGGCGGCGCCGACTCGCTCGCCCTCGCGCTCGGCGCCGCGTGGGCCGCGCGCCGGGCGGGCACGCGGGCGGACATCCTCGTGATCGACCACGGCCTCCAGCCGGGATCCGCCGAGGTGGCCGACGGCGTCATCGCGCGCCTGGCGACGGCGGGCGTCGCGGCCAGCTCCCGGAGGGTCGAGGTGCGGCCGGGCGCCGGCGGGGTGGAGGCCGCGGCGCGCGACGCCCGCCTCGCCGCGCTGGCCGAGCCCGGCCTTCCCGTGCTGCTCGGGCACACGCAGGACGATCAGGCCGAGACCGTCCTGCTCGGCCTGCTCCGCGGCTCGGGGACCCGCTCGCTGGCGGGCATGGCGGCGGTCCGCGGCCCGTTCCATCGCCCCCTGCTGGGGCTGCGGCGCGCCGACACCGAGGCCGCCTGCCGCGCCTGGGGCGTCGACTGGTGGGCCGACCCCATGAACGACGACCCCGCCTTCGCCCGCGTCCGCGCCCGCCGCGCGCTGGCCACGCTCTCCGCGGGACTCGGCCGCGACGTCGCCCCGGCCCTCGCGCGCACCGCGCGGCTCGCCCGCGCCGACGCGGACCTCCTCGACACGCTCGCCGACGAGGCTGCCCGCTCCACGCCGGACGGGGCGCTCCGCGTCGACGACCTCCGCGGCCTCCCCGACGCCCTGCGCTGGCGCGTCCTGCGCTCCTGGCTGCGCGCGGCCGGGCTCGACCCCGCCCTCGAGGGCGTGCTCGCCGTCGACACCCTCGTCACCGCCTGGCGCGGCCAAGGCCCCATCGCGGTGCCGGGGGGCGGTGTGCGGCGCGCGGACGGGCAGCTCCGGTTGATCCGCTAGGCTCGCCCCGTGGATGCAGCTGACGTCATGCAGGACCTGGAAAAGGTGCTCTTCACCTCCGATCAGATCCAGGCGCGGATCGACGAGATCGCCCGCCAGATCGACGAGGACTACGCCGGACGCGAGGTGCTGCTGGTCGGCGTCCTCAACGGCGCCGTCATGGTCATGAGCGACCTGCAGCGCGCCATGCGCAGCCACGTCGAGATGGACTGGATGGCCGTCTCCTCCTACGGCGCGGGCACGCAGTCGAGCGGCGTCGTGCGCATCCTCAAGGACCTGAACGTCGACCTGGACGGCCGCGACGTCATCGTCGTGGAGGACATCATCGACACCGGCCTCACGCTCAGCTACCTGATGAGCAATCTCGCCTCCCGCGGCCCGGCGAGCCTCGAGATCATGACGATGTTCCGCAAGCCGGACGCCGCGCAGATGGAGGTCCCCGTCAAGTACGTGGGCTTCGAGATCCCCAACGAGTTCGTCGTCGGCTACGGCCTCGACTACGCCGGCCGCTACCGCAACCTGCGCGACGTCGGCACGCTCGCCCCGCACGTCTACAGCTGAACCACGCTCCTTGAGCCGGTCCCCGGCGCGGAGCGCTCGGACCGCGTCGAAAGGCTGGTGACGAGCGTGAAGGGGGGTCGTTGCGCGCGCTGGTAAGGTTTCGGTGCGCGTTAATCGACTTCAGATCGGGATTGTTTTGCAGAAGTTCTTCAGGAGCCCTGTGGCGTGGATCGTCCTCAGCCTCCTCTTCCTGATCCTCGGCATGCAGCTGTTCAGCTCCATGGCCGGGTTCGAGACCGTCCCGACGTCGACCACGCTCGCACAGCTCGGGGGCGACGCGAAGCTGAAGAGCGTCAAGCTCATCGACGGCGAACAGCTGATCCAGGTCACGGACGCGACGGGCAAGCGCACGCAGTCCGCGTGGGTGGGCAACCAGGTCGACGACGTGCTCCCCCTGCTGGAGAAGCGCAAGGCCGCGGGCACGCTCGAGGAGTGGACGGGAACCAACCCGTCGCCCGGCCTGCTGCAGACCTTCCTCTACACCGGCGTTCCCTTCCTGATCCTCATCCTCGCGTTCTTCTGGATCATGCGGTCCATGTCGAACTCGGGCGCGGGCGGGCCGCTGTCCTTCGGCAAGTCGAAGGCGAAGCTGGTCTCCAAGGACACCCCGAAGACAACCTTCAAGGACGTCGCGGGTGCCGAGGAGGCCGTCGAGGAACTCGAGGAGATCAAGGAGTTCCTCGCCGAGCCCGCGAAGTTCCAGAAGCTCGGCGCCAAGATCCCCAAGGGCGTGCTGCTGTACGGCCCGCCCGGAACCGGCAAGACGCTGCTGGCCCGCGCCGTCGCGGGCGAGGCGGGCGTCCCGTTCTTCTCCATCTCCGGTTCGGACTTCGTCGAGATGTTCGTCGGCGTCGGCGCCAGCCGGGTCCGTGACCTCTTCGCGCAGGCGAAGGAGAACGCGCCGGCCATCATCTTCATCGACGAGATCGACGCCGTCGGCCGCCACCGCGGCGCGGGCATGGGCGGCGGCCACGACGAGCGCGAGCAGACCCTGAATCAGCTGCTGGTCGAGATGGACGGCTTCGACGTCCGCGGCGGGGTCATCCTGATCGCCGCGACGAACCGCCCCGACGTCCTCGACCCCGCGCTGCTGCGCCCCGGCCGTTTCGACCGCCAGATCGGCGTCGACGCGCCCGATGCCGGGGGACGCGCGCAGATCCTCAAGGTCCACGCCAAGGGCAAGCCGCTCGCCAGCGACGTCGACCTCGTGTCGATCGCGCGGCGCACCCCCGGCTTCTCCGGCGCCGACCTCGCCAACGTGCTGAACGAGGCCGCGCTGCTCGCGGCCCGCATGAACCTCGACATGATCCGCCAGCCGCAGCTCGAGGAGGCCATCGACCGCGTGATCGCCGGCCCGCAGAAGCGCACGCGCCTGATGAACGACAAGGAGCGGCTGATCACCGCCTACCACGAGGGCGGCCACGCGCTCGTGGCGGCCGCGATGCCCGGCAACGACCCGGTGCAGAAGGTCACGATCCTGCCGCGCGGGCGCGCGCTGGGCTACACCATGGTCATGCCCGACGCCGACAAGTACTCGCAGACCCGCGGCGAGCTCCTCGACCAGCTGGCCTACATGCTGGGCGGGCGCGCGGCGGAGGAACTCGTGTTCCACGATCCCACCACCGGTGCGGCGAACGACATCGAGAAGGCCACCCGCGTCGCCCGCGCGATGGTGACGCAGTACGGCATGAGCGAGAAGATCGGAGCCGTCAAGCTCGGCGGCGGCGACTCCGAGCCGTTCATGGGCATGCGCGGCACCGACTCGACGGAGGCCTACTCGCAGACGATGGCCGCGGTCATCGACGCCGAGGTGGCCGAGCTGATCCACACCGCGCACCAGGAGGCGTTCGACGTGCTCGTCGAGAACCGCGACGTCCTCGACGAGCTCGTCCGCGAGCTGTTCCGCAAGGAGACGCTGAACAAGCAGGAGGTGGCGGAGGTGTTCAGGCCGCTGCGCCGCCGCGAGAAGCGGTCCGCCTGGACGGGCTCGGACCTGCGGATCCCCTCCGAGCTGCCGCCGGTCGACGTCCCGACGGCGCCCTCGTCGTCCGTCCCGGCCCGGGCGTCCCTGCCCACCGCCGACTGGAACCCGACGGCGCCCGAGGTCAGCCCGTGGGCGCCGCCGAGCGCCCCGCCGAGCGGATCGCAGCAGTGAGCGTCGACGAGCCCCGCATCGCGGCGGCGGTGCGAGAGATCCTCGCCGCCATCGGCGAGGACCCCGACCGCGACGGCCTGCAGGAGACCCCTGAGCGCGTTGCCCGCGCCTGGGGCGAGCTCGTCGGCGGCTACGGCCGGGACGTGGAGTTGCTGCTGGGAACCACGTTCGACATCGCGCACGACGAGATGGTGCTGGTCAAGGACATCGAGGTGGTCAGCCTCTGCGAGCATCACCTCCTGCCGTTCACCGGCGTGGCGCACGTCGCCTACATCCCCTCGGCCGACGGCCGCGTCACCGGGCTGTCGAAGCTCGCCCGCCTGGTCGAGCTCTACGCCCGCCGCCTGCAGGTGCAGGAGCGGCTGACCACCCAGATCGCCGACGCGCTCGTGGAGCACCTCGGCGCACGCGGCGTCATGGTCGTCGTCGAGGCCGAGCACACCTGCATGACCATGCGCGGCGTCCGGAAGCCGGGCAGCAGCACCGTCACGTCGGCCGTCCGCGGTCAGCTGCGCGACGCCGCCACCCGCGCCGAGGCGATGAGCCTGATCCTCGGGCGGTGACCGCGTGACCCTCGTCATGGGCATCCTCAACGTCACTCCCGACTCGTTCTCCGACGGCGGCTCGTACCTCGATCCCGCGCTCGCCGTCGCGCACGCGCGGCAGATGCTGGCCGACGGCGCGGACCTGATCGACGTCGGGGGCGAGTCGACGCGCCCGGGGGCCGAACGGGTGTCGGTGGGCGAGGAGCTGGCGCGCGTCCTTCCCGTCGTGCGCGCGCTCGCCGCCGACGGTGTCAACGTATCCGTGGACACCATGCGCGCGGAGGTCGCCGAGCGGGCCGTGGAGGCGGGGGCGGTCCTGATCAACGACGTC